>Ga0224557_1000087_pt1 | contig 101309 bp, 108 predicted proteins | sample 714S31014metaG_FD_180677 | JGI IMG/M metagenome (GOLD analysis project Ga0224557, IMG submission 180677) | Peat soil microbial communities from Stordalen Mire, Sweden - 717 S3 10-14 | ecosystem: Environmental > Terrestrial > Soil > Wetlands > Peat | place: Sweden: Norrbotten County, Stordalen...
CCGCGCCTGGTCCGCAAGACCCGGGTCGGCCACTGGGCTGACCTGCCCTGAATCCTCGCTATCCATGAACTTTGCCCTGTCCTGCTCCCACGCGCCGCATGGCACCCGGTAACAACCCGTTGCCACTACCAATAACACGCCTAGCGATGCCAGTCTCGCACGTCCTCACCAGCAGCCCGATGACTCCACGAGTGGAAACTGTCCGGCACGCCACGCAGAACGGTCTCGTTATGCGTGACGGCAACAGGACCCCGTCCGGGAACCAGTGCACGCCATAGCGGCGGCTCTTTGCGCGGGCGCGCGAAGACTCAGGTTACTCTCCGTGACAGGCCCCGTCAGTCTCCGGACTGGCAGGGTTCACGACTGCGGACTGACTACGTGGGCACGGCCAAGGTCTCGCCCCATGACCGTGGCGCTCGACCCTGTCTGCGGCAGATGCGGATGGCCTTGTGGCCCGTTATAAGGCTGACGCTGAGCTGATTTTATGCCGATATGCCATCATCCAGTGGTGGAGATGACACTGCGGTTCGAGATTTTCCCGGACGATCTTGACGCCACCGTTGATTTCTATATGCGCGTCCTGGGTTTCCGCCTCACTGCCGATCGGCGGGATCAGCGGGATCAGCGGGATCAGCGGGATCAGTATGTCTCGCTGCAGCGGGGCGGCGTGCATGTCGGAGCCGCCAGGAGTGTGGTTCTGGATGTCCGTGCCGCCAGGCTGCCGCCTGCCGGGGTGGAGCTTGTGCTCGAAGTTGATGACGTCGTTGCTGAGCGCGACCGGGTGACGGCGGCGGGATGGCCGCTGGCGGAGGATCTCCAGGACCGGCCGTGGGGCATGAAGGACTTCCGGATCCTCGATCCGGCCGGGTACTACTTGCGGATTACGGACCGGGCCCGGTAATCGCGTCCGCAGGCTGGGACCAGCCGGGACCAGTCATCTTCGCGGCATGTGAGCGCGTTCGACTGCTAGCCAGCCTTCCTTCAAAGAGTAAGATTGTAGCCTCGCGGACAGTTGTAGACAAGGGTGCACCTCGCGAGTCCCGTTGCGGCGAGCGCAGAGCGACCGATAAGGTTTCTTGGCTAACTGAGCGGGAGGGAAGTGCAATGGCTCAGACGATAAGTGCGATCGCAGCATTAATGTGGCCAGCGCTACTCCTTATTGCACTACTGATATTCCGGCGCCCGTTGCGGCGAGTTATCCAGTCTGCTGAGCAGCGAAAATGGACGCTTAAGGTTGGTGGCCAGGAACTCGGCATGGATGAGCTCAGTAACCAGCAGAACGCTATGATCGCCGATCTTCAGAAACAGGTCGGCGCCCTCAACAGGGCACTAGGAGAGCTGACCCTGAATTTCCAAGTAGCTGCCCAGGAAGAAATCGGGCGCATGCTGCCCGCCGAGCCGGCCTCGCCCGCACCCAAGCCCGTGACGGAACAGGCTGCGTCAGCCCACGCGGTGCTGTGGGTTGACGACCATCCTGAGAACAACGCGCTTCTTGTTGAGCAACTTCAGCAGAACGCGGTTCGCGTTGACCTGGCGAAGAGCACGACCGAAGCACTTGCGTACCTACGCCAGCGCAGGTACGGCGCTATCCTTTCGGACATGGGGCGCACCGAAAACGGCACGGATGTTCCCGACGCCGGCATGCGTCTACTCAGGGCGATTGTTGACTCCGGCATGAACATCCCAGTCCTTTTTTACACCGGTTCCTTTGCTGCGAGCGCATACGGTGAGGAGGCCATGGCGACTGGGGCGACCGTGATCACCTCGTCGCCGACGGTTCTCTTCGAGCACCTGCAAGCGCTCCAGCTTCTGTAGCCAGAAGCACAGTCTTTCTCACATTTGGAGAGAGGAGAGCAATGGGGTCGCCAGCATGGATAAGCGAGCGCGCAATTTAACGTGTAGCCTCCTGGCAGCTCACTCACATCGGCAGATCTGGACGTTGGCCGACCAACGGCCGTACGTAGCCGCGCTTAGATCGCCCAGTTCGGTGCGGCACCAGACGGCCGCTGTGCTAATCAGGCTGCCGGCCAGGCGGGGAACGCCGGGCCGAGGTAACCGTAATCGGGATCCTGGAACGGGATCCTCATGCTCTGCCGGTCCGCGAGCCGGTCGGCGAAGGCGCGGCGGGCGGCGGCCAGGTCCTTGATCCACTGGTGGCAGGCGGGGGTGGTCTCGGCGGTCCAGATGGCGTGCAGGACGACTAGGTGGTCGGCGTCGGACAGGGCCTGGTTCCGGGTCTGGGTAGCGGATAGCAGCGGGCCGTCGCGGTCCAGCACGCCGGATAGGACGGAGAGCGCGTCTTCGGGTCCGGGGGCGGGGGCGGGCTGATGGCCGGGGGTGGTGATCTGGCGGTCGTAGCGGGCGAGTTGGGGGGCCGGGCGGGGGCCTGGGGCGGGATCGGCGATTTTGGGGGACGTGGTGAAGACGTAGGCGATGTTGGTGGTGGTGCCGCGAGTCAAGGCGACGTAGTCGTGCTCCCGCCCGCGAACAGGCTTAGCTCAGATGGACGCGGGCTGCGGTGCCGGAGCCTGCTCCACCCTGGGCGCGGCGGCCGTGTCGTCCTGGCTGGCCAGGTACTCCGCCATCGTGCGTTCCCGGCCATAGTGCCGTTTCATCCACAGGTAGGTGAGAAAGGCGACGGGCCCGAACAGCGACTGCGCGGGGATGAGTATGTCAAGGTTGGCGTTGCTAAGGTTGAAGATGAACGGGATGAACGCCGTCGCGAAGCCGCCCATGACCACGATGACGACGGCCGCTATCTTGGCCGCCTGCGCGCCGTATGCCTTGTACGCGGTCACGAAGAACAGGGAGTAGACGAGCAGGTCGCCGAGGCCGACGGCGTAGTCCACTCCGCCGAATCGCATACCCACCACAGGAGTGAGCGGGTGCGTAATGTAGCGCGCGAGGAGCTTGCCGGTCAGCGGATAGTACGAAGCGAAGAGGATGTCGTACCCGGCGAGTCCGAGCGACAGCCACGCGACGTGCCGCAGCCTCATCCCGCCCTGCAAGTACATGTTGCACACGGCGATCGCGCTGAGCCCCACCATGATGCTCTGCTCGGTGTACCACAACTGCCATCCGGGGATGGTGCCCATGAGGTGATGGCTCGACCAGATGTTGAAGCCGAACAGCAAGCCGATCCCCAGCCAGATCCCCGCCGAGCCGAGCAGGGGCCGGTAGCCGATGTAAAGGGCAGAGGCGAACGTAACCGACAGCAGGCAAGTGACCAGCGTATCGGGGAGCCAGCCGTAGACGAATGGCAGGATGCCGATGAAGATCAGCAGGATCACGACGTCGCGAGCGTTGAACGTCCCCACCGGTGGGCGGTCTATGCGCACGCGGCGGAAGTAAGCCAGCGCGCCCGCGCAGATCACGATCGTGCCGGTCGTGATGACGCCAAACAAGGTGAGGGACTGTTCCCACTGGGGTATCGGGAAAATTGGCACTGACATGTCACGCTCCGACGAGTGCGTGCTGGCTACCGAATGTGGTTTCGTGCATGTCGCTGCGGGTGCGGCGAAGCGAGGCCGCCTGGTCGTTGCCGACGATCTCCAGGTCAACGTCCAGCCCGGCTGCCGCGAAGTGGCGCCCGGCCTCGGCCTCACCGTAACCGGCGATCGCGCTGGCCGGCAGGGTGAGCCGGATCCGGCCGTCGCGGCCTGTACCATCGCAGATGGTGGCGCGGTAGCGCGCGGGCCAGGGCTCGGCGGGCAGCGACTCGATCGCCTCGATGAGCTGGCGGGGCGTGACGACCTCGCCGCCGGGCAGGCGCAGCAGCTGGTCAGCCTTGCCGAGGATCTGGCTGGTCGCCGGGACGCCGGCCAGCTCGCAGCGCAGCGGCCCGTCGGGCAGGCACCGGGCGAGGTCGCGGGTGTCGTAGCGGAACACCGGCGTGCAGTCCCGGTAAGGAAAGTACGGAGTGATGACAAGCGTGCCGAGCGCCCCGGGGGCGGCAGGCTCACCCGTGTCCAGGTCGACTAGCTCGGTGAGCCCCAGGTTGAGGTCGTGGTGCTGGTGCGCCTGGCTGCAGGTACGCGCGCTGACCGGGACGACCTCGGTCATGCTGTAGGGGTCATCGACGTTCGGGACGCCGAACGTCCGGGTGGCCTCCCGCGCCAGGGTCGCGGACAGCACCTCACCACCCACCACGAGGCGGCGCAGCCGGAAGTCGCCGGCGCCCAGGCCGGCGCGCCGGGCCGCCACCACAAGCTCGGCGAGATAGCTGGGGACGGTCAGCAGGATCGTGGCGCCCCCCTCGGCCAGGCTGTCCAGCGCTACCTCCGGCGGCACGATGCCGAGCGGACGGCACCCGGCCCCGACCAGGCGGCAGCTGGTGGCCGACAGGTGCATGGCCACGGCGCCGCGCGAGCTCAGGTTCACCTGCATGACATCGCCGGGCCCCAGCTCGCCTCGCAGCACCGAGGCCAGTGCGCCGAGCGCGGGCCACAGCTCCATCTCATAGCGCGACAGCCACACCTCCGCGGGTCGCCCGGTGGTGCCGGTGGTGCGGGTGGCCAGGTAAGGCGGGACGTCGGTGCAGCGGAAATCTCCTGGCCGTTCCATCAGGTCCGCCTTGACCGTGACCGGGATCGCCCGCAGCCCCGCGACGTCGATCTTGGCCGGGTCGGCGTTCGCCGAGGTGAAGCGGCGCGCGTAAAACGGTGACTGAGCGGCGAGCCTGCGCGCAGTACGGCGCAGGCTGCGGTTGGCGAGGTCGAGCCGGGCCGCGGGGTCGGCCATCGGCCCGTCGATGAGCTGGCCCGCGTCCGTGCCCGGCTCGCCGAACTCGGCGATGGTGGCGAGCACGTCGTCGACGAGCCGGACGACGTTGCCCGGATTAAGCCGCCGCCCCAGAGTCATGCCCAGGGCCAGCCGGAACTGCCGTACTCCAGTTTCGAACATAGCCGTTCCGTTCCATCTCAGTGCGACTACCTCGGTACACGCGGGTCTGGGTGTGCGAGCCGACGCCGCCCGCGATCGGATTGCGTCGGCTCGCACGGGACCTCATCGGCCTTCGCGTTAGACGCTCTGGGACGACGCGGCGCTGAACATCACAGCGCTAAGGGAACCCAGGACATAACGCAGGTGCTTGAGGGACGACATAGTTTCCTCCTCTCCGAATGCTCGGACCAATGGTGGTGAAGAGGGCTAATGGGAGGAGGCCGCGATCACTTGAAGACCACGACCGTGAGGTTCATCGTCGGGTGGATCCCGCAGGTCACGTAGAACGTGCCCGGCGTCAGCCACGGGCCGGTGGTGTACTCGGAGTTCGTTTCCATCAGCTGGAAGCCGGTCAGCGGCTCGCCGCGCACTGGGCTAACGATCTGCCCATTTTTACCTGGCCCGATGTCGTGGATATTGTGCGAGCTGTCAACGAACGTGAGGCGCTGGCCGCGGTGCAGGTACACGACGTCCTTCGTGAAATCCATGTTGACCATGCCGACGGTATTCGGCGGAGCCGACTTGGGCGTGCTCACGATCACGGCGGGCACGAGAATTCCCGCCAGAATCCCGGGAACGACAAAAAGAATGCGAGGTACCGCAGCCATCGGTTCCTCCCTATAGCAACGTTCCCGGCAGGATAACAATGCAATTATGGACCACAGTAAATCGCCGATGACTGTAAGCTCAAAACGCCTGATGGTTTGATTATCACGCGAGTTGTTTGAGCCGTCAAGGCATGATTTGAGCGGATACTATCCGTTATGTCCACCGACATTACTGAGTCGCGTGTTACTAGGAGTAGACTTGTTGTCTGTGTGAATGCGCTCGGCTATTTATCAAGTCACTGGACACAGCTTTGGCCTGCGTTGGTCTTCCCGCTGCGTCCAGCACGGCATGAGCCAGGCTGAGTGACCTGGACGGCCGTCCTGGCTCGCCGGCGGGCACGGCCGCTAGTTCCGCAGCGTTCGGCAGCACGAGGTCATTGACCATCGCGTTCCTGGTGTCCCTGACCTCCGCCACACGCAGGAGTTCCTGGCAGACGGGCTACGCCACGCTGGCTGCCTGCAGGTATGCCACCGGACGGTATCCGGCCACGATCGATTCGATGAACTCACCGACTTTTTCCTGCAGCTGCCGCTCGCTGCCATCGACGTCATTGTCGATCTCGAATACCCGTGAGCGCCAGAATGAGGAGGCCCGGAGCAAGGAGATGCCGTCGCCGCCAGCGTAGAGAGTTCGTTCTGCGGTGCTGGGCAGCAGGTGGTTGTCGGACAGCTCCACCCTTACCGCCGTGTCGCTGATGCTCGTCTCGGGGACGACAACGCGGCGGCTGAGCCTGGTCAGCCGCACCTGCTCAGAGCCGCTCACGTGAATGACACGTGACCGTTGCCTGATCTCGTCGAACTCGCGCAATGCCCGCACCAGGTCCGCACGCGCGAATTCCACCAGCGTAACCTCGTTGGCCCGGACGCTGTCGCTGGTGGCCAGGGCGAGCGCCCGGAGGGCTGGCGCTAGCGCTCCCTCGTCCCGCGCGACGAACGCGCCGCCTTCGTGCGCCTTGAAGCCAGCGCCACGCAGGGGGTCCAGCTTCAGCACGGCGCTGAGCAGGTCACGGTAGGCGTACACATAGTCCGTCAGTTCACGGGTCTCGATGCCCATCTCGGTCAGCCGCGCGGCCAGACGACGCCGTACGTAGGACTTTCCCGCGCCTGGCTGTCCCACCACGAAAATCACCGAGCAGCAATCGCGGAACGCCAGGTGCGGCACTATCTTCTCGGCCGTCTTATGGTCGAGCTTCAGGCGCGCGCTGATGCGATCAAATGAATCCAGAATGTCCTGGCGGGCGCCGGCCTCGCCAAAGATCCGGTCCGCGATCACCGATTCAAGTCCGGCGGACTGCTCCCACTCGACGTTGAAATCCCGGCGGAAAATCTGCACGGGAGCGGCCCCGTTGAGCTTGGCTGGATGGTTGGCCTCTCCCTCGTGCCGGTTGATTATCACCGTCGAGGTGTCCTCGTCCGCAGCCTCGAACACGTGGAAGCTGAGGCTCTCAGGTGTCCGAATCAAGAGTCAAAACCCGGGTCTTGCCTTTGGCGTTGATCCGCGCCCAGGCGGCCTGGATTCTCGCCACCATCGGATTCCCCTTCGCGCTCGTCAGCCGCGGCGCGAAAACGTCAAGGCCGCGAATATCGGCACGCTCGGACTCGGCCAGGACCGCCATGAGGTAACGGGACCGGTAGACACGCCGGACGAGCACCTTGGGCACGTGCCATCGCCCCCGCAGCCACCGGAACATGCCCAGTATCAGAGCTAGCGCGACGCCACTCGCCACCGAGGCAGTAACGGTATCGGACCAGGACATTAAGTACATCGCCTCGGCAGAGTCACGGATTGCATGTTCTCAAGGTTGGAGAAGCAATCCGCCTGGCGATAATGTTATCTGTCCTGTGAGTTCAGCGTGACCCTACAGTGTCGGATGTCCTATGACACCTGAGCGGCTTCCCAGCGAGGCCACCGCCGTGGCCGGCCCTTGCGTGCTGCTAGTCGGCCAGAGCGGACCTCTGGCGGTAGCCGGAAGGGCCCTGAAAAAGGCTGGCTACACGCTACGGGTGGAGCGCGATAGCGGCGCGGCCTTGGCCTCGCTCGACGAGATACCGTTCGACCTGGTCCTAGTCGACTGGCCGCGGCCGGGCGGGACCAGGCAGGCCATGCTCCCCGCCGCCGGCATCCGGGCGAGGCGAGCGGATCTGTACATCATCGCTCTTATCCCGGCTGACGGGCCCGCCCCGGAACAGGCGCTGTTGGCCGGCGCGGACGACTATCTGACGACACGGTTCACGGCAGCCGAACTGCTCGCGCGGGCCCGGTCGGGCGTACGAAGCACGCGGTTGCACAGCACTGAGGACAGGCTGCAGGCCCTGATCTCCAACGTTCCAGGGGCCATCTACCGATGCGCCAACGACCGGGACTGGACGATGGAACTGATCAGTGACGAGATCGAGCGGATTTCCGGCTACCCGGCCAGCGATTTCATCCGGAGCAAGGTCCGCTCGTTCGCGAGCATCATTCACCCTGACGACCGTGCACAGGTGGAACGCGACGTCGAGCGCGGCACCCGGCAGGGGCGGATTTTCGCCCTCGAGTATCGGATCGTGCGGGCGGATGACAGCCTGGCCTGGGTCCTGGAACGCGGGCAGCAGGTGGACGACCGCGGCAGCCACAGGTGGCTCGACGGGGTGATCTTCGACATAACCGAGCGGAAGCAAGCCGAAGACGACCTCAAGGACTCGCTGCTGCGCCTCGCGGTCGGCGAGGACAGGGAACGCATCGCCAGGGAGTTGCACGACGGCGTGATCCAGTCCCTCTTCGGCGTGGGAGTAACGCTGCAGGCCCTGCAGGGATCTACGGGCTGCCCTCAGGATGTAAGCGCGACCCTCGCGGCGAGTGTGTAGCGCCTCAACTCCGTCATCGACGACGTCCGCAACTACGTCCGCGGGCTGCGCCCGGCCCCTGCTTGCCGACCATCAGCTGCACGAGGCGCTCGCCGAGCTGGCCGGGGAAAAATCCAGGAGATCAGCGGGATCGTCACTCCGGTCGACGTGGATCCCGCGCTGGCCGTGCGGCTTGCGCCGCACGCTGGCGAGATTGTGCAGATTGCGCGCGAGGCGCTGTCCAACGTCCGCAGGCATGCCCGGGCGGCCACCTGCCGGATCAGCCTCAGGCAAGCCGACGGGCATGCGCTACTCGAGATCGACGACGACGGGTGCGGCTTCGATGTGAGTACCGTCGGCGGAGCGGGCCAGGGCCTGCATAACCTGGCCGAACGCTCCCGCGGCCTCGACGGCCAGCTAGAGATCCGCAGCGACTCCACCGGCACGGCGGTGCGGGTAAGGCTACCGTTACCGGTGCCCCTGCCCCTGGCCGCGGCGGGCGAGATACGCGGCGGCCTGGGACCGGTTGGCCACTTCCAGTTTCATGACGATGCTGGACACGTAGTTGCGCACCGTCTTCTCCGACAAGCTCAACTGGGTGCCAGCACGTAGCCGCTGGCGCCAGCTATGATCGCCGAGAAAAGCGCCTCATGGTCGTTGGACGCGGTCAGCATGAGGACCCGCATCTCGGGGTGCCTGGCGCGGATCTCGCGGGTGGCCTCGATACCGCTGCCGTCCTCAAGCAGGACGTCCACGACGACCACGTCCGGCTGGTACTCGTCGGCGGCCGTCACGGCGGCGTGGGCCGAATCGGCCTCTGCCACCACGTCGATGTCGTCAGCCGCCTGAAGCAGCGTCCGGATGCCCTGACGCACAACCTCGTGATCGTCGACGAGCAGCACGCGCAGCTTCGTGCCCGCCACGTTCCGCATCGTCACAGCATATTCACTAGGCCCAGATTTCGGCAGCCGCGAGGGAACCCGATGGTCTATGCATCGGCGAGGGGGCGCATGGCCCCGGCAGGCACCCGGCGCTAGGCCGGGCTTTCCGCCACTTCGGTGCCGAATTCGGCCCTGACCCAGGCCACGATCTCGGTGGTGGACGCGCCGGGGGTGAAGATCCTGGCCACGCCCATCTCGGATAGTTCCTCGATGTCCGGGTCCGGGATGATGCCGCCGCCGAACACCACGATGTCGGCGGCGTCCCGCTCCTTCAGCAGCTCGATGACCCGGCTGAACAGGGTCATGTGCGCGCCGGACAGAATGGACAGCCCGACCGCGTCCACGTCCTCCTGGATCGCGGCGGCCACGATCTGCTCGGGCGTCTGGTGCAGCCCGGTGTAGATGACCTCGACCCCGGCGTCGCGCAGGGCCCGGGCCACCACCTTTGCGCCTCGGTCGTGACCGTCAAGCCCGACCTTCGCCACGATCACCCGGATCTTGCTCATAACCGCAAGCCTAACCCGCGGCGGACCGGCCCGGCCCGGCCCGGTATCGATTAGGACCATCTAGCCGAACGGCCGGTGGTTCCTCAGTCCACGCAGGGAATCCCGTTCTTGGCGTTGACCGTGCCGCCTTGTGCGCCGCTGGTGGGCAGCGGAACCGCCGAAGCCGACGACGTCGGGGTCCCGGTCCTGGTCACCTCGGCCAGCGTCGCGTCCGCACCGAGCAGAAGCTCGACGTGGCCGGCCGTGACCGTGGCGCTCGCCGTCGCGGTCACGTGGAACAGGGCGGCGATCTTGGCGGCGCTGGCCGAGGCGCCGCTGCCGTACTGCACCTCGGTCGTGGTCAGCGCGCTGGTGTTCTGCACCAGCCCGGCCCGGTAGCCGTCCTTGACCAGCGCGGTCGAGACCTGCCCGGCCAGCCCCGCGGTGTTGCCGCCGTTGTAGACGTCCACGGTGGTCTTGGCGGCGTCGGCCGAGCCTTCCGGCGTGGGGCCAGGCGAACTCACCGGCCGTGAGGACTGCGACGAGGCCGCGGGCGGGTAGAACGTCTGCTGCACGATCTGCTGGATGTAAGCCGGGTTGATCTGGTTGGCGTCCTGGCCGTCGATGGTCTCGTAACCGACGATCGGCAGCGTGTTGAAGGTCAGGTTCCCGCTGGTCAGGCTCCGCATCTGACTGGCGAAGTCAAGCAGGTTCCAGCCGGAGTCGGTGATCACGTACTGCTTGGCCACCGACAGCAGCGCGTTGATCTTGGTGAGGTCGCTGAGCACGCCGTCGGTGCGCAGCTGCTGCATCACCGAGTCCAGGAACGCCTGCTGGCGGTGGGTACGGTCCAGGTCGCCGTTGGCCAGGCCGTGCCGCTGCCGGACGAACGCCAGCGCCATCACCGCATCCAGGTGCTGGTAGCCGGCGTGGTGGGCGTAAAAACCCGAGTAGGAGTCGTAGGCGACCGGATGCTTGAGGCAGACCTCGACGCCGCCAAGGACGCTGGCCAGCTCGTAAAAGCCGTCCAGGTTGACCTCGGCGAAATGGTCGATGTGCACGCCGGTGAGGCTCTCCACGGTGGCCACCGTGGCCGCGCGGCCCGCCTCATTGCCCTGGAAAGCGATCTGGTCCTGGCTCAGGCCGGAGTTCTGCGTCCTGAGCTCGGACTCCTTCGCGGCCAGGGCCAGGCCGTAAGCCTGATCGACCTTGCCCTGGGACTGCCCGTCGTAAGGGGTGGGGAAGGTGAGCCAGTCGTCGCGCGGGATGGAGAAGCCGACCGCCTTCTTGCCGCCCGCCGGGATGTGGATCAGGATCAGCGTGTTGGTGGCGTTGCCGCCGACTCCCGCCGCCACGCCCGCCGCGCTGCCGGCGTGCAGGGCGTTAAGAATATTGTTAGGAAGTATGTTGCCGTTCCAGTCGGTCCGGCTCTCCAGCCCCATCAGCAAGATGTTCTGCGCGCCGATGGACGGGCCGCTGTCGATGGCGTGCGAGCCGCCGATGCTGCTCACGTCGCGGACCACAAAGTAGGAAAAGCCGCTAATCGCCAGCACTATGGCGGCGGCGGCGCAGCTCAGGGCGTATCCGGCTTTGCCGGCTATCCCCCACAACGAAGCCGACGAGCCTGGCCTAACCATGGCATTTTCCTCAGCAGTCTCAGCTCTGGGTCGTTACCATCCGTCGAAGCTCTGGGTCGTTACCATCCGTCGAAGCCTACCGTCACGGCCCCGTGACCAGTGCACAACGGCTAACATCCGAAGAACGTATGAGCGACCCACTCTGGGGCGAAACCCGCCCAAGCAGGCCGTACGGCGGCGCGTATCGCGACACGCCGGCTGCTCGCGACCCCCGGACGCTAGCCCGCGGAGGCTGGAGCGCCGCCGGTGCTCCAGCGGCGCCCCGGCGCGAGCCCGGCATGCCGGGACGCGAGCCGGGCATGCCGGGACGCGAGCCTGGGCGGCCCGAGCGTGACTCCGACGGGGCCGGGCGCAGGCCGGCCGGGACCGGACCGCGGGGCCTCGGCGGGACCGATTTCCAGGTTCCCGGCGGCACCGGACCGTGGGTTCTAGCGCCCGGCGGGACCGACCCCCGGATTCCCGGCCGGACCGACCCCCGGGCACCCGGCGGGACCGGACCGCGGGCTCCGGGTCCGGGCGGGACTGACCCGAGGATCCCCGGCGGAACCGGACCACGGGCTCCGGGTCCCGGCAGTACCGGACCACGGGTTCCAGGTCCCGGCAGTACTGGGCCGCGGGCTCCGGGTCCGGGCGGGACCGATCCGAGGATCCCCGGCGGGACCGATCCGAGGATCCGTGATCCCCGCTGGGGCGGGGGTGAGCCCGGCGGAAACGGGCGGGACGCAGGGGCGGGCGCTGCGCGCGGCAGCGATCCGGGGGCGGGCGCTCCGACGCGCAGGTTGCCGGCGCAGCCTGACGCCAGCCCAGCCGGCCGGCCGCCGTCGCCGATGCGGGCGGTTGGCGGGGGGCGGCCAGGAGCGGGAACGCGGGCCGGCGGAACGCCGGATCCGCGCAGGCGCGGAAGCGCTCGGGGCACCGGGTCCCGCGGGAGGCTGGGCTCATGGGGCGCACTGCAAGGCGGCCTCGGCGTCTGCCTCATCGTCGCCAGCACGGCGCTCGGCGCGATCGTCACCATGGTGGCCGGGAAGATACCAGGCGACCTGCTCGGGATCTTTGTGGTCATCGGCACCCTCGCCGCCGCACTGGCCGTGCGGCCTGGCGCCGGCCGGATGATCCTCCCGGTCCCGGTGCTGTCGTATCTGGTGGCCGCGCTGGTCTCCGGGGTCATCTACAACCGGGGCACCGGCGCCTCCAACACGGCGCTTGCGATCGGCGCAGCGCAGTGGATCGCTAGCGGGTTCTTCCCAATGGCCCTGGCCACCATCCTGGCCATCGTGATCATCATCGTCCGCTGGTACCTGTCGCGCCGACAGCGCGGCGCCACACCCAGCCCGGCCTGGTCCGTTCCCGCCGCGGCCGACCCGGTCCGCCGTCCCCCGCGGCCCCCGGTGAGCCGGGACACTTTCGCGGATTCCGGGCGCCCGGCCGGCTATCGGGACCCCGGCGGCGTCCGGGACGGCGGGGGCATCCGGGACGGCGGGGGCATCTCGGGCTGGAATGATCCGGCCTCCCCCGGGCCGTCCGACCCTGGCTCGCCGGGTCACCGCCGCCGGGGGCCGCGATCCGGATCTGGGCCCTACAACTTCTCCGGCGGCAGCTAGCGCGGCGCAAAGGTTCGTGTTTGACAAGCTCGCATTACCCCAGCCCCGCCAGCCCCATCTCAGCCCGCCAGCCCCAAGGACTCCAGCCGTCGTCGCTCGTATTCACGCGTCGCCACCAGGTGGGTGTGCAGGCAAAGCTTCCATGGCCGGGATCAACCCGGTGCGGGTACCCGCCGACCCGGCCGCATCTTGATCCGCTGGGCCAGCGGGCGGGCCGACCGGCGTCAGCCCGGAGCAGGCGGATACGGCTAGAGCTTTTCCAGCGGCGCGTAGCGCAGCACCAGGTGCTTGACGCCGTGGCCGGCGCCGAAGTCGATCTTGGCTTCGGCCTGATCGCCGTACCCTTCGGTGGACACCACGGTGCCGAGGCCGAACTTGTCGTGCGTCACCATGTCCCCGGCCGACAGGGCGGGCACCGGGTGGTTCCCCGGCGACTTGGACCCGGGCCGCTGCGCCATCCGTTGCTGCGCGGGCATGGCTGCCGACATCGCCGCCGCCGCGTCCCGGCGCCACTCGATCAAGCCGGCCGGGATCTCGCCGAGGAACCTCGACTGCTTGTGGAACGAGGGACGGCCCCACCAGTTCCTGGCTATGGCCCGGGTCAGGTACAGGCGCTGCTCGGCCCGGGTGATGCCGACGTACGCCAGCCTGCGCTCTTCTTCCAGTTCCTTCGGGTTGTTCAGGGAGCGCTGGTGCGGGAACACCTCCTCCTCCATCCCGGTCAGGAACACCACAGGGAACTCCAGCCCCTTGGCCGTGTGCAGCGTCATCATCGTCACCAGGCCACCGTGCTCTTCGCCCTCGGGGATCTGGTCGGCGTCCGCTACCAGCGAGACCTGCTCGAGGAACTCCGACAGGGTCCCACCCGCCTCCCCATCCCCCCTCACTGTCGCGCCGTCGAACTCGCGGGCCACCGACACCAGCTCCTCCAGGTTCTCCACCCGGCTGGCGTCCTGCAGGTCCGAGGAAGACTCGAGCGAGGCGATGTAGCCCGTCCGGTCGAGCACCGCCTCGGCCAGGTCGGCCACCGGGACGGTCTCGGCGAGCTCGGTGAGGCCGCCGATGAGCGCGTTGAACGCCGCGATCGCGCTGGCCGACCGCGCGGCCAGCCCCGGCACGTCGGCCGGGCGAGCCAGCGCTTGGGCGAACGTGATCCGCTCCCGCTGCGCGAACGCGGCCAGGTAATCCTCGGCCCGGTCGCCGATACCGCGCTTGGGCACGTTGAGCACCCGCCGCAGCGACACCTCGTCGGCCGGGTTGGCGATCAGCCGCAGGTACGCGAGCAGATCCCGGACCTCGCGCCGCTCGTAGAACCGGACGCCGCCGACCACCCGGTACGGCAGCCCGACCCGGATGAACACTTCCTCGAACACCCGGGACTGCGCGTTGGTCCGGTAGAAGACCGCGACCTGGCCCGGCGTGGCCTGGCCCGCGTCGGTCAGCCGGTCGACCTCCTCGGCCACGAACGCGGCCTCGTCGTGCTCGCTGTCGGCCACGTACCCGGTGATCGGCGGGCCCGCGCCCTGGTCGGACCAGAGGTTTTTCGGCTTGCGGCCCTGGTTCTGCGAGACCACGGCGTTGGCGGCGGCCAGGATGTTCTGGGTGGAGCGGTAGTTCTGCTCGAGCAGGATGACCTTGGCCTGCGGGTAGTCCTGCTCGAACTCGACGATGTTGCGGATCGTCGCGCCACGGAAGGCGTAGATCGACTGGTCCGCGTCACCCACCACGCAAAGCTCGGACGGCGGGGAACCTGGCTCGACGGTGTCGGGATCTTCCGTTCGGGGGGAAAAAAGCGGGGCACCGCCCGAGACAAGCTCTCTGATCAGGATGTACTGCGCGTGGTTGGTGTCCTGGTACTCGTCCACAAGCACCTGCCTGAACCGCCGGCGGTACTGCTCGGCCACCTCGGGTATCGCCTGGAACAGGTTGACCGTGACCATGATCAGGTCATCGAAGTCCATCGCGCCGGCCGCGAACAGGCGTTGCTGATACTCGCTGTACGCCTCGGCCAGCGCCCTTTCCCGCGCCGTGGCGGCGCGGGAGGCGAACGTCTCGTGGTCGATCAGCTCGTTCTTCAGGTTGGACACCTGGGTGGCCATCGCCTTCGGCGGGAACTGCTTGGCGTCAAGCTCGAGCTCACGGCAGGTGAGCGCCATCAGGCGCTGGGAGTCCGCCTGGTCGTAGATGGAAAACGACGAGGGGTAGCCGAACCGCTTGGCCTCCCGGCGCAGGATACGCACGCAGGCCGAATGGAACGTCATCACCCATATGGACCTGGACCGCGGGCCGACCAGGGCGGCGACCCGGCCGGCCATCTCGCCGGCCGCCTTGTTGGTGAAGGTGATGGCCAGGATCTCGTGCGGCGCCACGTCCCGAGCGGCCAGCAGGTAGGCGATCCGGTGGGTGAGCACCCGGGTCTTGCCCGAGCCTGCGCCCGCCACGATGAGCAGCGGGCCGCCCTCGTGCACCACGGCAGCGCGCTGCTCCGGATTCAGTCCGTCAAGGAGGGCATCTATCGCGAGGGCGGCCACCCGTACAGGGTAGGCGGTTCCACCGACAAAAGCGGGTCCAACGCCCACCCTAGCCTCGAAGGCAACACTAGTCATACCGTGTCACTACCTGCGGAAACGTCCAAATCGGGACATTACGGCAACACCTGCGCAGGTATCGTCCTTCCGCCGCCGAGGGCTGCCTGTTATGGGCTATTCTGGCCGTCTTGACCGAAAGTTGGATGGCCGGGAGTACGCCAGCGACGCCCGGAGAACCCGTGGGGGTGCCATGGGATCGCGTAGCCGGTCCGTACGGCTTCGCATCTATTTCCTCGTGACCATCCCGCTCATCGCCATGGTCGGGCTGCTCGCCTACGTGTCAGGAACCTTGGCCCACAACGCCATCAACCTGGACCGCGCCCCCAACCTGATCAACGCCACCTCGCTGCCGACCGCGGTGTTCACCAGCTACCTGCAGGCCGAGCGCGCGGCCGCGGTGAGCTACCTGTTCGCGCCCGGGCCGGCCAGCCTGGCCGCGTACCGCATGGCCGTCGCGACCACCAGCCAGCACACCCAGGCGTTCCGGACGGCCATGACCTCGCCGGCCACGGTCAGCAGCGAGACGCCAAGCGAGGCGGCGGCGATCGACGCCGCGCTCGCCAACCTGGGCAAGCTCGAAAGCGTCCGGGCGGCGGTGACGGCCAGGGCCATCAGGCCGATAGTCGCGCTGACCGACTACAGCCAGGGCATCGCCGCCGAGCCCGGGCTGTTCCTGACCGAAGCCAACAGCGAGACCGACGCCGCGGCGGTCGGCCAGGCGCTGGGGCTGATCGCCACCGTTCAGGCCAGGGAGCAGCTCTCACAGGAGTGGGCGCTGCTCGGCGGCATGCTGGCCGGAAACCGGATGTCGCGGATCGACCGGGTCACGATCGCCGAGGCAGCCGCGACCCGGCAGGCCGACCTGAGCTTCGCGAAATCCATGCTGACCCCGGCCAACCTGGCCATCTACGACGCCGGGCAGAACGGTTCGGCCGCCGCCGCCGCCCAGCGGCTGGGCGCGGTGGAGCAGGCGCTGGCCGGCGGCGCTGACGCCGGCCAGCTGCCGACCACCCAGGCGCAGTGGCAGCAGACGGCGGGCACGCTGCTGCAGGACTACTACGACGGCGGCGTGGCCCTGGCCAGGGCGGAACTGGCGAGCGATCATCAGTTCGGCCGGTCGGCGTGGATCCGGGTCGCGGTGACAAGCGGCATCGCCTTGCTCGGGCTGCTGGTGACCATCGTGATGACCACCCTGGTGGCGCGCGGCATCATCCGGCGGCTGCGCGGGCTTGAACGTTCCGCCCTGACCCTGGCCGAGCAGCAGCTGCCCGACGTGATCGGCAGGCTCAGGCGGGGCGAGGACGTCGACGTAGCCCAGGAAGCACCGCCGCTGCAGGCCGGGTCCGGACCGAACGGCTCTGGACCGAACGGCTCCGGTTCGAGCAGCTATGGACCGAACGGCTCCGGTTCGAACGGCTCCGGGGCTGGGGGTATGGACGAGATCGGCCGGGTGGGACGGTCCTTCGACCTGGTCCGGCAGACCGCGATCAGGGCCGCCGTCGACGAGGCCGGGCTCCGGCGCGGGCTCAACGACATGTTCCGCAGCCTGGCCCGGCGCAGCCAGTCGCTGCTGCACCGCCAGCTGACCCTGCTCGACCAGATGGAACGGCGGGCCACCGATCCCGAAGCACTGGACGACCTGTTCCGCCTGGACCACCTCACCACCCGGATGCGCCGTCACTCGGAGGGCCTGGTCATCCTGGCCGGCGCGGCACCGAGCCGCGGCTGGAGCAACCCGGTGCGGATGGTCGACGTCATGCGCGGCGCGATCGCCGAGGTCGAGGACTACGCCCGGGTCACGGTCGCGACCCGGAGCCAGGCCGCGCTGTCAGGTCCGGCCGTCGCCGACGTCATCCACCTGCTGGCCGAGCTGATCGAGAACGCGACCACGCTGTCGCCGCCCTACACCCCGGTCCGGGTGTCCGGAGACGCCGTGGCCAGCGGCTTCGCCATCGAGGTGGAGGACCGCGGGCTCGGCATGAGCCCGGAACGGATGGCCGAATTCAACCGGCGGCTCGCCCGCCCGCCGGAGTTCAACCCGGCCGACAGCGAGCAGCTCGGGCTGTTCGTGGTCAGCCAGCTGGCCCGGCGGCACAGCATCGTGGTGACGCTGAAGACCTCTCCGTACGGCGGCATCACGGCCGTCGCGCTGATCCCGCCGCACCTGGTGGTGACCGAGGCGGCGATCCGGGCCGCGCTGCCCGGCGGGCCCGCGGCGATCGCCATGGCGCCTGACCAGGGCGACCAGCCGGCCGCGGAGCTCACAGGGCCCGATCCGGCCGCCGGGCCTGGGCCCGATCCGGCCGCCGGGCCGGGCGGGGACGCGCCGTCGGCCTTCGACGTGTTCAGGCCGCGGCATCGCAGTCAGGGGCTGGCCGAGCCGTCTGACCCGGGGGCAGCTGACCCGGGGGCAGCTGACCCGGCGCTCGGGGTGGGGAATTCGTATCTCGCGTCGCCGGCGGCCGGAGCCGGGCCGGCGGCCGGAGCCGGGCCGGCGCCCGGGCTCGGGCTCGGGTCACGCCCGTACCCGGACCCGGGGCTCGCGCCTTATCCGGCTGCCACCCCGATGACGCCGGTGGCCTCGCCTGCGCCGGACCGGGTATCGGCGCCGCCGTGGGAGCTTTCCGGCCAGACCGGACCGCTTCCCGCCGAGCCGGGCGACCATGAGCCAGCCCCGGCAGAGTCCGGCGACGTCGAGGGGCTTCCGCGCCGGGTCAGGCAGGCCAGCCTGGCTCCGCAGCTCCGGGCCGACCCGCCGCCGCGGCGGGTGACCCTAGCCGGTAGCGGGCCGTCGAGCGAGCGCACCCCCGCGGACATCAGGCGGGCCGTGTCGGCCCTGCAACGTGGCTGGCAGGAGGGGCGCGCCCAGCCTGCCGGGACCGCCGAAGACCGCGAGCGGACCGCCGAAGACCGCGAGCGGGCCACGGACGTCGACGCCCACGGGAACACCGATGGAACCTGACCCGCGCCGGGAGGACCGCTCCGGCCAGCTCGACTGGCTGCTCGACGATCTCGTCCGGCGAGTCGGGCCGATCAGCAAGGCCGTCATCTTGTCGGCCGACGGCTTGGCGCTCGGCGCATCGAGCACGCTCGACCGTGCGGACGCCGATCACCTGGCCGCGCTGTCGGCCGGATTCCAGTCCCTGGCCCGCGGCGCCGGGCGGTATTTCGGCGGCGGCCAGGTCCGCCAGACGATCATCGAGATGGAGTCGGGATTCCTGCTGGTGGCCGCGGCCGGCCACGGCACGTGCCTGGCCGTCCTGGCGGAGCAGAGCACCGATCTGGGCGTGGTCGCCTACGAGATGGCCATCTTGGTCCGGCGGTCAGAAGAACACCTCGGGGTCAGCCCCCGCGCCCCCGCAGCCGGCTCGGACTAGAGGCGTCATGCCGTCCAACGACGAACGGTGGCTGGATGCCGAAGCCGGACCCGTGGTCCGGCCCTATGCCCTGACGCAGGGCCGGACCAGGCCGGCCGGCGCGTCGTTCGACCTGGTCGCGCTCGTCAAGGCCACCCGCGCCCGGGTCACCGACCCGGCGTCGCTGGCCCCCGAGCATCTGCGCGTGCTTCAGCTGGCCCGCGCGCCGACCACCGTCGCCGACATCGCCTCAGACGTTGACCTCGCGCTTGGCGTGGTCCGCATCATCCTTGCCGACCTGCGGGAACTCGGCCTGGTCACGATCGTCAACCCGGCCGCGGCGACCGAGCGGATCGACCAGCACACGCTCAGGGAGGTCCTCAATGGACTACGGGCTCTGTGATCCGGCCGACGCCGAGGAGGGAAGTCCGCCGCCGTACCGCGCCATCAAGATCTTGCTGGCCGGAGGATTCGGGGTGGGCAAGACCACGCTGGTCGGCGCCGTGAGTGAGATCAAGCCCCTGCGGACCGAGGAATCCATTACCAGCGCGCAGCTCGACCGCACGACCGGCGTCGAGGCCAAGACGACGACGACGGTCGCGATGGACTTCGGCCGGATCAGCCTGCGTCCCGATCTCGTGCTCTATCTCTTCGGTACGCCCGGCCAGCAGCGGTTCTGGTTCATGTGGGACGAACTTGCGATCGGCGCCCTGGGGGCCGTGGTGCTCGCCGATACCCGGCGGCTGGCCGACAGCTTCCCGGCCATCGACTACGTCGAGCGCAGGCAGATACCGTTCATCGTCGCGCTGAACTGCTTTGCCGGGTCCCGTCGCTACGATCTGCAGGACGTCAGGACCGCCTTGGACCTAGAACCCGGTGTCCCGATCCTGCGCTGTGACGCCCGTAGCAGGTCATCGGCCAAACAGGTGCTGATCGCCCTGGTCGAGCATGTCCTGGTGCAGCAGCCCGTCTCAGGGTTCGCGTAGCACGGCCCATACCGCCTTGCCGTGCCCGGCGATGGGGCTCCATCCCCACACGTGGCTGAGCGCTCCGACGATCTGCAAGCCACGGCCGCTTTCCCCGCCCCAGTCCGGCCGCCTGGGCATCGGCGTCTCGTTCCCTGGGTCGACCACCGCGAGCATGACCTCGCCGGCCCTCCTGAGCACGCAGAGCCGCAGCACCGCCAGGCCAGCGCCAGGGGCGGTGCGGGTTTTGGGGTTCTGGCCCGCCCGGGTGCCGTGCAGGACGGCGTTGACGACCAGCTCGTCGATGATCATCTCGGCGTCGTCCGTCAGCGCCCCAAGCCCCCAGCAGGTGAGCAGCTCCCGGACGAAGAGCCGGGCGGTCCTGGCCTCTTCCGGCCGGGCGCTGAGGGCACGGGACGTAACCGCCGGGGTTTCCCACCAGGCCGACGGGACGGGCAGCAGCCGGGGCAGACCTTCGGCAACTGGATGCCAGGGGGCGCCGAATTCCTCGTCATCATCCCCGTTACCGGTCGCGACACTGAGATGCGCCAACGCAACAGCTTCCTGCATGTCATTGGGCCCAGAAGCGCTGGCCCATCACGGTGTTAACAGCGTGCTTGGAGCCATGTTGCCTGATATATTGTGCAAATGCAAGACCAAATGCACGTTCATTCGCTTTGTGCACAGGGTCTCCGGATGATGCACAGGGGGGTCATCGGGCAGGACGGGCACGCCAGGGATCTGCTCACCAGTGCGACGCTGGTCATTACACTGAGTGACTTATCGGCCTGGCAGGCATGAGCCTGTCGGAAGGGGATAAACATGGTCGTTACGTACAACGGGATGCTCGCCGCCGAGCTTGGCGACGTCCGCTGGCTGAAAAGCCAGCACAGCAACCCGAACGGGGCGTGTGTGGAGGTGGCCGCGCTGCCGAGCGGCGAAATCGCGATGCGCAATTCGCGATTCCCAGCAGGCGCCGTCCTGCTCTACACTCAGGCAGAGATCACCGCATTTCTGGCCGGCGCCAAGGATGGGGAGTTTGACCATCTGCTGGCCGAAGCTGGCTAGGTTACCCGTCAGCAACCGAGCCGAAACCGGCTGGATTACCCCCCAGTAACCAGCCTTTCGGCCGGCCCGCGGCGACGCAACAGTGACAGACCGAATAACCAAACCTCACAACCTGCGACAACACGGAGAGATCACTACTTCTGTTGAATTGTCACACAACCCTCTATCGCGGGCGTGAGATCCCATGGGAGACTGGTCCCCACCCCGCCAGGATCCTGGATGGCGACAATGCGAGGAGCGCCGATGGTCTCATCCGAAGACTCGGCTTGGGACGTTCCCCCCAGCATTTTCGGCACGCGCGCGGGCGGTCCGACCGTCCAGCGGCTCGTGCTCGGCAGTCAGCTGCACCGGCTCCGCGACTCACGCGGGATAACCGCCGAGCAGGCCGCCGAGGCCATCCGTGGTTCGCACTCCAAGATCAGCCGAATGGAGCACGGGCGGGTCGGCTTCAAGGAGCGCGATGTGGGGGATCTGCTGACGCTGTACGGCGTTACCGATAGCGAGGAACGCGCCGCACTGCTCAACCTGGCCCGGGAGGCCAACACGCCCGGGTGGTGGCATGCGTACTCGGACATCCTGCCGACCTGGCTCGAGGCCTATGTCGGCCTGGAGGCCGCCGCCTCTGTACTGCGTACCTACGAGGTCCAGCTGGTGCCCGGGCTGCTCCAGACCGAGGAGTACACTCGCGCGCTGATCCGGCAGGGCTCCGCGGTGACCGAAGAGGAGATCGTCCGGCGGGGCGAGCTGAGGGCCAGCCGCCAGGAGATCCTGCGCCGGCCGGACGCGCCGCAGCTGTGGGCCGTGGTCGACGAGGGCGCGCTGCGCAGGCCGGTCGGCGGCGCCGAGATCGTCCGCGAGCAGCTGAAGCACCTCATCGAGGTCACCGATCACCCGGCGGTGACCCTGCAGGTGCTGCCGTTCGAAGCCGGCGCGCACGCCGCCATGGGCGGCCCGTTCACCATCTTGCGCTTCGCCGAGCCCGACCTGGCCGACGTGGTGTACATCGAGCAGCTGACCAGCGCGCTCTACCTGGACAAGCCGGTCGAGGTGGACAGCTACCTCGAGGTCATGGAGCAGCTCTGCCTGCAGGCCGAGCCCGCGACGAACACCGCGGACATCCTCAGCCGGATCCTCGCCGAGACCTAAGTCGCGGTGGGCGTGCGTTCCTCGCACGCCCACGGCGAGCCGTACTCGGTCAGCAGGTCAAGGAACGGGCGGGGCGGCAGCGCCTCGGGGCCGAGCACGCCGGTGCCTGACCAGGCCCCCGAGTCGATGAGTTCCAGGGCGACCACGGGGTTGACCGCGGTCTGCCAGACCACCGCCTGGGATCCGTACTCCGCCATCGACCAGGCGTTGTCCACCACGTGATGCAGGTACACCTCGCGGGGTGCCCCGTCCGTGCCGGTCCCGGTGACCCAGGTGCCCGCGCAGGTCAGCCCGGTCATCGACTCCCCCAGCGTGGCCGGGTCCGGCAGGCACGCGGCCACCACATCGCGCGGCGACACGGTCGCGCCGCCCACCCGCACCGGCTCGGTGGCATCCAGGCCGAGCTTGTGCAGGGTGCGCAGCACGCTGATGAACTCGGCACCGAGGCCGTATTTGAAGGTGACTCGCTGCGCCTCGATCCACCGCGGCATCAGCAGCACCTCCTCATGCTCGACGTTCACGCACTCCACCGGCCCGATGCCGGCCGGGAAGGTGAAGATCTCAGGCTCACTGAACGGTTCCGTGGTGAACCAGCCCCGGTCTCGTTCCCAGACCACCGGCGGGTTCAGGCACTCCTCGATCGTGGTCCAGATGGAGAACGTGGGGGCGAAGTCATGCCCGGCCACCTCGAGGTTCGCGCCGTCCCGCACGCCGAGCTCATCGATCTGGCTGAACAGCTCATCGGCGGCGTACCGGGCGAAGACGTCGGACAGCCCCGGCTCCACCCCCATCCCCACCAGCGCGAGCTTGCCGGCCCAGTCCCAGGCCGACGCCATCACGAACTGGTCGTCACCCAGCTTGACCCCGGTCCTTGAGTACGGGTCGTCCGGATCTGGGTGCGACAGCGACATGGCCATGTCCAGGTAGTGGGTTCCGGCCTGCAGCGCGGCCCGGAACAGTGGCATCACGAACCGGGGGTCGGCCGCGTTCATGAGCACGTCGCAACGCCGCTCCGTCAGCAGCTCCAGGACGGCCCGCTCGTCGCGGGCGTCCAGCTGCACGGCCTGGAAGCCGTCCCGGGCGGACGCGGCGCGTTGCGCCCGGGCCACGTCGTAATCGGCGATGATCAGCTCGGCGAACGGGCGGCGGGCGGCGATGCGGGCCAAGGCCGTGCCGACCCCGCCCGCCCCCACCAGGAGTATGCGCATGCGCTGATCCTAGACTGGTCAAGATCAGCTGACGAGACCAGCCGTGATATCTAGCCGTTACTACGGATATCGTTGCCGGGATGCACCATTTGTGCTAGAACCGTAGTGTTTAGTGGTGCTGACGTTGCGGTCACACCCCGGTCGATCAGGAGGGTGAGACATGGCCACCACTGCGCCCGCGCAGCCCACCGAACAATCCCAGGACAAGGGCCTGAAGGGCGGCGCGCTCGGCCTGGTGTCCAGCGTCGTGATGGGCGTCGCCTCGACCGCGCCCGCGTACAGCCTGGCCGCCACCCTGTCCTTCGTGATCGGCCTCGTCCTCGTCAAGGCGCCCTCGGTCGCCGTGCTGGCGTTCATCCCGATGCTGCTCTGCTCGATCGGCTACAGCGAGATGAACAAGGCCGACCCGGACTGCGGGACCACGTTCACCTGGGCCACCCGGGCGTTCGGGCCGAAAACCGGCTGGGCCAGCGGCTGGGCCATCGTCGCCGCCGACGTGCTGGTCATGGCCAGCCTGGCCCAGGTCGCCGGGCAGTACGTATTCCTGCTCTTCGGCGCCAACGGCATCGGCCAGAACGCCACAAGCGGCTGGGTGCTACTGGTCGGCATCGGCTGGATCGTGGCCATGTCCTACATCTGCTACCGCGGCATCGAGGTCTCGGCCTGGCTCCAGCGCATCCTGCTCACCGTCGAGCTGGCGATGCTGCTGGTGCTGTCGATCGTCGCGCTGGTCCGGGTGTACAACGGGCACCACCCGGCCGGATCGCTCCACCCGAGCCTCAGCTGGCTGTGGCCGAGCGGCCTGACCTTCTCGGAGTTCGTCGGCGGCATCATCTTGATGCTGTTCATCTACTGGGGCTGGGACACCGCGGTATCGGTCAACGAGGAGACCAAGGACAAGGCCAAGACGCCGGGACAGGCCGCGATCATCTCGACCGTCCTGCTGCTGGTCACCTACGCCATCGTCATTATCTCGGTGCAGGCGTTCGCCGGAACCGGGTCCAGCGGGATCGGCCTGACCAACCCGGCCCACCAGTTCGACGTGCTTTCTGTCCTGGGCACCGCCATCTTCGGCGGCGGCGGCCTGGGCACGTTCCTGGCCCGGCTGCTGATCCTGATGGTGCTCACCTCCGCCTCGGCCTCCACCCAGACCACGATCCTGCCGACGGCCCGCACCACCTTGTCGATGGCGACCTACAAGGCCATACCGGCGGCGTTCGCCAGGATTCACCCGCGGTACCTGACGCCGACGATCTCCACCATCGTGATGGGCGTCATCTCGATCATCCTGTACATCCCGATGAACTACTTCGCCGGAGGCAACGCGATCGGCGACGCCGTCACCTCGATCGGGCTGTACATCGCCTTCTACTACGGGATGACCGCGTTCGCCTGCGTCTGGTACTACCGGAAGGTGCTGACCAGCAGCGCCAGGAACTTGTGGATGAAGGGCATCCTGCCGCTGCTCGGCGCGCTGATCATGTGGGCGGCCGGCATCTACGCGCTGCAGACCGACTGGACCGCGACCAGCGGCTACACCTTCTGGACGGTGCCCGGGCTGCACTGGAAGATCGGCGGGATCTTCCTGATCGCGCTGGGCGCGGCGATCGTCGGAGTGCTCGGATTCGTCTTCATGCGGGTGAGCGCGCCCGCGTTCTTCAGGAAGGAAACCCTGACCAGGTCGACCCCGACCCTGGTTCCCGACGAGGGCTGACCCAGGGTACAAAGCTAAGATGGCGGACGTGCTTGATGACGCCGAGATCGCCCGTGTCCTTTCCATCACCGCGCATCCCGACGACGTCGACTTCGCGGCGGCGGGCACGATGGCCCGCTGGACCGAAGCCGGGATCGAGGTCGTCTACTGCGTGGTGACCGACGGCGACGCCGGCGGCTTCGACGAGAACTTTCCCCGGGACGAGATGCCTGCCCTGCGCCGGGCCGAGCAGGTCGCCGCGGCCAAATGCGTCGGCGTGCACGACGTCCGCTTCCTGGGCTACCGGGACGGGCAGGTCGAGGCCACCCTGGCGCTGCGCCGGGACCTGGCCCGGGTGATCAGGCAGGTTCGTCCGGACCGGGTGGTGTGCCCCAGTCCGGAGCGGAGGTACGACCGGATCGGGATCAGCCACCCGGACCACCGCGCGGTCGGCGCCGCCGCGCTGGACGCCGTCTACCCCGACGCGCGTAACCCGTTCGCGTTCCCCGAGCTGCGCGACGATGAAGGCCTGGCCGCCTGGGCCGTCCGCGAGGTCTGGATCGCCAGCGGCACGCCGAACCACTACCTGGACGTGACCGAGACCTTCCCGCGCAAGGTCGCGGCCCTGCGCGCTCATGAGAGCCAGACGGCGCACCTGGACGACCTGCCCGAACGCCTGCGCACCCGGATGGGCCGCATGGCCGCCCAGGCGGGCTTCGCGGACGGGCGGCTGGCCGAGGGATTCCAGGTCCTCGACACCGCTTGAGTCAGCTACCCGGGGGTAGGGCTGGTTGGCCGGGCCGTTCGGACCATACGTGCTTTTGCTGATGCCGGCCGGTAGTGGGCATAATTCACTGATTGAATCCAGCCAGAGAGAGCGACGCGCCGATGAGCATGGACCTCGACCATTCCTTCACCGTCCCGGTGGCGCCGGATCGCGCCTGGGACGTGCTGCTTGACGTGGAAAGGATCGCGCCGTGCATGCCCGGTGCGACCGTCGAGGAGTTCGACGGGGAGGTGGTCACCGGGCGGATCAAGGTCAAGGTCGGCCCGGTGTCGCTGACCTACCGCGGCACCGCGAAGTTCACCGAGCGCGACCCCGGCACCCGGGTGGTGGTGGTGGATGCGTCCGGCAAGGAGACCCGCGGCGCGGGTACCGCGTCGGCGGCCATCCGGGCGACGCTCGAGCCGTCCGGGGAGGGGACCCAGGTCCTCATCCACACGTCGATGAACGTGACCGGCCGGCCGGCCCAGTTCGGCCGGGGCGTGATCGCGGAGGTCGGCGGCAAGCTGGTGGAGAAGTTCTCGCAGAACCTGGCCCAGATGATCTCCGACGGCGGCCAGGCCGCGGCGGCGGTGGATGGGGCGGCGGTGGATGGCGCGGTGGTGGATGGCGTGGCGGTGGATGGCGTGGCGGTGGATGGCGTGGCGGTGGATGGCGTGGCGGGCGACGACGCCACGATGGTCGACCTCCCGGTCGTGGACACCTCGGCGGCCGACGACGCCACGATGGTCGACCTCCCAGTGGTCGACAGCGCGGCGGTCGACAGCGCGGGGCTTGGTAGCGCGGGGATTGACAGCGTGGAGGGCGATGGCACGGCGGGCGATGGCACGGCGGGCGATGCCGGGACCACCGGGACCGGGCCGGGCTCGACCCGGCCGGTCGCTGTGGTCAGGCCGGCCGTGAGCACCCCCGCGGCTCCGGCTCCCGCCCCGGCTCACCATGAGGACTCCATCAACCTGGTCAGGCTGGTCGGACCCGCTATCCTCAAGCGCCTGCTGCCGATCGCCGCCGCGGCGGCGATCGTGGCGCTGCTTGGCCGGCGCTTCCGGAATTCGCGGCGCAGCCGGAAGAGCTAGCGGACCCCGCGGTCGTGGACTTCACCGACGTCGTGCGGCGCAGGCACATGGTGCGCCAGTTCAGCGACGAGCCGGTCGCGCCGGAAAGCCTGGACCGGATCTTGCGTAACGCGGTCCGGGGGCCGTCCGCCGGGTTCTCCCAGGGCCAGGCCTTCCTCGTGCTCACCGGGACCGAGCTTGACCGCTTCTGGCCGCTGGCCGGGCAGGCCGCGGCTCCGTCGGTGACCACGGCGCCGCTGGTCATCGTGCCGATGTCATCGAAGCGGGTGTACCTCGACCGGTACGCCCGGCCGGACAAAGGCTGGACCGACCGGGACGAAGGGCACTGGCCGGTGCCCTTCTGGCACATCGACACGGGCATGGCGGCGCTGCTGATCTTGCTGACCGTGGTGGACGAGGGCCTGGGCGCGCTGTACTTCGGGATCGTGCCCGAGGCGGTCGGGCCGTTCCGGGTGGCGTTCGGCGTGCCGGATGACCACGAGCCCATCGGCGCCATCGCCATCGGCCACGACGCCGAGGCCGCCCCGCGCGACCTGACCGCCCGACGCCGTCCCGCCCAGGACGTCATCCACTACGGTCACTGGTGAGACCGGGCGCCCCGGCGGTGATCGCCCGGGGCGCCGGCTCGCGGGATTAGTAGAGGTTCAGGGTCGGCCCGGTCTTCGAAATGCTCCCGTTGGTGCCGATGAACGCGTGGACCGTCAGATGCGCGGTGTAGAAGAGGAAGGTGGTCGAGCCGCACTCAAGATCACCCGGCCCATTTTGATCCACCGCGCCGATGTTCTTGCTGGCGCCGCTGCTGTTATAGGCGATCGCCTCCGCGCCCACCGAGAACGCTTTGCCGGTCTGCTTGGCACAGACGGTCACCTTCACCCGCGCGCCCGTCTTGGCGTAGGAGCCATAGGCGCTGACGACGTTGTCACCGGGAATGGACGGCACCGTGAAGCTTCCTGCCCCGCCGGAACTCGCCTTCGTGGGAGAACTCGTCGCGCGCGGGGAATTTGTGGCGTGCGCGGAGGCCGTCGGGTACGCGGACCGCGTGGCGGTGGCGGTGGGACTGGAAACAGCCAGATGCGACGGCGACGGCGACGGCGACGAGGACGCCGGGGATGATGAACCGGCCGCGGTGGCCACCGCCGACGCCGAGCCGGCCGAACCCGAGCCGGCCGCGGCGGTGGGCGAACTCGACCCGGACCCCGCGCATGCGGTCAGGCCAGCGCCACCGATCAGGACAGCGATGATCACAACCGGAACCCGGCGCATCCTCATGCTCCTACCCTCCGTAACCAGATGTTACAACAAGTGACGATTATGGTGTCGACGCAACGCTAGAGGCTGCGTGCGGGCGCCGCAGGCGACTTAACCAGAAAAAGAGCACTTTCGCTGCGGAATCGGCCGAGCCGGAAGACGGATCGGCACGGGCCGCGCGGACCCGGCCGATTAACTCATCGCGACCAGTTCGACTTCGAAACCATCGGTGCTGACCAGGTAGGCAGCGTAGTGGTCCGGGCCACCCGCGTAGGGGTGATTCCCGGGAAAAAGCAGCGTCCAGCCGCGGGCCGGCGCCTCCGCCGTGAGGGCATCGACGCGGGCACGGTCACCCGCGTGGAAGGCGAGGTGGTTCAGCCCGGGGCAGGTCGGGTACCCACAGCTCGACGTGACGCAAGCTTCCGCGGTTCACGCCGCGGTTCACGCCGCGGGGCCTGGTGTGAGCATCGGGGGTGTTACCTCCAGATCCATCGCCTCGGCTGCGGCCGGCCTGGTCACCGCGGCACGAAGCGGTAACGGGTCTGGGTGTAAGGCTTCTTGCCGAAGACGAGGACCTTGGCCGGGGTGACGCCGAAGACCAAGCCTAGGCGGCCCGCGGAATCATGGAACCCTCCGTCGGTGATCTGGAAGTCCCAGTCAAGCCTGGACTTCCACATTGCCGCCAGCCGTTGGAGTTGCGCATGGCCGCCCACCCTGACGGCAGTTCCCTCGATCACCACATCCAGGCCCGAGCGGAACTGGTTGGCGCCGGCGGCGAGAACGCAGCGCGCGTCGGACTCCAGGTTCCTGGCCTTCTGCTCATGCGAGCCGACGCAGAAGTACATCCTCCCATCGGCCCAGATCGCCGGAAGCGGCGTGACGTGAGGGCGCCCGTCGCGGCGCACCGTCGACAGCCAGACCATCTCTGTGGCCGACAGCACACGGGCCACCTCGGCCCACGGCGGGGCGGCGGCGCCCGGCTCGCTGAATCCCTCGTTCAGCTGCACGACTGGTTCGATCTCAGGCATCGACGGCTCCCATGTGTTCCGGTTCTATGCGGTCACCTGCCGCCGATGGCGGACCGGGCCGCCTGTTCGGTCACTCTCACGACGAACGAGGACCGCCGGAATGGACCGCCATGGACCTGCCGCGCGGCGCTCAGCCGTCAGCAGCTTCACGATGAACCCGGCCGCCAGTTCGGTAGCTGTCAGAGCCGTTCAGATTGCCTACTGCGCGGGGGGTGGTGGGGCTGAACCAGCCATGCCGGGGGCAAGATCGCCACCGAAGCCAGCTCCGCCCCGGCGGCATCCTGATTCTCGGGGCGCAGCAGGGCGAGCAGCAGCGCGCCTCAGAGCAGCTCCGGACGCGAGGCTGGTCCACCGTCAAGGGCGCGGTCAACCGCGTGCCGAAGCTCACAGCATCCTGATGTTCGAGTAGGACAAAGGCAACCGCAACCTGCATCCAGACGTAAGCCGAACAGCCCGTCCCGTGCTGCTCGGGGGCAGCCGTTGTTCGCTGGCCCACCCGATAGTGCATCCGCCCCCCTCGACCATGGTGGGAGGTGCACCGGGACGCAGCGTGTCCGGACCTCGTGACGAGCGCAATGGGAACAACTGTCCACGGTGTTGCACCGGGATGGTCAGCGGTGAGAGCTGGGCAGCGCCGGCGGGGCGGCTAGCGTGGTGGGGAGTGAGCGGAGGTAGTCGGGTGGCTCAATGCCGGGCGGGAGCCCGTCGGCTGCCATGGGCTGACCGAATATCAGTCCTGCCGATATATGGCCGGCCCATACTGACAGGCCGCGATCATCGTCGGAGTCGAGCGTCGATCCGCTGCGTGTCTTGGCCGAGGCCTCGTCGATGGGGACTTGCCATAGGGCGGTCTCGCGGATTTCTGCGCTGCTGGGCTTGCGGACCTGTTCCCAGCGGCCGCGGAGGAGGTGCTCCACCACTGCCCGGAGACCGGCGATGATCTCGTCAGGCTCGGTGATCGCGGCAGCGTGCCCGTGAATGGTGACAGACCGGTAATTCATGGAGTGATTGCGGGCTGAGCGGCCGAGTACCAGCCCGTCGAACAGAGTCGCTGTGATGCAGACCGGACTGCCGGCTGCTGCGTCGCGAAACAGGCCCGCGGCATGTGACCCGTGCAGGACGAGCGATCCGCCGAGACGGCCATGTGCCATCGGCAGCACGACCGGGCGCCCGTGGCGCACAGTCGCGACGTGGCTGAAGGGAGCCGCGTCCAGCACGGCATGCACGGCCGCTATGTCGTAGCGGGCGCGGTCGGGCTTGCGGCGCACTCGCACCAGCTGGGAGGGCGTGCAGTCGACGGTGGAGGGGTCGGTGGTCATGGTCATCAGGCTAGGCGGCAACTGGCACGACTGTATGATCCAGTTTCGTGGCTTCAGACTGGTCCAGTGGTATCGACCTCTTTCTCGACCTAGACCGGTCAGGCGGCCTGCGCAATGGCATCGAGCATGCACTGCGGGAGGCGATCTGCGGTGGCCGCCTGACTCGCGGCGCGCTTCTGCCGTCATCCCGTTCCCTGGCCCGTGACCTGGGCGTGGCCCGCGGCACGGTCAGCGCTGCCTACGATCAGCTTGCCGCCGAGGGGTATCTCGACGTCCGGCAGGGGACACCTGCCCGCGTCCGCTGGCTGCAGCGGCACCGGCCATCAGCGGCAGATTCCCCGGAGCCGGCCGCACATCCTCGATGGGATTTCCGGCCTGGCCGCCCCGAGAGCGCAAGTTTCCCTCGCCATGCATGGGCGCGGGCGCACCGTCAGGTCATGTCGCACGCGCCTGATGACGTCTTCGGGTACGGTGACGTGCGCGGAAGCGTCGAGCTACGCGATGCCCTGACGGACTACCTGGGCCGTGCCCGCGGGGTCGATACCGACCCCGCACGTCTGCTTGTCTGCAACGGATTCACCCAGGCCCTCACCTTGATCTGCTGCACGCTGCGGACCGCCGGCGCCACTACTCTGGCGGTCGAAGACCCGGGCGCCCGCCGCTACCGACAGCTCGCCGAAGCTGCAGGCCTCAGCGTGGTGGCTGTGCCCTGTGATCAGGACGGCTTGCGGATCGACCTGCTCCCACGTTCGGGTGCTTCGGCGGTTCTGGTGACCCCGGCCCACCAGTACCCGCTGGGTGTGACCATGTCCCCTGCCCGGCGCATTGCCCTGGTGGAATGGGCCCGCCGCCACCAGGCCCTGATCATCGAAGACGACTATGACGGCGAGTTCCGCTACGACCGGCAGCCCGTGGGTGCCCTTCAGCAGCTAGACCCCGAATGCGTGATTTACGCCGGATCTGCGAGCAAGACGCTGGCGCCAGGTCTCCGGCTGGGCTGGATCAGCTCGCCGACCGCCCTAGGCAAGGCTCTCCGGACCGCTAAGCAGCACCTCGACCGCGGCACCAGCATCCTGGAGCAGCTCACCTTCGCCGAACTCATTGCGAGCGGCGCGTTCGATCAGCACGTGCGCCGCATGCGGGCTAGTTACCGGCGCCGCCGCGACGACCTGCGGCACGCCCTCGCCGCAAATCGTCCAGACTTGCACCTGGCTGGTATCTCCGGCGGGCTGCACGCCCTGATCTACTTGCCCGAGCGCGGGCCCTCCGAGCATCAAATCCGGACGCGCGCCGCCGGGCGCTCCATAGGGCTTCACACCCTGGCCAGCTACTGGCACAGTCCACCTGAACCTTGCCCCAAGGCGATCATCATCGGCTACGCCACCCCCGCCAGCCACGCCTACCAGCCCGCACTCGGCGCGCTCACCCGCCTCCTAGCCCTGAACTAGGCCGGGAACGAGGACGTTCCTCGGGACCACAGGAGCCAGGTGGACAATGTGTGTCATTATCGCTTGCACGATGGCGTGCCGATACATTCACATGTCGGGCTAAGCGCTGCGGTCACGGACGTTTGAAGATGTCGTGGGTGCCGATGCGCCGCCAGCGCACATGCGGATGACCTTCCTTGACGGAGGCGCCGTACTCGAAGGTGGCCCTGCCGTCAGCGGCCCAGGTGAGTTCCCACACGTCGTCGTATCCGGCCATCTTCTTGACACGCAGGCTCCTGCGGAATCCTCTGCCATCCCGGAGGTCGGCTACGAACAGGACCACCGCCCGCAGGAACGCGGCCTTCTGGCTGGGCGATTCGCAGTCGCGAGCTCGGCACCGTTCATCGCAAGGCTGATCACGTCCTTTGATCCCGATGGACTCGCCTGGGGAACGATGAATCTCCCCACCAGCGCCTGGGAGCACGCGGCGGCGGCTCGCGGCCTTGAGCCGGCACAGCGGGCCCTTGCGCATAACCTCGCCAGGCACACGCCTCATGCCATCTGACCGGGTCCGGAAAATCCTCCCGCGCGACACGGCAGCGACGTGGGACGTGATCGCCCCCGTCGTACCGCCCGGCGCCTACCTCGGGGGCGGGACGGCCATCGCCGTTCACCTCGGGCACCGGGTCAGCCGCGACCTGGACTTCTTCTTCCACCACGGCAGCGTTGATCTCGACGAGCTGAGCCGCCGGCTTCCCGCTGCAGGCCCGTTTGCTGTTACCGAGCGTGCGCCTGGAACCCTAAACGGCGTTTTCTCCGCTACCAAGGTGCAGTTCCTGCACGCGGATGAAGGCTACCCCCAGCACCTTCTCGAGCCACCGAAAGAGGTCGATGGCCTGCGCGTTGCGCAGCTCAGCGACCTGATGGCCATGAAACTGAAGGTGGTCGGAGACCTCGGCGAGCTCCGCGACTACTTCGACCTGATGATTATCGAGCAGCGAGCCGGGCGTACGGTCGACGAGGGCCTGGCACTGTTCGTCGAGCGTTTCCAGCCCGAGTACCCGCAGCAGGCCATCAACCATATTCTGCTCGGCCTCGGATACTTCGACGATGTCGATCCCGACGACGCACTGCCGGTCCCGCGCGCCGAGATCGTTCACTACTGGACCCGACGGCAACCCGAGATCGTCGCCGCCCGCGGCCGATTACATCGTGGGCGAGTCCGCAGGCGAAGCCGCGTCAGCCCATCGAGCGCGGACAAGGTGTGTCATTACCGTTAGCGCTGTGGCCTATGCCGTCACCACCACGGTGGCCGTGCGGTTCCCCCCGGAACTGCTGGAGCAGGGCCGCCGCGGCCGATGCCGACGACCGGTCGCTATCGGCGTGGATCCGCCGGGCAGTACAGCACGAACTGCGCAGGACCGCTGACCCGGCCCCCCTCCAACACGCAGCGTTCAGCCAGGTCAACGCCCGGAACTGCGGCCGACGGATGGAACGGGACCCATACCAGAGGCAGACACTTGATGTGTATTGTTATCGTTGGCATCGTGGCGACTCAATGCACTCGCAGATACACCCATGACCAGGAATAACAGCGCCCTGCCGACTCGGTGTCCGGGTGAGCAGGTGCTCACCAGTCGTCGCGACTGGCATTTTTGCCAGTTCTGGACGCTGCCGGGGTCGCCAGGCGATGGATCAACTTGGCATCGGTGACCCGCTGGCAGCGCGAGGCGAACGGGTTGCAGCGCCAAGGATCGACCAGACGAACCGCAGGCAGGTTTCGGCCTCGAGCAGCGACTGGCCGACCGGTCTGCGTTTCGCCGGACCTGCCCGGTACTGCCCGTCAAGGCCAAGACCGGACCTACCGTGACCAGGTAGCCGGCGAATAACGTGGAGACAGGCACCCGGGCGCGGCGAACCGTCCTACCCTTAGACTGGCGCCCGGCTTCGGATCCCGGCGAAGGCACGGGTAGAAAGAGGTAGCAGGAGATGTCCGAGCAGACCAGCGCCGCCGCCCCGGCCACCGCCGCAGACATCATGCGGCCACCGCTGACGACGGTGGAACAGGCCGACCACATCGCTGCGGCCGCCTATCTGATGAAGCGCGCGGGCACGACCGCCCTCATGGTGCTGGACGCCCGGACCGGCCAGCCGACCGGCATCATCACCGAGGCGGACATTGCCCACGCGGTCGCCGACGGAAAGGACGTGAACAGTACCCGGATCCATGCCCTGATGACCACTCGCCCGACCGTCATCAATACCACGACTAGCGTCCGTGACGCGGCCCAGGTCATGACGAGCGGCCATTTCCGGCACCTGCCGGTCGTCGGCGACGAAGGCCTGGTCGGAATCGTCGACATCACCGATGTGTGCCGCGCGTTGCTCGAACCCGGCGTTTTCCCGCCGCCCGCGGCATGACCCAGCCGGAGTAGTCCGCGCGGCACCTTCACCGGCCCCCTTTGCCGCCTCGGGCGCAGCGGGCCAGCGAGAAGGACGGCCATCCTGGCCGCGCCAACAACCACAGTGCCCGGCGCCGTGCCTGCGACTCCGCTGCCGGGCTCCCACCGGTTTTCATCGCGATGTTCACTTCATCGTGAACATCGCCGCCCACCAGCCTTCACAAAATGTCCGGTAAAGCGCCAGACCCCGAGTTCGCAGTGATTCACTAGATCGCCGCATCGGCTGGCAAGGGTAATCGCAGGGCGGTCCGGCCGCTGCTCTGCCTGGGCCCTGTTGTTTACTCTGGCCCAGCTAGTATTGCCCGAGGCGCTGACCTGCGCGTCCTGCCCGAGAACGCCCGGTCGCGCCCGCAGGGTTTATTTACGCCATCCCGGTGCGCCATCTGGCCTTCCGTGTCCACGACGAGCAGGAGACCGGCAATCAGCTGCGGCTAAAATCCATTTTGAACTGCGTCGCAGTAAACCCTTCTAAATGGACCGAGGCCACTGGGCAGAATGTGCCTCCAGAGCTCTTTCCCCCCGGTCAGCAGGACGCATAGGTTGCTGCGTTTGTGGGAGCGAGTTCAGCCAATGGCCGAGGCCGTCTGGGCAAATGAGACGCACGTATGGGAACTTCCCCGCATGAGAGCGACGGACGTATCAGAACTAATAGGGCAACTTCACGCCATTGACCCAAGGGGGGATGGCGTACGATATGCGCGAGACAATAATGGTAGCTTAACGTAAGCCGAGTAGATCTTGAACATGCCGAACGCAACATTGCGCCGACCGGCAGGCCAGCCGCGTCTGAGGCAGTCAGGCGGGCGTGATCGCGGGTATCCCGGTACTGCCCCTGCCACGCGGCCCATACCACCCGAGTTGGGCCATCCTCGTGCGCAATTCAGTTGTCGCGGTTGATGGCGTTGTCCGTTCCGGTACTAACGGCCTTAAGAGCGCTGTGAAACGCTTCAGGAGCCTGCGGGCCTGGCCTGCGGTCAGGTGCCCGGATATAGGGGATCACTACCGGTCAGAAGAATCCGAGGTTGGGGACGAGCTTTGAGGCGGCGTCAATGATCTCACCGGCGGTCTTGAGCGTTTCGGCTGCTTCTGCCGCGCTGGCCTGCTCGGTCGGGTAGAGCGGGTATTCGAGCTCGTTCCGTCTGCGGCGCAGGCCGCCGAAGGCTCGCAGGGCCGGGCCGAACTGGGCCCGGATGACTTCCTCGACGACGTAGTGGCCGCCAGCGGTGGTGGGGCGCAGGCCCTGCTGTGCCAGGAGGGCGACGCAGGCCTGCCGCGCCGCGTCGCAGGCGAGAACGACGCTGCTGTCAGGTGCCGACTCGGCGAGGACACGCGCCGCTTCGAGTCCGCGCCGCGCCCGGTCGAGCCACGATGCCCCGTCAGCCTGCGCGCCTTGGACCCGCTCGACGTGCCCGGCGGCGAGCAGGCGCTCGACCGTGGCCTCTCCGCGAGCCATCGCCAACGGGGGCACATGACTGGATTCACCGGCAGTCCGAGGCGCTGCTCGGCCCGCTCTGCCGCCTCGTACATGTCGCGGCGCGGCACTTCGCCGATGACGATAACGTCGACGTCATTCGGCGCGGGGCCCGTGATGCCCTCGTAGCGGGCAGCCCACGACCCGTAGATCGCCACGGCGGCCGCGCTGAGCGCAGCGAATTCCTCGCCGATGACAAATCGAGGGCCGAACGCGAGCGAGACCAGCTCAGTCAGCGGCCGGGTATACCGACTGGCGGGGTTGGCTGAGACCAGCCGGGAGCGCCCGACGTGTCGCTCCCGGATCAGGCCGGAGCTGGACAGGCGTGTCGCCTCGCGCTGCACCGTTGTAAGCGGGAGACTGAGCTTGTCTGCTACCTCGCTGAGGGTTTACTCCGCATCCGGGTGCAGCAGGAGCAGGGTCAGCATCTCGGCTAGGTGCCGGGACCGCAGTATCGGCAGCAGTCCTGGCGCGTTACTACGCATAGTTGAAATTTATCATCCGCTTATAGGAAGTTGACGGTGAACCTGCGGCTCCGCTGGGCACGCTCACGAGCAGGTCGGCTAGGCAAAGGTCGCACAGATTATCCGTTACGGGAGACGAACACGGCCGTCAAGTGTTCATCCGGCGGACGCCCAGATCGGCGGCTCCGCGAGCGGTCTTTGGGATGGGCCACGCGCCGTGACTGGCTGGGTGACCTAGCGTGCGGCGGCTTGCCTTGATGGCGCAGGAGGGCAAAGCGCGCGCTGGGACCTGGCTATCACCGGTGAGCAGTCGCCGTTGCGGCCGTTGCGGCCGCCGGTCTTGTACCGCGCGCCGCTGCCGCGCACCAAGCTTGAGGCGACTGTCCCTGATGGCCAGGTCACCGGCATGCTCGAGATCGATGGCCGCAAGGTCACCGTGTCCGGGTGGCGGGGGACCGCCGGCCACAACTGGGGATCTGAGCATGCCGATTCGTGGGTGTGGCTGCACGCAGCGGGCTTCGGCGCCGCACCGGAGGCCTGGCTGGAACTGGTGCTCGCCAGGATCAGCGTCGGCCCGGCGCGGTCGCCGTGGACTGCGATGGGCGCGCTCAGCCTCAGCGGGGAGCGGATCTTGCTGGGAGGGCTGGGCCGGCAGCCCGGGGTTGATGCCCGCCCGGACCGGCTTACCGCCGACGTCCCCTCGCCGGGAGCCCGGCTCCTGGTATCGGCGACCACAGACGATGACGACCCGGTGGCTGTGACTTACACCGACCCGCGTGGCGGAACCCGGACCGTCAGGCACGCCGCACTGGCCAGCGTCGAGCTGATCTTGCATCGCCCGGGTAATCGCGAGCTGGCCCTGCTCAGCAACCGCGGCGCCTACGAGTACGGCACCCGCCAGGGCATGCCCGGGATCGAGCCGCAACCGCTGCCTGAGGGCTGAGCCAGCCGCGGACTACCTCCGGATGAAACCGCTTCCAGATGCTGAGGTGCGGTAGGCAGACCTGTTCTGCACCCCTGACTTGATTATCAGCTGGCGGCCACAGGCCTGGCAGCGGTCGCTTCTGCAGCCAGCCAGGACGGCGATCGGCATCCGGAGCAGGCCAGAAGACGGCACGCCAGCTGATGAGGATGACTGCGGATGGCTCCCGCCAGCGCTCGTGCAGGCCGGCGGGCGATGGGCGATATTCGGTCGCCTGGGGTCGCAGGGTCGGTCACACTGGCCCGATGGGGCGAACCGTCAGCGCTGTGGTGACCTGTGGTAACGCTTATCTCGGGGCGATCGGGCCGTTTCCTGTGAGCGTCCCGTGAGGTCCCGGCCAGCCCGGCGCCGTCGGTGAAGGCTACCGCGGCGGTCAGCCCGGCCAGCAGCGGGCCCGGCGCGATCGCCGGGGCCTCGCCGTCGCCCGTGAACCCGGCCAGGTCAGCGTTTCCGGGCCGGCCCGCACCAGAGTTAGCGGGAGACCACGGTGGTGACGGGGAGGGAGGAGTCGGCGGGCAGGTCAAGGGGGGACGGGGCGATGCCGCGGGAGACGATCTCCGCGCCGAGGGCGGCGACCATCGCGCCGTTATCCGTGCACAGTCCGGGGCGGGGTACCCGCAGCGTAATTCCGGCCGCCTCGCACCTTTCCGCAGCGAGCGAGCGAAGCCGGGAATTGGCCGCGACACCGCCGCCGACAATCAGATCGGTGACGCCGTGCCGCTGACAGGCCTGCACCGCCTTGCGGGTGAGCACGTCGGCGACGGCCTCCTGGAAAGAGGCGGCCACGTCGGCGGCCGGGACGGGCTCCCCGGCGGCCTGCCGCGCCTCCACCCAGCGGGCCACCGCCGTCTTCAGGCCCGCGAACGAGAAGTCGAGAGAGCCATCGTGATACTTGCTGCGCGGGAAGCTGATCGCGGCCGGATCACCGTCCCGGGCCGCCCTGTCGATCGGCGGCCCGCCGGGGAAGGGCAGGCCGAGCACCCGGGCCACCTTGTCGTACGCCTCGCCGGCCGCGTCGTCGATGGTGGCGCCGAGCGGGATGACCTCCTGGGCCACGTCCGGGACCAGCAGCAGCGAGGAGTGCCCGCCGGACACCAGCAAGGCCACCGCCGGCGACGGCAGCGAGCCATGCTCCAGCTGGTCCACCGCGATGTGCGCGGCCAAGTGGTTGACGCCGTACAGCGGCTTGCCCAACGCGAACGCATACGCCTTGGCCGCGGCCACCCCGACGAGGAGCGCCCCGGCCAGCCCGGGACCCGCGGTGACGGCCACCGCGTCGATCTGGTCCGGATGCACCCCCGCGGTAGCGAGGGCACGGTCGAAGGTCGGGACCATCGCCTCCAGGTGCGCGCGGCTGGCCACCTCGGGCACCACGCCGCCGAACCGCGCGTGCTCGTCCACGCTCGAGGCCACCGCGTCGGCGAGCAGCTCATGACCGCGGACCAGCCCGATGCCAGTCTCGTCGCACGAGGTCTCGATGCCGAGCACCAGCGGGGACGTCATCGCAGGAGTTCCTTCCGCATGACCACGGCGTCGACCCCGGACGGCTGATAATAGCCGCGCCTGATCCCGACCTCGGTGAAGCCGTGCCGCAGGTAAAGCTGCCTGGCCCGGGGGTTGTCCTCACGCACCTCGAGCAGGACCCCCGCGGACCCGCGTTTGGCCGCCTCGTCCACTAGCGCGGTGAGCAGCGCCGTGCCTGTGCCCTGACCCCAGTGAGCCGGGTTCACTGCCAGCGTCACCACATCGGCCTGCGATCCACCGGTGAACATCATCCCGGCGTACCCGATCAGCTCTTTTCCCGCCTCGGCCACCAGGTAAAACCGATGTGAGGCCGGCTGCGCGAACTCCGCCGCGAACATCTGACGGGTCCACGCGTCCTCGGGGAACAGCTCCTGTTCCAGGGCAATGATCGCGGCCAGGTCACTTTTGCTCATCCCGCGCAGCCGCAAGCCGCGGGTATCACGTCGGCGGGCCTTCACGACGGCGTGACCCGCTTAGGCGGTCCCGGCTCCCGGGCGTCGGGCCGCCGCAGGTACAGCGGCTCCGCCGCGAGCAGCGGCGTCCAGGCCCGCACAGCCCCGGCTCGGGTCGCGGGCGTAGCACCGTCCCGAGCGCGGACCGGATCCGGGCCGCTCCGCTCATCGAGCTGCGCCGCCACGATCTCGCACAACGTGCCGGCCCGCGGGTAGGCGGGCCCGGTCGCCGCGCCGAACGCCTCCGGGTACAGCTGCCCGCCGGTCCCGGCCACGGTGAGTTCCGGCGCGCCGGGGATCGAGGAGGCCGGACCAACCAGGGGACCTTCCAGGCGCCGCCCATGACCGTCGTACCTGGCCCAGTAGACCTCTTTGCGGCGCGCGTCGGTGGCCACCAGGAACTCCCCTGCCGGGGTGGCCGGGATCGCGGCGGCGATCAGGTCCAGGGTGCACACGCCGTAGACCGGAATCCCGAGCACGGCGCCAAGCACCCGGGCGGTCACCACCCCGACCCGCAGGCCGGTGTAAGGCCCGGGACCCACTCCGACCGCCACGGCGGTCAGGTCCGCGCGTGCGGCCCCCGCGTCCGCCATCACCTTCGCGATCATCGGCGCGAGCAGCTCGCCGTGCCGCCGGGCGTCGACGGCGAACGCCTCGCCGACGACCCGAGCTCCGTCATGCACGGCCACGCTCACCGCGGGAGTCGCCGTATCAAAACCCAGCACAAGCACGCCGACCAGCCTAGTGGGCGCGCGGCGCGGCTGAGCCGGGAATCCGCGCCACCCAGCCGGCGGGACAAGCGCGACCTAGTGCAGCGACGCGGCCGCCGCGCGAGCGAACGCCAGGGCGGCCGCGGACAGCTGCGAGCCGGACACCGGCCCGTACGAACCCTTGTTGGAGTGATCGAGCCCGTTCAGGGTCACCGTCACCACCACGTTGTGATACCGCAGCATGACGGTGGCCACGTCGGTGACCGCGCCCCCCTCACGGAACACCTGCAGGACGCTGAACGCCTGATTACCCAGCCCGGACAGCGTGGTCACCTGGGCCCGCGGGTCCGGGGAGTTCTTCGGCGGATTCTGCATGTTGGCCAGCGTCTGCGCGTAAGCGTCCGTGGCGGCGAAGGTCGCGCTGCCGTCGCCGCTGGCCAGGCCGTTCGGCGCGTAGGCGAGCATGTTCAGTTCCATCAGGCGGTAGACCGGCGCCTGGTCGATGGTCCAGTTGCAGGCGGACTCGGCCGCGCCGTTTACCGGCAGCGGGGCCGCCTGCTCGACCTTCCCCGGCAGGTACTGCTGCACCGTGGCGGCAGGCACGGACCGGCACGCGTCAGGCACCTGCCTGAGCTCGCCGGGCTGGAACGTGGTGATAAGCGAACCGGGGGTCACCGCGGCCGGGCCGGGACCGCCGCCAAGCAGCAGCACCGTCGCGATCACGGCACCGGCCACCACGACCAGTGCACCGGCCATGACCAGCCACCGGCGCCGCTTGCGGGCTGCCGCCGCCAGGGCCCGCCGGCCCGGCTCCCTGGGCCTGCCCGGAGAGACGTTATCCTCGCCGGGAGCGTCGGGCAGAGCCCAGGACGGTTCTGGTTCGTCGCCCTGCGGGCTGGCCGTGCTCCTGAGACCCATGGGATCCACGGGAGAGGCGGGATCTACGGGACCAGCCGGGTCTGGTGGGCCGACGGGATGCACGGGTCCCGCGTGACGCGCGGCCCAGGGCTGGGTTCCTGGGTCCGCAGACAGGCCGTCGGAGCCCGCAGCGTGAGCGCCGGAACTCCCGGCGTGAGCACCGGAGCCCCCGGCGTGAGCACCGGAGCCCCCGGCATGAGCACCGGAGCCCCCGGCATGAGCACCGGAGCCCCCGGGGCGGGGGTTCGGGGCGACGGGGCGGGGCGAGCGGGGCGGACGGATCGGCGGCAGGCCCGCCCACGGCGGCAGGTCCTCGTCGTCGTGGTCAGGCTTAGGCCTGGCCGGACCGTCAGGCCTGGCCTGGCGGCGGGGCGGCCAGAATTCCTGGTCAGGCACGGGCGCGCCTCCGAATAGGGGTACGGTACGTGACGGCGCGACACGCGAAATCGGCACCAAGTACAGCGGAACTATAAACGATCCGCAGCGTCCGTGAGCACCTCATGCCAACGAGCGCCGTGACCATTTATCCGGACGGTTCGGACGTCGGAGTCCAGGTCGGGCTGGATGGTGATCTCCAGCCGGTCTTCGGCGAGCACTTCGGCCAGGCCCGCGCCCCACTCCACCACCGTGACGGCGGACGCCGCGTCGGTATCCAGGTCCAGGTCGTCGAGCTCGTCGATGCTGCCCAGCCGGTAGGCGTCCGCGTGCACCAGCGCCGGTCCGGGGCCGGACATGACCGGATGAACCCGCGCGATGACGAAGGTCGGCGAGGTGACCGGCCCGCGTACCCCGAGGCCAGCGCCGATGCCCTGCACCAGCGTGGTCTTGCCTGCCCCGAGCGGGCCGGCCAGGATCACCAGGTCCCCGGCGCGCAGCAGCCGGGCCAGCCGCCGGCCGAGGTCACGCATGTCGGCATCGGTGGCGATCCGGAGGGCGGTGGGCACGCAGGCGGGTCCGTTCGGAATCATCGTGACGACCAGGTTCTCGGGACCCGAGCGCCGATACCGGTGGCCAGGTCATAAGATATGGTGCCCAGTGCCTCGCCCCATTCCTGAGCGGTGGGCTCGCCGTCATCCCCCGGGCCGAACAGCACGACCTCCTCGCCGGCCGCTACCGGCTCGTCGCCGAAGTCCACCACGAACTGGTCCATGCAGACCGTGCCCGCGATCGGCCAGCGGCGGCCGCGCGCGCCGACCAGCGGCAGGCCCGCCGCGCCGCGGGGCACTCCGTCCGCGTAGCCGAGCGGCACCAGCCCTAGCGTCGTCTCGCGGGCCGTGACGTACCGGTGGCCGTAGGAAACCCCGGTACCGCCCGGCACTCGCTTGACCAGGGCCAGCCGGGCGCGCAGGGTCATCGCCGGACGCAGCCAGGCCGGCGCACCGCCCGGCAAGGTGGACAGCCCGTAGATGGCCCCGCCGAACCGCACCAGGTCGAACCGGGATTCCGGCACGGTCAGCGCGGCGGCGGTGTTCGCCATGTGCTTGACCTCCGGCGTAACCCCCGCCTTCTCCGCGGTCGTAACGGCTTCGGTGAACGCGGCCAGCTGAGCCGGCACCGACGGATGACCCGGCAGATCGGCGCAGGCGAAGTGCGACCACAAGCCAACCACCTGCAGCAGCCCGCGGGCCTGGGCGTCCAGGGCAGCGTCGACCAGTCCCGGCCAGTCCGCCCGGGTCGCGCCGCCCCGGCTCAGGCCGGTGTCGGCCTTCAGGTGCAGCCGGGCCGGCCTGCCCGCCTGGCCGGCGGCCGCGGCCACCTGGGCGACGTACCCGACCGAGCCCGCGGACAGGTCGATGCCCTGCGCGATCGCCGCCGCGGGCGCACCGAAGGCCATCAGGCAGAGCACCGGAGCGGTGATCCCGGCCTGGCGGAGCGCAAGCGCTTCGGTGGTGTCCACCACCCCCAGCCAGCTGGCCCCGCCGGCCAGCGCCGCCCGGGCCGCCGGGACCATGCCGTGGCCGTACCCGTCCGCCTTCACCACCGCCATCAGCTGGCTGCCGCGCACCCGCTCGGTCAGCGCGGCGACGTTGCCGGTGATCGCGCCGAGGTCGACATAAGCCTGCCGGTCCAATTACAGGCTCCGGAACGCAGTCGGCAGCGCCCGGACCACATCCGAGGCGCTGATCGGAGCCTCACCCGTTGCGCTCGCGTCATCAGAGGCTCTTGGGGCGGCTGCGATCCTGGCCGCCAGGCCGTGCAGGTACGCGGCGGCCAGGCCGGCCTGGGCGGGCTCCAGACCCTGGGCGAGCAGCGAGCCGGCCAGCCCGGACAGCACGTCACCGCTGCCCGCCGTGGCCAGCCAGGGCGTGCCCGTCGGGTTGACCAGGACCGGCTGGGAAGCCTCCGGCGACGCGATGACCGTCGTGGATCCCTTCAGCAGCACGGTGACGCCGAGCTGGGCGGCCGCCCGGCGGGCATGCTCGAGCCGGCCGGCCTCGACGCGGTCCGGTTCGGTGCCCAGGAGCCGGGCCAGCTCACCGGCGTGCGGCGTGATCAGGGTCGGCGCCGCGCGCGGGAGCAGGTCCGGGTGCTGGCTCAAGATCGTCAGCCCGTCCGCGTCCACCAGCACAGGCAGGTCGGTGCGCAGGATCGCCGTCAGCCGCGCCACGGCGTCCGGGCCGGTACCCATCCCCGGGCCGGCCGTCCAGGCCTGGACCCGGCCGACCGAGCCGATCAAGTCCCAGTCGGCATCGTCCGGATGCACCGTGAGCACGGTTTCTGGCCACACCTGCCGGACCAGCACGGCGGCGGCGGGTCCGGTCACCACCCGGACCATCCCGGTCCCGCCGTGTACCGCCCCGCCCGCGGACAGCAGCGCGGCACCGGTGAAACGGTCGCTGCCGGCCAGCAGGCCAAGAACCCCGCGGCGGTACTTGTCCGCCTCGGGCCCGGGACGGGGCAGCAGTTCGCTGACGTCGTCCCGCTGCGGCGCGCGGACGCAGGGCCCGCTGGTCAGGTGGGGGCGCAGACCGATGTCGACAAGCTCCACGGTGCCCGCGTGGCTGGCGCCCGGGTCGACAAGCAGCCCGGGCTTGATCGCGCCGAAGGTCACGGTGACGTCGGCCCGGACGGCCGGGCCGTCGACGGCTCCGCTGTCGGCGTCGATGCCGCTTGGCAGGTCGACGGCCACCACGGTCGCACCGGCCTGCCTGGCCTGCTCGACCTGCCGGGCCAGGCCGGCGAAAGGCTCCCGCAGGCCGCCCTGCCCGCCGATGCCGAGCAGGCCGTCCACGATCAGGTCGGCGCGGTCGATCTCGCCCGCGGCGAGGCCGCCGGGGAGATTGCCTGTGGCCGTCTCCCCCGCGGCGATTATCCGGCCGCCCGCGCGGCGCAGCGCCTCGGCGCCACCCGGATGCGCCCGGGATCCAGCCGCGACCGCGGTGACGGCCACGCCACGGCGAGCCAGCCAGGCCCCCGCGTACAGGGCGTCGCCGCCGTTGTCCCCGCTGCCCGCCAGCACGACGACCCGGGTCCCGTACACGTGCCCCGGCTGCTGGCGGAGCAGGGACGCGCACACCGCCGCCAGCCCGGTGGCGGCGCGGCCCATCAGTGTCCCCTCCGGGACGAGTTCCATCAGGGACCGTTCGGCCGCCCGGACCGCGGCTACCTCGTAAGCGTCTCGCATAGCCTCCTACTGTCCCGCGAGAGCCAGCCGAACCTCGTCGGCGAGCCGGCCGATGACACGTTCTGCCACCACGGCGTCCTTGGCCTGGATCATCAGCCTGATGGTGGGCTCGGTGCCGCTTGGCCGGACCAGGATCCGGCCGTCCTCGCCCAGCTCGGCCTCCGCCCTGGCTACCGCCGCGGCCACCTCCGGCCCGAGCTTGGAAGCGTCGCCTGGCACGTTGACAAGCACCTGGGGATACTTCGGCATCATCTTGGCGGCCGCGGCCAGCGTCACGCCGCGCCGGTTCACCGCGGCGAGCAGCTGCAGGCTGGTCAGCACGCCGTCGCCGGTCGAGGCGTGCTCGCCCATGATGATGTGCCCGGACTGCTCGCCGCCGAGCGGGTAACCACCCTCGCGCATGGCCGCGGATACGTGCTTGTCACCCACCGGCGTCTCGATCACCCCGATGCCGGCCTCACGCATCGCCACGTGAAAACCCTGGTTCGACATCACCGTGACCACCACCGCGTCGCCGGCCAGCCGGCCTTCCTCTTTCAGCTCGGTCGCGAGCACGGTCAGGATCTGGTCCCCGTCAAGCGGCTGCCCGTCCGCGTCCACCGCCAGGCAGCGGTCGGCGTCACCGTCGTAGGCGATACCGGCGTCCGCGCCGAGCTCGACGACCGCCTCGGTCAGCGCACCGAGCGAGGTCGAGCCGCAGCCGGCGTTGATGTTCAGCCCGTCGGGTTCGGCTCCGATGGTGATGACGTCGGCGCCCGCCCGGCGCAGCACCTCGGGCGCGATGCGGTAGGCCGCCCCATGTGCGCAGTCGGCCACCACCCGCAGGCCGGCCAGCGCGGCCGGATCGGGCAGCGTGGACAGCAGGTGAGCCACGTAGAGGTCGGAGTCGCCTGTGCCGTCGCTGATCCGGCCGAAGTCCGCAACCGGCGGCGGCTCGGGCGTCCTCGGCTTCGGCGCGCGCGGCTCGGGCGTCCGCAGCCGGGCCTCGATCTCGTCTTCTACCGCGTCAGGCAGCTTGACGCCGCCGGGCCCGAAGAACTTGATTCCGTTGTCCTCGGCCGGGTTGTGGCTCGCCGAGATGACGACGCCGAACGCCGCGCCCAGCGTCCCGGTCAGGTAGGCCACGCCCGGCGTGGGAATGACCCCGAGCCGCCGGACATCGATCCCCGCGCTCGCCAGCCCGGCGGCCACGGCCGCCTCCAGGAACTCCCCCGAGGCGCGCGGATCCCGGCCGATCACGGCCAGCGGGCGCGCCGAGCGGTCCGATCCCTTCCCTCCGCCGCCTAGCACCGCGGCGGCGGCCACGCTGAGGTCCATCGCCAGCCGTGCGGTTAGGTCACGACCAGCGACGCCCCGGACACCGTCCGTACCGAAGAGACGACGGTGTTGCCCCCCCGATTCACCCATCTCGCTCCCGCTCGTAGCTTCTGTGCAGCAAGCCGTACGCACGGCCCCGAGGTTACACCGGGACCGTGCGCCGACTCGTGTGCGCTGGCGTGCGCTCGACAGGCTCGCCGCGAGGCACTTACCGCTTAGAGTACTGCGGCGCCTTGCGAGCCTTCTTCAGGCCGTACTTCTTGCGCTCCTTGACCCGGGCGTCCCTGGTCAAGAACCCGGCCTTCTTCAGCGCCGGACGGTTCTCCGGGTCCAGCAGGGTCAGTGCCCGGGTCACGCCGAGACGCAGCGCGCCCGCCTGCCCGGTGACGCCGCCGCCGGAGATCAGGGCCACCACATCGAACTGGCCCTCCGCGCCGAGGGTCACGAACGGCTCGTTGACCAGCTGCTGATGCACCTTGTTGGGGAAGTACACGTCGAGCGTCCGGCCGTTGATCGTCCACTGGCCAGAGCCAGGAAGGATGCGAACCCGGGCGATCGCCTCCTTGCGACGGCCGGTGCCGCCCGCGTGACCGGTCACGACCGGGCGACGTGCGGCGGCGCGCGCCGGGGCGTCCTGCGCGCTCTCCGTCGTGTACTCCGACGGCACCTCCGCGCCCAACTCGTCGTCAGCGTAGTCGGTGAGCTCGGCGTCGGTCTCGACGCTCGAAGTGGTTACGCCAGTGGGCTCAGCCACGGTTTCTTCCTCGTACTTCCTGCTTGTCTACTGCTCGATCTGCGTGATCTCGTACGGCTGAGGCCGCTGGGCCTGGTGCGGGTGGTCGGGTCCCGCGTACACCTTGAGCTTGGTCAGCGTCTTGCGGCCGAGCGAGTTCTTCGGCAGCATCCCCCGGACGGCCTTCTCCACGGCCCGCTCGGGATTGTTCGCCATCAAGGTGGCGTACGAGACCGCCCGCATGCCGCCTGGGTAACCGGAGTGCCGGTAGGCGTGCTTCTGCTCCAGCTTGTTGCCGCTAAGCGCGACCTTGGCCGCATTGATCACGATCACGAAATCGCCCGTGTCCACATGCGGGGCAAAGATCGGCTTGTGCTTGCCCCTGAGCAGCACGGCCACGTGGCTGGCCAAGCGGCCAAGCACTACGTCTGAAGCGTCGACGACATGCCACTGCCGCGTAATGTCACTGTCCTTCGGGCTGAATGTGCGCACAGTCCTAAGCCTTCGCGTATATATCGTGATCTCTCCGGCCTGCACCTGCTGGTGTGGGCCGCCCTGGGCGCTCCGCTGGCGCACCGAGCCACGCGAAACCGCGCGTACGAAGGCACACCGCGTGCATGCCCGTAGCGCATGACGCCAATGCAGCATACTCCGGTTCACGCGGTGATGCCAAAGCGGCTAGGTGAACCGGAAACTTCTACGACGACCATATCGGAACCGCACAGGACGCTACCCTCGACGTTATGGACCACCAGGGCGCGGGACGGACCCGTTCGGCCGCTGACACGCCGATGGCCCCCGATGATGTCGACCCGATCGCCAGGGTGGATCCGCAGCCCCCGGTGGCCGTCGCGGTGCCCGCCGGGCGCCGGCGTGGCGGGAAGGCCCGGCCGAAGCGCCGCCTGGCGTCCCGCCCGGGCCTGCTGGCCGCCGCCGTGGTCGTGGTCGTGGCGGCGGCCGGCTTCGGCGGGTACAAGTTCCTCTACGAGCCTCGGGTCAACGCGCCGGTGTCGCCGTCGCTGCGGCTGCCCACCACCGCGGCCCCCGCTTCCTCGGCCTTCAGCCAGTCTCTGGGCAAGTGGCAGCACATCGGGACCAGGACCCAGGACCCGGATCTGCTCACCGTCGAGGGGCTCTTCCCGCCGCAGTTCGTGCTCAACGGCAGCTCCTACGTCAGGACGGCCGCCACCGTGAGCAAGAACTGCTCCCAGGCGGTCTACGGCGCGCATTTGCAGGCCGCGCTGCAATCCGGTCACTGCACCCAGGTGGCGCGGGCGACCTACCTGTCGGGCAACGGCCAGATGATGGGCACCGTGGGCGTGCTGAACCTGGTCAGCTCGGCCGCTGCGAGCAAGGCCGGCCAGGCCACCGGCCCGCAGGCGATCATCGCCCCGCTCAGCGCCAAGACCGGCCCCACCAAGAAACTAGGCAACGGGACCGGGGTCGTGCAGGCGGAGGTCAAGGGGCACTACCTGATCTTGATGTGGGCCGAGTTCGCCAACCTGAAGTCACCGGCCAGTTCGGCCGCCAAACAGGAACTCGAGCAGTTCGCCGCCAACCTGGTCACCGGCAGCGCCAACATCAACCTCAGCACCCGGATGCTGACCGGCAAAGCCTAGGGCTGGGCGGAACGGAGCTGGCGGGCGGCCAGGGCGCGGCCGGCCAGGGCATCCGGCGGCGGGTAGCCGACTTCCTCCAGGCACAGCGCATGCGGTGCCATCACCCGGACCGCGGGATCGCGGGCCGCGGCGGCGAGGACCGCGGCGGGCCAGCCGGCCGGGCGGCGTCCCTCGCCGACCGCGATGAGCGCGCCGACCAAGGCGCGGACCATGTTGTGGCAGAAGGCGTCCGCCACCACGGTCGCGACCGCGACGCCGTCGGAATCCCGGTGCCAGCTCAGGGTGCGCAGTGACCGGATGGTGGTGGCGCCTTCCCGGCGGCGGCAGAACGCGGCGAAATCATGCTCGCCCAGGCAGCACCGGGCCGCCTCGTTCATGGCCGTGACATCCAACGGCCGGAAATACCACAGCGTTTCGTGCCGGCGCAGCGGGTCCGCGGTCCTGTAGTCGTCGCAGACGCGGTAGGAATAGCGGCGCCACAGCGCCGAGAACCGGGCGTCGAAGCCGTCCGGGGCCACGGCCGCGGCGCCGACCCGGACGTCGGCGGGCAGCGCCCCGGCGAGCCTGGCCAGCGCGCGGCCGGCCTGCTGCGCCCACACCTGCGCCGGGACGTCGCAGTGGATGACCTGGCCCCGCGCGTGCACGCCGGCGTCCGTCCGCCCGGCCACCGTCAACTTCGGCGGCCCGGGCAGCCGCAACACCCGGCCGAGCGCCACGGCCACGGCTTCCTCGACCGTACGCCGGCCTGGCTGGGCGGCCCAGCCAGAAAACCCCGACCCATCGTAGGAAAGATCAACCCGCAGCCGAACGGTCCGTGGTTCTTCCGGCACGCCACCCTGGGCCGCCGCCGAGGAGTCGCCTGCGGGGCCGGGGCTAGGCCTCCTGGCCGCTGCCGTCGCCCTGCTCGTCCTCGTCGTCGCTGGCGTCGCCCGCGTCGTCGCCCGCACCGACATCGGCCGCACCGACATCACCCGCGTCGACATCGGCCGCATCGACAGGGGCCTCGTCGGCGTTGGCTTCGTCGACGGGGGCCTGGTCCGTCCCGGCCGCGGGCGCCGCGTCGGCGTCAGCCACCGCGGTGGCCGTGGCCGGCGTCGCCGCTGCCCTCGGCTCAGCGCGGCGAGCCCGGCGGCGGGGCTTGGCCGCGACCGGCTCGCCGCGGACCAGCTCGATCACCGCCATCGCCGCGTTGTCGCCCTTGCGCGGGCCGATCTTGGTGATGCGGGTGTAGCCACCGTCCCGTTCGGAGAATTCCGGCGCGATCTCGGTGAACAGCTGATGCACCACGCCCTTGTCCGTGACCACGGTCAGCACGTGGCGACGGGCATGCATGTCACCCCGCTTGGCGAAGGTGATCAGCCGCTCGGCTACCGGGCGCAACCTGCGGGCCTTGGCCTCGGTGGTGGTAATCCGGCCGTGCTGGAACAGCGCGGTGGCCAGGTTCGCCAGGATGTGCCGCTCATGGGCCGGGCTGCCGCCCAAGCGGTGGCCCTTGGTGGGCGTGGGCATACGGACCTCTCCTCGTCGGTACGTGGCAGAGCCACGTCAGTACTGCTCGGTCTCCACGTAGCTGTCGTCGTCGTCGCCATAGGCGCCCACCGCGCTGCTCGGGTCGAACCCGGGCGGTGAATCCTTGAGCGCGAGACCCATGTCAACGAGCTTCTGCTTGACTTCCTCGATCGACTTGGCGCCGAAGTTCCTGATGTCGAGCAGATCCTGCTCGCTGCGGCCGACCAGCTCACCGACCGTGTGAATGCCCTCGCGCTTCAGGCAGTTGTAGGAACGGACGGTGAGGTTGAGGTCCTCGATCGGCAGAGCCAGGTCCGCCGCCAGCGCGGCGTCGGTCGGCGACGGGCCGATGTCGATGCCTTCTGCGTCGACGTTCAGCTCCCTGGCCAGGCCGAACAGCTCCACCAGCGTCTTGCCGGCGCTGGCCACCGCGTCCCTCGGGCGCATGCACGGCTTAGTCTCGACGTCGAGGATGAGCCGGTCGAAGTCGGTCCGCTGCTCAACTCGGGTGGCTTCCACCTTGTACGTCACCCGGAGCACGGGCGAGTAGATGGAGTCGATCGGGACCCGCCCGATCTCCTGGCCCGGCTGCTTGTTCTGCGTCGCCGAGACGTAGCCGCGGCCGCGCTCGACGGTCAGCTCCATCTCCAGCTTGCCCTTGGCGTTCAGGGTGGCCACGTGCAGCTCGGGGTTGTGCACCTCGACGCCCGCCGGCGGCGCGATGTCGGCCGCGGTCACGTCCCCCGGGCCCTGCTTGCGCAGGTACATCACGACCGGCTCGTCGTGCTCGGAGGACACCACAAGCTCCTTCAGGTTCAAGATGATGTCGGTGACATCCTCCTTGACCCCGGGGACCGTGGAGAACTCGTGCAGGACGCCTTCGATCCTGATGCTGGTGACGGCCGCACCCGGAATCGAGGACAGCAGGGTCCGCCGGATCGAGTTGCCGATGGTGTAACCGAAACCCGGCTCGAGCGGCTCGATCACGAACCTGGACCGGAATTCGTCGACTGGCTCCTCGGTGAGCGAGGGGCGCTGAGCAATAAGCATTTTTTCCCTTTCCGCGACGCCCGCTATATGACGCCGTGCTGGTCCCCGGGGGCTCTATCTTCCCCCGGGGGCTCTGCCCCCCGGGGACCCCCCGATTTAGGGGGGCTCCGCCCCCCTAAAACCCCCTGGGGGGACCCTTTGGGTCCCCGGGGGTGGGGGGTGGCGGGGGTTACTTCTTTGCTGCGGTGGTGCTTGGTGCGGTGGTGCTTGTTGCGGTGGGGCTGGCTTCGGGTACTGGCTACTTCGAGTAGTACTCGACGATTAGCTGTTCTTGGACTTGGGTGTCGATCTGGGCGCGGACGGGGAGGGAGTGCACCAGGACCCGCATCCGGTCGGGGACGACCTCGAGCCAGGCGGGTACGGTGCGCTCGCCGGCCTCGGCTCGCGCGACGATGAACGGCGTCATCTCGAGGAACTTAGGCATCACTTCGACGATGTCGTTCTCGCTGACGCGGTAGGACGGGATGTCGACCTTCTTGCCGTTCACCGTGAAGTGACCGTGGGTCACCAGCTGGCGGGCCATGTCCCGGCTCTTGGCGAAACCCGCGCGGAAGACGACGTTGTCCAGCCGGCGCTCAAGCAACTGGAGCATGGTCTCGCCGGTACGGCCGTGCTTGGCGGACGCCTCGACGTAGTAGCCGTGGAACTGCCGCTCCAGGATGCCGTAGATCCGGCGCGCCTTCTGCTTCTCCCGGATCTGCTGCAGGTAGTCGCCTTCCTTCGGGCGGTTCCTGCCGTGCTCGCCCGGCGGGTAAGGCCGGATCTCTATCGGGCACTTCGGCGAGTCGCACTTCGCGCCCTTCAGGAAGAGCTTGGTCTTCTCCCGGCGGCACAGCTTGCAATCCGGGCCTGTGTATCGAGCCATCTGTCGCTATCTCCACTCAGACCCGGCGCCGCTTCGGCGGCCGGCAGCCATTATGCGGAACGGGGGTCATGTCCTGAATCGAGCCGACCTCAAGCCCGGTCGCCTGCAGCGACCTGATGGCGGTCTCGCGACCAGAACCCGGACCCTTGACGAAGACGTCGACCTTGCGCATGCCGTGTTCCATCGCCCGGCGCGCGGCGGCCTCGGCCGCCATCTGGGCGGCGTATGGCGTCGACTTGCGCGATCCCTTGAACCCGACCTGACCCGCGGACGCCCACGCGATGACGTTGCCTGTGGGGTCGGTGATCGAGACGATCGTGTTGTTGAACGTGCTCCTGATGTGGGCGTGCCCGTGAGCGACGTTCTTCCGCTCCTTGCGGCGCACCTTCTTGGCGGCCTGGCTGCGGCTCTTTGCTGGCGGCATATTTCTCTCTTGCGCTTCCTATGAGGTGATCGGTCCGTCCGGCTACGGACTACTTCTTCCCGGCCTTCTTCTTGCCGGCCACCGTCTTCTTCTTGCCCTTGCGGGTGCGCGCGTTGGTCTGGGTGCGCTGCCCGTGCACAGGAAGTCCGCGACGGTGACGGATCCCCTGGTAGCAGCCGATCTCGATCTTCCGCCTGATGTCGCCCTGGACCTCGCGGCGCAGGTCACCTTCGACCTGGTAGGTGGAGTCGATCCAGTCGCGGAGCTTCATCAGCTCCTCGTCGGTAAGGCTGTTGACCCGGGTATCGCCGCTGACGCCGGTTGCCTCCAGCGTCTGCAGCGCCCTGGTGCGGCCGATGCCGTAGATATAGGTGAGCGCGACCTCGAGCCGCTTATCGCGGGGAAGGTCGACTCCAGAAAGCCTGGCCATGTACGGGCAGTTCTCCTTATTCTCGCGGAGGTCCTTCGCGCCGCCCCCATGTCCTGCCCGGACCTGGCCCCGGCCTCCGTCCGGGGGTCGCAGCGTGATCGAGCTGCTGCGGCGCGCGTTCTTTTAACGGCGTGGCGTCAGCCCTGCCGCTGCTTGTGCCTCGGGTCGGAGCAGATGACCATGACGCGGCCGTGCCGACGGATGATCCGGCACTTGCTGCAGATCTTCTTGACGCTCGGCTTGACCTTCACGGTGACATCCCTACTTGATCTTGCTTACTCGCGTGAGTTAGTGGCTTGTTACTTGTACCGGTACACGATCCGCCCGCGACTCAGGTCGTAAGGGCTGAGCTCTACGACGACCCGGTCGTCGGGCAGGATGCGGATGTAGTGCATCCGCATTTTCCCGCTGATATGGGCGAGAACCTTGTGCCCGTTGTCCAGCTCCACCCGGAAGAAGGCATTCGGGAGCGACTCGACAACCGTGCCTTCAATCTCAATGGCGCCGTCTTTCTTGGGCATGTACTCCGCACTTCGCTGTCTGGTAATGGCCCGCGCCTGGGCGCGGCTTGGTGGCCGTACTCGCCTGGGCGGCAAGGCCCCCGGCTCACGACCGTGCTGGCTTGCGACAGCGGGACGAGACAGGGGCCAGGGCCGTGCTCGCGTCCGCGAGCATCGCGTGCCGACCGGGTAGAAAACCCAGCAGATGGGCCGGTGACGAGTGTACTCGCCCCGCAGCCCCAACGCGAACCGCCCAGGTGTATGACACCACCCGGGCCAGCCCTATTCCCGCGGACGCTGCGCCCGCCGGATCAGCGCCCAGATCCACGGGATCGCGATGAGCGCCCACCACGGGAACCAGGTGCCGACGCCGATCACGGCCGCGACCGCCCAGATGGCGACAAGGGCCGAGGTGACCACGGCCCATGCCCCCATAGCTACTGTACCCGGCGTAAACCGGACCATGGCCGAGTCGGCGGGCAGCAGCGATGATCCCGACGACCCCCGGTGCGGCGGGATCCGGCGCAAGGAGGCGTCCGGCAGCTGGTAAAGGTCGATGGCCGGCAGGTCCGCCATCAGTTCGTCGAGTTCGCCGAGGGTCTTGGCCTCGAGCGCGGTGTTCATCCGGTCGTGGAATTCCTCAGCGGTCAGCCGGCCCGCGGCGTGGTGCTCGCGCAGCAGTGTCGCGGCACGGTCGCGATCCGCGTCCGAGGCGCGGATCCGCGGGTCACCGGGCACCAGGCACCTTCTTTAGCTAGGGATCCGTCTCTCTAGTATCGCCGAGGCCACCTATGTCCGGGCCCGCAGCGGTATGGCCGGGCCCGCCGTACCGGGCGAAGCCGGAGATCCCGCCGTCCTCGGCGGTGAGCACCCACGGGCCATCCGGCATGATCGCCACCGTGTGCTCGAAGTGCGCGGCCCAGCTCCCGTCGGCGGTGATGACGGTCCAGCCATCGGTGAGCAGGATCGTCTCCTCGCCGCCCAGCATCACCATCGGCTCGATGGCCAGCGCCATGCCCGGCTGCAGCCGCGGGCCGCGGCCGGCCCGCCCGTAATTCGGCACCGGCGGATCCATGTGCATCGCGCTGCCGATGCCATGCCCGGTGTACTCCTGGACCAGGCCATAACGGCCCGCCTCGCGCACGCTCGTCTCCACCGCGTGCGAGATATCGCCGAGCCGGCGGCCGGGCTGCGCCTGCGCCAGTCCCCGCCACAACGCGGCCTCGCACACCTCAAGCAGGCCTGCGTGCTCCGCGGAGATGTCGCCGACGGCGACGGTAACCGCCGCGTCCCCGTGCCACCCGTCCACGATCGCGCCGCAGTCGATGGAGATGATGTCGCCCGCCCGCAGGCGCCGCTGCTCGCTCGGGATGCCGTGCACGATCTCCTCGTTCACCGACGCGCAGATGGTGGCGGGATAACCGTAGTAGCCCTTGAACGACGGGGTGGCTCCGGCGGCCCGGATCTCGTCGGAGGCGAGCGCGTCGAGATCGGCCGTGCTGACCCCTGGGGCGATCGAGGTGGCCAGCGTACGCAGCGTCCGCGCGACCACAAGTCCGGCCGCCCGCATCACCTCGATCTGCTCAGGTGTCTTGATCTGGATTGTCAGGCCGCCGGTACGCGGCATGCGGACCCCCTCAGCGCACGAACGGACGGAGCGCGGCCATCGCCCGGCTGGTGATCTCCTCCACCGGGCCGGTCGCGTCGATGCCGATCAGGATGTTCTCGTCGGCGTAGAAGGCGACGAGCGGGGAGGTCTGCTCAGCGTAGACCTCGATCCGGTGCCTGATGGTCTCTTCTGAGTCGTCATCGCGCTGGAACAGCTGCCCGCCGCAGTCGTCGCAGATCCCGTTGCGGGCCGGCGGGTCGTACAGGACGTGCCAGACCCGTTCGCACCGCCGGCAGGTCCGGCGGCCGGACAGCCGCCGCACCACTTCATCCTCGTCCACGACGAGCTCGAGCACCACGCTCAGCCGCACGTCCCATTCAAGCAGCATCTTCTTCAGCGTCTCGGCCTGCGGGACGTTCCTGGGGAAGCCGTCAAGGAGGAAGCCCTCCTGGGCGTCGTCCTCCGCCAGCCGGTCCCGGACCATCGCCACGGTCACCTCATCCGGCACCAGGTCACCGCGCTCCATGAACTCCTTCGCCTTGCGGCCGAGCTCGGTGTTGCTGGTCACGTTGTACCGGAAAATGTCACCTGTCGAGATCCTAGGGATCGCCAGGTGCGAGGCTATGAACTGGGCCTGTGTCCCTTTGCCCGCACCGGGGGGCCCGACGAGGACGATGCGCACTATCGCAAGAAACCCTCATAGTTACGCTGCTGCAACTGGCTCTCGATCTGCTTCACCGTGTCGAGCCCGACGCCGACCATGATCAGCAGGCTGACCCCGCTGAACGGGAACTGGTTGGCGACCCCGATGGCAGACAGCGCCAGCAGCGGGAACAGCGCGATCAGGCCGAGGTAGAACGACCCGGGCGCGGTGAGCCTGCTGAGCACGTAGCCGAGATACTCGGCGGTCGGCCGTCCTGGCCGGATACCGGGAATGAACCCACCGTACTTCTTCATGTTGTCGGCCACCTCAGTCGGGTTAAAGGTGATCGACACGTAGAAGTAGGTGAACCCGATGATCAGCACGAAGAAGAAGAGCATGTACAGCGGCGAGCTGCTCTGCTCGATATAGCGGTCCACCCAGGGCACCCAGCCCGTCGTGCTGGTCGACTTGCCGAAAAGCTGCGCGGCCAGCGTCGGGATGTAGAGCAAGGACGAGGCGAAGATGACCGGGATGACACCGGCCTGGTTGACCTTCATCGGAATATAGGTCGACGTGCCGCCGTACATCCGGCGGCCGACCATCCGCTTGGCGTATTGCACAGGGATGCGGCGCTGCGCCTGCTCCATGAACACGATGAAGGCGACGATGGCGATCACCACCACGATGGAGACCGCGGCGTAGAACGCGCCCTTGTCCCGGTAGATCGCCAGGATCTCACCCGGAATGACCGAGATGACCGTGGTGAAGATCAGGACCGACATGCCGTTGCCGACACCGCGGTCGGTGATCAGCTCGCCCATCCACATGATGACCGTGGTGCCGGCCACCATCGTGATCACCATCGTGGCGATGGTGAAGACCGAAGGGTGCGGGATCAGCGGGTCCTGGGCGGCCGTGCCGCACCCGTTGAACAAGGTGCCGGACCGGGCCAGCTCCACGTACCCGGTGGACTGCAGCACGGCCAGGCCCACCGTGAGGTACCTGGTGTACTGGGTGATCTTGGACTGGCCGGCCTGTCCCTCCTGCTTCAGCGTCTCAAGCCGCGGGATGACCACCGTGAGCAGCTGCAAGATGATGCTGGCGGTGATGTACGGCATGATGCCGAGCGCGAACACCGACAGGTGCAGCAGCGCCTGGCCGCTGAGCAGGTTCACGATGGCCAGCACGCCGGCCGTGGAACTGCCGGCCGCCGTGGCCAGGTTCGAGCAGGCGGTAACGTTCGCCTCGTCGATGCCCGGCGTGGGCAGCGAGGCGCCGAACCGGAAGAGCGCGACGAGGCCGAGCGTGATCAGCATCTTCTTGCGAAGATCCGGCGTCTGGAACGCCCGCACGAAGGCCGTCAGCATGCGCAGTCCTCGGTTCGGTTGATCGGGCAGTCCACGTATCTTACCCGGCAGGCCATGCGTTGTCTCCTCGGAGCGCTACCAGAACCGGGCACGGGCCTTATGGGCCCGTACCCGCATTCGGTGCGCGGCCGGAGCCGCGCCGTCATTAGGAAAGCTCGGTGACCGTGCCGCCCGCGCCCTCGATCTTGGCCGCGGCCGAAGCCGAGAACGCGTGCGCGGTCACCCGCAGCGCCACCGCCAGGTCGCCGGTGCCGAGGACCTTGATCAGCTCGCCCTTGCGGGCCGCGCCCCTGGCCACCATGGCCTCCGGGGTCACGTCGCCGCCCTCGGGGAAAAGCTCCGCCAGCCTACCGGTGTTTACCACCTGGTAGGTGGTGCCGAAGCCCGCGTTCGAGAACCCCTTCAGCTTGGGCACCCGGCGGTACAGCGGCATCTGGCCGCCCTCGAAACCGACCCGGACCGTGTTCCGCGCCTTGGTGCCCTTGGTGCCGCGGCCCGCGGTCTTGCCTTTGGACGCCTCGCCGCGGCCGACCCTGGTCTTGGCCTTGTGCGCGCCCGGCGCGGGCCGCAGGTGGTGCAGCTTGAGCCCGCGCCCGGCCGCGGGCTGCTCCCCGGCCGTGCCCTTGTCGTCCGCCATTTAGTCCACTTCCTCCACCGTCACCAGGTGGCGCACGGCCTTGATCATGCCACGAAACTCGGGCCGATCCGGCTTGACGACCACCTGGCCGATCCGGTGCAGCCCGAGCGACCGCAGCGAGTTCCGCTGGTCGCTGTTCCCGCCGATCTTCGACTTGACCTGTGTCACCTTCAGCTGTGCCATGATCTGCTCCTAGCCCCCGGCCGCCGCGGCCGCTCGGGCCCGCAGCATGGCCGCGGGCGCCACGTCCTCGATCGGCAGGCCTCGCTTGGCCGCGATCTCCTCGGGCCGGCTCAGGCTCTTCAGCGCGGCCACCGTCGCGTGCACGACGTTGATCGGGTTGGACGAGCCGAGCGAACGGGACAGCACGTCGTGGATGCCCGCGCACTCGAGCACGGCACGCACCGGGCCGCCGGCGATGACGCCGGTCCCGGGGCTGGCCGGCTTGAGCAGGACCACGCCCGCCGCCTCCTCGCCCTGAACCATGTGCGGGATCGTGCTAGCGATCCTGGGCACCCGGAAGAAGTGCTTCTTGGCCTCCTCCACGCCCTTGGCGATGGCGGCCGGCACCTCCTTGGCCTTGCCGTAACCGACACCGACCATCCCGTTGCCGTCGCCCACCACGACCAGCGCGGTAAAGCTGAAGCGGCGGCCGCCCTTGACCACCTTGGCCACCCGGTTGATCTTGACAACGTGCTCAAGGTAGGCAGCCTGCTTATCGGCCGCGCCACCGCGCCGGTCGTCACGGCGCTCGCGCCGCTCGCCGCCGCTGCCGCGCCGCGGTGCTCCTGGCATTAGCCTTTCCTCATCTCTTGTTGCTCGTTCACAGTTGCAGGCCGCCTTCGCGGGCGCCATCCGCCAGCGCCGCGATGCGCCCGTGGTAACGGTAACCGCCACGGTCGAACACTACGGCCTCGATGCCGGCCTCCTTGGCGCGCTGCGCGAGCAGCTCGCCGACCCGCCGCGCCTTGGCGGTCTTGTCACCCTCGCCGCTGCGGACCTGAGCGTCCAGGGTGGACGCGGCGGCCAGGGTGCGACCGACGCTGTCGTCGACGATCTGCGCGAACATGTGCTTCGCGGACCGGTTGACGACCAGCCGGGGACGGCTGGCGCTGCCGGTGACCCGCTTGCGGACCCGCAGGTGGCGGCGGACGCGTCCGGCCGCCGTCGCGTGCGTATGCGGACGCACCCGTCCGGTGGCGCGTGCGTGCGACCTGGTCTTGGTGCCAGCCATGGCTTACTTACCAGCCTTCCCGACCTTGCGGCGGATCACTTCGCCCTGGTACCGCACGCCCTTGCCCTTATAGGGGTCGGGCTTGCGGAGCTTGCGGATTCTCGCGGATATCTCGCCGACCATCTGCTTGTCGATACCCTCCACGACGAACCTGGTGGGGGTCTCGACCCGGAAGGTGATGCCCTCCGGCGGGGTGACAGGCACGGGGTGGCTGTACCCGAGCGCGAACTCCAGGTCACTTCCCTTGGCCTGCACCCGGTAGCCGACACCGACGATTTCCAGGGTCTTGCGATAGCCGTCCGTGACGCCGATGACCATGTTGGCGATCAGCGTCCGGGACAAACCGTGCAACGCGCGCACGGAGCCTTCATCGTTCGGCCTGGTCACCTTGATGACGCCGTCCTCGCGGACGACGTCGATGGGGTCGGCCACGGTATGCCGCAGCGTTCCCTTCGGCCCCTGCACGGTGACCTGGCGCCCGTCGATATCGACCTGCACGCCGCTGGGGATGGTCACGGGGAGCCGCCCGATCCTTGACATTGCAGCTCCTCCTTACCAGACGTAGGCGAGGACTTCCCCGCCCACGCCCCGCTTCTTGGCTTGCTTATCGGTCAGCAGGCCGCCGGACGTGGAGATGATCGCCACGCCCAGGCCGCCGAGCACCCGGGGCAGGTTGTCCTTCTTCGCGTACACCCGCAGCCCGGGCTTGGACACCCGCTTGATCCCGGCGATGGAACGCTCGCGCTGGTTGCCGAACTTCAGCGAGATCACGAGGTGCTTACCGACCTCGGCGTTCTCCACCCGCCAGGAGGCGATGTAGCCCTCCTGCTGCAGGATCTCCGCGATGTGGGACTTGATCTTGGAGTACGGCATGCCCACGGTGTCGTGGTACGCCGAATTCGCGTTCCGCAGTCGCGTCAGCATGTCCGCGATCGGATCGGTCATCGTCATGGCCAACAGGCCTTCCTCACCGGGGTTTCCCGCCGGGCTGCGCCCGGCACCGGGACCTTCGGTGTGCTCGTGGAGTTCGTTACCAACTGGACTTGGTGATGCCGGGCAGCTCACCGCGGTGCGCCATGGTCCGGAAGCAGATCCGGCACAGGCTGAACCTCTTGTAGACGGCGCGCGGCCGTCCGCAGCGGGTGCACCGCGTGTAACCGCGGACCTTGAACTTGGGTGTCCGGTTTGCCTTGACGACCAGCGACTTCTTCGCCACTCCTCAGCCCTCCTTGAAGGGGAAGCCGAGCCGCCGCAGCAAAGAGCGGCCTTCGGCGTCGTTGGTGGCGGTCGTCACGACGGTGATGTCCATCCCGCGCTGCCTGTCCACCTTGTCGGGGTCGATCTCGTGGAACATGACCTGCTCCACCAGACCGAACGTGTAGTTCCCGCGACCGTCGAACTGCCGGTCGGACAGGCCGCGGAAGTCGCGGATACGGGGCAGCGCGATGCTCAGCAGGCGGTCGAGGAACTCCCACATGCGATCGCCGCGCAGCGTGGTGTGCGCGCCGATGGGCATGCCCTCACGCAGCTTGAACTGGGCCACGGACTTCTTCGCCTTGGCCACCGCCGGCCGCTGCCCGGTGATGGTGGACAGGTCGCGGACGGCCCCCTCGATGAGCTTCGCGTCCCTGGCCGCCTCGCCGACACCCATGTTCACGACGATCTTGGTCAGGCCGGGGATCTGCATCACGTTGGCGTAGCCGAACTCATCCTTGAGCGCGGGCGCGATCTCGGCCCGGTACCGCTCCTTGAGCCGCGGTATGGACGGCGCTTCCGTGGTGGCCATCAGATGTCCTTCCCGCTCGGCCTGGCGACGCGGATCTTGTTGCCGTCCTCATCGAACCGGTAGCCGACGCGCACCGGGCGGCTGCTGTTGTCCGGATCAGCCAGCTGGACGTTGCTCACGTTGATCGGGGCTTCCTCGTGCGTGATGCCGCCTTCCTTGGCGGCGCGCTGCCCCTGGTAAGTGACCTTCTTGTTCTTCGTCACCACGTTGACGCCCTGGACCAGTACCTTTCCCCGGTCCGGGTAAGCCGCGATAACCAGGCCGGAGCGACCCTTGTCGCGGCCCGCGATCACGATCACGTGGTCATTCTTCTTGATCTTCATCACAGCACCTCCGGCGCCAGCGAGATGATCCGCATGAAGCGCTTCTCTCGCAGCTCGCGGCCGACCGGGCCGAAGATGCGAGTCCCACGCGGGTCGCCGCCGTCTCTGATCAGCACCGCCGCGTTCTCGTCGAACCGGATATAGGAGCCGTCGCCGCGGCGGCGCTCCTTGCGGGTGCGCACCACGACTGCCTTAACGACGTCACCCTTCTTCACGCCGGCGCCGGGAAGGGCGTCCTTCACCGTCGCCACGATGACGTCACCGATGCCCGCGTATCGCCGGCCGCTGCCGCCGAGCACACGGATGCAGAGGATCTCCTTCGCACCTGTGTTGTCGGCGACCTTGAGCCGCGACTCCTGCTGGATCACGTCAACTCCTGCTATCTCACGCCGGGCATCGGAGCCTGGCGCAGCTGTTATTTTGCCTTCTCAAGGATTTCGGCGACCCGCCAGCGCTTGGTTGCGGACAGCGGGCGGGTCTCCATCAGCAGCACACGGTCACCGACGCCGCAGGCGTTGGCGGGGTCGTGCGCCTGGTACTTCTTGGTACGGCGCAGAACCTTGCCGTACTTGGGGTGCTTCACGTGGTCCTCGACCTCGACGACAACGGTCTTGTCCATCTTGTCGCTGACCACAAGGCCTTCACGGCCCTTGCGGTAACCCCTGGTTACGGCTTCGGCCCCAGCTGCCGGGGCCTTGGCGTTCGCGCTCACTTGGCGTCCTCCTTGGCGGTTTCAGCTGCGGTGGAGTCCTGCGCCTCGGGCTCATCGGATTCCTCGATCAAGGTGATGATGCCGAGCTCGCGCTCCCGCATCACCGTGTAGATACGGGCGATTTCCTTACGCACCGCACGCAGCCGGCCGTGGCTTTCCAGCTGGCCGGTGGCACCCTGGAAGCGCAGGTTGAACAGCTCTTCCTTGGCCTCCGCCAGCTTGGATTGCAGCTCCTCTTCGGTGGACACACGCAGTTGCGCGGTCAGGCCGCTAGCCATCAGCCCTCACCCACTTCACGCTTGACCACCCGGCACTTCATCGGCAGCTTGTGGATCGCGCGGCGCAGCGCTTCCTTGGCCACTGGCTCGCTGATGCCGGAGATCTCGAACATGACCCGGCCCGGCTTGACGTTGGCGATCCACCATTCCGGTGATCCCTTGCCCGAGCCCATCCGGGTTTCGGCCGGCTTCTTGGTCAGCGGACGGTCCGGGTAGATGTTGATCCACACCTTCCCGCCACGGCGGACGTGCCGGGTCATGGCGATACGAGCGGCCTCGATCTGCCGGTTGGTGACGTAGGAGTGCTCCAGTGCCTGGATTCCGAACTCACCGAACGACACGCGGGTTCCACCCGTAGCATTGCCGGTCCGGTGCGGACGGTGCTGCTTGCGGTGCTTGACCCTACGCGGAATGAGCATGTCCTCAGCCCTCCTCGCCCGCGGCCGAACCCTCAGGGGCACGGCGACGGCGCTGCGGCTCACGCGGGCGCTGCGGGCCACGCTGCTGGGCCGCGGCCCGCAACGCAGCCTGCTGCGCCTCTCGGCCAGCCCGGCTGGTCGGCGCCTCGCCCTTGTAGATCCAGACCTTCACGCCGATCCGGCCGAAGGTGGTGCGGGCCTCGTAGAAGCCATAGTCGATGTCCGCGCGCAGCGTGTGCAGCGGCACCCGGCCCTCGCGGTAGAACTCCGACCGCGACATCTCCGCGCCGCCGAGGCGACCGGAGCACTGCACCCGGATGCCCTTGGCGCCGCCCTTCATCGCGCTCTGGATCGCCTTGCGCATGGCCCGCCGGAACGACACCCGGCTGGACAGTTGCTCGGCCACCCCCTGGGCGACCAGCTGGGCATCGATCTCGGGGTTCTTCACCTCGAGGATGTTCAGCTGGATCTGCTTGGCGGTCAGCTTCTCCAGGTCGCCGCGGATGCGGTCCGCCTCGGCGCCACGGCGGCCGATGACGATCCCGGGCCTGGCGGTGTGGATATCCACCCGGACCCGGTCCCTGGTCCGCTCGATCTCGACCTTGGAGATGCCCGCCCGCTCCATGCCGCGCTGCAGCATCCGGCGGATGGCCACGTCCTCGGCCACGTACTCCTTGTACAGCTTGTCGGCGTACCAGCGGCTCTTGAAGTCGGTGGTAATGCCCAGCCGGAACCCGTGCGGGTTCACCTTCTGCCCCACTAGCGAGTCCCTCCCTCGGAGTCGTCAGAAACGATGACCGTGATATGGCTGGTGCGCTTGTAGATCCGGTACCCGCGACCCTGGGCGCGCGGCCGGAAGCGCTTGAGCGTCGGGCCCTCGTCGACCCAGGCACGGCGCACCCACAGCAGGTCCCGGTCCCCGCGCCCGCCGCGGGCGTCCGCGTTGGCGATCGCGCTGGCGAGCACCTTGCCGACGGGGTCACTGGCCGACTGCGGCGCGAAGGCGAGTATGGCCTGCGCCTCGTCGGCGGGCAGCCCGCGGATCAGGTCCACCACCCGGCGGGCCTTCCGCGGCGTGACGCGGACGAACCGCGCCATTGCCCTGGCTTCCATCATTCCTCCTGGGTCCGGCTAGCGACGGCTACGCCGGTCGTCCTTGACGTGAGATCGGAAAGTCCGCGTTTGCGCGAACTCGCCGAGCTTGTGGCCCACCATCGACTCGGTGATGAACACCGGAATGTGCGTCCGGCCGTTATGCACGGCGATCGTGTGACCCAGCATGGCCGGCACGATCATGGAACGCCGGGACCAGGTCTTGATGACCGTCTTCGACCCCTTCTCGTTCTGCACGTCCACCTTTTTCATCAGGTGGTCGTCCACGAAGGGACCCTTCTTAAGGCTACGAGGCATCGCGTGCTGCTCCTACCGCTTGTTCCGGCCGCGGCGACGGCTGATCAGCCGGTCACTCGGCTTGTGCGCCCGCCGGGTCCGGCCCTCCGGCTTGCCCCACGGGCTGACCGGATGACGCCCGCCAGAGCTCTTGCCCTCGCCGCCGCCAAGCGGATGGTCAACAGGGTTCATGGCCACACCGCGGACAGAAGGACGACGGCCCTTCCACCGGTTGCGGCCGGCCTTGCCCAGCTTGACGTTGCCCTGCTCGGCGTTACCGACTTCGCCCACCGTGGCCCGGCAGGTCGCGTCGACCCGCCGGATCTCGCCGGACGGCATCCGCAGCTGGGCGTAGCTGCCCTCCTTGGCCAGGAGCTGCACGCCCGAGCCCGCCGACCGGGCGATCTTGGCGCCGCCACCGGGCCGTAGCTCGATCGCGTGCACCACGGTGCCGGTCGGGATACTGCGCAACGGCAACGCGTTACCCGGCTTGATGTCAGATCCCGGACCGCTTTCCACCAGGTCGCCCACCGCCAGGCCGGCCGGGCAGATGATGTACCGCTTCTCGCCGTCCGCGTAGTGCAGCAGCGCGATCCGCGACGTACGGTTCGGGTCGTATTCGATGTGGGCGACCTTGGCCGGCACGCCGTCCTTGTCGGCACGCTTGAAGTCGATCAGCCGGTAGGCCCGCTTGTGGCCGCCACCTTGATGCCGGGCGGTGACGCGGCCGTGCACGTTCCTGCCACCCTGCGAGTGCAGCGGGCGCACCAGCGACTTCTCCGGCTCACTCCTGGTGACCTCGGAGAAGTCCGAGCCGCTCGCGCCGCGCCGACCCGGCGTGGTCGGCTTGTACTTACGGATACCCATGTCTGGTCGAATCTCCCTTAACGGACTGGTCCGCCGAATATGTCGATCCTGTCGCCCTCGGCGAGGGTCACGATCGCCCGCTTGGTGTCCATCCGCTGCCCCCAGCCGTACCGGGTGCGCCTGCGCTTACCCGGACGGTTCAGCGTGTTCACCCCGGTCACCTTGACGCCGAACACGCTCTCGACCGCGATCCTGATCTGGGTCTTGTTGGCGTCGGGGGCGACGATGAAGGTGTACTTGCCCTCGTCGAGCAGCCCGTAGCTCTTCTCCGAGACCACCGGCCGGAGCAGGACGTCCCTCGGGTTGTTGTCCCGGCTCACTTCGCGCCCTCCTTCGACGACCTGCTGACGAACGCCGTCAGGGCCTGCTCGGTGAAGATCACGTGATCGCTGGCCAGCACGTCGTAGGTGTTGAGCTGGTCCTCGGCGAGCAGGTGCACGCGAGCCACGTTCCGCAGCGACTTCCAGGTGACGTTGTCATCGCGGTGCGCGACCACGAGCACCGGCCGGCTAGGCGCGCCGCCCGTCTCGAGGCCAAGCGCGCCGGCCAGCACCGCCAGCGCGTCCTTGGTCCGCGGCGAGTCCCCGGTGACGAAACCGCTGACGACCAGGACCCGGCCGTGGCTGAGCCGGTCGGACAAGGCGCCGCGCAAGGCCGCTGCCTTCATCTTCTTCGGCGTCCGCTGGGCGTAGGAACGTGGCACCGGACCGTGGGAAACACCGCCGCCCGCGTACTGAGGCGCCCGCAGCGAACCCTGACGGGCCCGGCCCGTTCCCTTTTGCCGGTACGGCTTCTTGCCGCCGCCGCGGACCTCGCCGCGGGTCTTGGCGGAGTGCGTGCCCTGCCGGGCGGCCGCCTGCTGGGCCACCACGACCTGATGGATCAGCGGCACGTTCACCTTGGCGGCGAAGATCTCCTCGGGCAGTTCCACCGTCTTGCCGGCCGTGCCGGGCGGCGAGATGACGCTGACTGCTGTCATCGGCCCTCTCCAGTCAATTGAGCCTTCGGGCTCCTGGCCGCGCTGCGCACCAGCACGACCCGGCCACGCGGGCCGGGCACGGCGCCCTTGATCAGCAGCAGGCCGCGCTCGGCGTCGACGGCGTGCACGGTGAGGGACTGCACGGTGGTCCGCACGCCACCCATCCGGCCCGCCATCCGCACGCCCTTGAACACCCGGCCCGGGGTGGCGCAGGCGCCGATCGAACCGGGTGAGCGGTGCTTGCGCTGAGTTCCGTGCGAAGACGACAGGCCCTTGAAACCGTGCCGCTTCATGACGCCCGCGAAGCCCTTGCCCTTGCTCTTGCCGGTCACGTCGACGTACTGGCCGCTGGCGAACACCTCGGCGGTGAGCTCCTGCCCCAGCGCGTATTCCGACGCGTCGTCGGTCCGCAGCTCGGCCACGTACCTGCGCGGGGTGAGGCCGGCCTTCTCGAACAGGCCGCTGACCGGCTTGGTCACCTTGCGCGGGTCGATCTCGCCGTAACCGAACTGCACCGCCGAGTACCCGTCGCGATCCGGTGTGCGCACGCCGGTGACCACGCACGGGCCGGCCTGTACCACCGTGACCGGCACGATCTGCCCGGCCTCGTTGAAGACCTGGGTCATGCCTAGCTTGGTGCCCAGGATCCCTTTGATCTGCTTGCTCATGTCGGTGCGTTCCTCAGAGCTTGATCTCGATGTCGACGCCCGCGGGCAGGTCGAGCCGCATCAGCGAGTCCACCGTCTTGGGGGTCGGGTCGAGGATGTCGATCAGCCGCTTGTGCGTCCGCATCTCGAAGTGCTCACGCGAGTCCTTGTACTTGTGCGGAGAGCGGATGACGCAGTACACGTTCTTCTCGGTAGGCAGCGGCACCGGGCCAGCCACCCGCGCGCCGGTACGCGTCACGGTATCGACGATCTTCCGCGCCGAGCTGTCGATGACCTCGTGGTCATATGCCTTGAGCCGGATGCGGATCTTCTGTCCCGCCATTAGGGGCCTCGGTGTCCTTCGTTTCAGTGTGCTCTGCTTGCTTTGGGGGCTCCGCCCCCGGGGCGACCCTCCGGTTGTCGCGCGAGGTGGGGTCCGACCTACGGCCGGACCCCACCGTCGCGCAACACCTACTTAATAATCTTCGTAACCCGGCCGGAGCCGACGGTGCGGCCGCCCTCGCGGATCGCGAACCGCAGCCCCTGCTCCATGGCGATCGGCTGGATCAGCTCGACGCGCATGTCGGTCCGGTCGCCCGGCATGACCATCTCGGTGCCCTCGGGGAGGAACACCACGCCGGTCACGTCGGTGGTCCGGAAGTAGAACTGCGGACGGTAGTTGTTGAAGAACGGCGTGTGCCGGCCGCCCTCGTCCTTGGACAGGATGTAGACCTGGCCCTCGAACTCGGTGTGCGGGGTGCTGGTGCCCGGCTTGATGACGACCTGGCCGCGCTCCACCTCCTCGCGCTTGATGCCGCGCAGCAGCAGGCCCACGTTGTCGCCGGCCTGGCCGTCATCGAGGATCTTGCGGAACATCTCCACGCCGGTGACGGTCGTGGTCTGCGCCTTCTCCTTGATGCCGATGATGTCGACGGTCTCGCCGGTATGGATGGTGCCGCGCTCGATCCGGCCGGTCACGACCGTGCCGCGGCCGGTGATCGAGAAGACATCCTCAACCGGCATCAGGAACGGCTTGTCGATCTCGCGCACCGGCTCAGGGATGGAGTCGTCGCAGGCGGTCATGAGCTCCATGACCTTCTCGCCCCACTCGGCGTCGCCCTCGAGGGCCTTCAGCGCCGACACCCGCACCACCGGCACGTCATCGCCGGGGAACTCGTACTCGGTGAGCAGCTCACGGACCTCGAGCTCGACGAGCTCGAGGATCTCCTCGTCGTCGACCATGTCCGCCTTGTTCAGCGCCACCACGATGGAGGGCACGCCGACCTGGCGGGCGAGCAGCACGTGCTCACGCGTCTGCGGCATCGGGCCGTCGGTGGCGGCGACCACGAGGATGGCCCCGTCCATCTGAGCGGCACCGGTGATCATGTTCTTGATGTAGTCCGCGTGACCTGGGCAGTCCACGTGCGCGTAGTGCCGCTTCTCGGTCTGGTACTCGACATGGGAGATCGAGATGGTGATGCCGCGCTCCTTCTCTTCCTTCGCGTTGTCGATCTGGTCGAAGGGAGTGAAGGGGTTGACGTCGGGCATCTTGTCGTGCAGCACCTTGGTGATCGCCGCGGTCAGCGTGGTCTTGCCGTGGTCGATGTGACCGATGGTGCCGATATTGACGTGCGGCTTAGTCCGCTGGAACTTGGCCTTCGCCACTTTGTTTCTCCTCGTTGGTTGCTGTGCCCGCCTGGCCGCCTCCGGCGGCGGGCCGCCCGCCGGGGTGAGCCGGGGGCGGAGCCGAACTGACTGCTGACTACTCGCCTCGTGCCTTGGCGATGATCTCCTTGGCGATGCTCGGCGGAACCTCGGCATACGAATCGAACTGCATGCTGTAGTCCGCCCGGCCCTGGGTCCGGCTGCGCAGATCCCCCACGTAGCCGAACATCTCCGACAGCGGGACAAGTGCCTGGATGGCCCTGGTCCCAGGTCGTTCCTCCATGGCCTGGATCTGGCCACGGCGGCTGTTCAGGTCGCCGATGACATCACCCATGTAGTCCTCGGGCGTCCTGACCTCGACGGCCATCATCGGCTCGAGCAGCACGGGATCCGCCTGGCCTGCGGCCTTCTTGAACGCCATCGAACCGGCGATCTTGAAGGCCAGCTCGGAGGAGTCGACCTCGTGGTAGGCACCGTCGGTCAGCGTCACCTTGAGGTCGACCATCGGGTAGCCCGCCATCACACCGAACTCGGCGGCCTCCTGGCAGCCGGCGTCCACCGAGGGGATGTACTCCCTGGGGATCCGGCCTCCGGTCACCTTGTTCTCGAACTCATAGCCACCGCCGGGCCCGGTCGGCTCCAGGTTGATGAGCACCCGGGCGTACTGACCGGAACCGCCGGTCTGCTTCTTGTGGGTGTACTCGACCTTCTCCACCTTGCGCCTGACCGTCTCCCGGTAGGCGACCTGCGGACGGCCGATATTCGCCTCGACCTTGAACTCGCGGCGCATCCGGTCGACCAGCACCTCCAGGTGCAGCTCGCCCATGCCGGCGATGATGGTCTGGCCGGTTTCCTCGTCGGTCCTGACCTGAAAGGTCGGGTCCTCCTCGGCGAGCCGCTGGATGGCCGTGCCCAGCTTCTCCTGGTCGCTCTTGGTCTTCGGCTCGATGGCCACGTTGATCACCGGCGCCGGGAACGTCATCGACTCCAGGACGACCTGGTTGTTCATCGCGCAGAGCGTGTCGCCCGTGGTGGTGTCCTTCAGGCCCATCACCGCGACGATCTGCCCGGCCACCGCGAACGGGCGCTCTTCGCGCTTGTTCGCGTGCATCTGGTAGATCTTGCCGATCCGCTCCCGGCGGCCCTTGATCGAGTTCATCACGGTGCTGCCCGACTCCAGCGTGCCGGAGTAGATGCGGATGTAGGTGAGCTTGCCGAGATGCTGATCCGACATGATCTTGAACGCGAGCGCGGCGAACGGGGCCTCGGGATCAGGCGCCCGCTCGACCACCTTGCTCTCGTCGCCCACCGCGTGCCCCTGGACCGGCGGGATGTCGACCGGGCTTGGCAGGTAGTCCACGATCGCGTCGAGCATCGGCTGGACGCCCTTGTTCTTGAACGCGGTCCCGCACATCACCGGAGTCACCGCGCCGGCCACGGTCGCCCGCCTGATCGCGGCGACGAGCTGGTCCCCGGACGGCTCGGCGCCCTCCAGGTACAGCTCCATCATCTCGTCGTCGTGCTCGGCGATCGTCTCGAGCAGCCGGTCCCGCCACTCGCGGGCGGCGTCGACGTGGTCGTCGGGAATCCCCACCTCGTCGTATTTGTCGCCCTTGCCCTCGGTCTGCCAGAGCAGCGCGCGCATCCGCACGAGGTCGATGACGCCGCGGAAGTCGGACTCCACGCCCCAGGGCAGCTGGACCACGAGCGGCGTCGCGCCGAGCCGGTCGGTGATCATTTCCACGCAGCGGTGGAACTCGGCACCGACCCGGTCCATCTTGTTGACGAAGCAGATCCGCGGTACGCCGTACCGGTTCGCCTGCCGCCACACGGTCTCTGACTGCGGTTCGACCCCGGCCACGGCGTCGAAGACCGCGACCGCACCGTCAAGTACTCGCAGCGAGCGCTCGACCTCGACGGTGAAGTCCACGTGCCCGGGCGTGTCGATGATGTTGATGGTGTGGCCGAGCCAGCTCGTGGTGGTCGCGGCGGAGGTAATCGTGATGCCGCGTTCCTGCTCCTGCTCCATCCAGTCCATGGTGGCTGCGCCCTCGTGGACCTCACCGATCTTGTAGTTGATACCGGTGTAAAACAGGATGCGCTCGGTGGTCGTGGTTTTGCCCGCGTCGATATGCGCCATGATCCCGATGTTGCGGACCTTGGCGAGGTCTACGGCGGTCGTGGTGGCCACTTTTCCTCGTTCTCGTAAGTCTCGGTTCTCGTCCGCCCGGCTAAGCCAGGCGTTACCAGCGATAGTGGGCGAAGGCCTTGTTCGACTCCGCCATCTTGTGGGTGTCCTCGCGCCGCTTCACGCTGGCGCCCAGGCCATTGCTCGCGTCGAGCAGCTCGTTCATGAGCCGCTCGGTCATCGTCTTCTCCCGCCGGTTCCTGGCGTAGGAGACGATCCAGCGCAACGCGAGCGTGGTGCTGCGCGACGCGCGGACCTCGACCGGCACCTGGTAGGTGGCACCGCCGACCCGCCGGCTGCGCACCTCGAGCGTCGGCTTGACGTTGTCAAGCGCGCGCTTCAGGGTGATCACCGGGTCGTTGCCCGACTTGTCCCGGCAGCCCTCGAGCGCCCCGTACACGATGTGCTCGGCGAGCGACCGCTTGCCGTCCTTGAGCACCTTGTTGGCGAGCGCGGTGACAAGCGGCGAGCCGTAGACCGGGTCGGTGACAAGCTGCCGCTTCGCCGCGGGTCCTTTGCGGGGCATGTCAGCTCTTCTCCTTCTTCGCTCCGTAGCGGCTGCGAGCCTGCTTGCGATTGCGGACGCCCTGGGTGTCCAGGGAGCCGCGGATGATCTTGTAACGGACACCAGGCAGGTCACGCACCCGGCCGCCTCGCACCAGCACGATCGAGTGCTCCTGCAGGTTGTGCCCAACCCCGGGGATGTACGCGGTGACCTCGATCTGGCTAGTCAGCCGGACCCTCGCGACCTTGCGCAGGGCGGAGTTCGGCTTCTTAGGCGTGGTCGTGTAGACACGCGTGCACACGCCGCGGCGCTGCGGGCTCTCCTTGAGCGCCGGCGTCTTGTTCTTCGCTACCTTGTCCTGGCGGCCCTTGCGGACCAGCTGCTGGATCGTGGGCAACCGCGTCTCCGTCTTTCCCGTCGTTCCGGCCCGCGCTCACGCGCGAGCCCCGTCACGTTCATTGCTGCGAGCCTGCGAGGTAGCTAACCGGTCCAAGCCCCCGGAAGGGGACCTAACGAACCGTCTAGCTGGGGTTTTCTACCCTCCGCCGACCCCCGAGGTCGGGCGTGTCGCCCTGACCGAGAATCAACAGCGCGGTATAAGCCGACTACTGGGAGGAAGGAAACCTACGCTACCAGCCGGTCAGCCACCCGGAACCGGTCCACAGACCTTAGGTCCCTGGCCCTGCTGTCAGCTGGCATGCATACGAGCCCATGCGGACACGGACACGAATGAAGAACCTACCATGACACAACTCTCAAGCAAAATCGAGCTCCCACTGACCCGCTTTCCGTTAGGGAAGCAGCGTGGACGCTCGCGGAACATTGCTCGTCCTATGGTAACGCACCGCCCGGACCGTTTAATCCCGCGGGCACGCTGGGGGCCCGGATGGAGCACCACGGGCTCGTTCGGCCCACATAAAACGGGCTGGCGGCCGGCTTGGCGCCGGCCGCCAGCCCGTGACTGGCCTGACGAGCGTGTTACCTGTTGTAGGAGCCGAAGTCGTACTCTTCGAGCGGCACCGCCGCGCCGGAGCCCTGGCCGAACTCGTAGCCGTCAGGCTCGGGGTAGGAACCAGGGGGGAAGGCCGAGGACCTGGCGTCCTCGGTGGGCTCGACCCGGATGTTCCGGTAGATCGGCATGCCGGTACCGGCCGGGATGAGCTTCCCGATGATGACGTTCTCCTTCAGGCCGAGCAGCGAGTCCGACTTGGCGTGGATCGCCGCGTCGGTGAGCACCCGGGTGGTCTCCTGGAAGGAGGCCGCCGACAGCCAGGACTCGGTGGCCAGCGACGCCTTGGTGATGCCCATCAGCACCGCCCGGCCCGAGGCCGAGGTGCCGCCGTCGCCCACCACGGCCCGGTTGACTTCCTCGAACCGCGGCCGCTCGACCAGCTCGCCGGGCAGCAGGTCGGTGTCGCCGGACTCGAGCACGTTCACTCGCTTCAGCATCTGCCTGATGATGATCTCGATGTGCTTGTCGTGGATCGAGACACCCTGTGACCGGTACACCTCCTGCACCTCGTGCACCAGGTGCAGCTGCACCGCCCGGCCGCCGAGGATCCGCAGCACCTCGTGCGGGTTAACCGCACCCGCGATGAGCTGCTGACCGACGGCGACGTGGCCGCCGTCGGTAACCAGGAGCCTGGAGCGCATCGGAACCGGGTAAGCCACTTCCTCCGCGCCGTCGTCCGGGGTGACGATGATCTTCCTCGTCTTCTCGGTCTCCTCGATCTTGACCCGGCCCTCGTACTCGCTGATGGGCGCCATGCCCTTCGGGATACGAGCCTCGAAGAGCTCCTGGATACGCGGCAGGCCGTGGGTGATGTCCTGGCCCGCCACACCGCCGGTGTGGAAGGTCCGCATGGTCAGCTGCGTACCTGGCTCACCGATCGACTGGGCGGCGACGATGCCGACGGCCTCGCCGACGTCCACCCGCTTGCCGGTGGCCAGCGAGCGTCCGTAGCACTTGGCGCAAACCCCGGTCTTGGCCTCGCAGACCAGCACGCTGGACGTGCGGATCGTCTCCACCCCGGCCTCGACCAGGCGGTCGAGCATCAGCTCGCTGGTGTCATCGCCCACCTTGGCCAGGATCACGCCGTCGGCCTCGATGTCCTCGGCGATGGTCCGGCCGGTGCCGGTGTTCTCGATGTTCGGCAGCTTGCGCAGGGTGCCCTGGGCGTCCTTCTCCGCGATCCGCATGGACAGCGAACGGTCGGTACCGCAGTCCTCCTCGCGCACGATCACGTCCTGCGCCACGTCCACCAGACGCCGGGTGAGGTACCCGGAGTCCGCCGTGCGGAGCGCGGTGTCGGCCAGGCCCTTGCGGGCGCCGTGCGTGGAGATGAAGTACTCAAGCACGGACAGCCCCTCGCGGAAGCTGGACTTGATCGGACGCGGGATGGTCTCGCCCTTCGGGTTGGAGACCAGACCGCGCATGCCGGCGATCTGCCGGACCTGCATCTGGTTACCACGGGCACCGGAGTTGACCATCATCCAGACCGAGTTGGTCTCGGGGAAGGCCGCCTCCATGTCCTGCGCCACCTCGGCGGTGGCGTGCGTCCAGATCTCGATGAGCTCCTGACGCCGCTCGTCGTCGGTGATCAGACCCCGCTCGTACTCGCGCTGCACCTTGTCGGCCCGGCGCTCGTAGTTCTCCAGGATCGCCGCCTTGTTCGGCGGCGCGACCACGTCCTGGATGCCGATCGTGACACCGGACCTGGTGGCCCAGTGGAAGCCAGCGTCCTTGAGCGCGTCAAGGGCCGCCGCCACCTCGACCTTCGGGTACGTCTTCGCCAGCTCGTTCACGATCACGGTGAGCTGCCTCTTGCTCACCTCGTAGTTGACGAACGGGAAGTCGCCGGGCAGCGTCTCGTTGAAGATGCAGCGGCCCAGGGTGGTGGTCAGCCGGATCGGCTGGCCTTGGGTCCAGCCTTCCGGCAGCTCCATCCCCTGCGGGGGGACAATGCCGTGCAGCCGGATCTGGATGCTGGCCTGCAGGTCGAGCTCGTGGTTGTCGTAGGCCATCAGCGCCTCGGACAGCGTGCCGAACACCCGGCCCTGGCCGGGCACGTCGGCCGTCTCCCTGGTCAGGGAGTACAGCCCGATGATCATGTCCTGGGTGGGCATGGTAACCGGGTTGCCGTCGGAGGGGCGCAGGATGTTGTTGGTGGACAGCATCAAGATCCGCGCCTCGGCCTGCGCCTCGGCGGACAGCGGCAGGTGCACCGCCATCTGGTCACCGTCGAAGTCCGCGTTGAACGCGGTGCAGACCAGCGGGTGAATCTGGATGGCCTTGCCTTCCACCAGCTGCGGCTCGAACGCCTGGATGCCCAGGCGGTGCAGGGTCGGCGCCCGGTTAAGCAGCACCGGGTGCTCGGTGATGACCTCCTCGAGCACATCCCAGACGACCGGGCGGGCCCGCTCCACCATCCGCTTGGCGGACTTGATGTTCTGCGCGTGATTCAGGTCGACCAGCCGCTTCATGACGAACGGCTTGAACAGCTCGAGCGCCATCTGCTTGGGCAGCCCGCACTGGTGCAGCTTGAGCTGCGGCCCGACCACGATGACACTGCGGCCGGAGTAGTCGACGCGCTTGCCGAGCAGGTTCTGGCGGAACCGGCCCTGCTTGCCCTTGAGCATGTCGGACAGGCTCTTGAGCGGGCGGTTGCCAGGCCCGGTGACCGGGCGGCCGCGGCGGCCGTTGTCGAACAGGCTGTCCACGGCCTCCTGGAGCATCCGCTTCTCGTTGTTCACGATGATCTCGGGTGCGCCCAGGTCGAGCAGCCGCTTGAGCCGGTTGTTCCGGTTGATGACCCGGCGGTACAGGTCGTTCAGGTCACTCGTCGCGAACCGGCCGCCGTCGAGCTGAACCATCGGCCGCAGGTCCGGCGGGATCACCGGGATGCAGTCGAGGACCATGCCCATCGGGCTGTTGGTGGTGTTCAGGAACGCGCTGACGACCTTGAGGCGCTTGAGCGCCCGGGCCTTCTTCTGGCCCTTGCCGCTCCTGATCGTCTCGCGCAGGTTCAGGGCCTCCTGGTCCAGGTCGAAGCTGGCCAGCCGGTCCTGGATCGCCTGCGCGCCCATGCCGCCGCGGAAGTACCGGCCGAACCGGTCCCGCATCTCGCGGTAGAGGAGCTCGTCGCCCTCGAGGTCCTGGACCTTCAGGTTCTTGAACCTGCTCCAGACCTCATCCAGGCGGTCGATCTCCTTGCCCGCGCGGTCCCTGATCTGCTTGCACTCACGGTCGGAGGACTCGCGCAGCTTGCGCTTGGCGTCGCTCTTGGCGCCTGCCGCCTCGAGCTCGGCCAGGTCGGCCTCGAGCTTGGCCTGCCTGGCCTCGACATCGGAGTCGCGGCGCTGCTCGAGCTGGCCGCGCTCCACCGAGATCTTGGCCTCAAGGCTCGGCAGGTCGCGGGCCCGCGCGTCGTCGTCCACGAACGTGATCATGTAGGCGGCGAAGTAAATGACCTTCTCCAGGTCCTTCGGCGCCAGGTCGAGCAGGTAGCCCAGACGGCTGGGCACACCCTTGAAGTACCAGATGTGCGTGACCGGGGCGGCCAGCTCGATGTGCCCCATCCGCTCGCGCCGCACCTTGGCGCGGGTGACTTCCACGCCGCAGCGCTCACAGATGATGCCCTTGAACCTGACCCGCTTGTACTTGCCGCAGTAGCACTCCCAGTCCCGGGTCGGACCGAAGATCTTCTCGCAGAAGAGCCCGTCCTTTTCCGGCTTGAGGGTGCGGTAGTTGATGGTCTCCGGCTTCTTGACCTCACCGTGCGACCACTGCCTGATGTCTTCGGCGGTGGCCAGGCCGATCCTTAGATCGTCAAAGTAGTTGACGTCGAGCACTTTGCATATCCCCCTTCGGATCAGACCTCTTCGACACTGCTCGGCTCACGCCGGGACAGGTCGATGCCGAGTTCCTCGGCCGCGCGGAAGACGTCCTCGTCGGTATCGCGCATTTCGATCGCGGCCCCGTCGCTGCTCAGTACCTCGACGTTGAGGCAGAGCGACTGCATTTCTTTGATCAGGACCTTGAAGGACTCAGGGATGCCTGGTTCTGGCACGTTCTCGCCCTTGACGATGGCCTCGTACACCTTGACCCGGCCGAGCACGTCGTCCGACTTGATGGTGAGCAGTTCCTGCAGGGCGTAGGCGGCGCCGTACGCCTCCAGGGCCCACACTTCCATCTCACCGAAACGCTGCCCGCCGAACTGCGCCTTGCCGCCCAGCGGCTGCTGGGTGATCATCGAGTACGGGCCGGTGCTCCGGGCGTGGATCTTGTCGTCCACGAGGTGCAGCAGCTTGAGGATGTAGATGTAGCCGACCGCGATCGGGTCCTTGAACGGCTCCCCTGTGCGGCCGTCGAACAGCCTCGCCTTGCCGTTTTCGCCGACCAGGCGGATCCCGTCCCGGTTCGGCAGCGTGCTGCCGAGCAGGCCGGCGATCTCCTCTTCCTTGGCACCGTCGAACACCGGGGTGGCGACAGGCGTCCCGGCCGGGGCGGCGTCGGCATGCACGCTGCGCAGCCGCTCCTTCCACGGGTCCTCGCCGTCGTCGATCTGCCAGCCGGTCTTGGCCACCCAGCCGAGGTGGGTCTCCAGGACCTGGCCGACGTTCATCCGGCCGGGAACGCCCAGCGGGTTGAGCACGATGTCCACCGGGGTGCCGTCCTCGAGGAACGGCATGTCCTCCACCGGCAGGATCTTCGCGATCACGCCCTTGTTGCCGTGCCGTCCGGCCAGCTTGTCGCCGTCGGTGATCTTGCGCTTCTGGGCCACGTACACCCGGACCAGCTCGTTGACCCCGGGCGGGAGCTCGTCGCCGTCCTCGCGGGTGAACACCCGGACGCCGATGACCTTGCCCTCCTCGCCGTGCGGCACCTTCAGTGAGGTGTCCCGCACCTCGCGGGCCTTCTCCCCGAAGATCGCGCGCAGCAGCCGCTCTTCCGGCGTCAGCTCGGTCTCGCCCTTGGGCGTGACCTTGCCGACCAGGATGTCGCCGTTGACGACCTCGGCCCCGATCCTGATGATGCCGCGCTCGTCCAGGTCGGCCAGGACTTCGTCGGAGACGTTCGGAATGTCGCGGGTGATCTCCTCCGGGCCTAGCTTGGTGTCCCTGGCGTCGACCTCGTGCTCCTCGATGTGGATGCTGGACAGAATGTCGTCCTGCACCAGCCGCTGAGACAAGATGATCGCGTCTTCGTAGTTGTGGCCCTCCCACGGCATGAACGCCGCGAGCAGGTTCTTGCCCAGCGCCATCTCACCGTGGTCGGTGCAGGGGCCGTCCGCGAGCACCTGGCTCTTCTCCACCCGGTCGCCCTCGATGACGACCGGCTTCTGGTTGAAGCAGGTGCCCTGGTTGGACCGGCGGAACTTCGACACCAGGTAGGTGGTGCGGGTGCCGTCGTCGTTCATCACGGTCACGAAGTCCGCGCAGGACTCCTCGACCACGCCGGGCTTCTCGGCCAGGATGACGTCGCCGGCGTCGGTCGCGGCCCGGTACTCCATGCCGGTGCCCACCAGCGGGGCGTCGCTGCGCAGCAGCGGCACGCTCTGCCGCTGCATGTTCGAGCCCATCAGCGCGCGGTTCGCGTCGTCGTGCTCCAGGAACGGGATCATGGCGGTGGCCACGGACACCATCTGGCGCGCGGACACGTCCATGTAGTCGACCTCGTCCGGCGGGATGTAGTCGATCTCGCCGCCCTTGCGGCGGACAAGCACCCGGTTCTCGAACATCACGCCGTCTTGGTCGAGCGGCGTGTTCGCCTGCGCGATGACGTGCCTGTCCTCTTCGTCCGCGGTCAGGTAGTCGATCTGGTCGGTCACCACGCCGCCGTTGACCTTGCGGTACGGCGTCTCCACGAAGCCGAACGCGTTCACCCGGGCGTAACTGGACAGGCTGCCGATAAGGCCGATGTTCGGACCTTCAGGGGTCTCGATCGGGCACATCCGGCCGTAGTGGCTCGGGTGCACGTCACGGACCTCGAAGCCGGCCCGCTCCCTGGACAGTCCGCCCGGGCCAAGCGCGCTCAGGCGGCGCTTGTGAGTCAGCCCCGCCAGCGGGTTGGTCTGGTCCATGAACTGGGAGAGCTGGCTGGTGCCGAAGAACTCCTTGATGGAGGCGACCACGGGCCGGATGTTGATCAGGGTCTGCGGCGTGATCGCCTCGACGTCCTGAGTCGTCATCCGCTCCCTGACCACCCGCTCCATCCGGGCCAGGCCGAGCCTGACCTGGTTCTGGATCAGCTCGCCCACGGTGCGCAGGCGGCGGTTGCCGAAGTGGTCGATGTCGTCGGTCTCCAGCGGGATGATCGTCTCGCCGGCGATCATCTCCTCCTCGCCCGCGTGCAGCCGGACCAGGTACTCGATGGTGGCCACGATGTCGGCCTCGCTGAGCGTGCCCTGCCTGATCGGCAGTTCCAGGCCGAGCTTCCTGTTGACCTTGTACCGGCCCACCTTGGCCAGGTCGTACCGCTTCGGGTTGAAGTAGAGGTTCTCCAGCAGCGCCTGCGCCGACTCGCGCGTCGGGGGCTCGCCCGGCCGCAGCTTGCGGTAGATGTCGAGCAGCGCCTCGTCCTGGCCGGCCGTGTGGTCCTTCTCCAAGGTGGCGCGCATCGACTCGTAGTCGCCGAACCGGTCCAGGATCTTCGCGTCGTCCCAGCCCAGCGCCTTCAGCAGCACGGTCACGCTCTGCTTGCGCTTGCGGTCGATGCGGACGCCGACGCTGTCCCGCTTGTCGATCTCGAACTCGAGCCAGGCCCCCCGGGACGGGATCACCTTACAGCTGTAGATGTCCTTGTCCGACGTCTTGTCGACCTGACGGTCGAAGTACACGCCGGGCGAGCGCACCAGCTGGCTGACCACTACACGCTCGGTGCCGTTGATGATGAAGGTGCCCTTGGCCGACATGAGCGGGAAGTCGCCCATGAACACCGTCTGGCTCTTGATCTCGCCCGTGGTGTTGTTGATGAACTCCGCCGTCACGAACATGGGCGCGGAGAACGTCATGTCCTTGTCCTTGCACTCCTCGGCGGAGTACTTCGGCGGCTCGAACCGGTGATCACGGAACGACAGGGACATGGTGCCTGAGAAGTCTTCGATCGGGCTGATCTCCTCGAAGATCTCCTCGAGGCCGGACTGCTCGGACAGATCCTTACGTCCGGCGTCCTTAGCTTCAGTGGTGCGAGCCTGCCACCTCTCGTTGCCTAGCAGCCAGTCAAACGACTCGGTCTGCAGGGCGAGTAGGTCGGGTACCTTGAGCGGCTCCTGGATACGCGCGAATGACACGCGGCGTGAACCGGGATTCGTTGCGGAGGTAGTCGTTGCGGAGGCGCTGCGCGATGCTGCCAACAGGGGTCCTTCCGAACTTTGTCGCGGAAATATCACCGCACGCACGCCAAACGCCCCGCGGCAAAACCCCGTAGGCGCGAGGGGGAGAGACCGAGGACGTCAGAGTGCAGCGCAAACTAGCAGTGTAGCCGATGGCCACACCGCTGGTCAACTGTACGCCACTATGAGATTCACGGTTGCTCCGCAGCATCGCTCTTCAACGGCCAAGAGTCAAGTCCAAACCTGACACTCGGGGCAGTTCGCCAGGTGACAGATGCCACATGCAGTGTTATGTGTACGCAGTAACACGCCAGGGTATGACGTTATTCCTGGCCTGGATAGAAACTTGCGGCGGCCCGTCTGGGCCGCCTGCGGACGGGCCTGAGGGGGCCTGACGGCCCGCGCACGGAAGACCCGGGCCCCACGCCACCGAGGTGACGCGAAGCCCGGGTCTGGTCGCGGCCGAGCGCGCCTGACGGCTACTTGACGGTGACGGTGGCGCCTGCGCCTTCCAGGGCCGCCTTCCCCTTCTGCGCAGCTTCCTTGTTGACCTTCTCGAGCACCAGCTTGGGTGCGCCGTCAACCAGGTCCTTGGCCTCCTTTAGGCCCAGGCTGGTCAGGCTGCGCACCTCCTTGATGACCTGGATCTTCTTGTCGCCCGCGGCCTCCAGGATGACGTCGAACTCATCCTGCTCCTCGGGCGCCTCGGCCTCGGCGCCTGCGCCGGCGCCGGCCGCGGCGGCCACCGCTACCGGAGCGGCCGCCTTCACGTCGAACGTCTCCTCGAACTGCTTCACGAACTCGGAGAGCTCGAGGAGGGTCATCTCCTTGAAGGTCTCAAGCAGGTCGTCGCTACTGATCTTTGCCATGTGATGTTCCCTTTTCGGTGAAAATACTTAGCGTGCGGTCCGGTTAGCCTTCCGCGCCTGAGTCAGGCGCATCGGCTTGCTCTGATGTGGCGGCCGGCTCTGCGGCTTGCTCTGCGGCCGCCTCTGCGGCTTGCTCTGCGGCTGCCTCCGGCGTAGCGGTGGCGCCTTCCGCAGCCTCGCGCTTGACCCGCAGGGCCTCCGCGAGCTGGGCCATCTGCACCGGCAGGGCGTTGAACGTCGCGGCGGCGCCGGCCAGCGAGGCCTTCATGGCCCCGGCCAGCTTGGCCAGCAGGACCTCGCGCGGCTCCAGGTCGGCCAGCTGGATGATCTCGGCAGGCGTGATCGCCTTGCCGTCGAGCACACCGCCCTTGATCACCAGCAGCGGGTTCGCCCGGGCGAAATCGCGCAGGTTCTTGGCCGCCTCGACCACGTCACCGTCGACGAACGCGACGGCGGACGGGCCGGCCAGCAGCGATGACAGCTGATCGGCCAGGCCGGCCTCGGTCACCGCACGCTTGGTCAGGGTGTTCTTCACCACGGTGAACGTGGCGTGGTCCGCGAGCGAGCGGCGCAGCTCGGCGAGCTGGGCCACGGTGAGTCCCCGGTACTCGGTCAGCACCGCGCCGGACGAATCCTTGAACCGGCCGGTGAGCTCGGCGACCGCGGCTACCTTCTCGGCGTTAGCCATGTGCCTCCTCTCCATGAACGTCGAAGCATGTCTGACGAAGACAGCAAAAACGCCCCGGCGCGAGGCGCACGGGGCGGCAAGGGTCATGGGCTGACCACTACAGCTCGGTTCACCTGCGCGGGATGTCCGGCCCGGGAGCGAACTCCCGCCCAGAACCTTCGGCCGGCGCGCTCACGCGCGACAGCATCCAGCGGTCTTCGGTACCCACACTCTACGATCCCCCCGCCGTAGCGCCAAATCGCCCCGCCCCCGCCCCGGCCCCGGGGCCGGGCCCGGGTGCCGCCGCTGGGGGGGTCGCCGCCGGGGGCGCCGCCGCTGGGGGTCGATGTGCCATCGGTCCCCTTCTTGGGGGGCCAGAGTGCCATCGGCCCCCTATCGCGGACGCGAAGGGGGCCGGGGGTGAGGGGCGGGGGTGAGGGGTTAGGCGGTGGCTTCGGCGAGTTCGTCGGTGAAGCCGCGGGTCTTGTTGGGGTCGACCGGGATGCCGGGGCCCATCGTGGTGGTGAACGTGACCTTCCGCAGGTACCTGCCCTTGGCCGCGGCGGGCTTGAGCCTGATCACCTCGTCGAGCGCGGCGGCGTAGTTCTCCAGCAGGGACGTCGAGGGGAACGACGCCTTGCCGATGATGAAGTGCAGGTTGCCGTGCCGGTCCGTCCTGAATTCGATCTTGCCGCCCTTGATCTCGGTCACCGCCCTGGCGACGTCGGGGGTCACGGTGCCTGTCTTCGGGTTCGGCATCAGGCCACGCGGGCCGAGCACCCGGCCGAGACGGCCGACCTTGCCCATCAGGTCGGGGGTCGCGACCACCGCGTCGAAGTCGAGGAAGCCACCCTGGATGCGCTCGATCATGTCGTCTGAGCCGACGAAGTCGGCGCCCGCCGCGCGAGCTTCCTCGGCCCGGTCGCCGGTGGCGAAGACGAGCACGCGGGCGGTCTTGCCTGTGCCGTTCGGCAGGTTGACGGTGCCGCGCACCATCTGGTCCTGCTTACGCGGGTCGACGCCGAGCCGCAGCGCCACCTCGACGGTGGGGTCGAACTTCGTCACCTGGCCGGACTTGGCGATTGTGACCGCCTCGGCCGGAGTGTAAAGCCGCTCGTGGTCGATCTGCTCGTCGGCCTGGCGGTAAGACTTACTGCGCTTCATGGCTATCTCCCATGTCTGGAGGTTGTGGTCAGCGGACCGCGCGAGGCCCTGCCACTGTGTCGGGTGTGAACGGGGGGGAACGGTCAGCGGTCGACCTTGATTCCCATCGAGCGTGCGGTGCCTGCGATGATCTTCTCGGCGGCCTCGATCGTGGTCGCGTTCAGGTCCGGCATCTTGGTCTGCGCGATGACGCGGACCTGGGCGGCGGTGATGCTGCCGACCTTGGTCTTGTGCGGCTCGGCGCTGCCCTTGTCCACGCTGGCGGCCTTCTTGATCAGCTCGGCGGCCGGCGGCGTCTTGGTGATGAAGGTGAAGCTCCGGTCCTCGAAAATCGAGATCTCGACCGGGATGATGTTGCCTCGCTGGCTTTCCGTCGCCGCGTTGTACTGCTTGACGAAGTCCATGATGTTCACGCCGTGCGGGCCCAGCGCGGTACCAACGGGCGGCGCCGGCGTGGCCGACCCGGCCGGCAGCTGCACCTTGACGACGGCGGCGAGCTTCTTCCTTCTTGGCGGCATGGCAGTGTTTTCCTTAGCTTGGGTTCTAGATCTTCGTGACCTGGTCGAACGACAGTTCCACCGGAGTCTCACGGCCGAAGATGGACACCAGCACCTTGAGCTTGGCGGTGTCCGGGTTGATCTCGTTCACGGTGGCGGGAAGCGTGGCGAACGGGCCGTCCATAACGGTAACCGACTCGCCGACCTCGAATTCCACCGTGGACGTCCGGGCCGCTTCGGCCTGCTTGGTCCCCGGCTCGGGTTCCGGCGCGAGCAGGTTCGCCACCTCGCCGAGCTGCAGCGGCGACGGCCGGCTGGACAGGCCGACGAAGCCGGTCACTCCTGGGGTGTTGCGGACCACGGCCCACGACTCGTCGGTCAGGTCCATCCGCACCAGGATGTAGCCGGGCAGCACCTTCTCGGAGACCTGCTGCCGCTTGCCGCCCTTGATCTCGGTCACCATGTGCACAGGGACCTCGATCTGGTAGATGAAGTCCTCCATGTTCAGCGACTGGATGCGGCTTTCCAGGTTCGTCTTCACCCGGTTTTCGTAGCCCGCGTAGGAGTGCACCACGTACCAGTCGCCGGGCAGCATGCGCAGTTCCCGCTGGAACTCCTCCCGCACGCCGTCAGGCGAATCGTCCTTGGCGGACTCCTCTTCCGCGTCACCGGCCAGCGCAGCGACATCCTCAGCCTCGTCAGCCGGGGCAGCGACATCCTCAGCCTCGTCAGCCGGGGCAGCGACATCCTCAGCCTCGTCCGCCAGGGAGCTCATTTCCGCATCATTCTCGGCGCCCCGCCCGTCGGCATCTTCTTCGCTATATTCGGTCACGTCATCGGCCTCCCCGGTTTCCGCGTCGGGTTCTGTCGCGCCCGTCGCCACGGAATCCAGTTGGGTCTCGGACACGATTGCTCTCTCTTTCGTCAAGCCATGATTGCGATCACGGCGCCGTGCCTGGTGTGCGCACGGCCAGTGGCGGCGCTCCCGGGCTCTGCTCTCCCGGGGAATGACCCCCAAGACCCACCGGGTTTGCGCTAGCCGAACACCTCGAACACCAGCTTGGTGAACCCGTAGTCCAGGCTCGTCACCACGATGACCATGAAGATGACGAAGGTCAGGCAGACCACCGTGTAGGTGACAAGCTCCTTGCGGGTTGGCCAGATCACCTTGCGAAGTTCGCCGGCCATCTGCCGGAAGAACAGGGCGGGGGTCGTCCGCTGGCGCTTGGCCGCGCCTCCGGCTCCGCTCCGTTTCTCCGGGGCCTCACCGCGTATCTGAGTTGCCATATCCTCACCTAATGGTCCGCCGGCTTTGGCGGGTTCGCCGGATCGCACTCGCAGGGCAGGAGGGACTCGAACCCCCAACCACCGGTTTTGGAGACCGGGACTCTGGCCAATTGAGCTACTGCCCTTGGCTTCCTGAGCTGCCTCAGCTAACACCCGCCACTAGCACCCGGGCACGCTGCCGCAGCGACAGGACCGCTGTCGGTTCATGCAGTGTACGTCTGAACCGCCCGTCCGTCGAACTGCCTGATCCGAAGGGGCCACCAGGGACCCATGGGTTGTTCACCGAAGCCAGCGTAACCCCGCAGCTAAATCACATGCCAGCCAGAGTCCGCGGGTGGGAGAATGAAGCACATGTCAACCAGAGTCTCCGCACGCGTCTCCGCTATCTCCGAATCCGCCACGCTGGCCGTGGACGCCAAGGCCAAGGCGCTCAAGGCGGCGGGCAGGCCGGTCATCGGCTTCGGTGCAGGCGAGCCGGACTTCCCGACCCCTGACTACATCGTCGAGGCCGCCCAGCGGGCTTGCGCCGAGCCGCGGTTTCACAAGTACACCCCGGCTGCGGGCCTGCCCGAGCTCAGGCAGGCGATCGCGGCCAAGACGGCCAGGGATTCCGGCTATCAGGTCGAACCGAGCCAGGTGCTTGTCACCAACGGCGGCAAGCAGGCGGTGTACCAGGCGTTCGCCACGCTGCTCGATCCCGGCGACGAGGTCATCGTGCCCGCGCCCTACTGGACCACCTACCCCGAGGCCATCGCGCTGGCCGGCGGGGTCATGCGGCCGGTGCTCACCGACGAGAACTCCGGCTACCTGGCCTCGGTCGCCGACCTGGAAGCGGCGCGCACGCCGCGCAGCAAGGTGCTGCTCTTCGTGTCACCGTCGAACCCGACCGGAGCGGTGTACCCGCCGGCCATGGTGGCCGAGATCGGCCGCTGGGCGGCGGCCAACGGCCTGTGGGTGATCACCGACGAGATCTACGAGCACCTGGTGTACGGCGACGCGGTGTTCTCCTCGATCCCGGTCCAGACGCCGGAACTGGCCGACACCTGCGTGGTGCTCAACGGCGTGGCCAAGACCTACGCGATGACCGGCTGGCGGGTGGGCTGGATGATCGGGCCGAAGGACGTGATCAGCGCGGCGGCGAACCTGCAGAGCCACGCCACCTCCAACGTCTGCAACGTGGCCCAGGCGGCCGCGCTCGCCGCCGTCTCCGGGGACCTGGCCGCTGTCGCCGTCATGCGCACCGCGTTCGACCGGCGCAGGCAGACCATGACCAGGATGCTGAACGAGATCGACGGCGTGATCTGCCCGGAGCCGCAGGGGGCGTTCTACTGCTATCCGAGCGTCAAGGGGCTGCTCGGCCGCCAGCTGGCCGGGCGCCGTCCGCAGACGTCGGCGGAACTGGCAGGCCTCATCCTGGATGAGGCCGAAGTAGCCGTGGTTCCCGGCGAGGCGTTCGGTACGCCCGGATATTTCCGCCTTTCCTGTGCGCTCGGCGATGCCGACCTCGAAGAAGGCATCGGACGGATGGCCAAGCTGCTCGCGGACGCCAGGTAGGCACGGCACACTGGGCGGATGTTCTGTACCCCGGTCGCCGCCGGGGCGCCTGCGGACGCCCCGGAGGCTCGCTTGAGGCCCATTGCCACCCTGCCCAAGACGCACCTGCACCTGCACTTCACCGCGGCGATGCGGCACCAGACGCTGGTCGAGCTGGCCGTCGGCCGCGGCATCCGGCTGCCGACCGCGCTCACCGACGACTGGCCGCCACGGCTGAGTGGCACCGACGAGCGCGGCTGGTTCCGGTTCCAGCGGCTCTACGACACCGCCCGGGCGGTGCTGCGCACCCCGGCGGACGTGCGGCGACTGCTGACCGAGACGGCACAGGACGAGCGGGCCGAAGGTTCGGCCTGGCTGGAGATCCAGATCGATCCGTCCGGCTTCGCCGGGCGGTTCGGCGGGATCACGGCCATGATCGAGCTTGTGCTCGACGCGGCCGCCGCGGCGACGCGGGCCTCCGGAGTCGGGATCGGCGTCATCGTCGCGGCCAACCGGACCAAGCATCCGCTTGAGGCCAGGACCTTGGCCCGGCTGGCCGCGCAGTACGCCGGGCACGGGGTGACCGGGTTCGGCCTGTCCGACGACGAGCGGCGCGGGCCCGCGCACGACTTCGCCGCGGCGTTCCGCATCGCCGAGCGGGCCGGGCTGCTGCTGGTTCCGCACGGCGGCGAGCTGGCCGGCCCGGCCAGCGTGGCCGCCTGCCTGGACGACCTGCACGCGAACCGCATCGGCCACGGCATCCGGGCCGCCGAGGACCCGGCCCTGGTCAAGCGCCTGGCCGCGGAGGGCATCACCTGCGAGGTCTGCCCGTCCTCCAACGTCGCGCTCGGCATCGCGGCGGCCCCGTCGCAGGTTCCGCTCCGCTACCTGTTCGAGGCCGGGGTGCCGATCGCGCTCGGCGCCGACGACCCGCTGCTGTTCGGCCCGCGGCTGGCCGCGCAGTACGAGATCGCCAGGCACGCGCACGGGTTCACCGACGCCGAACTCGCCGACCTGGCCCGCGCGTCCGTCCTGGCCTCAGTCGCCCCCGACCCCCTGCGCCGCGACATGCTCACCGGCATCGACGCCTGGCTCGCCACCCCGCCACCACCGGGCGCGGGGGCCGGGCGCGGGGCGGGGGCGGGGGGCGAGGGCGGGCGGAGAAATCGGGGCGCGGAATAGCGGGGGCAGCGGATAGGCTTCATCAGACATGGCGTTGATCCGGCTATCACCGGGGAGCTTCCGGAAGAAAGGGCCACGGCGGCCTGAGTAGAACCGGGCGGGTCCGGCCCGTTACAGGCGGCTGACGAGCGGTCGCGGCTCAGGTGCAAAAACCTGGACAGCGGCAAGCGAGGTGGTACCGCGGTATGCCCGCGCGGGAGCGGGCGTGTCGTCCTCGCGGCCTAGCCGAGCACCGCACCGCGAGGAACCACCCATGGCTGTCTATCCGCGCTCCGTCACCCCCGGAGCCGACACCGACGCCGGCACCGGAGCCGGCACCGGCGTGCCTGCCCAGCCGGACTTTCCTGCCCTCGAGCGCGACGTGCTCGCGTACTGGCAGGCGCAGGACACCTTCCGCACCTCGGTGCAGCAGCGCCCGGCCGACGACGAGTTCGTCTTCTACGACGGGCCGCCGTTCGCCAACGGGCTGCCGCACTACGGTCACCTGATCACCGGCTACGTCAAGGACGTGGTGCCGCGCTTTCGCACCATGCAGGGCAAAAGGGTGGAACGCCGGTTCGGCTGGGACTGCCACGGGCTGCCCGCCGAGGTGGAGGCCGAACGACTGCTCGGCATCTCAGGCAAGGCCGAGATCCTCGCCATGGGGGTGGAGAAGTTCAACCAGGCTTGCCGCGAGTCCGTGCTGCGTTATACCCGCGAGTGGCGCGACTACGTGCGGCGGCAGGCCCGCTGGGTCGACTTCGACCACGACTACAAGACGCTGGACGTCACCTACATGGAAAGCGTCATGTGGGCGTTCAAGCAGCTGTGGGACAAGGGCCTGGTGTACCAGGGGTTCAAGGTACTGCCCTACTGCTGGCGGTGCGAGACCCCGCTGTCCAACCACGAGCTGCGGATGGACGAGGACACCTACCGCGACCGGCAGGACCCTGGAGTCACGGTCCGGTTCAAGCTGGAGACCGGGGAGTGGCTGCTGGCCTGGACCACCACCCCGTGGACGCTGCCGTCCAACCTGGCCTGCGCGGTCGGCGCGGACATCAGCTACGTGGTGCTGGCGAAGGACGGCGAACGGTACATCCTGGCCAGGGACCGGCAGGCCGCCTACGAAGCCGAGCTGGAAGGCGCCACCGAGGTGGGCGCGCTGACCGGCGCCGAGCTGGCCGGGCGGCGGTACGAACCGCTATTTCCTTACCTGGCCGACGCCGAGAAGTTCGGCACAGGCGACGCGTTCCGGGTCATCCTCTCCGGCGACGTCACCACCGAGGACGGCACCGGCGTGGTGCACATGGCCCCGGCCTACGGCGAGGCCGACGCCGACGCCTGCACCGCGGCCGGCATCCCGACCGTGCTGACCGTGGACGACGGAGCCCGGTTCACCGCCGTGGTGCCCGACTTCACCGGCCAGCACGTCTTCGACGCCAACGCCGGGATCGTGGCCAAGCTGCGCGAGCAGGGCGACCTGGTGCGGATGGCGACCTACACCCACTCCTACCCGCACTGCTGGCGGTGCCGTAACCCGCTGATCTACAAGGCGCTGTCCAGCTGGTTCGTGGCGGTGTCCACGTTCCGCGACCGGATGGTCGAGCTGAACGAGCAGATCACCTGGGTGCCGGCGCACGTCAAGGACGGCCAGTTCGGCAAGTGGCTGGCGGGCGCGCGGGACTGGTCGATCAGCCGGAACCGGTTCTGGGGCTCGCCGATCCCGGTCTGGCAGAGCGACGACCCGGACTACCCGCGCACCGACGTGTACGGCTCGCTGGACGAACTCGAACGTGACTTCGGCGTCCGCCCGGACGACCTGCACCGCCCGGCCATCGACGAACTGACCCGGCCGAACCCGGACGACCCGACCGGGCGGTCCACCATGCGCCGGGTGCCCGAGGTGCTCGACTGCTGGTTCGAGTCAGGGTCGATGCCGTTTGCCCAGGTGCATTACCCGTTCGAGAACCGCGAGTGGTTCGACGGGCACTACCCGGGCGACTTCATCGTCGAGTACATCGGCCAGACCCGCGGCTGGTTTTACACCCTGCACGTGCTGGCCACCGCGCTTTTCGACCGGCCGTCCTTCCTGGCCTGCGTCAGCCACGGCATCGTGCTCGGCAACGACGGCCAGAAGATGTCCAAGAGCCTGCGCAACTACCCGGACGTGAACGAGGTCTTCGACACCTTCGGCTCGGACGCCATGCGCTGGTTCCTGATGGCCAGCCCGGTGCTGCGCGGCGGGAACCTGGTGGTCACCGAGCAGGGCATCAAGGAGGCGGTCCGGCAGGCGATCCTGCCGCTGTGGAACAGCTACTACTTCTTCGCCCTGTACGCCAACGCCGAGTCCTACCAGGCGCAGCGGTCGACCGCCAGCGAGCACGTGCTCGACCGCTACATCCTGGCCAAGACCCGCGCCGCGGTGACCGAGATGGAGCAGCTGTTCGCGGACTACGACCTCGGCGGCGCCTGCCAGCTGCTCCGGGAGCACCTGGAGGTGCTGACCAACTGGTATATCCGGCGGTCAAGGCAACGGTTCTGGGCCGGCGACCGGGCCGCGCTCGACACCCTGTGGACGGTGCTCGAGACCCTCTGCCGGGCCGCCGCCCCGTTGCTTCCGCTGACCACAGAAGCGATCTGGCGCGGGCTGACCGGCGAGCCGAGCGTGCACCTGACCTCGTGGCCGCAGGTGTCCGGCTGGCCCGCCGACGGGCCGCTGGCCGGCGCCATGGACCTGGTCCGGGCCGCCTGCAGCACCGCGCTCGGGCTGCGCAAGGCGCGCCAGCTCCGGGTCAGGCTGCCGCTGGCGTCGCTGACCATCGCCCACCCGGACGCCGAGTCGCTGGCGCCGTTCGCCGACCTGATCGCCGAGGAGGTAAACGTGAAGTCGGTCGAGCTGTCCGCCGACCCGGGGCGCCTCGGCACGTTTTCCCTCGCGGTGAACCCGCGGCAGCTCGGGCCGCGGCTCGGCGCCAAGGTGCAGGAGGTGATCCGGGCGGTCAAGGCGGGCGACTGGGTCACCTCGGGCGCCGGCATCAGCGCGGCGGGCGTCCAGCTCGAACCGGGTGACTATGACCTGAAGCTGGTCGCCGCCGACCCGGACTCGACCTCGGCGCTGCCCGGCCAGGCCGGGCTGATCGCGCTGGACACCCGGGTGACCCCCGAGCTCGCGGCCGAGGGCACCGCGCGGGACGTGGTGCGCATCGTGCAGCAGACCCGCCGGGACGCGCAGCTGGCCGTCTCGGACCGGATCCGGCTCACCCTCGGCGCCGACGCCGGCACCGCCGAGGCGATCGGCGCCCACGCCGCCTTCATCTCCGCCGAAACCCTAGCCGTCACCCTGGAAATCCGCCCGCTAGCCGAGGTCCCCGCCGACGCCCACCCCCTCCCCGGCACCAACCCCGGAACCCTCAAAGTCGCCCTAACCCCGGTCGAGCCGTGATCGTGGATAGTTAGCGTCGGGAAACGACGCTAACTATCCACGATGTGTGCTGGCCGGGGGCGGGGGGCGGGGGCGCGGGCCGTGGCTCGTCGGCGGCGGCATGGTGCGGGGTCTGGGGGGCAGCGCGGGGCGGGCGGGACACGGGCTGCGGCGCGGGCGGGGCGGGCGGGGCGGGGCGGGGTGGTTATTACCGGGTGCTTACGTGGGGTGGCGGGGGTGAGCCGGGACGGGCGGGGGGACGTGGTTGAGGGTGGAGGCCAGTGCTCGCGGCCGTCGTGAAAGATCATCGGGTTTGTGATCATTGATCACCGGCTCGATGAGCCGTGTCCTTTCGTTTTGACGGCCGCGAGTCCTGGTCACGACCCGGCCGCGCGGTGAATATCCGGCCGGAATTTCCGCCTGCCCGAACCAAGCCGCTCCCGGCAACGTGCCATGGGTGGAGACATTCTCCATCTGCAAGGGAGCGGCATAGAAATGAAAGCATCACGAAGACACGCGGCTGCGCTAGCCGGGATGGTCACCGTCACGGTCGGCCTGAGCCTGGGCCTGACGGCCGGCGCCGCGAGTGCGGCAGGCTGGCCGGCCTTCACCGGCCCGCTGCACCAGGTCACGACGCTCGCCTCGACGGTGCCTGGCAACGGCGACGTCAACCCCTACGGGATGGCGGTCGTCCCGCGCAGCACCGGCGACCTGCGGCAAGGCAACGTCCTGGTCAGCAACTTCAACGACAGTGCCAACGTGCAGGGCACAGGGACGACCATCGTCCAGGTCAGCCCGGGCGGGCACGTGTCACTGTTCGCGCAGGTCAACCCGAACCTGCCGGGCTGCCCGGGCGGGGTGGGCCTGACCACGGCCCTGTCCGTGCTGCGCAGCGGCTGGGTGATCGTCGGCTCGCTGCCCACCGAGAACGGCAGCATATCCGGGGCTGGCTGCCTGATCGTGCTTGACCCGTGGGGCCACGTGCGGGAGACGTTCGCCGGCCACGGCATCAACGGTCCGTGGGACATGACCGCCGCTGACTTCGGCGGGACCGCTGAACTGTTCGTCACCAACGTGCTGAACGGCACCGTCGCGGCCAACGGCGCCACCGTGGACCGCGGCACGGTGCTGCGGCTCGACGTTCAGATCCCGGCCCGGGGGCTGCCCTGGATCAGCGCCAGGACCGTGATCGGATCCGGCTTCGGCGAGACCCTCAACGCCGCCGCCCTGGTCATCGGGCCGACCGGGGTCGGGCTCGGGCCTGACGGCACGCTGTACGTGGCGGACACGCTGGCCAGCCGGATCGCGGCCATTCTGGGCGCGCTGTTCCGCGGGTCCGACGCGGGCACCGGCTACACCGTCAGCCAGGGGGGGCACCTGAACGGCGAACTTGGCCTGGTGGTGGCACCGGGCGGTGACATCCTGACCGTCAACAGCGGAGACGGAAACCTGGTCGAAGTCACCCCGTCCGGGTTCCAGATCGCGGTCCGCACCCTGGACAGCTCGGGCTCCCCGGCGGGCGCGGGCGCCCTGTTCGGCCTGGTCGTCAAGCCGGGCCAGCGGGCCGTCTACTTCGTCGACGACGCCACCAACACCGTGGACCTGCTGCACTAACCAGAACGTCGCGCTCTAGTCCCGCCGGAGCGGGGCGGGACTAGAGCGCGACCCCCACCAGGACGGGTTCGGGCGCCAGCGACACGCCGAACGCGTCCCGGACCCCGTCCCTGATCTCCCGCGCCAGCGCCATCAGCCCGTCCGTGCTCGCCGACCCGGAGTTGACCAGCGCCAGGGTGTGCTTGGCGGAGATCCGGGCGCCGTCACCGCCGTGGTACCCCTTGCCGAACCCGGCCCGCTCGATCAGCCAGGCGGCCGGCACCTTCACCAGGCCGTCCCCGGCGTCGAACCAGGGCACCTGGACCTGCGGGCCGCACCTGGCCCGGGCGGCCGCCTCGACCGCGGCCAGGGTGCCGACGTCGAGCACGGGGTTGACGAAGAACGAGCCGACGCTGCGGGTGTCGGGATCGGCCGGGTCGATGACCATGCCCTTGCGCCGCCTGAGCTCGATGACCGCCGCGCGGGCCCGCTCGGCCGGCACCTGGTCACCGACGCCAACACCGAGGACGGCGGCCAACTCGGCGTAGCGGAGCGGCACCGACAGGGCCTGCACCGCGAGGGAAAAGGTCACGCTCAGCACCACGAAGGCGCCGGCCCCACGGAAACGGCTGGTGCGGTAGCCGAAATCGCACTGTTCGTTCGGCATATTGAAGATCTTCTGAGTGTCACGGTCGTAGGCACGCACCTGGGTGATGGTCTGCGCGACTTCCTGACCGTACGCACCGACGTTCTGGATCGGGGTGGCGCCCGCCAGGCCCGGGATGCCGGACAGGCACTCCAGGCCAGCCAGGCCGCGGGCGACGGTCCGGGCCACCACCGCGTCCCAGTCTTCGCCGGCCGCGACGGTGACCATCCCGGCCTCTACACCGAAGCCGCGGGTCGCCACCTGTACGACGGTGCCGGGAAAGCCCTCGTCGGCGACCACGAGGTTGCTGCCGCCGCCGAGGATGAGCACCGGCTCGCCGCGGGCGTCGGCGGCTCGCACCGCGGCGACGACGCCGGTTTCTGTGCCAGCCCGGACGAAGCTCTTCGCCGGGCCGCCCAGGCCGATGGTGGTGTGGTCGGCCAGCCTCACGGGGGTTTCAGGGGGTCGCCCCCTGGGCTGGCACAGCCGCGAGCCGGACGACGGCGTGCGCGCGCGTCAGGACCTTGGTGTCCGCGGACCTGGCGGTGATGTCGACCGTCACCTGGCGATCCTCGAGCTTGCCGGTGACCACGCCGCTGATCTCGACCAGGGCGCCCTTGTCGTCGTCAGGCACGACGACCGGCGAGGAGAACCTGACGCCGAATTCGGTCACCGCGCCTGGGTCCCCGGCCCAGTCGGCCAGGAACCGGCCGGCCAGCGCCATCGTGAGCATGCCGTGCGCGATCACATCGGGCAGGCCGACCGACTTCGCCAGCCGCTCGTTCCAGTGGATGACGTTGAAATCGCCCGAGGCGCCCGCGTACCGCACCAGGTCACGCCGGGTGAGGTGGTACTGCTTGAGCTCGAGCACCGTGCCCGCCGCGACGTCGTCGTAACCAGGGCCAGCCATCGTCTTCCCCTATTCGCCGCGTTCGACCAGCGTCGCCCGGGCCGTGCACACGTGCTCACCGTCGACGGTCCTGATCTGCGTCACGGTGGTCACCGTGGTCAGGCTGCGGAGCTGCCTGATGTCCTCGATCGTCGACTGCGACACCACCACGTCGCCGGCGTGCAGCGGACGGGCATGGGCGAAGCTCTGCTCGCCGTACACGATCCTGGCGTAGTTCACCCCGAGGCCGGGATCGGAGATGATCGTCGAGCTGCCCGCCGAGCTGATCACGACCGCGAAGGTGGGCGGGGCGATGACGTCCGGGTAGCCGGCCGCCTGCGCGGCCGCACGGTCCCGGCACAGCGGGCTCGGCTCACCGACCGCGTCGGCGAACTCGGCGATCTTGACCCGGCTGACCTCGTACGGCGCGGACGGTGCGAAGGTCCGGCCGATGTACTCGGTGTTGACGGCCACCTATCGGGTCTCGCGGTGGGCCCGGTGGCAGCGGCAGTTCGGGCAGAACTTCTTCAGCTCCAGGCGGTCCGGGTCGTTGCGCCGGTTCTTCCTGGTGATGTAGTTCCTGTGCTTGCACTCCTGGCAAGCCAGCGTGATCTTCGGCCGGACATCGGTGGCAGCCACGGTGGAGTGCCTTTCTTATCGTGTCTTGATGTCCCGGCGGATCCCGGCGGGACTGGTTAAGTGTAGCGGAGGCCGGACTTGAACCGGCGACACAGCGATTATGAGCCGCTTGCTCTGCCTGACTGAGCTACTCCGCCATCGGCAACCTAGAGTACCCGATCTTCCGGGCCGGCTTTCATCGCCGCGGGTGGTTTTGACCGATTGTCGTCCGGCCAGGCAAGATCGGCAGGTGAGCATTCTCGGTACCAGGGTCATCCGGACAGAGGACCCCCGCTTCCTGACCACCGGCGGCGTCTACACCGCCGACGTGCAGGACGAGCAACTGGCGGGCGCCTGCTCCGGTGCTGTTCCCGGCCGTGGGACACAACGTGTGCGCCCCGCGGCGCGAGCCTAGCCGGGGGTGGGTCCACATCCGATGTCTGTCCGCCGCGCGACCGCCGCCGACCGTCCGATGGTCGAGCGCCTGTGGCTGATGTTCCGCCACGACATGTCGGAGTTTGGCGGCCAGCTGCCGAACCCTGACGGCACGTTCCGGACGGAGCGGCTGGTCGCGGCGTTCGAGGACCGGGACTGGGCTGGCTATGTCATCGCCGGGCCGCAGGACAGGCCCGCAGGATTCGCGATCGTCCGCGGCCTCGCCGGCCCAGCCCGTGTCCTCAACAGCTTCTTCGTGGTGCGGTCGATGCGGCGGACCGGAGTCGGGCGGCAGGCTGTGGGCGCTATCGTCGCCGAGTATCCCGGCCCGTGGGAGGTTGCGTTCCAGGTTGCCAACGTTGCCGCCGTGTACTTCTGGCGCCGGGTCGCGACGGAACTGGCTGGCAGCGACTGGACCGAGGAGCGCAGGCCAGTGCCCGGCCAGCCTGACGTGCCGCCGGATGTAGGATCTCGTTCACGGCGGCCCGAGTTATAGCGGCCCGAGTTATATAAGCCTCGCGGCTAGATCCGGATCGAGGCTACGTCGACGGTTCCCTGGTAGTAGAGTTCCGTTTCCCAGCGTGTCTGCGCCGCGGGCCCGGACCTGCCCAGCGACAAATGCGGTCGTGACCGGACAAATGGTGGTGCTTCTCGTGGCGGAACCGTCACCGGAGGAGCGGCATTGTCGATCACGAAGGCGGGGAAGAGAAGGACATGCTTGCGGCACATGGTAAGGCGCCGTCCGGTGGCACGGCACCGGGCGGGTCCACGCCGGACGCCGCGTCCGGTCGTCGGCGACAGCTCAGCACGCCGACCCGGCTCAGACGTCTGCTCGTCGCGATGATCACCGCGACCGTCCTGTTCTGGATCGCTGCGACGATCTTGCAGCAAGGGCTGCAGGCCGTTGCTAATTCGGCCCATAACGCCTTGTCTCCCGCGTATCAGGATGCGGTCCAGGCGCGGGCGGAGCTGTCGGATGCCGATCTGGCGGCGTGGCAGGCGTTCCGGTCGGGCGCGTCCCAGTTGACCGGTCCCGGATTGCAGTACCAGAACGACATTACCAATGCGGGGGAAGCCCTGGAACGGCTCGCGGCACTCCAAGCGCCCGGCAGCGCGGGCAGTTCGCTGTTGCAGACCATCAGCGGACAGCTGGTGAGCTACCAGAGCCAGGTCGAGCAGGCGGATGCCGAGTACCGCAGAGACATCGCACTGGGAGCCGCCAGCAAAGGCGATCTGGGATTGGTCTATCTCACCTATGCCTCGAGCACTCTGCGCGATCCGCAGGGCGGCCTGCTGGCCGGCATTGACGAACTGGCGGGGCCCGGTCAGCAGGCGCTGAGCGGCCAGCTGGCATCACCGTGGGCGAATCGCGCGCTGCCGCTGGTCTTCGCGGTGCCCGCTCTCCTCGCGTTGTCTGGCATCGCTGCCATTTCGATATTTCTGCGGCGCCGGTTCAAGCGGGCGATCAGCCTTCCGCTGCTGCTGGCCGCCGCGGCAACCTGCGGGCTGGCCGGCTGGCTGGTCATCGCCGCCTGGCACGCCGATTCGGCGTTGGCCGCCGCCAGGGGGACAGCCCTGCCGGACCTGGCCGGGCAATGGCAGTCCCAGACAAAGGCGGTGGACGCGGAGGCCGCGACGTTGCAAGCGAACCCGGCTTCTGGCGGCTCCGTGGCGTCATCGGGCGGCCTGAACCCGTCAGCCACGCAGGGCGCGAGCAGCGCGCTGGACGCCGACCTGGCATCGGCGGAAAACGCTGGTGGCCTGCCGGCCGGGATACCCGTGCTGGCCGCCGCGACAGTGGTCTTCTGCTACGCCGGTTTCAGGCCCCGCCTCAACGAGTACCGGGCCATTCCTGAAGGCGCAGGCGTCCGTCTCCGGATGGGCCGGGCTGGGGGCGTCATCTTGCCGGCGGGAGGGGGTCAACGGTGACCCGTACCAGACGTGGTTTCGCGCCTGCCCTGCTAGCGCTCATGCTCGTGGCCGCCGGCACGGTTGGCGGCTGCGGCAGCCCGGCAGCCGCCGGCACGGTTACCGTGCTGGGTTCGTGGACCGGAGCTGAGCAGAGCGGCTTCCTGGCCATGGTCAGCGGCTTCGAGCAGAAGTCCGGCATCAGAGTCGACTACACAGGGACGCGCGACGCGAACGCCGTTCTCACCAGCGATCTGAAGGACGGAAATCCCCCGGACCTGGCGGTGCTGGCCACACCGGGCGAGCTTGACCAGGACGCGGCGGACGGCACGCTGGTCCCCATCGACACGGCACTGAGGTCAGCCGGGCTGGCCGGCGAATACGGGCCTGGCTGGCTGAAACTGATGAAGGCGGCGGACCCGCAAGGCCATATGCACTACTTCGCGATCATCGTCAAGGCGGCGCTGAAGAGCGTGATCTGGTACGACCCCCAGCAGTGGAAGGACCGGCCCGGCGACCTCAAGCTGCTCACCTCACCGCACCTCACCTGGGGGCAGCTGACGGGGCTGACCGCCCGCCTGGCCGCGGGCGGTACGTCACCGTGGTGCATGGGGTTCGAGGACAGCTCCAGCTCCGGATGGCCGGGCACCGACTGGATCGAGGACATCCTGCTGCACCAGTCCGGCCCGAAATACTACGACCAATGGGTGGCAGGCACCCTGCCGTGGACTTCGGAACAGGTCGTGCGCGCATGGCAGGCATTCGGCGAGATCGCGAATACTCCGGGCCAGGTACACGGTGGTACACGGGCCGAGCTGCTCACCAACTACGGGAAGGCCGGACAGCCGATGTTCGCCAACCCGCCGGGATGCTACCTGGATCACGAGGGCTCGTTCATCACCGGCTTCTATACCCAGGACGCGCTCGGTTCCCCCGGTTCCACGACGCATCCCCAGCCTGGAACTGACTTCAGCTTCGTCCCCTTCCCTGCGCTCACGGCCGCGGGCCAGGGCACCGAGGAGGTCGCCGGTGACCTGCTCGGGATGTTCCATGACACCCCGGCCGCGCGTGAGCTGATCGCCTACCTGACGACGCCTCAGGCGCAGGAGGCCTGGATCAGCCGGCCAGACAGCGGGGCAATCTCGGTAAACCAGAAGGTACCGCTCAGCGACTATCCGGATCATGTCTCGCATGACCTTGCGGAAGACCTTACCGGTGCGACCGACGTCCGCTTCGACGCGTCTGACTCCATGCCGCAGATGATGGGGAATGCGTTCCTCGGCGCGGTCCTCGAGTACCTGGACGCTCCTAGCCAGCTGAACATCATCCTGCGCGGCCTTGATCAGGTAAGGAAGGCCGCATACTGACTGAGCGGAGCTTCGGCCGGCTGCCGCCATTCGTCGTCAGTCAGGTCATGCCGATTCAGACGATCATCCACCCGCCCTGATTGCGGGCATCGCGACCTGGACCTGGAAAACTGGTTGGCCGGGTAAAGGGGATGGGCTAGCGTCCCGGTTGATGACTGCTGACCCTCCCCGCGCCGGCGCGGGGTCCCGCCTCACCTTTCACGGGCCGCTGTCCGAAGAGCGGGCCATCCGGGTGGCCGGTGAGCTGGCCGCGAGAACGCCGGCGACGGTGCTGGACATCGGTTGCGGCTGGGGCGAGCTGATGTTGCGGATCCTGGCGGCCGTGACAGGCGCCAGCGGCACCGGCGTGGACAACGACGGCGAGGACATCCGCCGCGCCCGCGAAAGCGCCGCAGCTCGCGGCCTGGCCGACCGCGCTACGTTCGTCGAGGGCCCGGCCAGGGAATACCTGGCCAGGGCCAGCGGCCGCGCGGACCTGATCCTGAACGTCGGCGCCTATCACGCTCTCGGCACGATCCCGGAGGCGCTGGCCGAGATCCGGGAACGAATCAATCCCGGTGGCCGGGTGCTGTTCGGCGCGGAGTACTGGGAGCGCCCGCCGGCCGAGGCGGAACTCGCGAACATGTGGCCGGGGATCACCGCCGACGACTGCACTGATCTGGCCACCCTGGCGGACCGCGCGGTTGCGGCGGGCTTCGGGCCGCTACGGATCCAAACTGCCACCCGGGGCGAGTGGGAGGAGTTCGAGTCAGGGTTCGCGCTGGAGCGGGAAGAGTGGCTTCTCGCCAACCCCGGCCACCCGCAAGCCGGCGAGGTCCGGGCCGGGCTCGACACGACCAGGAACATCTGGCTGCGCGGCCACCGCGACGTTTTCGGCTTCGCCTACCTGACGCTCGGCGTCCGGTAGGCCCTGAGCCCTTCAGCCCTGATACCGGCAGCCGCCGCAAGCCGGGCCTTGCCTGCCCCGGTGTCCTGGACGGCGGCTCACCCCGGCGGCGGACCGGCCGTACCCACCGGGCGATGAGATGGACCCTCACGAAAAGCAACCTCGGCCGCGGTTGCCTATCCCCAGATCGCCAGGTCAGCTTCGTTGCCCTCGGGATCGGCGAGAGTCCACCAGCCGGGCGCGTGGGCGTCGCTGACGATCCGGCCGCCGGCCGCGAGCGCGGCGTCGATCCGGGCTTGCACCTGGTCGTGCGGCAGGTAGATGTCGATGTGGAAGCGATTGCGCCCGGTCCTGGGCGAGTCCATCTGCTGGAACCAGAACGTCGGCCCCTGGCGGTGTGCGTCTAGCAGGACTGCGTCGCCGGGGCTGGCGTAGCCGAGCACCGCCTGCCAGAACGGCTGGACCGCGGCGATATCCAGGGCGTCGATCGCGACCTGCACGTGCTGTACGGTCGGCGGGCCGGCTGGCGCCTGCAGCCGGGCCGCGGCCGCCGAGACCTGGCTGGCCAGCCTGGCATCCTGGCTGGTGAGGCCCTGAACGTCGGCCGTGCGCAGCCGGACGGTCACGCTCTCGGGCCGTAGGTCGACGTCCGGGTCGTGGCCGCAAGCGGCCGCCAGCTCGCCGATGGCGGCGACCAGGGCCGGGCCGGCGGCGAAAGAGCCGGTCAGGGAAGCGGGCCGCCGCCCCGCAGCACCCGCCAGTCAGCGACACCGGGACAGGCCGCGAACTGCGCCGCAGTCAGGCGGCCGCTCATGGTTGTCTCGCAGGCAGCCCGGAATCGGTCATGACTGCCACGGTATGGCCTGTAGCCGGCGATCGGCCTCCGGAATTGACCCCTCAGGGGCGGAATTTCCTGGCCAGGTGCCCGGAGACCGGCAGCCGCGACACCACAGGTCAGCGACCTGCCTACGTTCCAGACCGCCAACGTTGCCGCAAGTCAGGGCGACCTCGGCCGCGCCTGCGACCAGGGAGAAACTTGTTGAGGTGCTGACTAGATTGCGTACTGCGTGGGGGTGGTGACGTAGCTCCGCCCGCGGGGGGTGCGCCAGATCAGGACGCCTGGTGCGGGCTGGGTGAGCTGCCAGCCTTCGGCCTGCTTACACCGATGATGGTGGCGGCACAGGGGCGAGTCGACGCACCCGCAGATACGTCCATGACCTGGGAAGAACAGCGCCCTGCCCGCTACGCGGGCTATATAGCAGTGCGCCTCGTGGCGCACACAGGTTAGCCAATTATGGGTGGCCCTGGCTCGGCGGTGGGGACTGTCTGCGTATTGATCTGGCCGGGTCAGATCACCTGGTGTGGCTGATCACGACGGCCGTGAGCGACTCTACGTCGGGAAGGTATACCCCAGGGCCGGGTTCTCCCGGGCCGGCCGAAGCGGGCCTGTGTCACAGGATCTCTTCGCCTGCGAGATGGACAAGGGCCTCTGCGGCGATGGTGGAGGCTTTCGCCGAATGCCTCGTCGGCACTGGCCGCTTGCTCAGTCAGGCTAGTGATCTGCCCTGGCCGAGCAGTTGGCCGCCGGCCGGCCCGAGCGCGCGCGGCTGGCGACCGAGTTCGGTGCGGCCGTCTGGAGGACAAGCTCACTGATGCAGCTTATAGGCCACGCGGCCGCCGACCGGATCGGCCTCAACGCCACTGACCTGAACTGCCCGAACATCCTCAGCTTCAGTGGCCAGATGACGGCTGGTGAGCTGGCCAGGGCAACCGGGCTCACCACTGCGCCGATCACCGGGGTGGCCGACCGGTTGGAGGAGGCCGGTTACGTGCGCAGGGAGCGTGACCCCACGGGACCGCCGCCGGCGAGCCGGCCGAGGAAGTCACCGATCTTCTCGCCGCGCATGAGCAGTCGGATCGCCCTGACGGACTGCCGTTCGGCCGCCAGCAGCCGCGGGGTTGACCACTGGGGTAAGGCCGGGCTGGCCTACTTGCTGGCCGCCGAGCTCACCTGGTGGAATCCAGCGGGATGGTGACCAGGGTCTTGGCGATGTAGGCGCGACCCGCCGTCAGCCATTGCACGTCGATCACGAGGTGGAGAGCGTGCTACCTCACCTGGATCCTGCCGTGTCAGGGGTCTGGCGCTGTCGCCGGTTAGGGGCCTTGCCTCACGCCCAGGTCGGCCAGAGCGGTCCGAGCCGCCCAGGCGCCGCACATCCCGTGCACCCCGCCGCCGGGCGGGGTAGACGCCGAGCATAGGTAGACGCCGGGGAACGCAGTCCGGTACGGATTCCACCGCAGCGTCGGCCGGAAGATCGTCTGGCGCAGCGTTCCGGCGCCGCCGCTGATGTCACCGCCGATGTAGTTGGGGTTGTGCTGCTCCATCTCGGCGGCGGTACGGACCGACCTCGCCAGGATCAGGTCGCGGAAGCCGGGCGCGAACCGCTCGATCTGCGCCTCGATCCGTTCGGTCATGTCCACGGTCGAGCCGGACGGCACGTGGCAGTAGCCCCACAGCGTCTGCTTCCCGTCAGGCGCCCTGCTGGGATCGACCACCCCCGGCTGTGCCACCAGGCAGAACGGGTGCTCGGGGTGCCTGCCCGCGGCCACGTCTGATTCGCTCCGCGCGACTTCAGCGAACGTGCCGCCCAGATGCAGCGTGCCCGCCTCCCGGCAGGCCGGAGCCTGCCAGGGGACCGGCCCGCTGAGCGCCCAGTCGACCTTGCAGACCCCGGGACCATGCCGGAAGCGCTCAAGCGCCCTGCGCTGCCTGGCCGGGAGCCGGTCACCCGCGAGCGCGATGAACTGGCGCGGGGACACGTCAAGCAGGACCGCGCGCGCCTGCGGCAGGTCGTCCAGCGTGCGCACCCAGCGGCCGGTCTCGACCCTGCCGCCCAGCGACGTGATCTCGGCGACCAGGGCATCGGTGAGCCGGGCGCTGCCGCCCTCCACCACCGGCCAGCCGACCGAATGCGCGGTCATCAGGAACAGCAAGCCGAAGGCGCTGGTCAGCGGCGCGGTGAGCGGCAGCATGGTGTGCGCGGCGGCCCCGGCGATCAGCGCCCGGGCCTCCTCGCCGCGAAACCGCCGCGACAGCACACTGGCCGGCAGCAGGCCGTCGCGGCCGAACCGGGACATGGCCGCCGGATGCCGGGGGACCGTCCGCAGCGGAGCGAGGATGGCGGGCAGGATGAGCGGGACGTCATCCACCAGGGGCCCGAGCAGCCGCCGGTAGGCGCGCCCGTCTGGCCCGAGTCCCCCGGCCGTCTCGTCTACCGATCCGTGGGCGGCCGCTGCCCGGCCGCCGTCCAGTGGCTGGGCGAAGGCCACCTTCGGGGTCAGCAGCCGGACCCCGTGCGCCGCCAGGTCGGTGCCGGTGAAGAACGGCGAGGCGCTGGCCAGCGGGTGGACCGCCGAGCAGACGTCGTGATGGAATCCGGGTAGGGTCAGCTCTTCGGTCCGGCAACCGCCGCCAGGGGTGGCCGCTCCCTCGATGACGTGCACCGACAGGCCGGCCCGGGCCAGGGTCACGGCCGCCGCCAGCCCGTTCGGCCCGGAGCCGACCACGATCGCGTCGGCGACCTCAGGCGCGTCGCTAGAGCTCAAGGATCTCGCCCTCGGCCGCCACGACGACATCGGCCGGTCCAGCGGCGACGCGGCGGGCAAGCTGATCGAGCGCCTCGTCGGTGCGGCCCGGCTTGTGGTGGGTCAGCATGACCCGTCGCGCCCCGGCCCGCTGGCCCAGGCCGATCGCATAGTCGGCGGCCGCGTGGCCGAACGAGGCCTC
>Ga0224557_1000089_pt1 | contig 100987 bp, 84 predicted proteins | sample 714S31014metaG_FD_180677 | JGI IMG/M metagenome (GOLD analysis project Ga0224557, IMG submission 180677) | Peat soil microbial communities from Stordalen Mire, Sweden - 717 S3 10-14 | ecosystem: Environmental > Terrestrial > Soil > Wetlands > Peat | place: Sweden: Norrbotten County, Stordalen...
GTTGTGGAATCGTTCGGCGATTCGTTGGCGTCCGCATTGTCCGAACGCCGCACACCGGGCCGGATCGCGAAGAAGCTGTTCGAGCGTTTCGGCATAGCGACGAACCTCGGTCGCCTCATCGGAACGCGGCAACAGCACCCCACAATCGCTCGTGACCAACTCGCGTTGGCCGCCGACGTCGGCTCCCACGATCACCAGGCCGCTGGCCATCGCCTGGAACAGGCTGAGAGCAATGCCTTCCCATTGTGACGGCAGAAAGAAAATGTCGCTCGCCCACATCAGTTCGGGCAGCCGCGAATAAGGCGTTGCCCCGAGAAGTTTGACCGACGCGCGCAAATCGTGTTCCCGGATGTACTGCTCGAGCCACGCGCGGTCCTCACCGTCGCCCACGACGAGCGCGATGAATTCAACGCGTTTGTCGTGCAACTGCCGCATAACCTGCGCAAACACGCGTGGCTGTTTCTGTTCACAGAGCCGGGCGGCAAATAAAATTACCCTGGCGTTGTCGGGGATGGACAGTTCGCGGCGGACCCGTTCGCGAACTTTTGGATCGGGCGCCCAGCCTTGCGGATCAATATGGGTGTAGCACACCTCGATGCGGCCGGAATCGGCCCCCCGCGCAACCATCCACCCTTGGAGATGCTGCGACGAGACAATAGCGAGGTCCAGGAGCGCGTTGTAACTGACGGACGCGCGGGGATACCCGCCATTCTGCCACTGCTCTACTTCAATGTGGCAGTAATCAACATACGTGGCCTTGGGGCAATGGGCCCGCAAGTACGGCAGAAGTTGGTAGCTGAGGTGACTATGCGACAGCAGCACGACGTCGATCTGCCGCGATTCAATCAGGTAGCGGAGAAATCGGGGATAATCGACAAGCCGCAGGAAATGCTGGAGGACGAAAACGTCTGACGTGAACTGCGCAAATAGAGGCATCCGCGATTGATCACCCGTCATGGTGGTGGCGACGGTGATTTCGTAACCGTGGCGTTGCGTCAACTGCTCGACAAGATCAAGATTGACCTTGTCGGAACCGCCGAGCGTGAGCCACGGCAGCAGGAACAGCGCGCGCGGACGGGTCTTCCGCAATGGGTTCTGCAGGGGTAGATCGTTCGGAACGGTGTCATACGGCATGTGCCAGCGCGGCTGAATATCCGGTATCGCAGGCTTCTGCCGTTCGCTGAATCGATGGCCATCTCCCCGTCCGGACAGCCAGACCAGGAACTCCTTCACGGTTGACCCCCAAAGCCCCTTCTCGGCGCATCGCAGCCAGAAGTCCTGCTCGGCTTGCAAGACGTTCAGTGTCTCATCGAAGTCCCCAACCGCGGTGAATGTTTCCCGACGAACAAGGGTGGGGATTCGGTGAAATTGATTTTGGAGAAACTTGCCCGGCTCATGAAACCCGTCGTAATCCAGTCGCGGCGGGTTGTCGAGGGCAACGACATGCGTCGCGACAAACGCGTACTCAGGGAATGAGATGAGAAACCAGACCATCTTTTCGAGCGCCGATGGTTCGAGAAGATCCCCGCTCTCCAGGAAAATAACGAAGGACGCGTGCGCCGCGCATGCGCCGGCGTTCCTGGCGGCAACAGCGTTTTTCGTCGGTACTTCAAGGATTTGGATGCGCGGTGAGGAAGAGCCGCTATTGGCCAGTTCGGCTCGAACTGGCGCGAGGGAGGACCGGTCGCCGACAATCAACCACTCCCATTGGGACAGGGATTGTCCGAGAATCGTGCACGCGGTGACCTGCAGTTGTTTTCCGGGTTCGGGCAGGGCCGTGACGATGGTGACCATGGGGGACACAGACTCAGGCAGCGGGACATAATCATATTGCGGCCTGCCGGGCGATGCCGGTGTCCTTGTGAAGTCTGGTGCTGCAGAGTCGATCATTTGACTTGAATCACGTCCGGTTTTACACGGACAATAGCAGCGTGTACGAGTTACCATTCCAGGTGGGGCCGGCATCTTGCAGCTGGAATCCCGCGGCCTGGCACATGGCAGTCATCGCGGTCGGCGTCGGTAACCACCACCACGCGGCGAAGTCGTCGATACGGTAATTGCATCGCTCCGTCAGTCCGCTTGCTGAAACGCCTTGTTTCTGCCAATAAATTTTCATAATCGCCAGTTCGTTGTCGCTCAACGCGGGAACGAAAAGAACGCCGGAAGGCGGAATTTCGTAACGCCCACACTCGTTCTCGATCACGGTTTGGGTAACGGCGGAAGTGAGCACGAGATAGTTGCGCGTGATGCGCCGAAGCGCGGCAAGCATGACGAGGGGATTGGGATGATGGTAGAGAACACCGGAGCAATGAACGACATCGAAGGGCTCCATGATGTCCCGATCGTTGATTTCGCAAATGTCGCGACTAATTTCGCGGACATTGGTGATGTGCAGGTCGGCCATCCGCTCATGAAACTTCTGCCACAATTCGCCACCGACCGGTTGGATGTCGATCATGGTCAATGAGGTCGCGTCGTTCTGGTGGGCCACGGAGATCTTTTCGTTGATGGTGCCCCAAAGTCCGCCAACCTCTCCAAAGGTCTTACCAGGAACAACTCTCGCGATATACTCATCGCGTAGATCGGAAAACTGCATCATGTGGCCATCTCCTAATGTCCGCAAACCCGGTTCTGACAACGCGCTCCCGCACCGCGCGCGACTCTAGCAGATTGCATTTCAGACGCAAGCCGGACATGACAGATCGGCTTTCCGACGTAACGGAAAACTTCAGAGTTTGCGCTTGCGCGGCCAATGTTGCTGACGATAAGGTGCGCTGAAATATGGATCCCTCACAAGCCCCAACGACAGACGAGCTTAAACTCGCGTTGGAGGTTCTTCTACGCGCTGATTACAAGACAATTCAGGGACTTGGATACCACCTGCAGCATAACGATTATTATAGCTCGTTGAATGATTGCGCATTCCTGGACGCCAATCGCGATCTTTGGCGGACGGTCGATGATCCGGCGTGTATCGACTGGCGTCTTGATCATCAACTCGAGGTCGCCCGCGAGATTTCGGGATTTGTAGAGGAGCTCCGCGACATCCCGAAAACATCCTCGGCTCCGGCGGTTTATTGTTGGGAGAATCCGATGTGGAACCACGCGGATGCGCTCGTGCAATACGGGCTTGTCCGATCACGGAAGCCGCGTCGGGTTGTCGAGATTGGCTGTGGCTGGTCCAGTCTCCTTCTCCAAAAGGCGCTTGCGCGCAATGAGGCTGAAGGATCTCCCCGGGCGGAAGTCACGTTGATCGAACCCTACCCCCGTCGGGAAATTCTGGATGCCTTGCCTTCCCACTGGCGGCAGATCCCGTTGATGCTCCAACGCGCCCCGCTATCAGTCTTCGCGGAGCTCCAATCCGGCGATATTTTGTTCTATGACGGTTCCCATTGCGCGAAGGCCGGTAGCGACGTTAACTGGTTGTTCTTTCGCGCGTTTCCGCAACTTCCCTCCGGCGCACTCATCCATCTGCACGATATTTTCTTCCCGGACGACTATCCGGAGAGTTGGATCTTCGAGCGAAACCAGTCCTACAATGAGCAGTACATCCTCCAGGCATTTCTGATGCACAATTACGACTATCAGATCGAGATCTGTAATCGCTACGTCTGGACGCGGCGGGCGGCCGACCTGGACGCCCTGTATAAAGGCGTCCAGCAATCGCATGGTTGCAGTTTCTGGATGCGTAAAGCAAATCTCATTGGTGCTACATTGGCGTTCATGAGATCTTTTTCTCAGCGGAGTCGGCCTCGTGTTCGTTGATGAATGGGGGTGGAAGTAATTTCAGCCGCACCAGCGCGCGATAAAAGAATTTCTTTTCCAAATCGCGGATGTGGGTCTCCCGCCGATCAATCCTTGATTGAAGGTCAGCGCGTTGCTGCTCCTTTTGTTCATACAATACCGCAATATCGCTTTGCAGGCTCTTCACTGCCTCGGATAGTTTTTGTTGCGCCACCTCCATTTCCTGTACCAAAGTTCGGCTGGCGTCCAACCGTTGCTCGAGCGATTGAATCGTAGCGAGATGTTGCTGAAGGCTCTTGTCCCGGTCGGCGATTACAGCTCGCGAAGCCTCCAACTGCTGCTCAAGGGATTGAAGCGCCACGAGGTGTTCCTGAATGGCTTTGTCCTTGTCGGAGGCCAGTCTTTGCCAGTCGCCGCGCTGCTTTTCAAGCTGGGCGTGGTTTTGCTCCAGCGACCCCAACTTCTGGTGTTGTTGCTGGATTGTCTGTGATCGTTCTTCAGCCAGCTGGTGCCACCGGTTGCGCTCCTGTTCCAGCCAGTTCTTGCCTTGATCGAGGGACTTCATCCAGGCGCGTTGCTCCTGGATGACCTGATCGCGGCGCTCGGCGACTTGTCGCCAATTAACGGCCTGTTGATCCAGCCACACTTTTGCCTGCTCAAGTTTTTGCGACCACTCTCGCTGTTGTTCAGTAAGTTTCCCGCGGTCTTCCGCGGTGTGTTGCCAGGTGGAGCGCTGCTCTTCCAGCCAGTTGCGGGCGCGGTCGAGTTCCTGGGTCCACGAATGCAGTTCGGCGTTCTGTTGTTCCAACCAGGCCTTGCTCTCGCTGAGCGATTTGATCCAGGAGGTTTCCCGGGCAATGATCCCTTGTTGGTGCTTCAATTTGTTGGAGAGTGAGTAAAGGGTGAACGTAGCCGAATAGCCGGGCCGTTGCGGCGAGTGGTCCAGCGCGTACAGGCCGTTGGAACAGCAGGTCGCCGCATCCAATACGAGAGTCGCTTCGCGGAGGCCAAACAACAGGGGGCTGTCAGGATTGCCAACAATTTCCTGCCAACTACCACTCAACACGCGCTGTGCCTCTCGCAATCCGTATCGCCACGCATTTCGCGCTTCGTCCGGCCGCTGCTGCAGCAAACCCAGCCAGCCCGCCCAGAATGCGGCATCGACTGTTTTCGTCGCCAGCAACGGACTGAAGACGAGACAATCCATCCGCGCGCATTTCCAGAATTCTTCCCGCGCCTGCTCAATGTGTCCATCGTTCAGGAGCAGTTTCGCGAGCAGATACTGATTGGAAATTCTCCAGCGTGCCGCGTGGGCAGTCTTGTCGGTTGAATCGGCGTAGCGGCGAAGTTGGTCGATCAGCTCTTCCCGCTCCTGCGGGTCGGGGGTCGGCGATTCAAGTTGCAGGTAGCCGGAAACGCACAGGGCCGCGCCGGCATCCGCCGAACTGAACGGCGCGTTTTCCAATACGCGCCGGGCGATGTCGCGCAACAACACCGCCGACCGGCAGCGCTGCCCAATCGTCACCATCGACCGTACCAGCCAGGGGTTGCGGTAATCGCGCGCGAAAGCCGTGATGTTGAGTTCCAGCTTCAAGCCGGTCGGGAAAGCGGTCTCCACATAATTCTTCCTGTCACCCGTGATGGGGTCCTTCATCGCGACGAGCAGCCACCCTTCGACTACCAGATGCAGTGGGGGTACGCCGGCCGTGACCTCGACGAGACTCTGTCCGTTATTGGGAGCGATTTGCGCAAAGATCTGTTCGACCAGCAGATGCTCACCGACGAGTGCCTTCAGTTTGGGGAGATCAAACTGCGCATTCGAGACGGAACAGATCAGACGGCCACCTGGCTTAAGCAGGCGGCGGACCTCCTTTAGGTTCTCAATTGTTTCAAAGGAAACAACAAGGTCCACGGACTCATCGGTGAAAGCGGACAACTTGCCGACGTTGCCTTCGTGGTACTCAAGGGTTGGTCGTTGGGGGCAGAAATTCGCCTGTGCATATTCGACCGAAGACAAGTTCAAGTCGAGCCCGACCACCCGGGTTGCCTCGGACCCATCCCACAGGATCGCCGAGCCATAACCGAGCCCGCAGGTAAGATCGAGAACGACATCATTCGGGCGGATGTAGTCCTTCGCAAGGCTGTAACGCGTGAGTGCGGCGTCGGAACGAGGCCCGGACTCCCGCAACGCGTCCATCGGCAACTTCTGTTCCACCTGCGGCCCGGCGTGCGGGTATTGTTTTAGTGCCGCTTGGGGAATCTTTTCAAACAACAGGGTGATTGGCCCGGTTTTCGTGTCCAGCGCCTGAAATCCCACGGCGATCAGGAGAAGTGGGTGCCGGCGAAAGCCCGCGGCAAAGAAGTGAGTCTCCCACCAGGTTCGATCGTGGGTTGTCAATCGAACATATAAAAAGCGTTTCGTGACGCGACACAACTCCGACAACGCCGTCTGAATGTCAGCCTCGGCAAAATGCTCCAAGCAGGCGATGCTGATGATCGTGTCGAAGGACTCAGGTTCATACGGCAAATGCAGCACCGATCCGATTTGGTAACGACCACTCGCCTGTTGATTGTTTTCGGCGACGGCTAATGCTGCCGTGTCCACCCCGTAAGCGTCCACGCCGTGCTCGAGGAGCCGGCGCACCAGTAACCCCGTACCGCAGCCGATATCTAACATCTTGCCGAGGCCACAAGTAGCCAGCACCTGGTCGACGATTGGTTGGGTATCGGAAAAGGGTTGCGAACCCTGGCCGCCGGTCTGCGGGCTGGCTACGTTAGACTTTTCCGGAGACGGGAGCATTGGTGATGGCCTTCATTTGCAAATCGCAGATTCCACCAAAAAAATATTCGCGGTACCGCATGTTGACCTGGAAAAACGCTGCCTCGTCGCGCCACTGGAGGATGCGCTGCGCGCCATAGTAACGGTCATTCTCTTCGCTGAGGTGGGCCTGGATTTCATACAGATTCGGCGCCAGCGTGCAGGAGCCTTCGAGGATGACGCGGATTTCTTCACCTGCCTCGAAGTGCCGGTCCCAAAATATTTCCCCCGTCGTCAACCCCGCCCAAATCGCGATGTCCTGGTTCAACGTTCCCCAGGAATAAATTTTGATTCCTTCCTTATTGCGGAGTCGCACGCCAACGTTCAGATGGGTCATGGCCTTGTGGATCTTGCACACGACAAGAATTCGCAGAATATCGCGTGGATACAGGAGTGAGGTTTCCTCGTCGTTGGCATCGAGGACTTTGACCTCCACGACCTCGCCGTCCAGGTCGCCAAATGAGAGTGCGTCGCTACGCGGGCTCGTCTCTGCAACGATTTGTCGTGCGCCTGCCTTCGCTTTTAGATGTTCCGAGACATGGTGAAAATACGCCTTTTCTTCCTCGTGCAGGAGCCGCCGGTAGTCGAGGATGACTTCCGCGGAGTTGCCGTGGGATTTCATGCGGCCTTCCTTCAACAGGATCGCCCGGCTTGTGAGCGTGCGAACCGCCTCCTGATCGTGGGAGACGAACAGCAGGGTGGTGCCATTGGCGATGAGCTTTTCCATCTGTTGGAAGCAGCGCTTCTGGAACAGCGAATCTCCAACTGCCAGGGCTTCGTCCACAATCAGGATGTCCGGCTGAATCTGCACCTGCACCGCGAACGCCAACCGCACAAGCATTCCACTACTGTACGTCTTCACTGGCTGTTCGATAAATTCCCCGATGTCCGCGAACGCGGCGATGTCGTCAAACTTCTCGTGGATCTCGGCTCTGGTCAATCCCAGGATGGTCGCGTTCAGGTAAACGTTCTCGCGGCCGGTGAACTCGGGGTTGAAGCCAGACCCCAATTCCAGCAGGGCCGCGACCCGTCCGTTGACTGCAACCGAGCCGGTGGTCGGTTGCAGAGTACCCACGATGATTTGCAGCAGCGTCGATTTGCCGGCGCCATTGCGGCCCACGATCCCGATGCTTTCCCCTTTGCGCACCTCGAAAGAGATGTCCTGGAGCGCGAAGAAGTTTTTGAACGACTGGTGCGAAATGCGCTTGCAGAAATCGCGCACACGCGCCGGCAGGAAGGGAATCTGGCCGATCTGGCCGAGCACAGGTCCGTGGAGCCGCGCCGCCGGCGACGACCAGATGGCGTAACTCTTGGATATGTTCTCGACCCGGATGGCAACTTCGGCGCTCATGAATATTTAATCCCGCAACGCGACCTGCCTGCGGGGCAACTTCTAGCTTGCATTCCCCTGAAAAATTGACTGGTGTACTGGCTAATCTTGCACGCGACCTATTCCGCCAACAAGAAAATTCCTTGGCTGCAGTTGCTGCTGCCGTGGCAAATCGTCCGCCAATTGCGGCAACGTGGCGACCTGATCCGGCAGCTCACCAAGCGCGACGTGCTCTCCCGCTATCGCGGATCGTTTCTCGGAATTTTCTGGTCGCTGTTACGACCGCTGTTCATGCTCGCCGTGTACACGGTTGTCTTCGGCTACATTTTCGAGTCAAAACTCGGCAATCATCCCAACGAAAGCAAGCTCGACTTCACGCTCGCGCTGTTCTGCGGCCTGGTGCTTTTCGACTTTTTTGCTGAATGCCTCAGTCGCGCGCCGACGCTGGTCCTATCGAATTCCAACTACGTCACCAAGGTGGTGTTCCCGCTGGAAATCCTCTCCGTGTCCGCCATCGCCGCCGCGTTGGCGCACTTGCTCATCAGTTTGCTACCGTTATTCATCGGCTTGTGGGTGGCGCATGGTTCGATCCCACTCACCGCGCTCTACCTGCCCTTGATTTTGTTGCCGCTGGTTTTACTATGCCTCGGCCTGTCGTGGTTTCTTTCCAGCCTTGGCGTGTTCGTTCGCGACATCAACGCCGCAGTGCCCGTAATGATGATCATCATCATGTACGCCAGCGCGATTTTCTATTCGATCTCCCGTGTTCCGCCCAACTTGTTGCCGATTGTGCTCTATAACCCTCTCGCGCTGGTCATCGAGCAGGCGCGAAACGCCGTGCTCTGGGGTGTCGCGCCAATGTGGGATCGCTACCTGCTGGCGCTGCTTGCTTGCTTCGTCGCCATGACCTTCGGCTACGCCTTCTTCATGCGCACCAAAGCGGCCTTCGCGGACGTGCTGTAGCAAGGTGATAGGGGGGCGCCTATCCCGCTTGACAAGTATTGAACCGATGATAGAATTTAACTATCTGGTTAGTTAAATTATGAACCTTTCCATGACGGGCGGGCGGCCGGGCCGGCAACGGCGAAGCACAGAAACGCGCGCTGCAATTTTGGCCGCCGCCGGGCGCATTTTTGCAACGTCCGGTTTGGCCGGTGCGCGAACCGACGCCATTGCTGCCGCCGCCGGGGTCAACAAGGCGCTGCTTTACTACTATTTTAAGAGCAAAGAAAGTTTGTATGAAGCGGCGGTGGAGGACCATTTCAGTGAATTCAACCGTCAGGCGCTGGAAGTGCTCACCGCGCCGGGGCCGGCGCGGGCGGTCTTGCTTCGTTATGTGAGTCTGCACTTTGACTTCATCAGCGCGCGCCATCAATCCGCGCCCTTATTTCAGCAGTTGATGATGGCTGGTGGCAAGTTCCTGGAACGGCTGATTCGCAAATATTTCGCGCCGCGCAGTGAGGCCCTGGGCAAATTGATCGAGCGCGGGATGCGCAACGGAGAATTTCGTCGGGTGGATCCCTTTCACAGCGCCGTCTCGATTGCATCCCTGATCGTGTTTTATTTTTCTGCCGCCCCGGTCTTGCAATTGCTGGGGCACTCGGACGCCTATAGCGCGGCCAAGTTGAAGCGCCGCAAACAGGAGGTGCTCGATTTCATCCGCCACGGTTTATTCGCGGATCCGAAGTTTCCTTTGCCATGAAGAAACGTATTCTTATTGTTTTGGTTTTGATTCTGGCCGTTGTCGCAGGTGGCATCTATTACGCCACCACGCGTCCACCGGGAACGATCGTACTCACCGGCATCGTGACGACCGACGAAGTGATCGTTGGCCCTGAGATTCAAGGCCGTTTGCAGCAACTCTTCGTCAAAGAAGGCGACACGGTCACCAATGGTGAATTGCTCGGCGTGATTCAACCTCAGGAGCAGCAGGCCGACGTTGCGTTTTACGCGAGCAGCGAACAGCAATTCTCCGCGCAGGTTACCCAGGCAAAAGCTGATTTGGAAAACGCCCGGCTGACCTACCAACGCGAGGAGGCCCTCTACAAGCAAGATGCCGAATCGGCGCAGGCTTACGACCAGGCACGAACGGCTTACGAGGCGGCGAAAGCGCACGTCGAATCGATGAGCAAACAAACCCAGGCGGCCGGCGCGCAACGCAGCAAGGCAATGGTGCAACTGGGGTACACCGAAATCTTCGCGCCGCTCGACGGCATCGTGGACACGCGCGCGGCCTTGCAGGGCGAAGTCGTGAACCCCGGCCAGGCCATTGTCACGCTTATCAACCAGGATGATCTTTGGGTGCGCGCCGATGTCGAGGAGACCTACATTGACCGCATCCGTCTTGGCGACAAATTGCCGGTGCAGTTGCCCTCCGGCGCGGTGCGGGAAGGCACGGTGTTTTATCGCAGCGTGGACGCGGATTACGCCACGCAACGCGATGTGAGCCGCACCAAACGCGACATCAAAACGTTTGAAATTCGCCTGCGCTGTGACAACCGCGACCGCCGCCTCGCCGTGGGAATGACCGCAACCGTTACGTTGCCGCTGAAAAATCCGTGAGCCATGTTTGACGTCGAAGTTGAGAATTTAACCAAGCGCTTCGGTGATTTTACGGCCGTGGACGCGCTGAATTTTTCTGTCGAGCATGGCGAAGTGTTCGGTTTGTTGGGGCCGAACGGTGCGGGCAAGTCCACGCTCATTCGCATGTTGACAACGTTGGTGCCACCGACTTCCGGCACGGCACGTGTCAACGGTTTCGACATCGTTCGCGCGGCGAACGACGTGCGCCAGTCCATCGGCGTCATTCCCCAGGCGATGACGTCCGACCTCGACTTGAGTGCGGTCGAAAATATGAGCATCTTTGCCAAGCTCTACGGCATTCCGCGCGAAAAACGGCTGCGCACCATCAAGCAACTGCTCCAAGAAGTTGACCTCGAAAAATGGGGTGACAAGCCGGTGAAAATGTTTTCTGGCGGAATGCGGCGCCGGTTGGAAATCGCCCGGGGCCTGGTGCATGAACCGAAGCTTTTTTTCCTCGATGAGCCGACCACCGGTCTTGACCCCGTGTCGCGCGTCGCCGTTTGGGAAATGCTCACGCGATTCAAACGCGAGCGGGACCTGACGATTCTTGTCACGACCCATTACATGGATGAAGCCGACAAGCTCTGCGACCGCATCGCGATCGTGGATCATGGAAAACTCGTCGCGCTTGATTCGCCCCTGAAATTGAAGGCTTCCATTCCCGGCAAGAATATTTTGGAAGTCAGCTTCTCGGACGTTCCTCAACATTGGATGGAAACGGTAAGAACGCTGCCCGACGTGGCCGAGGTGAAAGCCGACGCCAATATTTTCAGAATTTCGTCAAACAATGGCCCGCGCACGACCGAGGGATTGCTGGAAGCGGCGCGCAAAGCAAACGTCACGGTGACCTCGCTGTCCGTGCAAAGCACGACGCTCGACGACGTTTTTGTGCATTACACCGGCCACCAGTTGCGCGATATGCTACAAACGCCGACGGCATCCAATAGCCCGTTTCTGATGCAGCGAGGATAAAAAGGACACGACGATATGCACCGAGTTTGGGCCATCATTGAACGCGATTTGCGCCGTTTTCGGCGCAGTCCGGTTTTGGTGATTGTCTCCATCATCATGCCGCTGGTGCAACTCGTTGTGCTGGGTTATGCATTCGGCGGCAAAATCAAAAATCTTCAAGTGGGCGTGGTCGACGAAGACCACGGTCTGCCAGCAATCAAGCTGAAGGAAATGTGCCAGGCCGTGGCCGCCAACGCGCGGACGTTCAACATCATCTCTTACAGCGACAAGGCAGTCGCCATGCGCGATTTGCGCAACGGTAAAATCAATGGCCTGTTAAACATTCCGCCAGAGTTTTCGCGCAAGGTCCTAGCGGGCGCGAATCCGCGCATCGCGCTGGTGGAAGACAATACCGATCAATTCTCCGCCTCCGCGCTCGAGGGCAGCCTCGACGCCTTGCTCGCGCCCTATAATTTGCCGTCCGTCCAGCCGCGCATGACGGCAGCGGCGACGCTTTCCGTTGTCGAGATTTATCCTTACGTGCCCTATATCCAGTTTTTGCTGGCCGGCACCATCGTCCTGGCGATTTTTGTTTCGGCCATGATCGGTGGCGGGATCATTTTCATTGATGACAAGGCGCGAGGCCTGCACGAAGGTTATCTGGTCACGCCCATCCGCAAATTTGAATTAATTTTGGGTTTCACTCTCGCTGGCGCTGCCAAAGCCATCATTGCCGGAGTTGTGCTCATCACCCTCGGTTCGCTGATCGCGGGAATTCCCGATCCGTTGAATCCCCTGCGACTGGTGAAGATGCTGTTGCTGGTGGTGATGACTGCGCTGGCGCTGATCAGTATGATGTTTTTGATCATGGTGCGCGTGAGCGACCCGCTCGTGCCCCGCGCCATATTCGGAATGTTGAATACCGTGTTGTATTTCCCCAGCGGTGCGGTGTATCCCACGCAATCGTTTCCGGGTTGGATGAAAGCCATCGCAGTCGTTGACCCCTTCACCTATGCCGTACACGGATTCAAGCAACTGGTTCTAAAGAACACCGGTTTGTGGGCTGTCAGCGGGGACCTCGCTTTTCTCGCGGTTTTCACCGTGTTGTCGATGACTGCGGCGACGCTGCTGTTTCGCCGGACCCTGTAATTGGGCCTTCTCGCGACCGGTTCCACACAAGCAAACTCAAGTCCGGAAGGAAGGGGTGATTGGGGGCGACGCGCCTTCCAGAAGTCGTTGAAAACCCCTGAATCCCCGCCGCGTGACCTACGGTGCGCCCGACTGAGTTATCGTGAACGTTTGGCCACCAATGGTTATCGTGCCAGTTAGAGGCGTGTTGTTCGTGTTCCCCGCGACAATGTAACCGACGGTTCCTTTCCCAGCGCCACTGGCATTCCCTATGATCGTGATGAACGGATCGTTGCTGATTGCCGTCCAAGTGCAATCACTGAGGCTGGTCTTCACCTTGACTATCTTGGAGCCGCCAGAAGCTTTAAAATTGCCGCTCTTGGGACTCAGTGAGAAAGTACATCCCCCCGCCGCCTGATTGACGGTGAACGTCTGGCCGGCAATGGTCATTGTCCCAGTCAAAGCTACGGTGTTTGTGTTGCCGGGGACAGTGTAACGAACCGTCGCGCTACCCGTGCCACTGGCACCCGCGGTGATCGTGATAAACGGGTCGTTGCTGACCGCTGTCCAATCGCAGGAGACTCCCAGAGATCTCAGCTTCACCGTCTTGGAGCCGCCCTTCGCCGGGAGTCTGATACTCGCTGGGCTCACGGTGAACATGCAGTTTAAGGGGGTAGCCTGGTCGACCGTGAACGTCTGACCGGCAATAGCTATCGCGCCGGTGCGCGCGCCGGCGTTCTTGTTAGTAGCAACCGTGTAGCTGACCGCCTCCCCGCCTGAGCCGCTGGCTCCCGACATAATCGCAATCCAATCCGCACTGCTGCTCGCTGTCCAAGCGCAGTTAGACGTAGACGTAACCGTTACAATTCCCTCACCGCCGGTTGCGTCGTAGGACGCGTTTGTCGGCAGAATCGAGGAGGGACACGTGAAATTGGCCACGAGAGTACTATCACCCGTCGCCGTGAACGTGTAGTTTGACGACGTGCTAACCACCGCGCCACCTTCCGTCCAGTACGCAAAGCTGTAGTCCGTAGAGGGCGTGGCTGAAACCGTCACGCTCGAACCGCAAGTCACAGAACCACCGCCACTTGTGATGCCACCTTCCGAAGGTGAACTGTCCGTGTTGATCAGTGCGGTGAGAGCTGGCGTGAAGTTGGCCACCAATGTCCCATTGACAACCGTTGCGAATGTATAACTCGGCGATGTACTCACTGGAACGCTGTTTTCAGTCCAATTGACGAAGTTATAGCACAGACTCGGCGTCGCGATCACCGTTACATTCGCCCCGCAGTTCACTGTGCCACCGCCGCTTGTGCTGCCACCATCAGACGGAGCGGGACTCGTCGCTATCGTATAAACGCATGAAATGAAGGCATTGATCAGGCCGCTTCCGTGGGGTGTGCCCCAGCCGGTGCAGAGATCGTAGCGGGAAACGGCGGAAAACTGGGAGGGGCTGAAATGTGTTTCGTTGTTTCCGCTGGTGATGTCATGGAAGCCGGCGGCATACGTGGTCCCAGTGCCGATCGCGTAGATAGCGGGGTTGATAAAGCCGACCGTTGACTGACCGTTGGCCACAGCTTGTTGATTGACGAGCGCTATAAATCCTGCCCAGAGCGGTGCCGCACAACTGGTGCCTCCTATATCTGAAGCCGTGCTTCCGTTGTCGGAGATAACATAGATGCCATCCGCGACCATGGCGACATCGGGAACGTTCCGCGAGGATTTCGATCCCTGGCTGCTTGCCATGTTGATACCTTTTTGCCAAACCGGAATAGAGTAGTTGAGACTGATCCCGCCGCCGCTCGCACCATTCGTCTGACCCGGTCCGGTACCGGTGTTCCAATTCCAAGCAGTTTCCGATTGCCAGGCTCCTTCTGGTCCGGTCGTCGTCAGGGTTGTCCCACCTACCAGCGTGATGTAAGGGCTGTCTGCTTGTTCTTGGTCCGTCCAGGCCGAGGTGTACGCTCCATTGTCCCCGGAAGCCTGGAAGAACGACTGGCCTTGCGCTGCGTATTGTTGATAGGTCTGATCGAAGGTCGGGTCGTCGCCAAGTGCCCAGGAACAACTAATTTGCTTGGCCAAATTGTCCGTGGCTATTTGATTCAAGAGGTCAACAGTAGCTGACCCATTATTGAAGGCTTCGTAGACGACGAGTTTAGAGAGACCGGGTGCCATCGAAATCGCCATTTCGATATCCAGGGATACTTCCTGCACCTGGTCGGCATCTGCCGTGGGGGTGCCACTGAATCCGTCCAATGCGATATTCTGCAAGAGGATGTGCGGTAGCCCTGCCTGGCCCTCGTAATTGTTGATATCGGTCGCGAAGTAGCCATCAAACTCCACCAGACCAACCACTTGCCCGGAGCCGGTGAGCGAAACGCCCGGTACGTAGGCGGATCTGAAATCGTATCCCATGTAGCTACCCGATGGCCCCGAACCGAAGGCTGGCGTCGCGTTGGTAGCTTTATTTTTAGGAGTCGCCCGAACACCCAATGGGTGCGGCAAGCTGTAGTTGTTTAGGCCGGTGATGTGCAATATCGGAACAGACAGGTCGAGGGATGGCTCGACGTCCGGCGCGTAGAACTGGCGGGCTTCCGTCGGGTGTTGATAGGTGTGCAGCGTCACCCGGAAAGTCCTTTCGACATCCGCCACGGAGCCGCGCACATCCACCAGGGTGCGATTGTGATGCGTTCCGGTGATGATGAATCCGTTCGCCTTCGCGAACTCGATGACTGCCTGGTAGTCCCGCTCCGTCGGCCCGAACTCCGCTGTGAATTCAGCGGGCGTCAGCCAGTGGTGGTACTGAGGGCTTGTTGGCGCATATTGCTGTTCCAATAAACTGGTGAGTGCTTCTTGGTTGCGCAGCGGCAGTCCAATCACCAGATCCAGATTCGTCGAACTCGCAAGCTTTCCGACCGGCTGTAAGCTTAAGTCCGTGACTGCCCTTACCACGTGACCGTGCAAGATCTGTCTTTCCGCCGCGTGGGCGCTTGCCATGAGCAGCAGCAACGAAACCGCCCAACCCGCAAAAACAACTCTGAATAGTGGCTGTCGAGCCGTTTTTATAAACACCTTATCTTCCTCGCGTACCCTATAGAATCAGGAATGCAGGCAGATAGTCAATCCTTAACCGACCGGCGGGCCGCTACGTATCACGACACCGTCCTTCATCTCGTGGATGAAGTCGCCGGCGCGAGCGATTTGGGGATTGTGGGTCGCCAACAAAAGCGCCTTTTGCTCGCGTTTCACCAGTTCGGTAAGCAAGTGGAAGATGCGCTCGGAGTTTTCGGCATCGAGATTGCCGGTGGGCTCGTCGGCGAGGAGAATTTTCGGGTCGTTGGCCAGCGAGCGGGCGATGGCGACGCGTTGTTGTTCCCCGCCGGAGAGGTGATTGGCGGGCCGCTCCAGTTTGTTGCCCAGTCCCACGGACTCGAGCAGCATCGCGGCCCGGTCGCGCATCTCGCGGGCATTCAATTTGGCAAGCCGTCGCATCGGGATGGTTACGTTTTCCAGCGCGGTGAACTCGTGCATCAGGAAATGAAACTGAAAGACGAACCCGATCAACTCGCTGCGCTTTTGCGACAAGTCATTGTCGGACAGCCCCGACACATCTTCACCGCCGATGATGATCTGGCCTTCGTCAGGAAGATCCAGCAATCCCAACACGTACAACAACGTGCTCTTGCCGCAACCGGAGGGGCCGACAATGGAGTGAACCGAGCCGATGGCGACTTCCAGCGTGATTCCGCGCAACACGTGTACGCGCGATTCGAATTCGCCGAGATAGCGGTGTAGTCCGCGGCAGGACAAGGCCGCAACCGGTACAGTTCCCGAACCGGCTTTGACTGCGGATGTGGTGCTGTTTGTCATTGTCCGGAGCCGCGGAGAATGGCAACGGGCGCCAGCTTGGCCGCGCGCCGCGCCGGGAAGTAGCTCGCCAAGAATACGCCGACGAACGCGATGCCGATGGCCGCAGCATAGTGGTACCAACTCCAGTAAACGAGGAAATGCTCCGTCGCGAAGAAGCCGCGCATCTTGATCGGGATTCGCGACACGCCCCACGTCAGGAGCGCTCCGAGCGCGCATCCCGCCACCGAGCCGATGACGGCGACCAGCAGGCCCTGCCAGAGGAAGATGGCGCTGATATCGCCGCGGCGGTAGCCCATGGAGCGCAGAATCGCGATCTCGCGCACTTTCTCCAGCACCATCAGCGTGAGAATGTTGAAAATACCGAAACCCGCCAGCACGATGATCGTCGAGACCGTGATGGCGGCGGAGTAGCGAATGGCCTTGAAGATTTGCAGGTTCCCATGCTCGCGTTCCTGCCAACTGCGGGAGCGATGTTGCAACAAGGACTCCAGGTGCGCGGCCAATTGCGGCGCGCGGTCGGGATCGCGCAACTTGACGAGGATAAACGAAATCTCGGACGGCTTGTTCAGCAAACTCTGCGCGACGCGCAGGTGGATGAAACCGCGCTTCTCGTCGATCAAATTGTCGCCGGTGCGGAAGATGCCGCAAACTTCAAAACTGCGCCGCTCAGCACTCGGCCCCATGATTGTGACCGTGTTGCCCACCTGGACGCGCAGCTTCTGTGCGAGCCCCAAACCGAGGAGCAGTCCCGAGGATCTCTGGCGAAAGTCGCCGATGTCGCCCTCGATCATGTAGCTGCGCAGATCGGTAGCTTGCAGTTGGGCGTCCAGGTCGATGCCTTGCGGCCGAAAGACGTCGCTGGTGAAATCGGACTCGACGGTTGCGTTGCCTTCCAGGATCGGGGCACAGGCGAGGACATTGGAGAATGCGCGAATCACGCGCATCACCTCATCCGAGTCCGAGATTCCCTCGTAGTATTTGCGCGGCTTTTCGTTCTGGATGCTGACAACAGCGTTGCCCTGCGGCTGGAGAATGCCCGAGTACCGGTCCTGAAAACGGTCCTGCACCATAATGGAGCCGGTTGTGCCCAGGACCGTTTGGATGTAGAAGCGTTCGAAACCCTGGGTCTGCGCCTGGGTACAGATGAAAAACGCCACACCGAGAACGATACCGCCGAGGCTGAGAATGATTGCCTTCTTGCGATGGCCGATGAAACGCAGCGCGATGTACAGCGGGGAAGGCATGCGAGAGCTACCGATTGGTGATGACGGCGCGGACGCGCTGGCCGGGTCGGAACAAATCCTGATCGGCGACGACGACCTGCTCGCCTTCCTTCAATCCCTCCAGGATTTCCGTGCGATCCAGATTGCGAAAACCGATCTTCACGGTGCGCGGTGCGATGACATTATCCTTGACTACCAACACATGATCGGCGAGCACGGCGCGCGAGGGGATGATCAGGACGTTCTCGCGTTTGCCGGCAATGATATTCATCTCGCCGGTCATGCCCGACATCAGGTTGGGGGGCGGGTTGTCCAGCGTCAAGGTGACGGTATAGCGTTGATTATTGGCGGTGGGGAGGATTTGCGATACGGTGGCGGTGAAATCCCTGGCGGCGAACGAGTACAGCCGCACCGCGGCCTTCATCAGTGAGGCCACCTGGCCGACATCCTCTTCATTGATTTGACCCTCGAGGAACGTGGACTCAGTCGCGACGACGAATGGCGTGCTGCCATCAGCAATGAACTCGCCATTGAGACAATTGACGCCGTTGAGATGGCCTCCGATCGGCGCCGTGATAAAGCAATGTGCTTTGCGGTCCTGCAGGACGCCGGCCTGTTCGCGATAGATCACCATCTGCCGGTCCAGTTCCAGTTGTTCGTCGCGCACGCGCTCGCGCACGGCCTGCACATCATTGCGGGTGCGCTCCAGGTCCGCGACGGGCACGTTCTGCATTTGCGCCAGTTTTTCCAACCGCGCCAGCAACGCCTCCTGGGTATTGAGCGGTTGCTGGCTGGGCGGCCCGATGATCCGTCGCTCCTCGGCGGCCTTCAAATCCGACTCGGCCCTGGCGATATCACGGTCGAGGTCTTCGTTGGCAATGGTGGCCAGCAATTCACCTTGCGTAACCACCAGGCCAACAACGGCGTTCGTGGCGATGCGATCGGTAAAGTGGATCGTACCGCTATTGCGCGCGCGAATGTTCATGGTCAGTGAGGCGACGACTTTCACCGTGCCATACACCGCCGAGGTGGCCGTGCCGCGTTGCGCGACATACACCTCCGCGGTGGGGCGCGAGACCCAGAGGCCATACAGGATCGCGGCCGTTGCCGAAACGATGAGGGCTGCAAGGATGACGATTCTTTTCATCTTGAAGACGATGGGGCGGATACTAATCGCGCCTCTCAGACAACGCAAGTGCCCTCAAGGCGCGGGTGCGGTGACGTATTGCAAGTAGCGGCCGGTGGCGCGGTCCAATTCGGCGCGGGCCTCTTCGTGGGAATGCAAGGCCTCCGCGAGGCCGGCACGCACGGATAGCAGATTGCCTTGCGCCTTCAAAAAATCAAGTTGCGTGGCCTCGCCCAGCGAGACCTGCGCCTCAACCAATCGCAGATTCTCCTCGGCGGCCTCGGCGGATTTGAGGAACGCTACGCGTCGCTCATCCGCGCTCTGCAAGGCACCCTCGATGGTCGCCAATTCCCGCGGGATATTCTGCTCCAGCTTGTGCAGCATGATCTCATAGGCTTGCTGCGTGGCTGCCAGTTGGCGACTCGCACCGGTGACCTGTCCGTTGTCGATGACGGTCCAACTCATGGCCACACCGGCTTCCAGTTGACTCGTACGCGTATCCTGACCGGGGACGATATCGGTCTGCTTGCTCACGAGAGCACTTTGTGGGAAGAACAATCCCGAGGCCACGAGCGATATCGTAGGAAGATAAGCCCCTTGAACCGTCTGTCTGTCGGCGGCAGTGGCATCGACCACCGCCTGGAGCAATTTCAGGTCGGCGCGGTGTTGCAGTGCGTACGCGAATTCTTGCGCCCGGTCCATCTTTACCGGTTCGTAGCGCAGGGCGCCGACCGGTTTCGGCAGCGACAACCGCCATGGGCCATTCGTGCCCTGGGCCGGATCGCGTCCGCATACTTCGGCGAGCCGCGTCACGGTGGAGAAGTAGTAGCCACGCAGATTGGCGAGAGCGAGTTCGAGGTTCAATTGTTGAATCTTCGCTGACTTCAACGCCGCTTCGTTGCCGGCGCCGACGTCGAGACGCTGTTGCTCGCTCTGCACGTTCGCCTGGAGATGCTTGTCGAGTTCATCATGCACGGCGACCAGATCGCGGAGATACAGCGTTAGTAGAAAAATGAGGCGGCCCTCGTGCAACCGGTCCGTCGCGGCGCGGTTGAGATTTTGCTGTGCGACGATGACCTCCAATCGGCCGCGACGAAGCGACGGTGGAACCCCCGCATCGAAGAGCGGTTGGGAAAACTGCGCGGTAACGAGGCTGTAGAGTGCCGGGCCAATCACTGCCGCGTTGTTAGTGATGAGCACGGTGACGCTATTGGTGAAGATAGCCTTGATCTGGGGTGGGATATAGAGGTCACCGCCTCGTCCTCCTGCAGATAACTGTGTGGCCAGTTGCGGCAATGCGCGCGAACGATACACAAGCCTTGTTCCCGCGGCACGTTCGACATCCACCCGCAACTGTTGGATCTCCGGGTTCCGCGTCAACACGGAAGCCAGGCAGTCCTCCATCGTCAAATCATAGGTCTGCGCCTGTTTTTCGACTTGCGCGACGGCCGCTTTCGTCAGGCACAACACGAACAAGAGGACGAAACCGATGGAGCTTCCGCGTTTCATTTGGCACCCTGGCCCGCCGCAGGCGTGTCGGTAATGTGGAATTGGCTGCCCATGGCGCGCTCCAGCCGCGCCAGCGCGGCGTTGTATTCAAAGCGCGCCGACAACTCCGCCACCTGCGCACGCGTCAGGTCCAACTGGCTCTGCAACAGTTCCAGTTGGCTCGTCAACCCAAGGCCGAAGTTGGCGGTGGCCAGTTTCAGGGAATCGGTGGCGAGTTGCACGTTGGCGGTTTGCGTCTGGATGTTCTCGTCGGACCGTTGCAGGTCACGATACGCGCGCAGCACGTCGGCCTCGATGCTACGATGGACGGCGTCGTAGGAAATCTCAGCGCCTTCGACGCGCGCACGGGTGGCGTTCATGCGACCCTTCGTTGCGAAACCGTCGAACACATTCCAGCTCACCGACAATCCCCCCAGGTAACCATCGTAGTGGTCTGCCGACTGTGTACGGTCAGGTTCGCTGACGACATCGTAACCGGCGAACAAGGCCACGTGCGGAAGCACCCCGCTGCGGTCGACGATCAATTGTTTCTTTTGGACCTGGATGTCGTTTTCTCGGGCGGTGAGTTCGGGACGTTGGGCGAGCGCGCGTGTGAGGCAGTCGTCCAGTTCGAGGGTTGTTTTCTCATACGCCAGTGTTCCATCGATGTCGAAGGGCACGTGATCCTGATCGGTCGAGTAGGGGATTGACAGGAGTTGGCTGAGCTGCAGCGAGGAATTGCGCAGACGATTGCGGGCATCGACGAGGGCGGATTGCTCCAGGGCGCGGTTCACCTCCGCGCGGAGGACGTTGAGCTTTTGGCCGGTGCCGACGTCGAGGCGGGCCTGCTCGTTCTTGACCTGTTCGGCGAGAAAGTTCACGGCCTGTTCGTGGACGGCGACGTCAGATTGGTTGCGCAGAACGTCGTAAAAGGCGATGCGCACATCCATGATCACCTGATCTACCGCGCTCTCGTAGTCGAGCGTGCGCGAGTGCTTCTGCAGCCGCGCAATGTCCATCCCGGCACGCACCGCGCCGCCCGCGTAAATTGTTTCGGTGAGTCGGATATTGACGTTCCAGACATCCGACCGATTGCTCACCGAGTTATCCAGCGTCGCATAGCTGGCTTCGAGCCATTCGAAATTGGCGTAACTGGTGAGGCTGGGCAGGTAACCCGCGCGGGCCACGACGATGGCGCCGGCGGCTTCTTCCAGGTGTTTTTTCGCCACCAGGATGTCGGAATTCTGGTCCAGTGCGAGATCGATACACTGCTGCAGTGTGTAACGCGTCAGCGGCGTGAGCGTCACCACGTTGGAGACGATGTCGTTCCCCGCGAACGCGCACTGCGCGCACACAAGCGCACCGACCAGCCACAGGATTGTTCCTCGCAGCGACAAAGCGGTTGCAGTTTTAATGACAAACCGTCCCTTTGCCAACGACTTTCGCACTACTTTGGTTACCTGCAATTACGCGCCGTCTGCGTTGCTGTCGGCTGGGCCGGGTTTTTGTGCTGTCCGTCTTCCCCAGATCATTATCAGTGCAAGCAGTATTACCAACAATCCCAGGATGATTGCCATCCTTGCTTCCGTTTCTGCGACCAACCATCTCAGGACGCCGTCTGGCGTCCCGCCCACGCCCAAACCCAGTGTGTCCGGGTTGACGATCTGCAGGGATGTTTGCTCCCGGATAACGGCCGAGTCACTCGTGCCCGGCGTGCTGACAACGGAAAAGGGCCAGCGGAACACAACCAATCCCCACTGCCAAGATGCCAGCGCAGCACACAAGGTAAGAAGACATGCGGCAATCCATTTCATTGTTATTCTTCCGTTGAACCGAATTGAGCGGCGCGTTGTCAGCCCGCTCTTGCTTCTGTGATTGGCTCGGCAACTCCTTCCACGAACTTCGCAATGCGCTGGCTTTGGAAAATGAATGCCAGCGAGAGACCGATCTGCAGAATCTCCCCCAAAAGCCTGCCCCACCAGAACATGCTGCGCATACTCATCCCCGCCTGGGCAAGGTCAGACACGAGATGGCCGACGATTGAGACAAAGAAATACAGTCCAAGGATTCGGACCCAGAAATACAGGTGGGCATGAGGCGGCAGCGCGGCTTGTCCCGCGAGGTGGTCGCCGTCGGGACCTCGCATCAGCATTTCGGCGATGAATTTTCCCCAACGCACGAACACGATCGCGAATACCAAATACAACAATGACGCCAAACAGAGAAACGATACGAAGATTGTCTTGTTCTCGACGAATTTGGAATCTACTGACGACAAGCCCGCACCGAGGGCGATGATGCTGCCGAGAAATGAAAACAAGCAGTAAAGTCCCATCACTTTGACCGCAACTTCCAGAAGATCGCGTTTGTTCATAGTATCCTCCTTACCTGTTCGCTGAACCATCCTTAGCTGAGCCACGCCGAGACCAGAGGCATCATCGCACTGGCCCCAGCGCGGTATCAGGCATTTTACTTCAAACGGCCGGTCTTTTCAGCACGCTTATCGGAAAGCATTCTCAGCGCTTTCTGGATTCGTCGTTTTCTTGTCTCGGGCCGTTTGGCTCCGGTGATCCACTTCAGGTATTCTTGCCGGTGCGAAACCGGGTAGCTCGAAAAAACCTCAGTCAGCCCACGTTCTTTCAGAGCATCGGAAAAATCCTTTGGTATGTCAGTTATCATGGTCCTCTTATTCCAGGCGGCGAAGGATGTGATTTGTCAGCCCGCTTCATTGATGGTCTGAAATGCCGCGTATGCCGTCACTCTCGCAAGCTTGTCCCAGAAATCCAACTCCAACTGCGTGACTGTGTAGTCCGCCCGCTTCGTCTTTTGCTCGTCCTCAAAGTAGTGGAAGACGATGCCCGTAAAATCATCAGCGTAACGCCAATTCGAATGTGCCACTGCGTTGCGAAGGCCGCGAACAGGGTAATCAGTCAGATACTTACAGCACTTCTTAAGAACCGACCCACTGGCTGCCGACTTGCGGAGTTGGGAAAAGCACGCATCGCCTAGATAAACAAAAACCGTGTAGAGCTGGCATGTTACCTGTGCTCGCGTGAGTGGCGCAAGAGTACCGGATGTGGCCTGCACCTGAGCCGCAAAGTCCATGAAACGCTCGAAAGCCACAAGTTCGTCAATACGGCGCTGCAAACCGATGACATCCTGATCTCGAATGCTCCACAGCACATCGCGCGGCAACGCCTGCACCTCCGACGCAATCGTAGAAGCGAGGCAGTTGCTCGCCGTAGGCGTCAGTCCAAGGTCGTCGCGCAGCCGTGGAGAAAACTGGCGCATGATATTGTCGAGTTTGGTCCAGGACTGTGACATGGCGAAGCGGGCTAACGACGAGAATTGAGCCACGCCGGGCGTGAGATGTCAACATGCGCAAGATAACCGATGACTTCGACAAGCGATCCTGCGGCAATGACCATACTGGTAATCGTATATTTTATATCCATCTAACGTCTGAGGCCAAGCATGTGAACGCCATTAGACTGCTGATGGAGGGGCGAGGAAAGAACAAAATAACGTTGCGACGAATTGCCGGGAAAGACATGTATCGTAAAGTGATAATTGTGCTGGACAGCATGTCGCGGGATGGGTTATAGTTGTCGTGATTCTTTGACAAGAGAGAAAAGGGTGTTGTTTGTAACCAGAGGAGGGGGCGAGAAAACATGCGTTTCTGCGAAACGAACCCGAATTGTGTCCCCTCTATTTCTTATGTAATTTAATGATTGACAGGTGATTACAACTTAAATGCGAAAAATATGATTCGGGTTCGTTTGGCAAGTTTGTGCCGTATTGCATCCCGTAGATACGCAGGTCTTGGTTGCGTGAGCCTCGCGGCCAAGGCGGTGCCTGACTTCCGCCTGACTTGACTGGGAGGGGATGTTCCATTAGCCTCGCGCGAAGTTATAGGAGCGTGTCGAGTTTTGTTCTCTCGCAAGTCCAAACCCATCATCGAGCGGTGCGAGTCGGATGTGAATACGCGATTGCGGCTGAAGTATGCGCCGTACTACCGCGTCATCGATTCCGCCGACGGCGTCAACCTCATGGTCGAAGGCCGGCCGATGGTGATGATGTCCACCAACGAGTACCTCGGCCTGATCCGTCATCCGAAGGTGGTGGCGGCGGCGAAGAAGGCGCTGGACGTTTGGGGCGCGAGTTCGTGCGGTTCGCGCCTGGCCAATGGCACCCGCGCGTACCACATTGAATTGGAAGAAGCGCTGGCGGCATTTCTCGGCAAGGAAGCGTGCCACGTCACGTCAGCGGGTTACCTGGCCTGCATGTGCAGTTTAAGTTCGCTGGTCCAGCGCGACGACGTCCTGATCGTCGATCCGAGCATCCATTCATCGCTATGGGACGGGGCTTTATTGAGCGGCGCGAAGATCGAACGGTTCGCGCATGAGGACATGGAGTCGCTGGCGCAGTTGCTCGAACATCTCGACGCGAAACAGGCCAAGGCCATCGCGGTGGACGGCGTGTACTCGATGGAGGGGCACATCGCGTCGCTGCCGCGATTGTGCGAGTTGGCTGAGCAGTACCACGCCGCGATGGTGGTGGACGACGCTCACGGCTTTGGGATACTCGGCCGGGACGGGCGCGGCGTGTGCGATCACCTCGGGGTGACGGAGCGCGTGGATTTGATCGCGGGTAGTTTCTCGAAGTCACTGGCGAGCACCGGGGGATTCGTGGCGGGAAACAAGGCATTGATCGAGTATCTGCGCACGAGTTCACGGCAGATTATTTTCAGCGCGGCCATCAGCCCACCGGCGGCGGCGAGCGCACTGGCGGCGTTGCAGGTGATCCAGGAAGAGCCGGAGCATCGGGAACGATTATGGGCCAACCATCGCTATTTGCGCGGCATCGTGGAAAGCCTAGGGCTTGATTATTGGCAGAGTCCAACGCCGGCGGTGCCGATCGTCGTGGGTGACAAGGAGAAGTGCTATTGGATGTGGAAGGCGTTGTGGGACGAAGGTTTTTTCACGGTGATGTCGATTGCCCCGGGCGTGCCGCCCGGCAAAGACCTGATTCGCGCCGCCGCGACAGCATTGCACACCCCGGAACAACTCGACCGCTTTGGCGAAGCGCTCAAGGTGGCCATGAAGAAGGCAGGACTCAAGCCGAAGTCCGCTTGACCCAGGCGCTGACGGTACCGAACGTATCGACCAGAACCTCGGCCTCCCTGTCCTTTATGTATTGGAGATGTTGACGAAAGACGTCGGGGTCGAGCGGGTCGAAACCGTGGCCGATTCCGTGGATCATCGGAACAATCCAAATTCCTTTGTCGATGGCGCGGTCAATGTGACGATTCGCTTTGGCCAGGGTGAAGCCCGGGCCGCCGTAGCGGATGCGCTCCTCCCTAACGGCGTGGTGGTGCTGGAGGACGAACTGGCGCACGTCTGTGCTCGATTTGTTGTACGGATACGCGAAGCTCGCCGGCCATTGGCCGATTTTTTCCTCGATGAGACATGCGCTGTCGACAACTTCCGCGCCCAGCCGTTGCTGTTCTCGTAGATGGGTCAAGACGGGATGGGTTAAGGAGTGATTGCCGATCTCGTGGCCCTGGTTGGCGGCGGTGCGCCATTCCTGCCAGCTTACCTCGGCCCACCAATCACGTTGGCGATTGGGCACGAGCGGATCGCACTTCTGTTCGCGGGTCAGGCCGGCGATGACGAAGAACGTGCCCTTGAAGCCGAACTCGTTCAGTAACGGCACGACCACGTCGAAGTGCTCACGACTGCCATCGTCGAACGTAAACGAGATCGCAGCGCTTTTATTTTTGGGAAACATCATGGAAAGCGCGGGCCAGGATTTCGGTGTTTCGGGTAATCAAGAAATTCTGTTCGACCCACTGCCGACCGCTATCCCCCAGTTGCTGACGCAGCGCCGGGTCGTCGGCGAGACGTTTCACGGCACTCGCCAGGGCCGCGGTGTCGGAGACATCCACGATCAAACCGGTCGTTTCGTGCTGCACGGCTTCCATCGGTCCCGCCGTGCGGCTGGAGATCACGGGCAGACAATAAGCGAACGCTTCGGGGATCACATTCGGAATACCATCACGGTCGCCCTGCGAGTCGATCACCCCGGTGTGCCAAAAAATGTCCGCCCAACGGTACTCTTCTTCCACGCGCTCCGGTAGAAGCGCGCCGCAAAGCGTGACCAAATCGCCGAGTCCGTCGTGGTCGACACGTCGTTGCAACTCGTCTCGCAACGGGCCGTCACCAACAATTCTCAGGGCAAACGGCACGCCCCACGACTTCAATAACCCGGTAGCAGCAAGTTGATGATCGTGGCCCTTCTTCGAGACGAGGCGTCCGACGGAAAGCAAACGGATCGGTCTCGCTGCGGCATCGCGGGCGGGTTTTGGGGGAAGTCGGTCGAGACCGCGGCGCGCGAGGATGACGTTCACAGTTGCCCCACCCGCGCGTTCGCGCAGATACGCAACGCTCGCCGAGGTGGTTGTGTGAACGAAACTGGCGGCGCGGAGTTTGGGTTCGAGAAACGCGTCGCCGGCATGGCGATAAATGTCATGGGCGTGGCCGCCGAAGCTGAACGGAATACCGCAGAGCCGGCCCAGGATCGCGGCAGCCGTTGCAGGTCCGGTCGCCCAGACTCCGTGAACCACAGCGGGTTTGTGCCGGCGCATGCGGTTGGCGCGGCAGACGGCGAAGATCGCGGCCCACACGGTGGTCCAAAAATTCTCGGAATTCGCGGGACGATATCGGCGATACAATCGCCAGCCGTCGCGCAGCAGTGTGCGGTCGCGCAAGAGTTCGCGGGGCAGGGCGACGACCAGTTTTCCGGCTTCCCACCAGCGGAAGTAATCGACGGGCACATCGGCCAGCGCGTGGACTCGATCGGCAGCGTTGGGCGTGAGCATTGAATGAATTTCCACGCGCACATCCTGACTGCACACGCCCGCGACCTCGCGCCGAAGAAACGTCTGTGAAAGCACGGGGTAACGCTCGAAGATATAGGCGATGGTCAGTGGTGCGCTCATCCATTCTTTCGCGCTGCGGGGTTGCGGATGAGATCGCGGACGCGGTTGGTGACAATATCAGTACCATCCACGAATGTTTCCCGGATCTTCTTGCGGTACGCGTCGAGGCGCGACTCGAACTCCGCGAACATCGTGAGCGTTGGCCGGAAACTGGCCGAAAAGTCGCCGTAGCCGAGTTCGCGCACGTACCACGCGTTGATGAATTGTTCGAAGTTGACCGCGACAGGAAAACAGAGGAGCGGTTTGCCGAAGTAGAGAGCCTCGCAGATGAGATTGTGGCCGGCGTTGGCGACGGCATAGGAGCAACCGGCGAGGTCTTCGAGGATGGTGCGCGGATCGAACGGTTTGAACGTCAGATTGCGTTCGACTGCCTTTTCGTTTCGATAACCGTAGACAATGGCGGGCCGTTGGAGTTGGCGCGCGACATCGATGAGAGCGCCGAAGGTCGGTGTCGATTGGTAGATGAAGACGTAATCACCCTGCCGCGGTTGAATCTCACGCACGATCGGCCGCAAGACGGGTGGGAGCAATTCATTTTGTCCGCGGGGTTTGAGGTCAGGGTGGAAGAAAGAGGTAACCAGATTCTGGCGAGTGTGGTCGAAGAAGAGAAAATCTTCGATACGTGAAAGCGACCACGAAACGGTTTGCGACGCGGGGACCTTGTAGCGACAGACTTGCAACACATGCGAGTGGTCGAGTGAAAACATCGGCAACCCGGCCTTGTGGACAGCATGAGGCAGGAAGAACTCCCGATCGCAAATGGCGATGTCGGGCTGCCAACGGTCGATGAGATCGAGAATTTCCCGACGCACGCGCGGCCGGTTCATCACGCAACGAGCGAGGTGGCCGCAAGTGCCCAGCACGTAAGCGCGTTGTTTTTTGTAAACCGTGCGGGCGACGGGCACTTCCAGGACGGGGTATAAACCGCGCAAGACCTCCGGCACGCGGCCGCCGCCAACAAAATGGAATTCATGTTCCGGCAATCGGCGCGCGACCGCCAGGGCGCGAGAGACGTGCCCGAACGTATTGCCCATTACTCCATAAAGGACTTTTGCCATCGGCTCACGGAATTTACGCCCGCAAAAAACTTTAAGCCTGACCCGTACCGTATGCTTTGGATAGGATGGCGGTACGGAGACGACTGAATGGCAGCATACCGAATCCTGCGTGGGTGGGTAGCACTTTTTTTGGCGGGTTACTTTGCACTGGGATTGGCGACGGTATTGCACCCGCGGCAGGAAGTGTTTCCGGTGTATTCGTGGTTCCTGTTTCCGTTGGTACCCGGAGAGCAGACACGCTATACCTTGCGGTTGCAGGAAACGCATGGACAGAGACTCACCGCGCCGCTCTTGTATCAGGACGCCGAAGGCATCGTGACGAATCCACACAGCGTGACGGTTGACGAGCTGGTGCAGCAACTGGGGCTGGCGGTACAGAAGGGAAGAGCTGACGAGCAGCAGCGCCTTCGTCAGGTGTTGGAGAAAAACTACCTGCCGTTGCCTTGCCAGTATGAGCTTGTGGCGATCACCTTCGACCCACTTGTTCGCTGGCACACAGGCCGATACGAGGTCAAGCTGCTCGCGCAATATCTGTCGTCGGGAGAGACGCCATGACCCTCCTCCGGCGGGCCTGGCGATTTTTCGGTTCCGACAGTCAGCTGACGACATGGGGAGCGCTGAGCCATCAGACCGAATCGTTCTACGCGGCGCGGATTGTCGTGCGCTGTTACTACGCGGCGATCCTGTTCTTCGCCGTGGCGACCCTGCAGGATTGGTCGGTGTACCTGGATCGACGAGAAACCCTGGCGCTTTGGCCGGTTTGCTGGCTCAATGCCGTGCCGTTGCACGGGGGTATCTTGGGGATCCTAATAGGGTACCTGGTGACAGCATTTCTTGGCGCGATCTTTCCTGCGAGGCGTTGGGCGCGGGCGCTGGTATTTGCCGGACTGCTTGAATTTGCGGCGCTGGACAATTCCTTCGGCAAGATCAGCCACAATTATCACCTGTGGGTGTTGACGGCTTTCTGGTTGGTGTTTTTGCCAAGAGCGCCAGTACGAACGGCTGATCGGTCGACGCGACAGCGTTTCCTGCTCATTTTCTGGGGCTGTCAGGCAATTGTGCTACTGACCTACACGATGTCGGGTGTGGGGAAGATCGGCGGGGCGATCTACCAGTTATGCTCGGGTCAAAATAATCTCCTCTTGCCGACCGGCTTGGCGTCGATCATCGCCGATCGATTGTTGCAAACAAATTCAAGCAGTTGGCTTGGGCCATGGCTCCTCGCGCATCCCTGGCTCGGCTGGCCGCTCGGGTTGGCTGCTTTGTATTTGGAATTGTTTGCCTTTTGGGCGGCGTTTCGGCCCGCGCTTCAACGATGGTGGGCGGCAGGTTTGATTGTATTTCACATCGGCGTCTATCTGTTGATGGGCATCACATTCACCCAGACAGTTTTACTGGTTGGGTTGTTGTTCCTCACTGCGCCACTTTATGGTGATGAACAGAGGGGCGGGACGATCATGAAACGGCTCCCGTTGCTGGGTTGGCTCTCCCGCAAGCCATTTCGAAGCTTGTAGTGGGAATGGCGTATCATATAATCCACACCGTTTATGCGTGTCGTCCTTCTAACGTCGAGCACGGGGGGTGGCCACAATATGCGGGCCCGTGCTTTCCAGGAATGGGTCCAGACGATGCCGTCGCTCGAAGCTTCGGCGCAGCTTCATCGCCCTCTGGAAAAATCGCACGAGCTCTACGCCTTCGGTGTCTGGCTTTACAATTGGATCCAGCGCACCGCGCCGTTCCTGCACCATATCTACTTCAACTTCCTCGAAGTCGTGGCGATTGTTCGCACGGACAAGCCGCTCGGGGCTCAAAAGTATCGCAAGATTCTGGAGGACCTACAGCCCGACATACTCCTCAGCGTGCACGACTCCCTCAATCACGCGTTCTTTAAATATGCCCGTGAGGTACTGGGCGAAGATCGCGTGAAGTGTGTGACCTACTGTGGCGAATTGTCGGGTGGCTACGGTTTCAGTCGTCACTGGGTGAACCCGTCGGCCGATCTTTTCATCGGCGCGGTTCCGGAAACCTGCGAGGCCGCCGTGCGCTGGGGCATGGCGCCGGAGAAGACGCAGGTGGGTGGTTTCCTCTTGCGTCGGTTCTTCTACGATGAACGATCCGACGAGGACGGGCGAGCGGCGTTTATTCGCGAGCAATTGCAACTCGATCCAAACGAGTTCATTTTGCTGCTCAGCGCCTCGAGCCGGGGCGCGCACAATCACGTCCGTTTTCTTGAAGCGCTGAAACAACGCCACATCGACGTGCAGGTGGTACTATTGTGCGGCAAATCCCAGATCGCCGAGCGCGAAATCTCGGCGTGGGCAAAGGCCAACCCGCGAGTACGGGTGCGCCTGCTGCCCCACAATACGAACGTCGGCAAGTTGATGCGCTCGGTGTCGGCTATCGTCGCACGGCCGGGCACTGGCACGACCAGCGAGGCGATTGTCAGCGGTTGCCCCCTGTTGCTGAACTGTCTCGGCGGCGTCATGCCGCAGGAACGCATCACCGTCAAGTTCTGCCGCGAACACGGCTTGGCGGAACTCATTCGCAGTCCCGAAGAGCTGGCGCGGATCGTTGCCCAGTGGAGGGAGCAGCCCGAGTTGCCCGCGGCGATTCGTCAGGCGATGAAGGTGGCCTGCCCGCCGTTGCATCCCCGCGATATCGTGCGGGCGATTGCGGCGCTGCACGTCAGAGCCGATAGTATTGCCGCAGCGCCCATTCCAGTACTCGAAGCGGCAAGAGCCGTGCAGCCAGCGATGTTACCCGTGCCTGAAAAAACCCTCCCACAACCAGTATCGGTGGCGGGTTCGGTGTCGTGATCGCGCGCAGTACGGCCCGGGCAACATGCTGGGGCAGCGGCGCGGCCGTCATGTTGTGTACTTGCGTATCCCATGCGGCTTTCATACGTCGTTGGTCCTCCGTGCTCGCGGTGACAGCCACCTTCTTCGTCCGTTCGTGAAACGGCGTATTGATGTCCCCGGGCCGCAACTCCACGACGTGAATCGGCGTGTTCGACAGCTCTATCCGCAATCCTTGTGTGAACAGGCTGAAAGCGGATTTTGCTGCGCTGTAGGGCGCCATAAACGGAATCGGAAACTGCGCGGCGAGTGAGGTGACGTTGAGGATAACGCCACGCCCGCGTTCCCGCATTTTTGGGAGCGCCAGCCGGATCAACTCCAGCGGCGCGTCGACCAGCACCTGAAACTGCTCGCGCACCATCTCCGCCGGCATCGTTTCCAGCGGGCCAAACACGCCGTCGCCGGCATTGTTGATCAGCGCGTCGAACGCGCCGGCCTGCTTCAGGGCCGCGGCAAAACCTTCGCAGATCGAGTCGAAACTTGCGAGGTCCATTCGCACGGGGTGGAAGCGCGGTAGTTGCGGAAGGCGCGAAATGTCGCGGGATGTTCCCCAAACTTCGCAACCGTGTTGGGTCAGGAGCTTGGCGGTTTCCAGCCCGATACCGGAACTGGCGCCGGTGAGGAAAACCTTTCTGGGTTCGCTAGCTTCCATTTTTCCAGCAGCGCACCGCGAGGCAGACGTTGGTGCCGCCGAAGCCGCTCGAATTGTTCAGCGCGACACGCGGCGCGTCGGTGATCGGTTTGGTGACAATGGGCACAATGGCGCAGGCAGGATCGAGTTGGGTGATGTGCGCGGAAATCGGGGTAAACTTTTCCTGGACCGCGAGAACGCAAAAGGCGGCTTCCATTGCCCCGGCCAGAGACAGGCCGTGCCCCGTGAGACTCTTCGTGCTGCTCACTGGCGGCGTTTTGCCGTTGCCAAAGACCGCCCGGATCGCGCGACACTCGCTGACATCACCCGCGGGCGTGGAGGTGGCGTGCGCATTGATGTAATCGACGTCGTCCTTTTGCAGGTTCGCGTCTTGCAACGCTGCTTCCATGGCGCGTCGCAGGCCATCGCCGTTGGGATCGGGCGCGATGACGTTGTAGCCGTCGGAGGACTGACCCCACCCGAGCACTTCCGCGGCGATAGGCGCACCGCGGCGTTGCGCGTGCTCCAGGTCTTCCAGCACGAGGACGGTAGCCCCGCCCGTGCCGACGAATCCGTCGCGCTTCAGGTCGAAGGCGCAAGGTGTTTTTTGAGGATCGGTCTGCAAGCTCAGCGCACGAATGGCGGCGAACGGAAGGATGTTGAATTTGTTGCAATCCTCCGCGCCGACCACGAAGACCATATCCTGCCGGTTGAGGCGGATCAGGTCGCAGGCGGCGCCGAGCGCGTGGGCGGAGGACGAGCAGGCACTGGAGAAACCGGCGGAACCACCTTTGATTTTGAAGGCCGTGACGAGATTAATGTAGAGTGAGCCGGGGATGCTGTTAATGATCCCCATCGGCTGGCAGCGGGCGACGCCGCGGGTGAGCATGGTGTGCAGGTTGTCATAGGCGAGCCATATGGATCCGCCGGAAGCGCACATGACGCCGGTGCGCGGATTCGAGATCAGATCGGGTGTCAGCTTTGCCGCAGCGATCGCCTGTTGCATGGCGCAATAGGCGTAGAGCGAGTTCGGCGCCATTGGCCGCAACTGCTCACGCGTGAGTTGGCACTCAGGCGGATAGGTCCAGTCCTCGAAGTAGGGCGTGGGGAACTGGAAGCCCTTGACGGTGCCCGCCAGTTTCACGGGGATATCGGGAGCGGCGAAATCCGGGAACGGTTCGACACCCGTGCGGCACTCCTGCAGACTGCGCAGCACCTGCTCGCGGTTATTGCCGATGCTGGTGATGAATCCCAAGCCCGTGACGGCGACACGCTTCATTGGCGGAATAGGTTGGTGTGGAATCAGGACCGACCGTTTTCCGAGCCGTTGGACGGAATGGACACCGCGAGCGCCGCGGGCGTTTCCAACTCGGACACGATCGCCGGTGTAGCGCTCCCGGGTGTCAACTGTTCACCAAAGGCAAGCACGAGACGCTCGACTTTGGCGACGCGCTCACCATTGGAAGCCACCGTTCCCTCAAAAATCGCCAGCGGGTCGCGCAGTTTCGTCAGCTTTTGTTCGAACACCAGTTTTTCCCCGGGCTTGGCCTTGCGATAGAAATGCGCACCATCCAGCGACGCAAAGAAGACGTGGCTCGACTTGATCTCCTTGCCAAGCTGGGCGGGTCCGTTTTCCAGCACCCAGAGGCACGCGGCCTGTCCCATCGCCTCGAAAACGATCGAAGCCGGGAAAATCGGTTCGTCTTTGAAATGGCCTTCGAGGAAGAACTCGTCGCCTTTGATTGTGTAGCTGGCCTTCACGCTATCTCCGCTGAGCATGGCCTCGTCGAGGAACAGGAACGGTGGCTGCTGTGGCAACACGAGCGTAATTTGCTCACGAGTATAGCGTTTGGCCGGTGTTTCGGTTGTCGCACCGGTGATCTTGTCGTGCAGAAACTTGTTGAGCTGGCCGAGGGTGCGGATTTCACGAAGTTCCTCATTCTCGATGCGCAGTTTGAGGACTTCCTCAATGGAGAGGACGATCTCGAGGAGGGTCAGCGAGTCCAACCCGATGTCTTCGATGAGACGCGTATTTTCATTCGCCTCCGAAAGTTTTACCGCCGCCGTGGCAGGTTGATAGCGGTCGAGAATCCCAAAGACGATTATCGGGATTGCATCGACATCACCTTTCTCGCGGTACCGGATGGCGGCTTCAACCGTCTCCGGGCTGCACCGGCGCAGTCCTTCTTTCAGGTCGGCCACATCATTCTCGGTCAAAGTTACGCTCATCAGAAACTATGCTTATAATTTGGTTTGCCGCGAGACTGATACCAAAAGCCATCCCAAAGTGAAAGTGCTTTTTTGGGTTGGCAGGGGCACGCCAGTCTGTTGAGATGACGGTAGCTCACGCATGACACCAGCCGCAAGCGCAAAACCAAGAATCGTGATCGTCACCCACGAGTTCGCCCCGTTTCGCGGCGGCGTCGCCATCTACAGCGAAGAACTGGCGGCCGCTCTGCACCGCGCCGGCCAAACTCTCGAAGTGTGGGCGCCCGACTACGGAGCGCGCGGCGCGCGCGAGGAGTTGGCAGTTCCCGTCGTGCGACTGCGAGCCGGCGGCAGCCTGGGATTCTGGGATATGGTGCAGTTCGCGCGGCAACTGGCGGCGCGGCGTTCGCAACTGGAGCCGGCGACCGTGCTGCTTGCGAGTGTCGGCGCACATATGGCGTTTATGATCCTAGTGCCACTGGGCCGCGTCAAATGCCGACGTATACTCTCGCTGCTGCACGGTTCCGAAGTGCTGCGATTCGAGCGTAATCCATTTTGGAGATTCTGGGCCCGACGTTTTTTTCCGCATGTCGAGTGTGTGCTGACGGTTTCCCGGTTCTCGGAGTCGCTGATTGAACGGAGCTTCTTGTCTTCATTGACCCAGCAGATTGTCATGGCTCCGTGCGCCTGCAGTACGGCAGCGATGCGGTCGGGCCCCTTGTCGAAGCCGAGTGACGACAAGATCCGTGTCCTCACACTGGCGCGCGTTCATCCGCGCAAAGGGCAACTCGATACCGCCCAGGCCCTGGCGCTGTTACCGCCCGAATTGCGGTCGAGGATCATTTATACGATTGGTGGCAAGGGCGATGTGGAGTACTTGCGACGGGTTGAGCAGACTTGTCATAACGCGGGTGTGGCCTTCGATTATCTCGGCGAGATTACCGACACCCTTGCCTGTACCTACCAGCAGTGCGACATCTTCGCCATGACGAGCCGGACCTTGCCGAAAAGCGTTGAAGGATTTGGTATCACTTACCTTGAAGCCGGTTTTCACGGAAAACCTGTTGTCGGCTACCGCAGCGGCGGCGCTGCGGAAGCGGTCGTGGACGGTGAAACGGGTCTACTAGTCGAAGAGGGTGACGTTGCCTCGCTGGCGAAGGCATTCCAGCAACTCGTGACCGATCCAGCATTGCGTCAACGGTTGGGAGAAGGTGGACGTCGGCACACCGCCCGTTTCAGTTGGGATACGACCGCGCGGATCGTAAGAGAAGCAGCGCTCAAAAAAGCGACTTGACAGCTTACGTTTAATTCTGTAATTTCTGTCATAACAGAAATGAAGCTGACACCGCTAGCGAGAAAGTTTATCTTGCACTGGGGGGAGATGGGGACCCGCTGGGGGATCAACCGCACGGTGGCCCAAGTGCACGCGTTGCTGTTCGTCTCACCGAAGCCGCTGAACGCGGAGGAGATTTCCTTGACCTTGTCTGTGGCGCGATCGAACGTCAGCACCAGTTTGAAGGAATTGCAGAATTGGGGCTTGGTGAAGGTCAGTCATGTTCTGGGAGATCGGCGCGATCGTTTTGAGACGCATAAGGACGTTTGGGCGCTGTTCCAGATTGTCATCCATGAGCGCATGCGGCGCGAAGTGGAGCCGACAATGGGGCTGTTGCGGGAAGCAGTGGAGGAGGGAAGGACGGCAGGCAAAGAGGACGAATATGCACGGGAGCAACTGGCGAAGATGCTCGAATTCTTCGAGGCCGCCTCGGCGTGTTATACGGATGTGGGAAAACTCCCGCCGTCGACCTTGCGGAAGTTGATGAAGATGGGTGGAAAGGTAGGATCCCTACTGGGTTAATTTTTTTGGACCATGAATTCTGTAATTACAGAAATAACAGACAAAAATGTCGGATGCATGTTCTACGATGCCAAGTGCCCATTTTGCACGATCTGGGCGCGGCGCGGTGAGCGCTGGCTGGGAAAACGCGGATTTCGGTTTACCCCATTGTCGGAACCGGCGGACGAAATGAAACTGGTGACCAGGGACGGTGAGACGATCGGTGGCGCCCGCGCGGCGGTTTATCTGGCGCGACAAGTTTGGTGGGCGTGGCCGTTGTGGGCCGCGAGCCGCATCCCCGGTGTCATGCGATTGCTGGAGCAGGGCTACCGGCGGATTGCGGGGGGAAGGGACTGTTCGCCTCACGTTCGTGAACAGCGCAAGCTGCGGAGTTTAACACGAAGATGGTAATGTTAATGCGGTACACATGAATGGTTCACTCTTTCGGGGTGCGTGGATGAATGTGTTGTTCATACATTACGAAGCGGAGCCGGCACGCTTGCAGGCAGAGGTGCCATTTCCATCGGATCTGCGCGACAGGAAGGCGTACGTGAGTGTGGTCGCGTTTTCGCAGGAGCGATTGCGATTTGCGTTCGGGGGGCGAATGACGAACTGGGTGGGACGCTGGTTTGCGAACCATGAGTTTCTGAATGTGCGCACGTATGTGCGCCACGCCGACGAAGTGGGGATCTTTTTTCTTGCGGAATGGGTGCCGAAGCGGATCGCGACGTGGATCGGGACGCCGCTGTTTGGGTTGCCGTATCGGTTGGGCAGAATCGAGTACGAGCATGGCGAGCGGATGGTGCGCGGCTGCGTGACGGGTTGCGGGATGGGATTCTCCTACAAAGCGAAGTGGGATGGCGCGAAATGCTTCGCGCCCTGTGAGCATGGCAGTCTCGACGAATTCCTAATTGGAGCGGTACGTCGCGTACACGCAGTGGCACACACTGCGGCGAACGTTTCGAGTGAGGCATGAACCGTGGCCGCAAGCGCGGCTGGAGGTGGCGATTGATGATGAAAGTTTACTGTGGGAGCGTTTCGCGTGGTGGCCCAAGACGCGGCGGGTGACCGCATAATTTCTCGCCGGGCGCGGGCACCGTGACAATCGGTCGACCTCAATTCGTAAGGACAAGGAAGGATGATGATGAAAATACTGGTAACGGGCAGCAGCGGTTTGATTGGGTCGAAACTGGTTTCGTTTCTGGAGGCCGAGCGGCACGAAGTGGTCCGTTACAAGCGGACAGCCACGCGGCCGGCGATTGAAGAAGGGCTCGATGCCGTCGTGCATTTGGCGGGGGAACCGATTGCGGGGCGGTGGACGGCGAAGAAGAAAGGGCGCATTCGCGAGAGCCGCGTGGGCGGAACGCGGCAACTGTGCGAGGCGCTGGCGAGGCTGGAGCGACCGCCACGCGTGTTGGTGAGTGCTTCGGCGATCGGGTACTATGGGGACCGCGGGACGGAGATACTCAATGAGGACAGTCCACCGGGCACCGGTTTTCTGGCGGACGTTTGCCGCGACTGGGAGGCGGCTGCTGATCCGGCGGCAGAAGCGGGGATTCGCGTGGTGAATCTGCGTTTCGGCATTGTGCTCAGTGGGGATGGCGGGGCGCTGGCGAAGATGCTCTTGCCATTTCGGATGGGTTTCGGAGGGATTGTTGGCAGCGGGAAGCAGTTTTGGAGCTGGGTGGCGATTGAGGACGTGGTCGGGGCAATTCAGCATGCGCTGAACACCGAATGGGCGCGGGGGCCGATGAATGTGGTTTCACCGAACGCGGTGACGAATCGGGAGTTTACTAAGGCGTTGGGGCGGGTATTGGGGCGTCCGACTGTTTTCCCGATGCCGGCGATGGCGGCGCGAGTGGTTTTCGGCGAAATGGCGGAGGCCTTGCTGCTCGGCAGCGCGCGGGTACAACCGATCCGTCTGGAGGGCAGCGGCTATCGATTTCGTTTTCCAGTCCTTGAAACCACACTAAGGCACTTGGTATTGAAATAAACGGTGCTAAATTTCGGCATTTCGACTAGACTTTGTGCGATTCTGGGATGGCTCAAGAACTTTGCCAAACATTCTGGTTGCAATCGGAAAAGCCCTTTTGATAGCCTGTAGTTTACCAGCCAATCTTTCCGAACGATAGGTAGGGTGGAGGAGACGAGAGTAATGAAACTTTCCAAAATCTGGTTGTGCGCACTCGTCGGTTTGGCGGGTCTTATCCTCATGGGTCGCCACGGTCAGGCCCTGTCCGTCGCGTCAACGGACAACAGGGCCGTCATTTACCCGAGTGCCAACAACAAAGTCATCATTTACCCGACTGCGGACGAGAAAATCGATCAGCTCAAGGAAAAGGGCATCCAGAAGATCAAGAACTACGGTTCCTATTGGTTGGTAGAAGCGACCGATGCTCAAGTCAATCAGTTGACGCAGCTTTACGGGGAGCGAGCCGTCAAGGAGAACCGTCTGAACCGCATCCTGTTGAGCGATACGTCGTTTGACACGACCTCCGGTGACCCGGCAATTCCAGACAGTCTTCGTGAGGAAGAAGGGCCTGGCAAGCGGCTGCGGCTGGTGCAGTTCCGCGGTCCAGTCACACCCGAGTGGATGCGCCAGATTAAATCCCTAAGCGGCGCGCAGCTCATCTCCTATGTTCCCAATAATGCCTACTTGGTCTTCATGGATGCCGGAACGGAAAGGGAACTTGAAAAGTTGCACTCCCCCAGCGGTCCCATTCAGTGGATTGGGGCTTATCATCCATACTATAAAATCCCGCCAGAGCTTCGGTACGCTTCCGGGACTGAGCCGATCAAGGTGCGGGTTTCCGTGGTGGATCGTTCCCAAGAGCCACAGGGGGAAAGCGGCGTTTTCGCGTTGGGTTCAGTCGTGGCGGAGATGAAGCGCAACGGTCAACAGGTCGTTGAAATGAATGTGGAACCGTCGGCCATCACCAAGATCGCGCAACTGGCGGACGTGTTGTGGATTCAGAAGGTCGAGTCACAGCGGCTCTTGGACGAAGTACAGGACCTCATTGTTGCCACCCAGACCAACGGCGCCGGGCACGGGCCGTCGACCAGCTTGGGGATTACCAACTATCTGGACTTCCTGACCAACACCGTGGCGGGTGGGCTGTCGTCGTTCACCAACCAGTTTGCGTATCCCGTTGTGGACGTTGCGGACACCGGACTTGATGGGCCTTCTGTGATACATCCGTCGTTTTACGAGTTTGGCAGCCGCTTCGGGGCGACACGCGTGGTCTACGAGGAACCCACCAGCTACATTGATGCTGGACCGGCACAGTTGGGATGCGAGGCGTTAAACTTCCCGTTCGTCATCGGTCCAGAGGACTTTTACGACCACGGTACGCTGGTGGCTTCGGTCATCGCCGGATACGACGTTCAGCCGAACGTTGATGAGGTATGCATCTACGACGTGATATCGAATCTAGTGTTCGCGTCAATCACCCCCTATACTTGTTCGGGTACGGGTACCGAGACGGGCATGTTTACGTTCGCGACGTCGCCGTGCGAACTTGTGACGAATATCCTAGTAACCTGCACAAGTCCTGGACAGGAGATCTTCGAAACACTGCTCCTCCCGACGGAAATTACGTTTACGCAGGAGGTTAACAACGTCCACCGAGACGCAAGCGGGTTCCAGTTTGGCCTCGGCATTTCGCCGTTTGGCGAGATCGGTATCTCACGCATCTGGTCTCAGGCGGCGCACACAGTGGGCACGCCACCCGTCGTGGTGATTGATCCGACAACCTTCTGCATCAACTCACTTCCGTCATTTATAGCATCGGCCTACGGGCTCGGTGCGCGCATCCAGAATGACAGTTGGAGCGACGCGTTAAACACTGACGGTTCGAATGGCGGGCAATACAATAATGAGTCGCAGATTTATGATGTGGCTGTTCGGGATGCATTGCTCGTGGGGGCATCCAATAATGTTCCCGGTCCGTCACCATTGAACCAGGAGTTTATCGTGGTTTTCGCTGCTAACTCTGCCCTCGGCGATGAAGGTGCCGGTGGGAATGTCGGCGGATTTGGCGACATTCGTCTCACGGCTCCCGCAACCGCCAAGAATGTCATCACCGTTGGTTCTTCTGACAGCGTGCGAATTGACAGCAGCGGGTGCGCACCGGCCAACCAGGAAAGCAATTCATTGTTACTGCCACCGTTCACGGCGTTCGGTCCGACCCTTGACGGGCGGTTCAAACCCGAGATTGTGGCGCCGGGCACCACGATTTATGGCGCGCGGTCTGAGTTGGCACTGTTTGACGATCCAGTGAACGGGATCAGTTCCGGTTTCAACTTCGATGACTGCGGGAATCTTGGGAGCGACGCCAATGTACTTTGTGTTTTGACGAATCTTTTTGGGTGTCTTCCCTTTGTCGCTTGTTCCAACCTGACGGTGACGTATGTGGGTGATAATCATCTTCCCCACGGTGGTCTGTACCAATGCAATTCGGGCAGCAGTTATGCCGCGCCAGCGGTTTCCGGGAGCATTCAACTCTTGTGGTGGTACTTCGAAAACCGGCTGACGAATTTCGAGTACGTGCTGACGAGTGGGCTGACGAATGTGGTGGGTCAGGCGCTTCTCCAACCCAGCCCGGCGATGGCCAAGGCCTATCTTTGCAATTCGGCCCGTTATTTGCCTATCACCAACCCACAGACGGGAGTCACGGACACTCTGCCGTCCAATGCCCAGGGCATGGGCGAACTGGACTTGCTGCGGATGTTTGACGGAGTGCCGCGCGCCATTCGGGATGAAAGTTCACCGCGGGCGATTGACTCGCCCCTCATCACTACGAATCCGGCGCCGCAGCAGACGTACTTCAGCCAGACAGGTCAGAGCTACGAATTGAAGGGCCAGATCGCCAGCAACGGGTTGCCGTTCCGTGTGAGCCTGGCGTGGACGGACGCGCCGGGATCGGGCACAGGCAAGGAACTGGTTAATGACCTGGATTTACAGGTGATTATTGGCGGGGTTACATACAAGGGCAACGTGTTTGTCCAGAACGTGTCGGTACCGGGCGGCGCGTTTGACACCGTAAACAACATGGAGAGCGTGTTCCTAAACCCAATCGGTTCGCTGGGCGGCATTGCCGCGGTGACTTCCGGTGCCCCGTGGCAAGTCGTCGTTCGCGCTAGCAGTATTGCCGGCAATGGTGTGCCGAATGTGGGCGGCCCGCTAAATCAGGACTTCGCAATGGTGGTTTACAATGCGGCCACGAATACATTGTCCGACATCCCGAATCTGGCGACGAACAACTCCTGCCAGACGGCCATGGATCTCGTACAGTTCCCGTTTGCGTTTACGAATACACTCAGCAAGGCTGTGTACGGCAATGTCCAGCCCAGCCCCAGTGTCGCGACAGGCGGCATCGACGAATTCTTCAAGATTGGGCAGCCGACTCCGGGTACCGTTTTCAACATCGATACTTTCGGCAGTTCTTTCGACACAGTCCTCTCAGTTTGGAGTGCGCAGGTAGTTCCCCAGGCCATATTGGTGCGTGGTGATTGCGGTGCGTTGACGGAAGTCGTGGCGAATAACGATGCGGCGGGCGGCACGAACGGTCTCCAATCGCAGGTCACCTTTACGGCTGACGGTTCAAATGATTACTTTATCGTCGTCGAGCCTCATAATGACGGCCCGGGCGGACAGATGATCTTGAATGTCCAGGCCAGCCAATCCCCGATTTCTTTGACGCCAAGCAACCTCGTGTTTGGCTCTCAGGTTGAGGGAACGACCAGCGCCGTACAGACGGTCACCTATCAGAACGGCGCAACAGTAAACGTGGACATTTCGACCGTTTCAATTACCGGACCCAACGCCGGGGATTTCCTGATACTGTCGCAAACCTGCGCGGGTGACACCATTAATTCCGGCACCAATTGCTTTGTCATCATTGCTTTTGCTCCCACCGTCGTTGGTTTGGAGCAGGCGACCCTGGTCTTCACGGATGATGCGACGGGCAGCCCGCGCACCGTACCACTCAGCGGAACCGGGGCTCCGCTGGCGCCGATTGTCTGTTTGAGTTCGGGCGGTCCGCTGGCCTTCCCGGGTCAATTGCTTACCACGACCAGCGCGGTGCAAAGCATCACGATCACCAATTGCGGGACGGCCCCGTTGAACATCTCCAGCGTGTCCATCGCGGGCCTTGGGTCAAACGACTTCACGTTTGTACAGTCACCAAGTTGCACCGGTGGCCCGATCGCCCCGGGCGGTTTTTGCGCGCTCAACGTGACCTTCAACCCCCAGGTAGCCGGTACCCGGCAAGCGACCCTGACGATCACGCATAACGCTGCGGGAAGCCCGACAACATTGCTTCTGGAAGGCGACGGGATACCGCTGACCCCGGCGGTCTGCCCCGGTAGCAACCCGGTTAGTTTTGGCAACACCGTCTTTGTCGGTAATACCGGTTTGCTGCAAAGTGTGATCATTACCAACTGCGGGACGGCCCCGCTGCTCATCAATGGCGTGAGCATCACGGGCACGAATGCCAGCGACTTCTTAACCAATTCAACTACCTGCGGAAGTGTGGCAACGGGTAGCACCTGCGCCGTCGGGGTGACTTTCGCGCCGACAGCGACCGGAATACGCACGGCAGTACTAACCATCAACGACAATACGGGCAATCCCGATCAGATCACGTTGATCGGCATCGGTTCTGGAGTCAACTGCCTTGGCACGATTACGGTCAACCCCCCCGCGATCCCGTCGCCGCAAGTGGGGGTACCGTACAACCAGAATCTTACAACCACTGGCGCGAAGGCACCCGCGACGTTTATCCTGGCCATTGGACCCATGCCGCCGGGACTGGCCCTTACCACGAGCGGCGCGATTACCGGCACGCCCACCCGAGTTGGACAGTTCAGTTTTGAAGTCGGATTGACGGACGCAAACGGCTGCAGTGCGGAAAAACTGTACACAGTTTTTGTGAACTGCCCAACCATCACTATTTCGCCGAATTCACTGCCCGGAGGTACTGAGTTTGTCCCCTATAGCCCGGTGACATTTACCGCATCCGGCGGCACCCCTCCGTACACATTCAGCCAGACGGCCGGAGCGTTGCCGGCGAACATGAACATCTCCAGTAACGGCGTGCTTTCCGGGACGCCAGGCTCACCGAGCAGTACATTTACCGTGACGGTCACCGATTCGAACAATTGCTCGGCCAGCAGAATCTATACGCTGACGCTTACCGATCCGAATCCGCCGATCACCATCACGATCACGCCAACCAACCTGGTGGCAGGTGTGGTCGGCCAGAATTACAATCAAAGTCTCGTTGCCAGTGGCGGATCCGCCCCCTACAGCTTTACCAACTCTGCCGGTTCGTTGCCGCCGGGACTGAGCTTGTCCCCGTCAGGTGTGCTGTCGGGTGTCCCAACGACCGCCGGGTCGTATAGTCTTACGGTTACAGCGACGGATTCCACACCAACTAATGGCCAGAGTCTTTGCACGATCAACATTACCAGCCTTGCCGACCTCGCGGTTTCCAGCTTCTTTAGCCCGAACCCTGTGATGGTGGATAGCAATCTGACTTGCAGCGTCACCGTGACGAATCTCGGGCCGTCTCCGGCCACCGGGGTGACGGTCAGCAATTCATTGCCGGCAGGAGCGAGCCTGGTCTCCGTTTCCGCGGGCTGCACGAACATTGGGGATATGCTGATTTGTGACGTAGGCACCCTGGCTGCCGGGGCGAGCGTTCCGCTCGGCTACGTCGTGACCCCGACGTCGACGGGCTTGATCAGCGCGACCGCTTCGGTTTCGGCCAACGAGGCCGATCCCATCACGGCTAACAACAGCGCAACAGCTGGCGGCACGGTCGAGGCGCCGAAGGGGCCTTATACCATTGCTCCCAACCCCAAGGCGATCACGGACGGGGACGGAGACATCGTGAGCGTGACGCTCAAGGGGGCTGGCACGATGGAGGTGCACCTGATTCCGGGCAACAACCCGATTGATTCCATTGTACTGACGAACACGGATGCCAGCAGCGCTCTCACGATTCAAGTGAAGAAGGCACGGACGGGTGGTGGAGATAGTTTGGTAAACATTGGCAGTATTGTCAGTGACGGCGGCCTCAAATCCATCACCGGTAAGGCGGTCAACTTGACCGGTGCCGGCATTCAATTGGGCGGCAGCCTGGGTAGTGTCACGGTGCATTCGATGGTCCACAGCGCGCTTACGGTGGCCGGATCGATCAAGACGGTGAACGTGGGAACGTTCGATGCCAGCAATATCACCGCGGTGAAACTGGGCTCGGTCAAGTTGGGCACGGTCAGTAATACGGATGGAAGTCTGGCGTTTGGCATTCAGACTCAACAAGCCGGCGGCACGCTATCGGTGGCCAACCCGCGCTTGAAGGGGAAGATCACCACCTCGTCCCTGTCGACCGGTAACTTCCACGCAGTAGTTCAATGATTTCAGAGAGGATAGCCGGGCCGCGAGACAAGGGAGACATCTCTTGCGCCCGGAGGATGAGGGTTGCGTGCCGATCGACGAGGGCATCGGAGAGTCGAGCCTGTGGGAACAGACGTTTTTTTGCGTAAAATGTATGGAGGATGGAGAATGAGATTTTCAGGACGGCGTTACTGGTCACTCGCTGGTGTGATTGGGCTCGCACTCGGATTGATTGTGCAGGCCGCGCTCGCGGATAATGCCGGCGCAACCAACAAAGTCATTGTCTATCCAGGTCCCACCGATTCGATCGATCAACTCAAGCGGCAGGGCGTTGAAAAGGTGGACAACTACGGCTCGTACTGGGTGGCCGAGGTTGGCGACAAAAACCTTGCCAAAGTAAAGGCGGCGTTCGGCAACCGCGTTGTGCCGGCAAATGACCTCAATCTTATCAAGCTGCGAGCCGCTTCGATTGACACAACGGGCAAGACACCGGCGGCACCCGCTGGCATGGAACAGGTCGAAAACCCGGGACGGCGTCTCCGGATTGTCCAATTCAAGGGACCGATTCAACCGGGATGGCTGGCGAAGCTGAAGGGTGTGAAGGGGGCCAAGGTCATCAACTACGTTCCGAACAACGCTTATCTCGTGTTCCTGGACGCCGCGGCGGAAAAGGAAGTCAGGGCGTTGCGCGACCCGGCCGGGCCCGTTCAGTGGGTGGGAGCCTATCATCCGTCGTACAAGCTCACGCCGGCCATGGAACACGCCGACTACACCATGGATGTCAATGTGGCGGTTGTCGATGCACCCGAGTCCGACACCGCGTTGGAATTTATCCGCTCCTTCGCACAGGATACCATGCCTGCCGCGGTACGGGCTCCCAATCAGCGCATGATCAGCGCGCGCATCGACGCGACCGCGTTGAGCGAAATCGCCAAGATGCCCGAAGTGCTCTGGATCGACCCGATCAATCGAATCCGGCCGATGGATGAGGTGCAGGACTTGATCCTCGCCAGCGACACCAACAGTCCGGGGCCGGGGGTTGGTGCGCCTTTGCCCCCGGCATTGGGCGGCCAACATTATCTCGACTTCCTGACCAGCGCTGTCGGAGGAGGAAACGCGAACTTTACCAACCCACTGACCTATCCCATTATCGATATTGCGGATTCGGGGTTTACCGCTGGTATCCCGGGCATCTTGGATTTCTTTCAACCCGGATTCGGGTTCCGCGTGGAGTACGAGACTTACGATGTTAGTTGCGGCGCGTACAACATCGCCAAGCAGACCGGCAACAGCAACATCGTCTGCGTTGCGGAGATCAAACTCGGAGGCGGGGACGACACCACGGCTATCGGACATGGCACGGTCATCGCCTCGATCATCAGCGGGTTCAACACCAACTCCGCGAATCAAGATCCCAGTGGATTTCAGTTCGGGATGGGCGTGTCCCCGTATGGCCTGATTGGTTCCACCCGTGTGTTCTCGCCGGATGTGATCGTCGATGACGCGCCGACATGCCTGTACCATGTCGATGATGTGTTTTGCGCCAATAATTTCCCGCAACTTATCTTCAACGAGTATGAAGTCAGGGGGCGCATCTCGAACAACAGTTGGGATGAGGGCCTCGTGTTTGGAAGCGTGGCGAATGCGAACGCCGGTCTCTACAACGCGACCTGCCAGCAGTACGACATCGGCGTCCGGGATGCACAGCCGACCGGAGCGACGAACACCCCGTCGCCATTCCCGCTTAACCAGGAAATGATCATGGTATTTGCCAACGGCAACGCGGGCAACATCGGTAACGTGGGGGGATTTGGAGACACTACACTGACGCCACCCGCCACTGCCAAGAATGTCATTTCCGTCGGTGCGACGACGAGTGTGCGCATGGATGGCTCGGGCTGCGAGACGACTGAGCTTCAGGATAACTCATTTAAGATCGCGGCGTACTCGGCCTTTGGTCCCACGCTAGATGGAAGGTTCAAACCCGAGATTGTGGCCCCAGACACCACGATCTATGGCGTGAACAGTACCTTCTGGACCAATGCTGCGACCGGTTCAGGCGGCTTGGAAGGGGATGCGGTTGCCCCGCAGATCCTGGGTCTTCCTGCGGACACCAACGGCATCTACCTTTGCGGTGATGGTCGTGATATTGTGATTCAAGAGCCGGACCCGGTGGCATTCGACGCGGTTCGCGGCACGAGTTTTTCCACGCCGGCAATCTCGGGAGGAATCCAGCTTTTGTGGTGGTACTTCCAAAACCGGTTGACCGATGAACTGGGCACGCCGCTGTTGCAACCCAGCCCGGCGATGGCCAAGGCCTACCTGTGCAATTCGGCCCGCTACCTGTCGATCACCAATTCGGCGACGGGAGCCATGGACACGTTACCTTCCATTGCGCAAGGCATGGGCATGATGGACTTGCAGAGAATGTTCGACTCGGTTCCCCGCGTGATTCGTGACGAATCAACGCGACGGGCGATCGACACGCCGCTCATCACGACCAACCCCGTCTCGCAGCAGACGTTCTTCAGCCAATCCGGCCAAAGTTACGAGGCGAGCGGACAAGTATTCGATCCCACGAAACCTTTCCGTGTCACCCTGGCGTGGACGGATCCAGCCGGCGTCCCGAGCGCGGGCAAGGAACTGGTCAACGATTTGAATCTGGAAGTCACCGTTATGGGGCAAACGTACAAGGGCAACGTTTTCTCGGGTCCCAATTCCGTTTCCGGTGGCACTGCCGACAGCCTCAATAACATGGAGAGCGTGTTCCTGCCAGCGGGCCAGACCGGCGCATGGAGTGTGGTGGTACGAGCCGCCGATATCGCGGGTCAGGGCGTGCCCAACGTCGGTAGCATCCTGGGTCAGGATTTTGCGTTCGTGGTCTACAACGCCGCATCCACCAATCGGTCCGATGTACCCAATCTGTCGACGAACAATACATGCGGGACGGCGATCGTCATCACGGACGACTCGTCCACTTTTAGCAATACCCTGAGCACGACCGGACCCAACGCGTACCACAGGGTCCACCCCAGTCCTTCGGCAGCCGTTGGTGGATCCGAAGAATTCTTCAAGCTCACCAATCCGACGCCGGGTTCTGCGTTCACGATTAGCACAACCGGGAGCAGTTTCGATAATGTGCTGTCGATTTGGGAGGTCCAGGTCGTCCCGCAAGCGGTGTTCGTCAGGGGTGAATGCGGAGCGCTGGTCGAGGTCACCTCGACCAACGGCGGCATCTCATCGACAGTGAACTTCACGGCCGATGGATCCAACGACTATTATATCGTGGCGGAACCGCACAACAACGGCCCGGGTGGCCTGTTGGTGTTGAATGTCAACGCCACCATTTCGACGATTTCGGTCACCCCGAGTTTGCTGACATTTCCCAGTGAATCGGTGGGGCTCACCAGTGCCGTGCAGAACGTCACGTTCCAAAACAACACGATTGCCACGCCCATCAACATTTCCAGCGCCACTATTAGCGGCCCGAATGCCGCGGACTTCATCATCGAATCTCAGAGTTGCGCGGGCGGCCCGGTTGCCTCCGGCAGGAACTGCAGCGTGAATATCGCGTTCTCGCCAACTGCCAGTGGACTCAGGACTGGCCAGCTTGTCATCACCGACGACGCGACGGGCAGCCCGCGCATTGTGCCCCTGAGCGGCACCGGCACGCCGGCGGTACCGGTTCTCTGCCTGAGTTCGGGCAGCAGCACGCTTAGCTTTGGCAACCAGTTGCTCACCACGACCAGCGCAGTGCAAAGCATCACGATCACCAATTGCGGTTCAGCCGCGTTGAACATCTCCAGCGTGTCCGTCACGTCGGTTGAGTCGAACGACTTCACCGTTGCGCAGACTTGTACTAATGGGCCAATCGTCCCAGGCGGCACTTGTACGCTCAATGTTGCGTTCAATCCCCAGGTAGCCGGCACCCGGGTAGCGACCCTTGTGATCGCGGATGACGCTTCGGGAGGTCCGACAGTTCTAACCGTGACAGGTGTCGGTGCGGCGCTGTTGCCTGCGATTTGCTTCGATGGCAGCTCGGTTGATTTTGGCAGCGTCGGCACCGGTTCCACTGGTTCGATCCAGAGCGTGACCATTACCAATTGCGGATCGGCCTCGCTGGTGTTCAGCAATATACTCCTGACCGGCGCGAATCCTGGCGATTTCATACTCGTCTCCAGCTCCTGTGCCACCATGGGCTCAGGCCTCAGCACAGGCAGCGCGTGCGTGGTCAACCTGCAGTTCGCCCCTACCGCTGGTGGCCTACGGTCGGCAAACTTGACGATTCTGGACAATGCCAGCGGCAGTCCTCAGTTATTGCCGCTAACGGGGAATGGCAGCCTCAGTCGGCCAGACGCCGCCATCGGGAAGACGACCAATATGAAGAGAATGGTGGGCAATGGAATCATCAATACCACCGGTGCCGGGCAGGAAGTCGTTCAGAATATCCACCGGGGAGCGAAGAAAGGTTTACGGTTCTATGTGGCCGTGACCAATGTCGGTTCGGCGCCCGACCGGTTCACTGTGCAAGGCGACGGCAACGACACCGGCTTTACGGTGACCTACTATTTGGGTGCCATCCCCAACGACAGTGTCGAGGTGAGTTCAGCCGTCGAATCGGGTGTTTTTTCGACCAGCACGTTGGCGGCGGGAGCGACTACCAGTGACTCCACCATGATTCGCGTCGAGGTTTTTGCGGACAAAACCCTGGTGAGCAAGGGTGTGACGAAGACCTTTAACCTCACGTTCACTTCCGTCGGCGACCCGACGAAGGTAGATGTCGTGAAGGCCACGGTAATAACGAGGTAGGCCGCAGGCTGAATAACAGATGTCGCGATTCGCGTGTCGAAAGAGCGTCGGAAGCGATGACCGGATGGAAAGACTCTTTGGAATGAAAGGCGTCGGGGTTATGAGAACATTGGCTACAATGAAGCGGAATCGTATCGCGAGCATACTCATGCCAGCGGTGTTATTACTGGCGACCTTGGGCTTGACTGCGACGCAGTCTTTTGCTGTGGGGTGCGGGTGTATGGATGTGGTGTTCGTGGTTGACGACACCGGCAGCATGGGTGGGGCTCTCGATAACGTGAAGGCGCAATTGCCGGATATCATCGCGACTGCCCAAGGTGCTTCGGGCGGTGACTTGCGAATGGGCTTGGTCACATTTCCGTCAGACAACGTGGTTGTCAACGCGCCGTTTACGACTTCTGTCAGTGTTATCGAAAGCAATATCCAGGCGCTGGTTGCCGGCGGCGGCAACGGTGAACCGGAGTCCTCAGACACATCCCTGGAGTTTGTCGTAACCGGCGCAACCGGTACATCGGCTTGCACCATTTCGAATGCCCCGCTGGGATCATTTCGAACCGGCTGCGTCAAGATCGCCGTGCTGATCACGGATGCGCATCCAGGCGAATGCTTGGACACCTTTACCCTTGGTGTATCAGATGTTTACGCACATAATGTTGCTCTTGAGGCAGCGGCTGCTGGCGTTTTGGTTTCGGCGATTTATGTGCCGGACAGCGGTGAGGATCCGGTTATCAAAGCGATCATGCAGGACTACGCCGACACCACCGGCGGGGTTTTTGTCGAGACTGCGGCGGATGCCACCGGTCTCAGTGAGGGTATTACGGACATAGTGGCCTCCTGCGGTACGGGTGGGGCGGCAGTGGATATTACCCGTACATCCCGTTTTTGGTTCACTCATGGATTCTCGTCTGATACGAATTGCGCGACCCTCTTGAGCGCCATCCAATTGAACGGAGGCATCGAGGATTTGGGCTTTACCCACCTGCCCACGGCAGATCGCAATGGCGACAATGTCATTGATGCCAGCGACGCCTTTATCGAGGCGCTTAGCTTCTACTGGAGAAGTGTTGGACGGACCGGTGAAAACGGAGGCACGCAAAATGCAAATCTAAAGGGCTCGGCTTTGTGCACCGCGCGCAAGCAGTTGGCGGTTGAACTGATCGCCGCTACGTCCAATTTCCGGCTGCTGGGTACCAAGCCGGCCAACGCCACTTACCTTAACGGCACGACCATTACCAACTTTCCGCCCGACTTGCTCTCCCAGGCTCGCACCGCAGGGGAGAATTTTGATATTGTGGCCATTCGCAATATGACGGCCCTCCTTAGGAAATTCAATAGCACTGGTCTGACGAATGATCTCCCAGCCGGGTTGGTCGAATGTTCGGCGCAGTCGAGCAAGATACTGAAGCCGATTTCGCAGGATCCGATGACGCAGGACACATGTCCCGGTATTAACAACAGCTGTGGCGCGGCCGCAGTAGTTGCGTTTGCGAGTGCGAACCAGTTTGCCCCCGCCGTATTCACGACGAGTGTGAACCTCAGCACCTACACGACCAACTTTCCAGTCCCGGCGTGCGGCACGGGTGGTCCAGACGCTGTCTGGAAGATTCTTCCGGCTGTCGGCACGGCAGGACGGCAGTTCACGGTGACCTCCGCTGGCAGCAACTTCGACACGATGCTGTCGGTTTGGTCAGGCACCTGCAGTAACCCGATCCCCGTGGGCTGCGCGAATTCAGCCGTCGGAATTGGCGGGGAGCGACTTACCTTCACTACCGATGGAACCAGCACGTTCTTTGTTGTTGGGGAAGGTTCCTCCGGCCAGTACGGCAAGCTGAATGTCAGGTTTACCAGCCCGTAGGCGGTTGTGGCTGCAGCCTTCGACAGTGACGTGATCGTTATGGCTTTCGGCTTGCGGTCGAAGCGGTAACGCTTCGATCTCACGCCCGCGACAGCAGCGCGGCGAATTTTCCAAACTGCTCGGCGCGTGCGGGCTCGCGCTCCGTATAGATCCCGTGGAGATTGTTGCACATCCGCAGCAGGATGATTTGTGGCGTGGTGGGTGTCAGGAAGACGGGGTTGAACGCCACGCCCATCCGTTTGCACAATTCGCGGCAATCATCTTCGTCCAGCAACTCACCCTCATGGAACGGATCGAAGAAAAAGCCCATGGTGTCTGATTGCCATTTGAGCAGGAAATGGGCGGGCATGTTGATGCCGATCAACGGGAGGCGCAGCCGCCGCGCCAGCAGCAGGTAAAGCACCGACAGGCTGATGGGGATTCCGATGCGCCGGTCCAGGACGCGATTGAGATAGGAATTATCCGGGTCGTAGTAATCCTGCCGGTTGCCGCGGAAACCGAGCGTACGGAAGAGATAATGATTGCAAACTTCAATCGTGGATCGCGGCGTCTCGCGTCCTGTCAGGCGTTCGCGCAGTTCCTGTGACATCTGGTCGAGCCGGGTGCGATAGGCGACCTCATCCATCTCGGGGTAACGGGTCTTCGCCACGAGCCAGGAAGCAACCTCGATATCGAAATGCGTTCCGCAGGTCGCGCAAAACTTTGCCAGGGCCTCCCACGCCGCCGTTTCGCGAAGCACCCGCAACATCTGCTGTGCATTGCGTTGGGCCGAGGGCTCGCCATCGAGCACCACGGATTCCAGGAAGCTGATGCCTTCCGCGCCCCGCCCCGCCAACTGTTCCTGCACCAACTGCAACTGCCGTGGATCCTGGTCCGCCAGCAGTTTGGCGAGTGCTTTTCGATCGGGGTCGCGCAAGGCTTTCATCGGTTGCATCTATTCCAACAACAATCCCCCAAAATGGGACGAACTGCAACTCTGTTAAAAGCCGATTCCCCGGCCGGAGACCGGACGTGAGGAGCGCTGTTTCACGCCTGGTGTTCCAGGATCCAGGCGGCGGCCGCGCCGATATCCTCGGCGACGTGGTCGGGGTTGACTTCCTGCTTTGCCAGTGTCTCGCGGCCCACGCCGGTGAGTACGAGAATGGTCGGTACGCCCGCGTTAACACCCGCTTGGATATCGCTGGTGCGGTCGCCGATCATAAAACAGCGTGGCAGATCGAGCCCGTACTCACGCGCCGCGTCGTGCAGAAACTTCGGCTTCGGTTTGCGGCAGTCGCAATTATCCTCGGGGTGGTGTGGACAGACGTAGTAGCGGTCGAAGCGCACGCCGCTCTTGCCAAAATACTCATCGAGATGCGCATGGATCTGCTCGACGGCTTCGTGGGTGAAGTACCCGCGGCCCACGCCGGACTGGTTGGTGACGATGAACAGTTTGTAGCCCGCCTCCTGCAATTGCTTCAGGGCCGTGGGGGCGCCGGGAATCACCAGGACCCGCTCGACGTCGCCAACGTAATTTGAATCCTCCATGATCGTGCCGTCGCGGTCGAGAAAGACGGCCCGGTTGCCTGTGCTCTGACTCATTGGGAACGCAGCCTATCGGAACCGCCGCTCTTCGCCAAGAACGTTGTCAGCCAACCAGCGCGCCAGTACGGGCAGGCGTCGAACCAGCGGGATGACGGCACGGGCCGCGCGTTCACGATACATCACACGACGGAGCCATTCGTTCGTCCGTCCGCGATGCCGGTAGAGTGCTGTAACTTCCGCGATATAATTCTTTTCTGGTTGCGAGGGACTGGCGATGGACCTGGCCGCGATTTCCGCCGTCCGCAAGGCAAAGAGGATTCCCTGACCCGTGAAGGGTTCCATCACCCGCAACGCATCGCCGACCAGAAAAACGCCGTTCCGGGCCGGCACGTTCATCGGCCGCCGTAGCGGATGGGTGCTGTGCAATGGTTCAAGCGGTTCGGGATCGATGCCCAGATTGCGGAAATGGGGATTCTGCCGGACCGTGTGTGCGAAGAGGGCTTCGCAATCGTTGTGAAACCGCGCCCCGCGCCGATCGGTCACGATACAGAGGTTTGCCCGCTCGCCATCCACGCGCACCACTCCGCAATAACCGCCGTGAAACAGGTGAAGTTGGACGCGGCCATCCAATGCCGCGGGCGCGCGGAAGTGCGCCTGAAACGCGATGTGTTCGTTGCCTCCCGGAAGCTTGCGCATGAGGCCCGCGCTCCGCGCTGTCACGGAATGCCGCCCATCGGCGCCGATAATGGCCGACCTGGCCTGGAAGCTCCCCAAGCTGGTAATCACCCGCCTGTCCAAAGTTATTTCGCGGACGGTTTGATCCTCGAATACCTCCACTCCGCATATGCGGGCGTGCTCCAGCAACGCATGGTCAAACAAACTGCGACGAATGGCAGTCGCCCCACGCGGCATGGGAACGGTGAGCACCCCGCCGGTCGGTGCGGCGAACGACGCGGCCGCAATCTCGTGGTGCGGCAGCGCGCGGACGCTTTCGGCGGCGCCGATTTTCTCGAGCACGGGCCAGCAGTTCGGGTTGATGACATCCCCGCAAACCTTTTGACGCGGGAAGTGGGTGTGCTCAAAAAGGGCAACGCGCAGGCCGCGCTGGGTACACAACGCGGCGGCGGTCGCGCCACCGGGCCCGCCGCCGACCACAATGACGTCGAAATCACTCATGACGCGCGAGGATGATGCTGGCATTGATGCCGCCGAAGCCGAAACTATTGGAGAGAATGCAGTTCACGCGTGCGTTGCGGCCGGTGTTGGGGATGTAGTCGAGGTCGCACTCGGGATCCGCCTGCGTCAGGTTGAGCGTTGGCGGCAAGTAACCGTGCTCCAGCGCCAGGCAACAAATGGCGATCTCAATCGCACCCGCAGCACCGAGTGGGTGGGCGTGGAACGGTTTGGTTGAACTGACCGGAACCTGTCGCGCGCCGGTGCCGAAAACCTGTCGGATGGCCATCGTCTCCGCGGCATCGCCGAGCGGCGTGCCCGTGGCGTGTGCGTTGATGTAATCAATGTGTTTGGGCGAAACGCCCGCGTCAGCCATGGTTTCACGGATGCAGCGCGCCGCGCAGGAACCGTCGGGTCGGGGCGCGAGCATGTGCCAGGCATCGTTGTTGCAGGCGTAACCGAGGATTTCAGCGAAGATGTGTGCGCCGCGGTCCAGCGCGTGACCGCGTTCTTCCAGGATGAACATCGCTGCGCCCTCACCCATGACGAACCCGTCGCGGGTGACATCGAAAGGACGACAGGCGCGCGCGGGGTCGTTGTTGCTTTTGCTCATGGCGTGGAGAACGTCAAACGCGCCGAAAGTGAGGGGCGCCAGCGGCGCTTCGGCCGCGCCGGCGACCATGGCCATGGCGCGGCCCTGCTGGACGTGGCGGAACGCTTCGCCCACCGCAATCGCGCCCGAGCCGCAACTATTCGAGTTCGTGTTGCCCGGGCCAGTGAAGCCGAGTTCGATGGCGACATGGGAGCCGCCGGAGCCGCCGAACACGAGAAAGGCGAGGGCGGGATTCACGGCGCGGATTCCCTGGCGCATGAATAATTCATGCTGATGCTCCGCCAGCGCGACACCGCCGAGCGCCGTGCCGGTGCAAACGCCGATCTGCGAATGGGGCGGTTCGCCGGGGCAAAGCGGCAGGCTGCCTTGCTGCGAATCATCCAGCGCCATCTTCGCGGCGACCAGGGCGAACTGCGCGAAGCGATCCAATCGTTTCACGCGTCGCGCGGGGAAATACGCCAGCGGATCGAAATCGGCCACTTCTCCCGCAATCTGCGACTCGAACGGTGAGGCATCGAAGCGAGTGAGTCGGCGAATCCCGGACTCGCCGCCCTGGATTCCTCGCCACAATCCGTCCCGTCCGCTGCCGACGGCGGTGATGGCTCCGATTCCGGTGATGACGACGCGATGGTGAGGCATGACTTCGTAAGTTAGGAGCGTTCAGGCATCGTTCTGTTCCAGATATTCTCTGAAATGCGACAGGGTGAGGGTCGCCACGGGCCGGATGAACATCTCGCCGAGCACGTGGTGCGCGAACCAGCGGCCAAAGGCCGAGGCGCGATTCAGTTCATGGGAGATGGTAACCCGTACACCCTCGGGTGTGGGGGTGTACGTCCACAACACCCGCATCCCGCGCGTGAACGCCTTGAGGTGCTCGAAATGCAGTTCGTGCACCTTGGGATCAACGTAAAATCGGGACGTCCACTGGATCGGTATCCAACCTCGACGCGCGCCCATTTTAACAATCAGACCGTCGTCACCGGCCTTGAGGATGCGAATCCAGCGATAGTGCGGGAGCACCCTGGGCCAGAGCAACAGATTGGAAGTGGTCTCGAAGATTTTTTCGAGCGGGGCCTTGATCAGGATGGAATTCTCGGTGCGGACGCTCATTTGTACCCCGCCAGGGCCATGCGGAAAAACCGGTGACGACTGATCGTGAAGTGGTCCATCCCCGCGCGGGTGGCCATTGCGCGCCATTCGGCGATGGTGAAGGCGCGTTCGCACGAGGCGGGCGCGTCGAAACGCGCGATGGGATTGGTGATAATCGTGTGCGCCATGAGCTTGCTCAAACCAATTGCGAGGCGATTTCTCCGCAGGTCATTGATGATCCAGCCGCCGCGTGCAATATGGTTGATGCTGCGCAAGATTGCAACTGCATCAGCCTCGGAAAAGTGGTGCAGCGCGAGCGAGCAGAGGACGACGTCGAAGCTGGCCGCGGGATAGGGAAGGGCGAGCAGGTCCTGCTGCTCGACATGAATTTCCGGCCAATCGGCCGCGTTTTCGCGCGCGATCCGCAAGATTTCCGGATTCCCGTCCACAGCAGTAATTTCAACTTTCACCAGTTGCGCCCGCGCCCAGGTGGCAATGGCGCGGGGCACGTCGGCCGCGCCGGTGGCGAGGTCGAGAATTGTCAACGCTTTCGCTGACCGGAGAGGGTCCAAAAACTTCCACAGGTAATGCAACGGGATGCGGTAGCCGCCGAGGAAACGGTTGATATCTTCGAGTACGCGGAGGTCGGCGCGGAGGAGTTTCTCCTCGTTACCGGGGCGGTCCATGATCTCGGGGACCAGGGGATCGAAGCGCCGCGGCGGAACCAGCAGGCTCATAGGGGTGACAGGGCGAGGACGGCGAACATCCGTCCCGTCTTTCCTTTTTCAGCCCGGTAAGAGAAATAGCGGTCGAGATGACAGGCCGTGCAAACTCGCGGGTTATGAACATCATTCACGCCCGCCTGGCGCAATTGCCCTTCGAGATCGCTCCAGATATCCATTTCGTAATGGCACGGCCCGATGGAGGGACTGATGAACGCGGTGCAATCGGCGGGATTCGTGCCGAATCTTTGCTGCATGGTCGTCACGGTGCTTCCCACTATGTCGGCCTGGGTTCCTTTCTTGCCGGAGTGAACCAGGGCGATGGCTGGCGTCCGCCGGTCGATGAGGAATACCGCGGCGCAGTCCGCGCAGCGAATTACGAGGGGTAGATTCTTCGTGGACGTTACCAGCGCATCGACCAGCGACGCGCGCTCGCCGGTGGTTTCGCGGATGACCGCCACGCCATTGCCGTGGGTTTGTTCGGCGGAAGCGAAGCGGAAGGGGGAAAATCCCAAGGCCGCGAGCGCATGGCCTTCAAAATCGTCCGCCTTCGTGTCCTCGGTCGTGCGCAGCGTGAACGCGTGGGTAATGAACGGGAGCTGGCGTAGCGGCGCGAAGGTTTCGAACTGCATGGATCAATTGACCACGCGCACTGTCATTCCGGTGACGCGCTCCAGCGTGGCGATGGCGACATTGTAATCATGAAGCGCCTGGACCTCATTGGAACGGGCGTCGCTGAGGGCGGTCTGGGCACTGAGGACGTCCAGCTGCGTGCCGGTGCCGGCACGGAACCGCGCCTCGGCGAGGCGCAGGCTTTCCTCGGCTTCTTCCACGGTTTTCTTCTGGGCTTCGATAAGCTCGAGGGTTTGGAGATAGTCGGAGTACCCCTGGCGCACTTCGAGTTCGACCTGACGACGCGTGTCGGCGTAATCCAGGTTCGCCTCTTCCAGCACGGCCCGAGCCTCCGATACTCTGCCGCGGGTCAACATGCCATCAAAAAGCGCCCACGACACGCTGGCACCTGCTGTCCAGCCTTCGCGTGTTTCGCTGGGGTCGTCCGCGAAGGCATAATCGTGCCAGCCATAGTTGCCGAAGATGGACGCTTCCGGCTGATAACCGGAAGACGCGACTTTGATGTTGGCCTTCGCGACGCCGATTTGTCGCTCGGCCGCTTGCAATTCCGGACGCTGGTTAATCGCCTGCTGCAGTGCACTAGAAAGTTCCCAAGCCCGGTGTTCGTACACCATTTTGCCCTCGAAATTAATCGGTGTGAAATCGTTCATTTGCGTAGAATCAATCGCCAGCAGTTTCACGAGGCTTTCCTTGGAAAGCCGCAGGTCGTTTTGGGCGCGGATGAGCGGCGGCTTGGCGTTCGCCAGTTCAACTTCGGCGCGCAGGACGTTGAAACGCGGGACGGTCCCTGCGTCAAATCGCGACTGCGCATCCACGAGTTGTTGTTCCAGCAGCGTGACCGATTCTTCGCGGACTTCCGCGAGGGCTTTATTCAACAGGATTTGGTAGAACGACTTGCGCACGTTGAGGATCGTGTCGGCGACGATGCGCTGGAAATCAAGACCCGCGATCTGGCTGGATAATACTGCGGCGCGCACACCAGAGCTGACACGGCCGCCCTGGTACAAAAGTTGGGAGGCCTGCACTTGCGCACTCCACGGCTGTTGCTGGTTGCCGAAAACAGCGCTCGTAGCGGTCGCGCCGTTGGTGGTTGTGAATTTAAACGCATCAATCGCTTCCTTGGCGATCATTTGACCCGACCCGGAAGCCGTGATTTGCGGAACACCCGCTGCGCGCGTCTCCACGACGACGCCGCGGGTGCGGCGGATTTCTTGCTGGGCCTTGAGGATCGACGGATTTTGCTTGAGCGCCAGGTCAAGGCAGTCCTGAAGCGTCATCGTTTGGGGGAGTCCGGTCGCGTCAGCGCCGAGCGTTGGTTTCACAACGGAGAAGAACAGGGAAGCGGCAGCGAAGCCGCAGAGGATCTTGGTCATGGTATCGAACTCATGGTAGTGGGTTGGTCGGGGATCAATCCCCGGAATATTTCTGGTGAGCAGTGGTAGCCCTGGAGCGCAGTTTGTCGGGATTGTTTCGCTAGGTCGTATTGCTTGGTTTCAAGAAATACCTGAACGAGGCCATAGTAGGCGGAGCAGATATGATTGTGAACCAGCGCGCAGTCGGAATTGAGTCGTGGCTGACCCTGAGTCATGATGATCGAGCAGCCTTCATGGTCGATTTGGCGGTAAATCTCCACGAGCAAACGCAGGGCTTCCGAGCGGTTGCTGTCGAGCAGCAGCGCTTGCAGCAACGAGATGGCGGCTTCCTCGGGGTGTCCGGTCGAGAGATAAACCGAAGCGATGCTGAGGTAGGAATCGGGATTCGTGGGCGCGAGGTGGCGCATGGCGAGGTAGGCGTCGAGTGCCGGCTGGTACTGTGACATGCGCATGTAGGAAAGCCCGAGGTTCCAGTAGATCTCATGGTTGCCGATGTCCGGGATCTGGTCCGGAGTGCGGCCACGCTTCAGTTCCTTGCTGCGGTTATCGTCATTGAATTCGTGGTCCAACGGCACCGCTTTTGCAAGAGCTTCCGCCGACTTCTGATACCACGGCATGCTGGCGGCCGTCGGCACGAGTGACCCATCGGGCGCGTGTTTGGCGAGCGTGTCACCTTTGATGCGATAGTAGGCGCCGAGGTGGAGCATGACGATTTGCGTCTTGTCGGTGACCGCGCGGGCCTTTTCGCCCTCCGCGATGACGCGGTCGATGTTTTTGCCCTCGGGATCCTTCTCATAGATCGCGAACGCGAGTGACTTGTGGGTCTTAAAACTGTTCGGGCAGGCTTCGACGGCTTTCGTCCAGAGCCGTTCATCGTCATCCCAGTCAGGATTGCGGAGGAACGAGCGCGCGCCGTAGGCGATGACCATCAAGCCCAGGGCGGTGCGTGCCGCGACCTGGAGCCAAAGGCGTTGCGCCCATGACGAGTCGTCCAACTGCGGGACCAGGCTTCGACAGATGCCGTAGACGGCCAGCACGGCGCAACCGGCGAACCCGATCAACGGCATGTACAGGAAGCGTTCCGCCATGATGCTGCCGATGCACCAGCTCAGCCGGGCGAAGATTGGTTCCCCCAGTTTCGGGAACAGGTTCGACGTGGGCAGCAAGGTCCCGAAGAAAAAGAAGACGAAGAAAAAGAGGGGTCTGTTGCGGCGATAATTGTGGATGGCCACGTACAGCACCGCCACCACCGAGACCAACGCGACGATGGACTCCCAATCTTCGAGCGTCCTGAAGTGCCAATCGACGATGGGGATTTGGTTGTAGGAGTAATCGCACGAGAGCACGTGCGGCCAGAGAAGCAGCCAGAAGTATTTCCCGATAACCTTGATGGCCGTTAGGCGCGCCGTCCAGAAATCGACGCCGGGCATCGCGAGAGGATTGTCGACCCAGGGCAACTCGGGCGGTCGCAAGTTTCCGAAGACCCAACTGCGGGTATAAAACATCGCCAGAACGGGCGCGGCCAGGACGAAATAGCCCTTGAGCGCAAACTCCCAAAAGTTCGAGACAAGGTTGACCAGCCAATTCGGGTGCTTCTGTTGGATGCGGTAGGTGAAATCGTAGAGCATTAAGACGCCGAGCACGACGATCCCGGTTTCCTTGCAAAACACGCCGATCGCCGTCGACAGCAGCAGGAGCAGGAGGGACGGGAATTTGCGCCCGCCGCCGAGCAAGCAGGCAAATGTCAGGGTTGCAACCGCAAGTGCCACCAGAGCGATGATGATCCAGGTCCAGTTTAGCAAGGGAGGCGGAACCGACGCCGGATGGCGCCAGCAGAGCAGGATGAATCCCGCCAGCCCTGCGGAAACCGACGCCATTATGACCTGAGGCGCGGTCCACGATTTGCGCTGACTGTCCGTCGTGGTGCTTTTTACATAACAGAGGAACCCGACCAGCAAGAACAGCGTCGCAAACAGATCGGAGCGTCCAATGATGTTCGTCACCGATTCGGTGGCCAGCGGGTGCGTGCCAAACAGTGCGGCGGCGAAGAACGCCGGCCAGAGCCGCTGGATCAGCACCAACACGGTGAAATAGACGAGCGCCGTGTTGGCCCAGTGCAGGAAGAAATTGATCCAGTGATAGCCGGCGGCGTGGTCGGCGTTGCCGAGGGTGTGATAATTGAACAGGTAGGACAGGGTGGTCAATGGCCGGTAGAGTCCGCTGACTGCCTTCGGGTACCAATAGTCTTCGTGGAAGATGGCCCTGATGTTATTGGGGCTGGCATCGCGCAAGCGTGGGTCTTCGAGGATGATGAATTTGTTATCCAGGGCAAAGCCCGTGTTGTGCAGGGTGTTGGCGTAGGTGAAAAGCACGATCACGCCGAGAACGAAAACGACCGCCAGATGGGCGGAAGTCCCAACCGCTGGCCACAGCTTGGTCTTCGCAGGTGCTTCAGCCACTGGCTGTTGCGTCGCCTTTGTGGCAGCGGTGTTTTTTTTCTTTTTTGAACCCATGGGTGCAGCGCAAGCCTTACAATCAATCGTTTGACTGAATCGGGGCGCCAAAGTGTGTCAGCAGCCCGCGGCAAAGTCAAAAAGGTTTTGTACGGGCTGCGGGAGGGGCGGGGACGGCTCGGCGACGGCATCGTCAGGACGGGCGCGTGGTGTCGAGAAGTCTTGCATCGCAAAAATCTTCTTGACGCGCGCCGCCAACTGTCATAGTGTCCTATGTCAGTTATCTACTATGCTGCTGCAAATTGATTTCAAGTGTGGCAAGCCGGTTTATCTCCAACTGGTGGATCAGATTCGTTATGCCGCGGCGTCGGGCGGGCTGCGCGTCGGAGAACCACTCCCCTCCATCCGCCCGCTCGCCGAAGAGTTGCGCGTGAACCGCAACACGGTCGCCAAGGCTTATGCCGAGCTGGAGAGCCAGGGCGTTATCGAGACCATTCCGGGCAAAGGCTGTTTTCTCAAGGAAACCAATTCGCCATTCACCAAGTCCGCGCGCCACGACATTTTGACCAAGGAAATTGACGAGGCGGTCGTCGCGGCGCATCACCTGCAAGTGGATCGGGACGCGTTTCTCGCGCTCGTCAAGAAACGGCTCGACAGTTTTGAGCGCAAGGTGATGGAGAAAACCGGCGATGATTGAAAGGACCCGCATGAACACGGACACGCCGATCATTGAAATCCAGAATCTCTCGCGGCGTTACGGCAAATTGGACGCCGTGAACGGCCTCACGTTGAACGTGCGCGCCGGGAAATGCTACGGTTTCTTCGGTCGCAACGGCGCCGGCAAAACGACGACGATCAAATGCCTGCTCAATTTGCTGCGGCCGACGGCCGGCACGGTGCGGATGTTTGGCCTGGACCCGCGGTGTAACGAGGTTGCCGTGAAATCGCGGCTTACGTATGTGCCGGATACAGTCGCGTTTTATCCGTGGATGACGGTGCGCGACACGCTGGAATATCTCGCGTCGTTTCGCCAACACTGGAACGGCGACATCGAAAGCGACCTCTTGAAACGCTTTCAACTCGACCCGAAGCAGAAGGCCAGCCAGCTCTCGAAAGGGCAGCGGACGCAACTGGCGCTCCTCGGCGCGATTTGTCCCGAACCGGAATTGTTGGTGCTCGACGAGCCGACGTCCGGCCTCGACCCGATCGTTCGCCGCGAGTTCATCGAGACGGTTATCGGGGCCTACCAATCCGGCGATCCGGGGCGCCGTACGGTGTTTGTCTCGACGCACCTGATTTCCGAATTCGAGGGCTTGATTGACGAATTTACGATCATCGAGCAAGGCCGCGAACTGCTGACGATGGAGGCCGACGCGGCGCGCGACCGATTTCGCCGGATCCGCGCGCGCTTCGCCCAACCGCCGCCACAACTTGATTTGACTGGGGCGCTGAATGTGAAACAGAGCGGACGGGAACTGGAAATCCTGGCCAACGGCAATAGCGAACCATTGCTGGAGAAACTGAAAGCGCACGCACCGGAGGAACTGCGTTGCGATTCGCTGTCGCTGGAGGAGATTTTCGTCGCGTCGGACATCTTGAAAAAGATGAAAGTATGAACGCGCTCGTCAAAAAGGAAATTCGCCTGCTGCTGCCAAGCTGGTTGACGGTTTTATTGCTGGGGGCCCTTCTGCCGTGGGTTTGGAAACCGGACGGCAGAGTTATTACAGTGTCCCCGGTAGTCTTGTTTTTCGGCGCGATCCTTATTGGCGTGGATTCATTCGGACGCGAGTTCAGCCTCGGCACTTTTTTATGGCTGATTTCGCAGCCGGTGGAACGCCGCAAGATCTGGTGCAACAAAATCATCGTGCTCGCAGTGGGTGTTACCATCATTTATATCGTCCAGCTCGTCAGCTACGAACTTTGGTTGCACTGGGGGCTTCCGACATCCCCCGGTCCACACAGTTACATTACCTTGGGCGATAATTGGTGGAGTTGGAATGGCGAAACCGCCACACTCATGTTAGTCGCCGCTTGCGGGGGATTGTGGACGACGTTGTTGCTGCGGCAAGTTGCGGCAGCCATGTGGATTACGTTTCTGGCTCCCGTCGCACTGCTGGTGATGATTGGTTTCTTACTTTCGGACATCTTCCCGTCCACTCCCAATCTGGTTGCCGAACGCGTGCTGCTTGGCGCCGCCGGAGTTTACATCCTTGCGGGATTTCTGTGGGCGCGCTGGTTGTTTTATCGGGCACAGGACGTCGGGTGGTCCGGCGGAGTCATTGCGCTTCCGGAATGGGCAGGTTTCGCGGCGCGCGCGGGAGACGTCATTTCGCCCCGGAAGCGAAGGCCGATATTTGCGCTGCTGAAAAAGGAATTCCAACTGCAGCAAGTTGCGCTAACGGGAGCCGCCGGATTGTTGGTGTTGCACCTCGGTGTCATCCTGCTGCGCGAACAATACAAGATCGGCGACGATTCGCTCGGTGTCTTTTTCGCTACCGTTTTCTGGGTGCTGTGGCTGGTGATGGCGCCACTGGTCGGCGGCATGGCCGTGGCGGAGGAACGCCGGCTGGGTGTTCTGGAAGGTCAGTTGTGTCTGCCGGTGCCGCGCCAGGTCCAGTTTGCCATCAAACTTGTTCTGACAGTGCTGCTCGGCGCATTCCTTGGCGGTGTCATGCCGATGTTGGTGGAACGAGTGGCCGTTGTGTTTGGGTCGCATCACTCGATCTTCTCCCGGGAAGTCGTGATCGGTGGTGAGTTTGGTGCGGTCGGGTTTGCATTAGCCATCGTGGCTTTGGCAGCCGGGCTGACGTTTGTCAGTTTCTATGCCTCGACGCTCGCCAGAAGTTTCCTCCAAGCCCTCGGGCTGGCCATGGCGACTTATGCCGGCTGGGTCTTGATTGCCACATGGATTGTCAATACGAAGTCCTTCCTAGGTGTCGTTCCTCGTTCTTCTCCGATATTGCAGGTCATCGTCGCCACCCCGACGATCCTCGTCACTCTGCGCTGGTTGGGGTATTTGAATTTTACAGATCTCCAGCACGGCTGGCCGTTGTGGCGGCGCAATCTGTTGGGCTTGGCGGGGGTGGTGCTGTTCATCATTGTGGGCAGCGCGTTAATCTATCATCGCGCGTGGGAAGCATTCGGGCCAGCGGAGCCGCCGCACGGTGCGCCAAAGTTTGCCCTGTCGAACCCACCGGCGTTGCAAGGCGACGATTCCGGCACCGTGCTGGTACGATCGCCCGACGGCGGGGTCTGGTTGGACAGTTTGGGATATCCCTTTTTAGTTGAAGGCCGTCGCTACCGTTGGAAAGAGGCGTGGTGGGTATTGGTGCATCCCATGCCGGGAAGCGATGGACCACGGCAGTTCGTTGCCGGTTCAAACTGGGTTTCCCTGACGACACAACACATCGATCGCGATTGGATCGCGGTGGGTATTCAGGGCAACGGGACATTGTGGATTTCGAGTGGAGCCAAAGCGAACATTTGGGCGGAAGGTGGGATGGTTCGCTCCAGCGACGAAACCAACTGGGAACGAATCGTCCGGTTGAACCCTGGTTTTCTTCTTTTGAAAAAGGACGGTTCGCTTTGGCAATGGGCAACCGTCCGGTTCGAGAGAAGGCGGCAGACAAACTGGCCGACTTCGCAGGCTTCGAACCTGCAGCGAATCGGGACAGATTCCGACTGGGCTGAGATTTTTGGTGATTGGAGCTGCTTTGCCAGAAAAACTGACGGAAGCACCTGGGCTGTCCGTATCGATTGGGCTGGAAAAGCCAAGCTGGAGCGGAGAGCCAATCTTGACCAGACTGTACTGCAGACCATTTCCCGGATGGCTGATGGTCGTATGGCTTACGTCGCCAAGGACGGGACCTTGTGGGTAGGCGAAAATACGGGGAGTTTTCGACAAATGGACAAGGGGACCAACTGGGTGGGCGCGGCAGTGACCTGGAAAGGGTTAGTGGCGCTGAAGGCTGACGGCACTTTGTGGCAGTGGATGAATCCAGATTCCACGGCGGAAGGAACCAAGGTTCAGCCGAGACGACTGAGTTTTCACAATGATTGGGTCGGCCTTACTGTCAGTCGGACCGCCGTTGTCTCGCTGGCCGCCGACGGCAGCCTGTGGTACTGGCCGAACACGGGACTCTATGACGGGGTCTTGTTGAAAGCCCCGAAGCAGCCGCAATTGCTCGCCAACGTTTTCAGAGACACGCATTGAAGTGGCCGCAGTGGGGAAGTTGAGCGTATGCGGCTGACGGAGCGCGCTTGGATTTTACACCGGGTCTCAATTCCATCTCTGTGGGCCATGTGTTTCGTCAGTCGGGTACGAAATTGCGCCACCAGCTTTCCTCTGGACATCGTATTCCGATAATGGTATGATTCTGAGGTATGGATTGTTTGACAGGACTGCTTCGTGAGGACGCTACGGCCCGACGAGACGACATGACAAAATGGCGCGACCGCGCCGTTGCAGGTGGCTTGAGGGGGCCATATATATGTTTTTGCGAAACGAACCCACCGTTTTGTGATTCAATTTTTTATGCAACCTGCTATGCGCATGAGAGTTGCGGGGAAAATGGACGGGAAATTTCGGTGGGTTCGTTTTGGAAAACGAACCCACCGGGAGGGGGTAATGAGGTCGTTTTCATCGAAAAGTGGGTTGGTTTTAGGAGGACGAGGCCACTTCCAAGGGGTTTGTCGCGGGGACGCAACGCGCTAAGATGGGTCGAAACATGACAGACGCACCGATTTTCATTGGCACGGCGGGCTGGAGTTATCCGGACTGGGAGGACGTTGTGTATCCGACCGGTAAAGCTGCGGAACGACTGCGGACAGTCGCGCGGTACCTTGACTGCGTGGAGATCGACAGTTCCTTTTATCATCCACCGGCGGCGCGCACGACAGAAGGCTGGGTGCGAGCGGTGGAGCAACAGCCGGGGTTTCGGTTTTTGGCGAAGGCGTGGCAGCGGTTTACGCATGAACGATCTTCGCGCTGGACGCAGGGTGAATACGATCTGCTCACCAACGGCTTGCGGCCATTGCGCGAGGCGGGGCGACTCGACAGCTTGCTCTTTCAATTTCCGTGGTCGTTTCGTAATGACGCAAAGAACCGTGACTGGCTGGGGGCCATTGCGGATGCATTCAAGGATTGGCCGCTGGCGGTTGAAGTGCGTCATGATTCGTGGCTGGCGGACGAGACGTTTGAGTTGTTTCGCGAACGGCAAATTACTTTTTGCAACATTGATCAGCCCGCTCTGGCGCATTGTCTTCTGCCGACCGCGCGCGCAACTACGGAGGTCGGCTACTTTCGACTACACGGCCGCAATGCGAAAAACTGGTTCCTCGAGAAACAGGACGTATACGGCGGACGCTACGATTATTTATATTCGGCGATAGAATTGGATGAGATGCTCGCGCACATCACGAAGATCACGGCGCAGACGAAGAAGACATTTGTGGTCTTCAACAATCACAAGGACGGCAAAGCGTTTGCCAATTCGCTACAACTGAAGGCACGGCTGGTGACGGGGACAGTTATTCGCGCTCCCGTATCACTGCGGGAACGCTTCCCTGACCTGCGCGCCTGCACTACGCCCGATGGCGCAGAGCAATTGCCATTGGTGTAAGAGAAAGCCATGCGCCTGACCGATAGTTCCGCCGATTACTCCACGGAGAGGATTTGCTCAATTGCGCGCCGATGTGCCGCTGGTAAGCTCAGCCGGTTTATTTCTGTGGCGGACACCCAACGCAATTCGGCTGGGAGTTTGTCGTGAAGCACGGTTCCACATTGGCAGTTGAACACACGGAGGGTGATGCGGCGGTTGGTGATCGTGTGGCGAAGTTCCAGCAACGGTTTTCCCTTGCGGAACCGTCGGCGACCCAGGGTCGGCAATTCCCACATTCCCGCCAGCAGCCCGCGTTCGGGGCGGCGTTGCATCAGCAAGCTGCCATTTCGGCGGACGAGCGCGGCGCTCACGACGACGCATTCTGTAGTCTGCGGTCGCCCGCGATTCGGCAACCGATCGACCAGCCCGCGCGCCCGCGCTACGCAAACAAGGCGCATCGGACAGACCTCGCAACGCGGGTTTGTCGGCGTGCACACCAGTGCGCCCAGTTCCATCAGCGCCTGGTTGAAATCGCCGGGGTTGCGAGCGGGTACCAACTCTTCCGCGAGTTGCCAGAGGGTTTCCATGGTCGCCGGTGCCTTGACGTCGGCGGTGATGGCAAAGATTCTCGCGAACACCCGCGCCACGTTGCCATCCACCAGTGGAACGTGCTCGCCAAAGGCGATGCTGGCAATTGCCCCCGCGGTGTAGCGGCCAATCCCGGGGAGTTGGCGCAACCCTTCCGCAGTTCGCGGAAGTTTGCCACCGTATTCGCGAACGACCGTCTGCGCGGCGCGGTGGAGATTGCGCGCGCGCGAGTAATACCCGAGGCCTTCCCACAGCTTCAGTACCCGGTCGCTCTTCGCCCGCGCGAGCGCGTGGATAGTCGGGAAGGCTCGCAACCAGCGCGCGTAATAGGGCAACACGGTTTCAACGCGCGTTTGTTGCAACATGATTTCGCTCACCCAGATGCGATAGGGATCGCGCGTGGTTCGCCAGGGGAGCGAACGGTGGTGGCGTCGATACCAGCGCGGCAGATCGCGGCGAAACGCCTCTCGAAGGCTTTCGGGATTGACCCGCGCGGTTGGTATGTGGAATCGTGTCGCCATGGCTGAACGCACATCCTACACGTGTCTGCTGGATGCTGACAAGATCCCGCAGTTGAAGCGCGATTTGAAGGAGCGCGGCTATGATTTCCGCGAGGTGCCGTATGCCCATTTTGGGGCGATGTCCGATAGCGAGAAAGTCAACGTCGCGATATACACCAGCGGCAAGCTGGTTATCCAAGGGAAGGGGACGACGGATTTCATCCAGTTCTACCTGGAGCCGCAGTTGCTCGGCGAAGCGCGACTTGGGTACGAGCATATTCTGGATCCGACGATGCTGGAGCCGCGCATCGGCGTGGACGAAAGCGGGAAGGGCGATTTCTTCGGGCCACTGGTGATTGCAGGCGCGTTCTTGAACGAGGCGGCCGCGCGAAATATGATGGAAATTGGCGTGAAGGATAGTAAGTTGATCAAGAGCGATGCGCGGATCTTCGAGATCGCGAAGCAGATTCGCGCGACGCCGGGATGCGTGACGGATGTTGTGGCCATCGGCCCCGAGAAGTACAATGAACTGCACGCCAGGATGCGCAATGTGAATGACATTTTGGGCTGGGGGCACGCGCGGGTGATTGAGAACCTGCTGGCGCGTGTGGACAGCCCGAAGGCGATTTCCGATCAGTTCGGTAACAAGCGCATTATCGAGAAGGCCCTTATGGAGCGCGGTCGAAAGATACAACTCGTGCAACGGCACAAGGCCGAGAGCGATTTGGCGGTTGCGGCGGCGTCGATTATCGCGCGAGATGGGTTCGTGTTGCGATTGCGCAAGCTCGGTAAGGAATACGGTGTCGAATTGCCCAAGGGCGCTTCGACAGCGGTCCAGGAGGCCGGCTACAAGATTGTGGCGAAGCACGGGCCGAATGTCCTGGGCAAGGTAGCCAAGACGCATTTCCGTACAACGCAGAAAGTTTTGGAAGGAGCGCCCAAATGAAAGGTACGATCGCACTCGTGGTGATTTTGTTGATCGGGTACGCGGGTTTGACCGGGATGAAACAGTTCAAGGCGAATACCGACTTCTCCGAGCGGGTCTTCCATGAAACCAATTTTGTCGATGAGAACTCGATGGATTCCGTCAAAAAGGATCTTATTGGCGAGGCGGAAAAACTCGGGATCGACCTGAAGCCGGATGACATCCATATCAAGTACGAGGACACAGAACAGCGCACCGAGGCGCAGCATCTGGTTGGCAATAAGTTGGACGTGACGTTTGTCAACAAACTGGTCACGATCACGGTGGACTACACCCAACCCATCCTCGCGATTCCCTTCCACAAGGAAATCACGCAAAGCCATATTCGTGAGGTGCAGGCGCCGCGCAAAGAGCCGAGCCCGGAAATGAAACAACTTTTAGACGCCACGCCGCAGTAGTTTTTCGAAGGGAGAATGCAATGCCGCTTTACGAGTTTTCCTGCAGCAAGTGTGAGAAGGATTTTGAGTCGCTCGTGCGCTCAGCCAAGTGGGAGGGCGCCGTCGAGTGTCCGCACTGCGGTTCGAAGAGACTGACAAAAAAACTTTCCGTCTTCGCGGCGCAGGGTGCCGGCCCTGCATCCGACTCATCACCTGCTCCGCCGCCCTGTGGCCGCCCCGGCGGCTGCAGTTGCGTTGGCCCTCGGCATCATCATTGATGGCCGGTCGGCTCGACCTCGAAATAGGCGAAATTGTTCCCGGCGTTATAGTACAAGGTCAACAAGTGCAGCCCGGCCTCGGTGAAGGAGATGGTCCCGATCTCCGCCTTATTCCAGATATGCCAACTCCCGGTGGCCATGGGAAGTTTGCATTCACTGGCCGGCTTGTTGTCCACGGAGAACCAGATTGTTTTTGGTTCGTTGCTGTAGAGAGCCGTGATTTTATATTTTCCCTTCTCGATCACGTTCACCGTGTAATTGCACCATTCACCATCGTCTGTCCAACCGATATAAAGTTGATTGGTCGCCGGGGTGAAGAAATTCGGATGACTGAAGTCCGCAAAGTCCTTGGTGTAGGAAATATCCATCCCTTCATCTTTACGGAAACCCCAGATGTAAGGCGTTGCGTGCGGTCGCTGATGATAGGGCATCAGGTTGAGTTCGCCGCTGCCATGATTGATGGTATCGACGTCGTGATACGCCACTCCTTCGCCGCCCAGGTCGAAGTAGGCGCATTCGATCCGGCCGGGAATGACTTGAGGTCCACCTTTGTAAACCGCGTCGGAGAATGGCTGACCTTTGTAGTCCTCTGGGAAGGTCGAGGAGACCTTCACCGAGTAGCTCGTTCGAAACTCGGAGCAGGCAAGAAGGCCGACAGCCATCGCCAGACAGAGGATGAAAAAGAGGATTTTCATGACGAACAATTGAAGCAGGAAGTCATCCTTATCAAGTCAAAACGTGGGAAACGCCGCCAGGATCTCGAATCACTACTTGAACAGCGGCAAGATCTGCTTGAACTCTTCGGTTCCGGATTCGCGGAGGAGCTCGAAGACGGCGGACTCAACGGTGGTGATGACCGCGCCGCAATCGCGCATGCGCTCGATGGCGACTTTGTGGTCATGCCGATGTCGCGAACAAACGGCGTCGGTGGCGATGTAGACGATATAGTCCTTCATCAAGTCAATGGCCGTCTGCTGGACGCACACGTGCGCTTCAATCCCGCAGAGGATGATGCGTTGTCGCCGCAGGTTTTCTAACGCCCGCATGAATTCCTCGGAACAGCAACATGAGAACATCATCTTCTCCAGGGGGATGATACCGGGCGTCGCCTTGACGATCTCCGCGCAGACCGGGCCGAGGCCTTTGATGTATTGCGCGGTCACGAGCGTCGGCAGCTTCAACACGCTTGCCGCGCTGATGAGTTTCTGGATCGCCGCGAGCGTCTCGGAGCGCCGCGGCATGACGTTCATGAGTTTCTCCTGCACGTCGATAACCACGAGCGCGGTGTTCTGTGGAGTTAATCGCCAATCAGACATGATGGCCTCTCGATATTGCCGTCACAGCGCAAGCATTTTCGTGAATTCCTGCTCGCTCAGTGTCTTTACGCCGAGTGAGAGGGCCTTGTCGAGTTTGGAGCCGGCATCTTCGCCAACGATCACGAAATCAGTTTTCTTGCTCACACTGTCGGTCACATTCGCGCCCGCATTCCGCAATGCATCCTTCGCTTCATCGCGTGAGAACTTCGCGAGTGTACCCGTTACGACGATGGTTTTGCCAGCGAACGGGCCGGTCGCAACGGCTTTCGGCAAGGCCTTTTCCTTCATCTTTATGCCGGCCTTGCGCAGCTTCTCGATGACGGCCTGATTGCGCGGGTTGTGGAAGAAATCGCAAACGCTCTGCGCCATCACCGGGCCGACGTCTTCGGTTTCCTGCAGGTTCTCGATGTCAGTGTTGGCGAGGGCGTCGAGATCATGGAAATGATCGGCCAACTTGCGCGCTCCACCTTCGCCGACGTGGAGGATGCCAAGGCCGTGAATGAGCCGCCAGAGTTCGCGGTCCTTGCTTTGGGCGATTGCGATCACTACGTTTGTCGCGGACTTCTCGCCCATGCGCTCCAAGTCAGCCAGTTGTCCTCCAGTAAGCGAGTAGAGGTCGGCGACATCGTGGACGAGATCCCTGTCTACGAGCTGATTCACGAGCACTTCGCCCATACCTTCGATATCCATGGCGCCGCGCGACGCGAAGTGGCCGATGGTGCGTTTCAGTTGCGCGGGGCACGCAATATTCTCGCAGCGCCAGGCGACGAATTCAGGATCACGCGCAATCGGGCCGCCGCAGGCGGGACACTTGCCGTGGATGTGCTTGAAGAAATCGAACGGCTTCGCCTCCTTGGGACGCTTCTCTTTCACAAAGCTGATGACAGCCGGGATGACTTCACCCGCCTTCTCGATGATGACGGTGTCGCCGATCCGAATATCTTTGCGCTTGATCTCTTCTTCGTTGTGGAGTGTGGCGCGTGAAATTGTCGAACCGGCGAGGAAAACGGGTTCGAGTTCGGCCACAGGTGTCAGAGTCCCGGTGCGGCCAACCTGAACCGTGATCTCCTTAAGCTTCGTTTGGGCTTGTTCGTGGGAGTATTTGTAGGCGATGGCGAAGCGCGGGGCTTTTGCGGTCGCGCCGAGCCGTTTCCACTGGTCGAGGTTGTTGACCTTGATCACCGCACCGTCGATTTCAAACGGCAATTTCTCTTCGAGTTCCTGCAATTCCCCAATATGCGTGATCACTTCCTCGATGTCCTTGCATATCCACCAGTAATGATGTGTCGGGAACCCGAATCCCTTGAGGGCTTCGAGCACCTCGGATTGTTTCTTGAATTGCCCGCCTTCAGCGACGGCGTAAAAAATCGCCTTCAAAGGGCGTTTCGCGACAGTGGCCGGGTCGAGTTGCTTCAGCGAGCCAGCGGCTGTATTGCGCGGGTTTTGGAAGAGCGGTTCGGCTGCTTTCTCACGGGCTGCATTCAGTCTTTTGAAATCTTCGACAGGAATGTACGCTTCGCCACGAACTTCCAATTGTTTGGGCGGATTCTTCACGTTGAGCTGCAGGGGAATGACGCGAATTGTTTTGAGGTTGGCGGTAATGTCATCGCCTGTCGTACCGTCACCGCGCGTTGCACCAACCGCCAGTCGGCCGTCATTATACCGCAGGGTAATCGATACCCCGTCGATCTTTGGCTCAAGAACGTATTCGACCTTCTCGTTGGGCAGAAGTTTGCGCACACGAGCATCGAACTCACGCAATTCCTCGATGTTGTAAGTATTGTCGAGCGACATCATTGGCACGGCGTGTTGAACGCTCTTAAATTCCTTCAAAGGCTGGCCACTCCCGCGTTGAGTGGGCGAGTCGGGGGTGATGAGGTCAGGGAATTGCGCTTCGAGCGTTTTCAGTTCCGCGTAAAGCTTGTCGTATTCGAAGTCGGAGACCTCGGACTTCGCCTCGACATGGTACAGATGGTCGTAATGGCGAATCTGGTCGCGGAGTTCAGCGATTCGCTTTTTGGCTGCGGCGCGATTCATAAGCTGCAAAGACTGCAATAAACAAGATAGCCATCAGCGCTGCCTTTGGCAACGCCGGCGTGGCGGTGCGGCCCGCAACGTCAATGACCAGGATGCCAAGGGGGTCCCCAGACTGGGCCGCTTATGAGAAGACAGTAGTTCATACGAAAATTTAATCCTTTCACGGGTTGAGACCAACCGTTAGAATGACACTTGTGGGGAGATTCGGTTGGTTATTATTTGGTTTTCTGGTATTCGCCATCGCGGAACGCCTGTACGAGCGTCGTTTTAGCCGTCAGGCCAAGCGTGGCGACGTGAAGATGCTGTGGTCGTACGCAGCGTTTCACATCCTGCACGCGTTGATCTATGTGGGCACAGGCGTGGAGTATTTCCTCCGGCGACCGACAGTGAACGCCCCCTTGGTAGTGCTAGGGTTGATCTTGTTTGCGGTGTCGCTGGGCGTTCGGCTCACGGCCATTCGAACCTTGGGACGGTTTTGGAGTTTGAATCTGGAAATCCGGGGGGATCATCAGCTGGTGCGCGAAGGGATCTATCGCTACATGCGTCACCCGGCGTATTCGGCGATCATGCTGGAGGTGATTTCAATTCCGCTGGTGGGAAATGCCTGGTGCACATTGGCGCTTTCCGTCGGCGTTTATATCCCGTTGCTGTTGGCCCGTTGGTGGCGGGAAGAGCGGGAGATGATCGCAAAGTTCGGGACAGAGTATGAAGAGTACCGCCAGCAGGTGTGTGCCTTTGTTCCATGGCGGCGACTAGAGACGGCCACGCATTAGCATGCCGATGGGACTGACGACACTTACCGGGCAACGCGACCAGGTAGCCGCATGACGACAGTGCTTTTTTTTCTGGTGTGGGTCAACGTCCTGGTGAGCCTGGCGGCGGCGGTGGCTGTATCGTGGCGCAATCGCTACACGATTCTCGGGCCACTCTTCGGGGTGACGTTGACCGTCATGGCGGCTTGGGCCGCCGGGTTCTCATTCTATTATTATCCCTTGTCGCGGAGCCACGCTTTGCTCGCGGCCTACCTGACCCTGGGTTTTTCCATTTCCACACATGCAGCCTGGTTTCATACGATGTGCGGATTGGCGGACAAGCTGCGCCGCATGAAATGGTGGATTGTCACCTCCTACACAATGGCCGCGATGTTGCTGGTCCTGCTGGTGCACGGGAATCTGATTACGGGACTGCGCGTGTGTCCGTTCATGGACCATTATATCTACTACAACCGCACGCTCTACCCCTGGCTGATGGCGTACCTGTTGAGTTGGCAGTTTCTGGGGGTCGGGCTGGTCTGGCGCGCGGCGCGACAGCAGATCGGCTATCGCCGCTCGCAATTGACGTATTTCCTGGCCGCTTGGTTTGTGATTTTCCTGGCCACAAGCTCGGTCATCATCCCACTCGAGTACAACGTAAACATTCTGCCATTCGGTTTTTTCGTCCTGCCGTTGAATTTCTTCTTTCTCGCCTACGTCATGGTCAAGGCGCGGCTGGCGGATTACAACGTCGTCATCGCCCGTGTGTTTCTGTACGTGGTGACGATGGTCATCATCGCGGTGGTGAGCCTGGTGTTCATCGGGGGGGTGGCCTTCGTTGCGCCGGGGTTTATGACTGAGCAACAGCTGCTGTTCTCGTTCCTCCTGGCCATGGGGATCGGGGTGGGGCTGACGTTCAGCCTGCCCAGACTGCTACCCCGCGCGGAGCGCATGATGCAGGAACGGTTGTTCGCGGGCCGTTTCGGTTATCAGGACGCTCTCTCGGGGTTGGTGAGGGAGTTGAGCACGCTGCCCACCACCGAGCAGGTGCTCAGTACCGTGGTGACCACCCTGCATTCCCAGATGCACGTTTCACGGGTACTCGTACTGCTTCAGGATTCGTTATCGGGAGATTACCGGCTGCAGGCGGAGAGTGGTTTGGGGCCGGAGGATGACGTGGAAACGCTGGTGTTGAAGGAAGATTCGTCGATCGTGAAATGGCTGCAGGAAAACCGGGATGCGCTCGTGCGCGATGAGATGGCGCGGCGCGCACCGGCGTGGTTGCGACAGCAATTGGACGGCGAGTTGAACCGTCTGAAGGCCGCCATCGCCGTGCCGATGATTCTCGATGACCGTCTCGTGGGGTTGATCGGTCTTGGGGATAAACTGAGCCGCGAGATGTTTTTCGTCGGTGACCTCAGTCTGCTGGGAACACTCGCCACGGAAGTTGCCCTCGCCGTGAAATATCGCCGCATGGAAGACGAGGTGTCCCGGAAGAACCGGCTCATCGAACTCGGTACCATCGCGGCCGGCGTAGCCCACGAGATCCGCAACCCGCTGGCTTCCATCAAGACGTTCGCGCAATTGATGCCCGAACACATGGATGACCCCGAATTCAAGAACGAGTTTAGCAAACTGGTGTTGAAGGATGTCGATCGGATCACAAAGGTCATCGAGAGCATGCTGGCGTTCGCACGGCCGGCCCAGGTGAACATCAAGGAACAACCCGCAAACGATCTCGTGGAGGAGGCAATTTTGTTGGTCCAGCCGCGCCTGAAGGGTAAACGGATCGAGTTGAGCCGTGAGTTTCACGGGAATCCAATCATCAATGTGGACAAACATCAAATCTTACAGGTGTTGGTCAACTTGCTCAGTAACGCCGCGGACGCCTCGCATGATCAGGGCAAGATTCGCGTTGCCACGGGCGTGAGCCTGCGTGACATCAAAGGCGACGACAATCGAAATCAGAAATTCACCGTCATCGAGGTGTCGGATAACGGGTCCGGCATCGCGGCCAACGTCCGCAACCGTCTTTTCGATCCGTTCTTTACGACGAAAAAAGAGGGGACGGGCCTCGGCTTGTCCATATCGCAGAAGATTGTTCGTGACCACGGCGGGGCCATCACGGTCTCCAGCGTCGAGGGCAAAGGTACCTCCTTCCAAGTCAACCTGCCGGTCAAGTAGCGCTTGGTGGACAAAATTGTCCAAGAATACGAAGAAGTTCTTTACTCGGTGGTGGGATCTGCTAATATAGAACCTAGTGGGGAACTTTTCTGGAGGCGGTTCGCAGTGTCTGCGAGCTCGCCGCGGGACTTTTTTGTAATCCCGCTTGTGCAACGCGAAAGTTGTCAATGAGCAAACGCAGGGTTGTTATTACGGGGATGAGTGTATTGACCCCGGTGGGGATTGGTCTCGAAACATTTTGGGCCAATATCCTTGCCGGTAAATCAGGCGTTGATCGCGCTCCTATTTTGGTAAAATCCGACTGTCCTTGGAAGATGGCGGGTGAAGTAAGCGACTTCCGACCTGAAGACTGGCTGGGGCGGAAGGATATCCGACGAATGGATCGGTTCACCCAATTCGGGCTGGTCGCATCGCACATGGCCGTTTCGGATGCCACGTTGAACCTCGAAAAGGAGGACTGCAATCGCATCGGCCTGGCACTCGGTACTGCGTACTCGGGCTGGGGATTCGCGTCGCAGGAGTACGACGTCTTCAAGACGAGGGGCTTTGAAGCCATGAGTGCCTACACCAGCATCGCCGTGTTTACGGGGTCGTGCGGCGGGCAGGTTTCACTACACCTTGGACTACACGCACCCAGCCTGACTATCGCGACGGGCTGCGATTGTGCCAGCGCGGCCATTGCCCAGGCAGCGGACATGATCATGGCCAATGATGTGGACATCATGCTGGCTGGCGGAGCAGAAGCGCCGATTCAACCCATTGTTGTGGCGGCGGTCGGCACCAGTCATGCCATCTCCATGCGGAATGACGAACCCTCGCAGTCTTCCCGTCCGTTCGACCGGAAGCGAGACGGTTTCGTTATGTCCGAAGGCGCGGGCGTGCTTGTCGTGGAGGAATTGGAGCATGCATTGCAACGCCGCGCCCATATCTACGCGGAATTGACTGGCTGGGCGTCCACGTGCGATGCCTACCACATGTGCCAACCGGACCCAGACGGCACGCAGGCGGTGCGCTGCCTGCAAATGGCTCTGGCGCGCGCCGGGATACGGCCGGAGCAGGTGGACTACCTTAATGCGCACGGCACTTCGACAGTGATGGGTGACCGGGTGGAAACGACCGTGCTCAAGAAGGCTTTTGGCGAGCACGCGTACAATCTGCCCATGAGTTCGCTCAAGGGTGCGCTCGGGCACATGCAGGGCGCGTGCGGCTCGGTCGAGTTGGCAGCCTGCTGCCTCGCCATGCGCGACAACATTATTCCACCAACGATCAATTACGAATTTCCCGATCCCGAGTGCGATTTGGATTGCGTCCCGAATGTAGCCCGTCACCGTCGCGTCAACGTCGCGGTGAGCAATTCCTTGGGTTTCGGCGGCCGCAACACCACCTTGGTTGTCGAGCGTTATCGGAACGGGCACGTCAGCGAATCGAGCAATGCGAACGGAAAACCGGCGACACATGAAAACGGCTTTGCTGCTGACTAATTCAGCCGAGACACAACGGCTGCTGACGGACATTCTTGGCGAGAAGACGAACATCGTTTTGCTCCCGCCGCCGACCGAACCATCACAGGAACAATTCGACTCGCTTTTCTTGACCTGGCTGCGCCTCGTGGACGCGGTCATCCTCGACGCCGTCTCCTTGGGGGAAACGACCCGTTGGGCGGTCGATTCCCTCGCGGCTTCAACCCTCCAGGAACACCAGGCGGTCATCGTCCGCGTCACGGACGCGCAACGCGTGGCGAATTCCATGCCGCCAAGCTGGTTGATCGTTTCCGAAGCCGATTCTGCGGACCGCTTGAAGCAGGCTCTGGGTACGTTTTTCGAATTGCGTGATGCGCAATCCAAACTGAAACGGGTCGATGCCGTGATGGCGCGTCAACGACAGGTGGCCACGCCGATGGTGGCTTTGGTCCCGCAGCCCCGGTCAGTGGCGCCGCCGGCCACCGTTCCATCCTTCGATGCGTATCGGTACCGCGACGCCCTGAAGGATCTCTCGCGGATTCTCAGCCAATACGCGGACGAAGGCGAACTCCTCGCGGAGTTCCTGCGGCTGGTGCGCGAGTTGCTCGGCGTCGGCAAGGCGGCGGTCTTCACGCGGCAATTGCCCGGCGAACTCTTTCCTGGCCAATCAACCCCCGGGGGCAGGCAATTCGCAGCCACTCGCAGTGCCGGTATCGCGCAGCACGTTGTCGAACACTTGCGGTTGAGTGTTGATTCGGGCATTGGCGGTTATCTGGCGCGGGAAGCCAGGATTCTCCGCCGCAACCAGGTGCTGGATTCGTTGGCGTTTGACTACGACCCCGAGATTGCCCGGGAGTTTGAAGTGTTGGGCACCGAGGTGGCCGTGCCGATCTTTGATGACGACCAATTATTGGGTGTCTTGACGTTCAGCGGCAAGATCACGGGCGAGCCTCTGGCCAGCGAGGAATTGGAGCTGGTTTACTATTTGATGGCGCAGCTCGCGCAGGCGGTCCGCAACCTGCATTTGCGCGACCGGGTCGCCGGCCAGCAGCGGTTCGTTAACGAAGTGCTGGCGCACGTCCAGACCGGCGTCATTGTCGTTGGCCAAAACAGCCGCATCCTCGCGGTCAACCGCCGCGCCAGCGAATTGCTTGAATTGGGGGGCAAAGTGATCGTGGGCCAGGACAGCCGGCATTTGCCGAGTCGTGTGGCCGATGTGGTGTTCGAGGCGCTGCAAACAGGCCGCGAGATTCACCAGCGAGAGGTGGTATTGCCGCCGGGCCATCGTCCCCTCGGCGTCAGCGCGACGCGTTTTGCAATGACGGTGGGCAACGTGGCGACGGGAGAGTGCGGCTGGATTGCGGTGGCGCTGATTGAGGACCTCACGCAGGTCCGGTTGCAGCAAGCGCGCACACGTGAATTGGCCGATAAGGAGTTTTTTACGCGCCTGGCGGCACGCCTGTCGCACGAACTGAAGAATTCGCTGGTGTCGATCAAGATTTTTGCGCAACTGCTGCCAGAGCGACACGACGACAAGGAGTTTCGCGAGCAGTTCAGCACGACGGTCACCAACGAAGTGAACCGGGTGGACGTGTTGGTCAATAACCTGACTTTCTTCGCCCATCCGCTATTGTTGGTGTGTGAGGAACTCGTGCTCAGCGACGTCATTGACACTTGCATCAAGAACGTCACGCAGGAATTCAGCCGCAAACAGGTAGCACACGTCATTGGCGTGGGGGAGAAGGCGCCCGAACCGCCCCAGGCGCCCGTGATGACTGTGAAGAAAAATTTCGCACACAAGTTTGCGCGGCTCGAAGGTGACCGGATCCGGCTGTTGCAAGCGTTCGAGCACGTGCTGCGCAACGCGGTGCAATCAATGCCGCAGGGTGGTCGGCTGACCATTAGCACGACCGACGCGCAGCGCACGGACTTCCTCGATGGCAATATGCCGGCGGGAGGCGGAGTGCGACTGGAGTGGCAGGACACAGGTGGCGGGATCGCCTTGGAGGACTTGCGGCGCGTGACGGAGCCGTTCGTGACCACACGCAACGTCGGCGTGGGGTTGGGATTGACGATTGTGAAAAAGATCGTCGAACGGCATGGGGGACGCCTAGAGATTGATAGTTTACTGGGCCGCGGGACGACGATTGTGATGGTGCTGCCGCTCAAGGCGCAGCCGCATCCCGAGGATGATTTGTTGCGGGAGAATTTGCGGACGGAAACGTCTTCTCCTCCGCCGGGCGCGGAGGATACCGCCGTGGTGCGCAACCGCATTGCGGAGCGTTGGGGTGCGGATGCGGGGCGAAAGCCGGACGAGCCGTAACGCAGAAATGGGGACGCGGCTGCCGATGGGTCGCGGGATGGGGCAGTGTATAAGCTTAATCCAAGGAGGCAAAGGAGAGATGTCGAAAGCAAGAATTCTGGTTATTGACGATGAAGAGAGTCCGCGCGAGTCGATGCGGTTCATTTTGAAGGACCGCTACGACGTGACCCTGACGGAGAGCGGTCCCAGCGGTTTGGAGGCGCTGGGCAAGAATGGGCCATTTGACGTGGTACTGCTCGACATGAAGATGCCGCAGATGGATGGTCTCGAAGTGCTTTCCAAGATCCTGCAGTTCTCCCCGACGATGCCTGTCGTGATGGTCACGGCCATCACGGAAGCCAAGCCCGCCGTGCAGGCGATGAAAATGGGCGCGGCCGATTACCTGAACAAACCATTCGATGTGGATGAGATTCGGCTCGTGGTCGACCGGATACTCAAGGAAAAGGCGCTCGAGCGCGAAGTCGGCCGTCTCCGCACGGAACTGCAAGTCGTCAGTAAGTTCGAAAACATCGTCGGCAACGGCGCGGCGATGCAGAAGGTGTATGGACTAATCCAGCGTGTAGTGGACACCGACACGTCAATTCTCGTGCTAGGTGAAACAGGCACGGGCAAGGAGTTGGTGGCTCGCGCGCTGCATTACAACAGCGTGCGTCGCGAGGGACCGTTCATTCCCGTACACTGCGCGGCGATTCCCAGCGAGTTGCTGGAAAGCGAATTATTCGGTCACGAGAAGGGCTCCTTCACGGGCGCATGGCAGCGGCGTATTGGGATGTTTGAGGCCGCCGGTGGCGGAACCCTGTTCCTCGATGAAATTGGTGAAATGCCGCTCGGCACACAGAGTAAACTGCTGCGCGCCATCCAGGAACGCGAGATCCGACGCGTAGGCGGCCAGGAAACGATCAGCATTAACGTACGGCTCGTGTGCGCGACGAACCGTGACCTGGAGCAGGAGGTCAAGAAAGGCACATTTCGCGAGGATCTTTACTATCGCATCAATGTCGTGCCGATCATGATTCCGTCTTTGCGGCAGCGTCAAGAGGACATCCCCCAGTTGGCGTTGCATTTTGCGCAGCGTTTCGCCAAAGAGCTGAACCGCGAAGTGCCCCAGTTCACGCCACCGGCGATGGATTTGCTGGTATCGTACCCGTGGCCCGGCAATGTGCGCGAGTTGGAGCACGCGATGGAGCGGCTTTTGGTTACGTGCGATTCCAACAAGATCGTTGTGGATGACCTGCCGTTTGTGATTTCTCAAGCGGAGGCGGCGACAGCGCAGATCGCTTCGCGATTGGCGGCCAGCACGCCGAACATCCACCTCGGTGAGAAACTGGAATTTGACGGCGGCGGGCTGGATCTGCCGAAGATCACCGAGGACCTTGAACGCCGCGCGATCGAGGAGGCCCTGCGGCGCACAGGCGGCGTGATCACGGAAGCGGCGCGCGCGCTCCATATCACGCGACGGATGCTCCGTTACAAGATGGACAAACTTGGCGTCATATCGGGCCGTGCGGACGAGGCGGAGGCGGAGATCGAGGAGCCGGACGAGAACGCGGCGACAACGATGTGACGTAACCAAACCTGTCCCAGACGAACGGACAAACTGGCCAATTTTGCGCACGTTTGGCCAACGGGCGACCGAATTGTTTCTTTCCACTCGAAAGTCAGTGCTTCAGATGCGTTTGCATCTCGGTTCCATGCTTTCCGGGCTGTGGCATAACCATTGCTAACTATGAGCTCGGAGGCTCGTAGTCGACGGTTAAACAGCTCAGTGCAGGAGGACAGAACTATGAAGAAGCTCAGGCAAACGATGGTTGGCGCGACGGTATTCGTAGCGGTCGGCGTTGCCGTCGTTTCACGGGTGTTCGCGCTCGGGTTCGACAACCCGGACCAGGACGCACGCGCCACTGCGCAGGGTGAAGCTTTCGTCGCCCAGGCGGATGACGCATCGGCTATTTATTACAATCCTGCGGGTCTGACACAACTGTCGGGTACGGAAATCACGTCGGGGATGGAGTTGCAGTTTCCAGACTCTCACTTGAAGGGAGCGGGATCGGGCGGGGAGATGAACACGATGTCCTATATCCCGCAACTCTTTGCGGCGACGGACTTCGGGTTGAAGCAATCACCGTGGCGGTTCGGCCTCGGCTTCACGGTTCCTTTCGGTAATGTGGCCGATTACTCCCTCAAGGGTCCCTTCCGTTACTCCGTCACGGACGCCAGCCTTGCGGTCTACGACATTCAGCCGACGGTTGCTTTCCAGGTTAACGACCATCTATCGCTTGGGGTCGGCCTAAATATCTACCTTGCCGATACCCTCTTAAATGAAAAGGTTTCATTCCCTGGGTTCCCGGATGGCAATTTCCATTTTGGCGGGAAAGGGGATGCCTTCGGAGCCACGGCGGGTCTGCTGTGGAAAATCACACCGCAACACTCGATCGGCCTCTTGTACCGCAGTCCGTTTGACATCAATCTTAAAGGCAACGCCACGTTGAATACCCCGGTTGGCCCCCAGACAGCAAACGCCACCGCCGAAATTCCCTTTCCTCAATCCGTCAAAGCCGGCTATGCGTTTCGACCGATTAAGCGACTGAAACTCGAAGCCGACGTGGAATGGATAAACTGGGATACGCTAAACAGCCTCGTGCTGCGTTCACAGAACGTAAATCTCCATGCGACGATTCCGTTTAACTGGCAGGACAGCTGGTACTATGAATTTGGCACCCAGTATGAAATCGACGAGCACTGGACGGTGCGCGGAGGCTATATTTTCTCCGTGAACACGGTGCCCAACAGCACGTTCTCGCCGTCAGTGCCCGACTCGAACCGCCACGTCTTCAGCGTGGGTGGCGGCTACTCGACGACGCGCTACAGTGTGGACCTCGTCTACCAATACAGTTTGTCGGAGGACCGCACGGTCACCGAGAAGGGTCCCGGTTCCGTCGCGGACGGCACCTGGCAGAGCAATTGTCAGGAGATCATGATCACCACCAGCTTGAAATTCTGAGAAAAGGGAGAGGGCAACCATGGCAGCAATTGATACACTTGCGGTAGAGCCGACACCAGTCAGGGCGGTGGAGAAACCAACGCTGCTCATTGTGGATGACGAACCCGGCCCGCGCGAATCATTGCGGATTGTCTTCAAAGACCGCTACCAATGCGTTATTGCCACTTGCGGGCGTGAGGGGATCGAGTACGCGCGCACGCACCCCGTGGACGCTGCCATCCTCGACATCAAGATGCCGGACCTGTCCGGCGTGGATGTCCTGCGCGAGTTGAAAGAAATTGATCCCGATATCGAATGCGTCATGCTCACGGGTTACGAGACCATCGAAACCGCGCGCGCCGCCGTGCGTTATGGCGCGGCGGATTACCTCAACAAGCCCTTTGACGTGTTTTCCGTCCGTGAAGTGCTCGACAAGTGCATGAAGCGCCGGCAAGAGAAGCTCGCCGCGGAAGAAAGTCTTCGCACGCTGGAACAGACCAACGCGGATCTTGGGCAGGAGTTGGCGCAACTCAACCGGGCCGTGGAAGCGGGTGTGCTCTCCGCCGGTGTGGTGCACGAGATGAACAACCCGCTGGCGATCATTGCGGGCTACGCCGATTTACTCGGCCGTGACCTCGCGGCACTCGGTACAGCCGATCAGGAAACGACGCAACATGTGCGTCAGCGGCTCGCCTCGATTCAGCGAGAGATCGATCGCTGCAAAGACATCGCCCGCCGATTTTTAAATTTCTCCCGGGGCCCGCAGGACGCCCAGGAAATCGTCGGCGCCCAACGCCTTCTGGAAGACGCGGCGTCCTTGATCAAAGCGCATCCTGCCAACCAGGGCGCCGAAATTTCGTTCACCTCGAGCGATCCGGATCCGCAGTTGAAGGTGAATCCCGCGGAAATCTTGCAAATGCTGATCAATCTCGGTGTGAACGCCTTGCACGCCACGAACGGGAATGGAACGCTGCAGTTGTCCGCAATGCGTGCCACTACCCTGCCTTCCGAGTGGGCCTTCCGCTCGGAGACCTTCGATCCGAAGCAGCCGTTGGTAAAGCTCTCCGTGGCCGATAACGGCTCCGGTATCGAACCTGAGAACATCAGCAAGATTTTCCAGCCCTACTTCACCAGCAAGAAGGAAGGGACCGGGCTCGGCCTGGCCATCACCTGCGAACTCGTCGCCCGTTATGGCGGTGCGATCGACGTCCGCAGCACGGTCTCCCTCGGCACGACGTTCAGCGTCTACTTGCCGCTCACGACCTGAATCTGCTAGCATCCCCGCCGCATGGGTGGGGACCCGAAAGTCGGATCGCTTTTTCTGGGCGTCGAGGGCGGTGGCACGCGCACCGTCGCGCTGCTCACCGATGCGTGCGGCCAGATTCGCAAACGCTTTGAACTCGGCCCCCTTAATCTCAAACTGGCCTCCGATACGGATGTTCTTCACCGGCTCCGTGAGATTAAGAGTCGCGTCGCTATTCGTCCTTCGTCCTGGTCCCTCTGCGTTGCTGGGTGCCGCACGGCTGCTGACCGCGCGCGTCTTCACTTCCTCGCGGAACGCACCTGGCCGTGTGTGCCCATTTACGTCGGCAACGATTTGGATTCCGGCTTCGCGGCGGCATTTGGGCTAAACGGCACGGGGCTCCTAGTGGTGAGTGGCACGGGCTCGTGTGTCCAGGGTCGTAACGGGAAACAAGTCGCGCGGGCTGGTGGCTGGGGTCACCTGCTTGGCGACCACGGCAGCGGCTACTGGATCGCATTGACCGGTCTGCGTGCGGCGATGCGTGAGCACGATCGTCGGGGTGCGACCACTTCGGCGTTGCGTCGCGTGCTGCGGCGTCTTTGCCTTTCCTCTCCCGATGAACTGGTTGAGTGGATTCAAGCCGCGAACAAGGCGGAGGTCGCCGCGCTGGCGAGTGAGTTCCTCGATGAAGACGGCAGTCGGCTCGCACTGCAAGCCGCATCATTTCTGGCGATGGATTGTGAAGCTGTGGCAAGGAAGCTTGGCCTTGCCAATCCAGACATTGCCCTCGTTGGTGGGCTGCTCACCAAGCACAAGCGATTCCGCGCCATGGTCACGCACCGGCTGCGCATGCTCTTTCCGCGCGCCCGCATCTTTGTCCCCAAGCGCGAGCCGGCCGTCGGGGCTTTGTTACTAGCCGGCGCGAAGCCGACGCGCGCCGATTCATCTTTCAGCCCACAGCCCTCGTCATTGTCTTTGACCGAGGAGCGCAATCAGCGGACGATGGATTTGGACAAGCGCCCGGTGTCACGGCTCATCGACACGATGCTGAACGAGGAGGCCCGCGTGATTCCCGAGCTCCGGAAGAACAAGGTCGTGATTGCGCGGGCCATCCATAACATCGTCCGCGCGCTCCAACGGGGTGGACGACTATTCTACATCGGCGCGGGCACGAGCGGGCGACTGGGGGTCCTCGATGCCAGTGAATGCCCCCCGACTTTCTCAACCGATCCCGAGATGGTGCAGGCGATCATCGCCGGTGGCGCCATGGCCTTGCACACCGCTGTGGAGGGCGCTGAGGACGACCCCGTGGCGGGTGCGGAGGTGGTGCGAGCACGCGATGTCACCCGTCGCGATGTCGTGATCGGCATCGAGGCGAGCGGTTCGACGCCATTTGTACTGGGGGCGCTGGACGAGGCCAAACACAGGGGCGCGAAAACATTTCTGCTTTGTTTCTCTCCACCGCGTTCCGGGATTCACACACCGCTTTTTTTTCACACCGGGCCGGAAGCGATCACCGGTTCAACGCGATTGAAAGCGGGGACGGCCACCAAGCTCGTGCTGAACATGCTGACGACGATCTCGATGATCCGCCTCGGCAAAGTTGTCAGCAACCTGATGGTGGACGTGAAACCGACGAATGAGAAGCTGCGCGCGCGTGCATGCCGGATTGTCGCGGCCCTCAAGCATTGCAGTAAAGAGGAAGCGCTAAAGCGGTTGTTGCGGAGCCACTGGAACGTCAAGAAAGCCTTGCGATGAGGAGGTGGCTAATTGCCCTGTTGCTTCTGGCTGGCTGCGTGAAGCCGGGGGACAATCGCGTTGAGATTACCTACCAAACGATTGAAACGCTGCCGGAGCAACAAGCGCTTCACCAAAAGATCATTGGCGAATTCGAAAAGTCGCATCCGCAAATCCATGTGCGGGTGATCTATGACACATCCAAGTTTCAGAAATTGAATGTGCAACTGGCGGGCGGCGAGGCCCCCGATTTGTTCTACTACACGGTGGATCGGCTTCCCACGTTGGCGCAGCGTGGCCAGATCGCCGACCTGACGGAAGGGTTCTTGTCGCTGGCGGATCAATTTTACCCCGAGGTCGTCGAGGCGTGTCGGATCAACGGCCGGCTGTGGATGGTGCCATTCCATTACAGCACCGACGTCTTGTTTTATAATCGCGATTGGTTTGAGAAGGCTGGTGAATCCGCGCCGGACGAGACGTGGGATTGGCAGAAATTCGCCGAGGTCGCCGCGCGGCTGGCGGTGCAACGACAAGTAAAGATAGCCACGGTTTTACCGCGACCGCTGCTTCTGGTGCAGTCCTTTGGCGGGGTGCTCTTCGCTGACGGAAAGAGCACGGTGAACTCGCCTGAGTCAATTGCCGCGCTCCAATTCTATCGCGATCTGGTGGCGCGCGGAATCGCGCCGACGACGGCGGCGATGGGCGAAGTGGAGGCGTTTGACGGTGTGAATCTGTTCCGAGACGGAAAAATCCCGGTGCTCGTAGGTCGCACTTATATGCTGACGGAATTTGATCATATTGCGGATTTCCATTGGGATGTAGCTCCTGTGCCAAAGGGGAAGGTCCGCTGGTCGCGTTTATCAATCGGAGGTAATTGCATATGGAGCGGCACGAAGCATCCGCAGGAAGCATGGGCGTTCGCGCAATTCTATTCCACGGAAGGGGCGAAGATCGCGGCGAGAAGTCGCAATGCGATTGCTGCATTGAAGGTCGCTGCGGCAGCAGCCCAATTCCCGCAGGCGATGTTGGAAGCGTTGCCGTATTCACATTTGGATAACCCGTGGGGCTATGCTTTTTGGGACGAATTCAACCAAAGAGCGTTCTTTGAAACAACTGATGCAGTGGCACTTGGGCAGATCACGCCAACGACCGCGGCGCAGGCAATTGAATCCATCGGCAACGGCTTGCTGCATCCACACTAAAACGCTTGACCCCTTTCCCCCTCTGCGGCATTGTGTGCGCCGTTTCCCCGTAAACTGAATGGAGATAATTATACGCATGAAATTGAAGTTTTTGACTATTGGTTGTTCCGCTCTACTGGTTATGGCGTCCGCCATCGCGTGGGCCCAGAACGCCAAGGCTGACGATATTACTACAACGAACTGGCACGGTAACGTGGCATTTGGTTTATCGCTGGCGAGGGGCAACAGCGACACGTTTTTGATGAACGCCAGTGCGCTGGCGGCTCGGGAGTGGAACCAGAACGAATTGAAATTTGGCGCCGATGGCCAATATGGACTCAATAACTGGGGGCAGTCCAACCAAACGCAGTCAGCCGATAGCGTTCACGGGTTTGCGGACTATAAGCGGCTTATTACGGATCGGTTTTATGGAGATTTGAATGTGGATGGAACCCACGACGATCTCGCCGATCTTCGTTACCGCTTGATCGTCGGCCCGGCGATTGGCTACTACTTCATCAAGAGCGACGCCACGAAGGTGAATGGGGAAATTGGCCCTTCGTTTATCTATGAAAAATTGGGCAGCAACACCCTGAGTTACGTGACGATGCGTGTGTCGGAACACGCGGAGCATTCCTTCAACAAGGGATGCAAAGTGTGGGAACAAGTTGACTACCTTCCCCAGGTGGACGATTTCAACAACTATCTGGTGAATACAGAAGTCGGTGCGGAAGCGGCACTAAACACTCGCCTGAGTTTGCGTATTGTCGCGAAGGACCAATTCAACAGCATGCCTGCCGCGGGTCGGAAGGAAAACGACATCACGTTGGTCAGTGCCGTCGTATTCAAGTACTGAGCACCGCGACGGGCCTGATTTTTTCCTCGCAACGCCTGCCGTGCATTTGTATGTTGCACGCGCCATGCGAATTCTATCCGGCATCAAGCCAAGTGGTAAGTTACACATTGGCAATTACTTCGGGATGATGCGCCCGGCGCTGGAACTGGCGCAAAAGGGCGAGGCATTCTATTTTATCGCGGACTACCACGCGATGACAACGGTTACGGATCCCGAGGAGCTGCGCGGGAACTCGCTGGACATTGCCCTGGATTTTTTGGCGTGTGGACTGGATCCATCCAAAACGGTGTTTTACCGTCAGAGCGACGTGCCGCAGGTGACGGAGTTGACGTCCATCCTGCTGAACCTCACGCCAGTGCCAATGTTGGAGAACGCGCATGCCTACAAGGACGCTATTGCGCAGGGTCACAAACCAAACGGGGGTCTCTTCACGTACCCGGTGCTCATGGCCGCGGACATTCTGATTGTGCAAGGCGAGCGGGTGCCTGTCGGCAAAGACCAGAAGCAGCACCTCGAAATCGCGCGAGACATCGCGGGCGTATTCAATCGCCAGTACAGTGAAATCTTTGTCATTCCCGAGGCGGAAATTCAGCCCGATGTGGCGACGCTGCCGGGGATTGATGGCCGCAAAATGTCCAAGAGCTATAACAATACCATTGAGATTTTTGGCGACGAGAAAGCGACACGAAAAAGAGTGATGAGCATCGTCACGGACTCCCAGCCGGTGGAAGCGCCCAAGACGGACCTCGATAAGAACATCCCCCTGCAACTTTACAGGCTGGTCGCTGCGCCCGACAAAGCGCGGGAATTGCAGGTGAAGTTGGCTGCCGGTGGGTTTGGTTATGGCGACGTGAAGAAAGAGCTGTTGGCGACGTTGACGGATTATTTTGCGCCGTTCCGGAAGAAGCGCGAGGAGCTCGTGAAGAACCTGGATTACGTCCATGAAACGCTGCGCAAGGGTGCGGAGCGCGCCAACGTGGTGGCGAATGAAACCATGGAGCGGGTACGCAAAGCGGTAGGGCTACGATGAACGCCGAGATGCTTCAGTCTCTGGCGGCAAAAGTTGGCACGCCGTTCTGGATTTGCGACGCAGCCCTCTTGCGGCAACGGATTGCCGCTATTAAACTTCTCACTGAGGGGGTGGGATTGCAGGCGCGCTACGCCATGAAGGCGTGTCCCGCGACGCGGATATTAAAGGAGATGCTGGAGGCCGGCATCTGGATTGACGCAGTCTCGGGTAACGAGGTATTGCGGGCGCGACGCGCAGGTTTTCCGGGTTCGTCGATCTTGTACACCAGCGACGTGTTTCGCGACGGAGCGATGGCGATCCTGCGCGAGCACGGTGTGATGCCGAACCTTGGTTCGCCGGGTATGCTGCGCGAACTGCACAATGCGGGATATGACGGGCCGATTTCACTGCGGGTGAATCCCGGCTTCGGCCACGGTCACGTGAACGCCTGCGACACGGGCGGTCCGAGCTCCAAGCATGGAATCTGGTTTAGCGACATCGGCGACGTGGCCATACGGGCCGAAAGATTTGGCATGTCGGTCACCATGCTGCACGCGCACATCGGCAGCGGGCCGAAGTTCCCGGAGCTATTGGACAACATGCGACGACTGGCGAAGGAATTCGTCGAGTTCATCCCGAGGTTCCCGAAGCTTACCGCCGTCAGCCTCGGGGGTGGGATTCCGCACAATTATCGCAATGCGAACGATCAGCCTTCGCTGGAGCCGCTTCGGACAGTGTTGGAGGACGCGCGCGCCAGTTTCTGCAGTGCCGCGGAACGTGACGTGCGATTGGAGGTCGAACCCGGCCGTTATCTCGTCGCGCCGGCGGTGACGTTGGTCGCGCGGGTAACCGATGTGAAACGGACGGAAACGAACGAGCGTGGCAAAGGGGAAACATTTGTGATGGTAGATGCTGGTTTTACCGACCTGCTGCGACCTGCGATGTACGGGTCGTTCCATCGCATCACCATCGCCGGCCGTCACGAGCGCGATGGAATGTCGGACGTGGTGGTGGCCGGACCGTTGTGCGAATCGGGCGACATCTTCACGCGTGATGGACACGAATTGTTGGTCCCGCGCCGTTTGCCGACGCCACGCGTCGGCGATCTGCTTCTTCTGCACGACGCGGGCGCGTACGGGTACGCCATGAGTTCGAATTACAATTCTTTGGGTCGCGCGCCGCAGTTGATGCTGGAATTGGATGGGTCGGTGACGATGTTTTCGCGGCGGGAGACGGTGGACGATTTGCTGGCCACGGAGGCGAACGAGAAGATTTCCTGAATGGAAGCGGATTACAAAGTAAAACTGGAGGTCTTCGAGGGGCCGTTGGATTTGTTGCTGTACCTCATCAAGAAAGAGGAAGTCGACATCTACGATATCCCCATCGAGCGCATCACCAACCAGTACATGGAGTACCTGAGCCTGATGCAACTGCTCAACCTGGAGGTGGCGGGCGAGTTTCTGGTGATGGCGGCCACGCTGATGTACATCAAGAGCCGCATGCTGCTACCCGTCGACCAGCAGGTCACGGACGCGGAGGCCGAGGAAGGGGAAGACCCGCGCTGGGAATTGATCCGCCAGTTGGTCGAGTACAAGAAGTTCAAGGACGCGGCGGTGCAGCTCAGCAAGCGTGAAGAGGAGCAGGCCAAGATTTTCCCGCGCCAGGGTCCCGACGCGGGAATCGAGGCGGACAAGAACGTGCCGCTGGCGGAGGTCAGTATTTTCGACCTGATCAACGCATTTAACGATGTGTTGAAGAAGGCCACCGCGCGCGAGGATTTTCACGAGATCCTGGAGGAACGATTCACGGTTAGCGACAAAATCGAGGAGATCCTTTATACTCTGCGCGACCGGACGGAAATGATTTTCAGCGAACTGTTTGCCAATGCCGGTTCGCGAGCGGAAGTCGTGGTGACATTTTTGGCGTTGCTGGAATTGATTCGCATGAAACGGCTCAAGGTGCAGCAAACGGAAGCGTTCGGAGAGATACAGGTAATCAAGGTGGCATGACACTGGAACTGAAAAAGATTGTTGAGGCGTTGATGTTCTCGGCGGAGCGACCGCTCGCGCCGAAGGAAATCCGCACGATTTTTGCCGAGGCGACGGATGAGGAGAACACCAGCACGACGGAGCCCTTCCGTAACACTCGCGAAGCAGAAATCGTCGCGGCGCTCGATGAGCTCAAGGCGGAATACGATTTGCAGCAGCGCAGTTTCCAGTTGGTGGAGATCGCCGGTGGGTGGCGACTGGTGAGCCGATCGGAGTACGCGCCGTGGTTGAAGAAACTACTGGATGAAGCGCGTCCGCACCGTCTGTCCCCGCCTTCGCTCGAAACCCTTTCCATAATTGCGCTGCGCCAGCCGATTTGCCGGGCGGACATCGCGGCGATCCGTGGCGTGGAAGTCGATGGCGTCATCAAGACCTTGCTGGAGCGCGATCTCATCACCATTACCGGCAAGAGCGAAGCGGTCGGGCGGCCGATGCTTTATGGCACGACCCAAAAGTTTCTCGAACATTTCGGCCTGCGCGATTTGGATGACATGCCCAAGGCTGCCGAGTTGCGCCTCCAGGCCGCTAGCTTGAAGACTGCGGAGCAACAGGCGCAAGAAGCGAAGAAGGTGGATGCGGCGGCTTCCGGCACAGAAGCGACCGAACCAACCGCCGAAGCGACGACGACGACACCCGATGAAGGACAAGCTCCAACCACTGCGCAGTAAGATCGACGAACTCGACTCGAAGCTGGTCCGCCTGTTGAACGAGCGGACGAAGGTCGTGCTCGAAATCGGCAAGATCAAACATACGTCCGGCGGGGAAGTGTATGCGCCCGACCGTGAGGATGCGGTGTTGCGCCGGATCGTGGAGAAGGGCGATGGACCGTTGCCCGCGGATTCGTTGCGCGCGATTTATCGCGAGGTCATGTCCGCATCGCTGGCGCTCGAGAAGGCGCTCGTGATCGCTTATCTCGGGCCGGAAGCGTCGTACTCACACCTGGCGGTGATCAAGAAATTCGGGTCGAGCCTGAAATACGAGCCGTTGCCGAGCATCACGGATGTTTTTGTGGAAGTGTCGAAAGGCCGCGCGGATTATGGTGTTGTACCGATTGAGAATTCGACCGAGGGCGCGGTCACGCATACGTACGATATGTTCCTCGATAGCGAGCTGAAGATTTGCGCGCAGATCGTGTTGCCCATTCGCCACAATTTAATGGCAGCGATTCCGCGCGACCAGATCAAGAAAGTTTACTCGATTCCGCAAGTGCTAGCGCAATGCCGGCAGTGGCTGCAGCTCAACATGTCGCACGTCGAGTTGATTGAGACGTCGAGCAGCACCCGCGCGGCGCAAATCGCGAAGACGGAACCGAATGCGGGCGCGCTGGCGAGTTCGCTGGCGGCCGAGATGTACGGGCTGACGATTCTTGAGGCCAACGTCCAGGATTCAAGCGAGAACGTGACGCGCTTTTTGGTCATTGGGCGCAAGTATCCCGGCCGAACGGGCAGCGACAAGACGTCCATCATGTTCTCGGTCCAAGACCACGTCGGCGCGCTGCACGATTCGATCGCGTCCTTCAAGAAATTCAAGATCAACATGACCAAGATCGAGTCGCGTCCCAGCAAAAAGAAGGCGTGGGAGTATTACTTCTTCGTGGACATCCTCGGCCACTGCGAAGACGCGCTGGTGAAGAAAGCGCTCGCCGAGTTGGCCAAGCATACGATGTTCGTGAAGATCCTCGGCAGCTATCCGAACGTGAATGGATAACAAAACCGGCCACACTAACGCACATTTCGAAACTGCCTCTCAAGTTCAACTTGGCATGCAGCTGGCCGGAGGAGGTCACAGTTCGCCCACATCCTTTTGAAGAAGGGAGCGAGAATTTCCCAAGCCGGTGTTCTGTAATCAGCTTCGCCCCGCCATTGAGTCACATCGTGGAGTGCATTTCCTCTCACGCCTGAAGGGTCGGTCGCGATCGCATACCCTTTAATTCCTATCAGGCCAGCTTCGATCGACACCGGCGAGGGAATGAGTAAATGGGTTTCCGCAAAGCTTAAGTAGTTTTGGACTGCCCGAGTAAACTCCTTCTCAATATATCCGCTTGCGACCCAACTGCGATCTGAAGGTGATCCCCACCGTTCGCGGATTTCTTGATGAAAATCAGCGTTAAGAATACGAGCATCCACGCCCCATATTTCGCGACTCAAAAAAAGCTGCGAGAAGTTGTATAACTTACCGTCGCTGTGTGTTTGAAATACAATCGCACCGAAGGTATTGCGTTCAACACTCCAGCCGCCTACTTCGCCGAGAGGGCGTAGATTACCCGCGACACAAAGATTCTTCGCTTCCAGCGTGCTCCAGCGTCGCATTAGAACGCAATCGTGTTAGTGCCTCAATCAGAGCTTTCTCAATGAAGTTTCGATTGAGATTAGGCGGTGTGTCGCTCTGCCACGAATAAAACACTGTCAGTCGTTTAGCCATCGGAGAAAAACCTGCCTCTTTCCAAGCCTACAAGCGAGTCTTTTTGGTAAACGGCTCGTGGCCTCCATGGTGAGTGCCGCTTGCCAACCAGGCCAGCAAGTGTGATAACTGGCGGCGATGAGCACCACATTACACGCCGTGACCGCTTACCCGTTCAACGTCGACGGGCCGCTCTGTCCGCTGTTGAACCACGCGGAATTGCTTGGCGAATTCTACGCCGAGGACGGTCTACGGCATGGCATCAAAAGCTTTTGCAAGAAGACCGCCTGGCCCGGCAAGCCGTTGGTTTCGTTTGCCATCAGTCCAGAGAAGTTGCAGGAACTGTTGCTCAGCCTTTTCAATACTCCGGCTGCGCGGGCGATCCTGCACCAGCTCAGTGAGGCCGACCGAGCGACGTATCTGGACAATGCCATTTGGGAATGGTTCACCACGACGAATCCCAAACTGGGGGAGCGGGTGGTGGGCTGCTGTCACGACATCAAGGGGAAATCATTCATCAAGCCGGAGGCGCTACAGAGATGTTTGTCCGACTTCCAGAAGGAAGCGCCCGATGGGAATTCCGTCACGCAGCTTGCTTACGTGGTGCTAGCGTTTGCGATGTTGCAACCCGATGACCGTTATCGGCTGGGCGAAATATTCCTGTCGGCATTTCCTGAGTTTGCAGAGGGATTCGGTGGATCCAAGGTGTCAAAGGCTAGCTGAAGGTAACGGAGAAAACGCTCGCCAAGCACACGATGTTCGTTAAAATCCTTGGCAGCTAGCTCACTATGATGAGCCAGATTCACCGCTACTAGGTTGACCACCGCCGGAGATTTGGAATTGATCTTCAGCACCACCGGAAGTGGAATTAGGCTTTCTTATTTGACCCACCTTCCGTGCTTTGACAGACTGACGTTGTGAGCTTTACATCCGTTGCCAATCAATTTGTTTGTGATGTGCCGGTGTATTATTAATCGATAATTATGCTGGACACGGTGAAGCGGAAAGGGTAGAGGGAGGAATATGGAAGAGGTTGAAGGATGGATGCGGGATCTGCCGTTGCGCTTCGCGCTATGGCAGACAAGAAAGGGACTTGAATCGCGTGGCCGCTTCGTGGAACGCGACTGCGGCCCTTCATCTCCGAAGAGCCTTGAAAAATACACAAATTGCGAAACGAACCCCCCAGTTAACTTATGAAATTGCAAGTACTTGCGTGTTCGGTCCTCGAAAACCGGCCGGGGCGATATGCGGATGTCCTTTACCGTTTGACCCTGCTTCCCAGCTTTGACAGACTGCCGCTATGAGCTTCACGTCCCTTGCCAATCAATTTGTTTGTGACGTGCCGGTTTATGAGCCGGGGAGGCCGATTGAGGAAGTTGCGCGGGAGATGGGGTTGGATCCGCGGACGATCATCAAGCTGGCTTCGAATGAGAATCCGTTGGGGCCTTCGCCGAAGGCGGTGGTGGCGATGCGGAAGGCGTTGGCGACGGCGCATCTTTATCCGGATGGGGGCGGGTTTTATTTGCGGCAGGGGATCGCGAAACAGCTTGGCGTTGAGATCGACAATATCGTGCTGGGGACGGGGTCGAATGAGATTATTGAGTTTTTGTATCACGCGTTTGTTTCACCCGGAGATGAAGTCATTGCGGGCGATCGGGCGTTCGTCATTTACAGCATCATGGCGAAGATGTTCCAGGCGCGGTGTGTGGAGGTTCCGTTTCACGGTCATACGCACGATTTGAAGGCGATGCTGGCGGCGATCACGCCGAAGACGAAGCTGGTTTTTGTGGCCAACCCGAATAATCCGACGGGCACGCGGGTGACCGATGCGGAACTGGATGACTTTATCCGTCGTTTGCCAGCGCATGTGATTGCGGTGCTCGACGAGGCGTATATTGAGTTTTTGGATGATCCGCCGTCGTCCATCAAGTATGCGATGGAACGAAATGTGATTGTACTGCGGACGTTCTCGAAGATTGTCGGGCTGGCGGGACTGCGCATTGGGTACGGCGTGGCGCAGAAGGAATGCATCGCGTTGCTGCAACGGGTGCGGCAACCGTTCAATACGAATGCCATTGCGCAAGCGGGAGCGCTGGCGGCCCTGAGCGACACGGCGCACATTCGCAAGACGAAGACTCTTACGCGACGCGGGCTGGCGTATTTGGAGAAGGAATTTACTCTGCTAAAGCTCGAATACGTGCCGAGCTGCGCCAACTTTGTGCTTGTCAATGTGGGCGATGGGGATGAAGTATTCCGCGCTTTGCAGCGGCGCGGCGTGATTGTGCGGCCGATGCGTGGTTACAAAATGCCTGCGTGGGTGCGGGTAACGGTCGGGACGATGCCCGAGAATCGGAGATTTATTGGGGCGCTCAAGGCGTCGCTCTCAAAGTAACAACATAACATGATCATCATCTGCAAACCGGAAGCGACGGACGAGCAAATTGGGCACATTGAGGACGCGATTCGCACGTGGGGGTTGAAGCCGCACACGAGCCGTGGGGTCGAGCGCACGATCATCGGTGTCATTGGGCCCGAAGACCTGATTCGCGAGAAACCGCTGGCGGCGTTCCCGGGCGTGGCGTCGGTCACGCCGGTGATGAAGCCGTACAAGCTCACCAGCTACGATTTTACGCACAAACGAACGGTGATCGACGTTGGCGGCGTGAAGATTGGCGACCAGAAGAAGGTCGTGTTGATGAGCGGGCCGTGCTCGGTCGAGAGCCGCGAGCAGATTTTGGAGATCGCGAAGATTGTGAAGAAGGCGGGGGCGACGGTGTTGCGGGGCGGCGCTTTCAAGCCGCGCACGTCGCCGTACACGTTCCAGGGTTTAGGTGTCGAAGGCTTGAAACTGCTGGCGGAAGCGCGCGCGGCGACCGGGCTGCCCGTCATTACCGAATTGATGGACACCAAGGACGTGGAGGTGGTCGAGCAATACGCGGACATCATCCAGATCGGCGCGCGCAACATGCAGAATTTTTCGTTGTTGAAGGAAGTGGGGCGTTGCCAGAAACCAGTGATGCTCAAGCGCGGCATGGCAGCGACGATCAAGGATGTGTTGCTCAGTGCTGAATACATTCTCAGCGAAGGCAACATGAACGTCATGCTTTGCGAGCGGGGTATCCGCACGTTCGAGACTTATACGCGCAACACGCTCGATCTTTCGGCGGTTCCCGCGTTCAAGAAGGAATCGCATTTGCCGGTGATTGTTGATCCGACGCACGGCGCGGGCCACCGCGAACTGATTCCAACGATGGCACTGGCGGCGATTGCAGCGGGAGCGGACGGGATCATGGTTGAAGTCCACAACGATCCTGAGGCGGCCCTATCGGACGGCGAGCAGGCGATGCTCCCGGAGAAATTCGAAGCGTTGGTGGCGCAGATGCGGGCGGTCGCGGCGGCGATTGGGAAGACGATCTAAGACGGGTAACGCTACTGCAGCGCGTTTTTCAGGTCGTTGATCCCTTTGTCGAAGGCGGATTTGACTTCGCCCCAGGCGTTCGTCGTGGCGGTTTTCAGATCGGCCAGTTTAGGTTTTAAGTCATCTATCTTTTGCTGAGCTTCGGCAATTTTCTTGTCCAGCGCGGCCCGGGCATCGCCGGTTTGTGTCTGGGCCTGGGTTTTGAGGTCGTCCAGTTGTTTGCCCAGTTTGTGATACTCCCGTTCCGCTTTCCTGTCGAACGCCTGGACTTGTTGTTCGGTATAGTTTTCTGCGGCGACAACTTTGTTCGTGGACTCGGCGGGTGAAGCCAGCGAGACGCCAAAGAGCAGCGAAGTGACCGCGATTAGTTTTCCTATTTTCATGCGTGATGACCTCCGTGGCTTTTCTTTAGCCGACAGATTGCTCCAGTACAAGGCAATTGGCTTGCGGTGGGTCCTGGGGCGGTGTAAGAAGGCGGCGAGATTCCAAGGAGATCTCGGATGGCACGAACGAAAAGGGGACGGACTGCGCTCGCGGGGTATTTATTCCTTTTGCCGAACCTGCTCGGTTTTCTGGCGTTCACCCTTATTCCCGTGGTGGTTTCGCTGGGATTGAGTTTCTTTGAATGGGACCTTTTCTCGCCGCCGAAGTTCGTGGGGTTCCATAATTTTTCCACATTGGTGCACGATCACGATTTCTGGCGATACGCTTTCAATACCGTCTTCCTGATGCTGACGATTCCGGTGAACATTTTGGGATCGCTGTTTTTGGCGATGGTGATGAACCAGAAGCTGCGGGGGATCGTGGTGTTTCGCACGATGTATTTCTTGCCGACCATCGTGATGGGAGTCGGGACGTATCTGCTTTGGCGGTGGATTTACAATCCTGACTACGGACTGATTAACGCGATCATCACGCATTGGTTGCCGCGATGGTTGAACGACGGGATCAGCCGTTTTGGGGTCGAGTGGCCACCGCAATGGCTCAGTTCGGTGACATGGGCGAAGCCGGCGCTGATGTTTATGACGTTTTGGACGGTCGTGGGCGGCTACAACATGATTCTGTTTCTCGCGGCGTTGCAGGGCGTGTCACCCGAGTTGTATGAAGCGGCGGACATCGACGGCGCGAATCGGTGGCAGAAGTTTTGGGCGATCACATGGCCACTGGTCAGTCCGACGACTTTTTTCGTTTTCACGATGAGCCTGATTGGCGGGTTGCAGGGCGGATTTGACCAGGCGTACGTGATGACCCACGGCGGCCCTGCCGGGGCGACCACGACGATCAGTTACTACATCTACAATCACGCGTTCGCCTGGAACCACATGGGGTACGCGGCGGCGATGGCGTGGGTGCTGTTCACGGCGGTGTTCGCCGCGACCATGCTGAACTGGCGGTTTGGGGGACGAGTCGTCCATTACTGAGATGCACAACGTATTCCGTAAAACCGTCAGTTACTTAGTGCTCGGTTGCGTCGGATTGTTCATGCTGCTGCCGTTTTTGTGGATGTTCTCGACGTCGGTGAAACCGGCGGGCGAGGTGTTCAAGTCGGTGGACAGTCCATTGAAGGCGCTCGTGCCGGGCGACGTGCAGTGGCGGAATTATGGAAAGGTTTACGGCGCGACGCAAGGAATGGGCGGTGGGTTTGCGCGCTGGTACCTGAATAGTGTACTGGTGGCGGTGGTTGTGACGCTGGGGCAGCTAATGACCAGCGCTTGCGCGGCGTATGCTTTCTCGCGATTACAATTTCCCGGGCGCGACAAGTTGTTTCTCGGTTATCTCGGAACGATGATGATCCCCGGGGCGGTGACGATGATCCCGAATTTTATTTTGATGCGGAAGATCACCGACTGGCTGACGGTGGCCGCGCCGTTCGTGAACTGGGATGCGCCACGCGTGATTTATCTATTTGGGCACACGTACGATGTGGGGCGACTCGTGGGGCTTGATTCGTACTTTGCGTTGATTGTGCCGGTGATGTTCTCGGCGTACGGGACGTTTATGTTGCGGCAGTTTTTCATGAGCATCCCGCGCGATTTGGAGGAGGCGGCGACGATCGATGGGTGTGGGTTGTTCCGCATCTTCACGACGATCATTTTGCCATTGAGCAAACCCGCGCTGGCGACGCTGGGGATTTTTACGTTTCTTGGGAACTGGCAGAGTTTTTACTGGCCGCTGATCATGCTGACGCAGGATTCGATGAAGACGTTGCCGCTCGGGCTGCTGTCGTTTATGGGGTTGTACAGCACGCAGTGGACATTGCTCATGGCGGGCTCGATGATGATGATTCTGCCGATGATTGTGGTGTTTGTGATCGGGCAGAAGTGGTTCATCAGCGGCATTCAGATGGGGGCACTGAAGGGGTAAGGCTTCCGCTGTAAGATATTGCGGTACAGTTTTTTTGTGAGGTAACTACCACTCGTTGAATAAAACCATTCTGTGTCTGTCTAATAGAGCAGAATGGAGGTTTACATGAAAAGAATTGTTAAGATTGTCGGTGGATTTGTGGCGGTGGTGACCTTGTGTTGCTTGCTGGCGGCACCGGCCCAGGCGCGGACGTTTGTGTCGGTGAATGTGGGATTCCCCGGTTTTGGGTTCAGCTACGGTGGATATCAGCGTTGTGCGTCGTTTTATCCGGGGTACTGCTACCGGGCACCGGTGTATTATCGGCCGGTCTGCGGGTGTTATTATGCGCCTGCAGTCCGCTGCTACGGCGGCGGATACTATTGGCGGTAAGCAAGGCAGCCGCGTCAGGAATTGCTCCGCGAGGTCGGGTCGCAGAACCCGGCCTCGCATGTTTTTTTGACTACAGCGTCAAGGTGGCGGTCGGTTTGTCCTGGCTGGTGACGGTGACCTTGATGTGACGCGCGCCGATCTTCTGGAGTTGGTTGCCGACCGTCTGTAGCGCGAGTTCGGGGCGGTTGCAGTCCTGGCTGAGGTGCGCGAGGAAGACGTGTCGGAGTTTGTCGGAGGCGACTTCGCTGGTGAGCGTGGCGGCGGCGTCATTGCTGAGATGGCCGTGACGGCTCATGATGCGTTGTTTCAGGGACCAGGGACGGATGGCGTCTTCCTGGAGCAACTTCAGATCGTGGTTCGATTCGACGATGAGAACGTCCATGGCGCGCATGCGTTCGGTCACGAGCTTGGTGGCGTGGCCCAAATCGGTCAGCACGCCGATCGCGAGGCCGGAATTGGGATGGCGGATGACGTAGCCGACCGGGTCGTAAGCATCGTGAGGGACAGTGAAGGACTCCACCTGCAGATCACCCACCTCGAAGGAACCGCCCGTGGAAAACAGCCGCCACGAGATGCGGACGCGGTCCTGGAAGTCGGGGTCGGTGGAAATGGCCTCGGCGGTGAGGCGATTGGCGTAAACGGGAAGCGGGCGCGACTTGCAGAGGACGCTCAGGCCGCGGGTGTGATCGCTGTGTTCGTGCGTGAGAACGACGCCCGTAATTTCTTCGAGGTTACGGCTGATCAGCGCGAGGCGTTGTGAGATCTGGCGACCGCTCAGCCCGGCGTCGACGAGCAATTTCGTCTTGTCGGTTTCAATCAAGGTGCAATTGCCCGCGCTACCGCTCCCCAAAATCGTGATACGCATCCCCACGCGGGGGATTTTACACGGAGTATGGGGGGACGCAAGATTTCTGAGTGAGATCGATTCGTTTTGCACTCGGCTTGTGGAGGGGTGTGGTAAGTAGTAGCATTCCTTACCAATTGATTGGTCAACGGCCATGAGCAGCACGTATTTTGAAAGCTTCATAGATGCCTTCAACTCTTGTGAGGTGCGCATGAGAGTCCTCGACGGTGATGACGTTCTTGTCCCTCCAGTCGAGGATTTCGGTTACCCCAGCACTCCCCGAAATGCTCTGACGTTTGCTTCGATGGGAGTCGATGGAGTTCATTATGCCGTCCTCAAGCGTGGTGGCATGGTGCGCGACGATTCGCCCGTGATTCAGGTCAGTCCTATGGACTCTGATGGCGTGCTTGTTTTAGCCGAATCGTTTTTGCAATACCTTGCCGGTGGCTGCGGTATATCCTCGCGGCAATTGGAGATTGTCTTTAGCGCGCAACGTGCAGGTAAGCGTGCATTGCTGCCCTTTATCGCAGAACATTTTCGTCGGGCTAGGCTTATCAGTGAGGAGAGAAATGCGGAGATGACAGCGCGATATGGTAATTTGATCGAGCGAAAATGAAGTTAATTGCCTAGCAATCCCCTTCCGCCAACCGCTGCCAGGGCGGTACAAATCTCCTGTTGGGCTTCGAGATGAGGGAGTGGAATTGGAGATTTCAGGATTTGAGATTTCAGAGGAAAGTAGATGGGCGCAGAAACTACTCCCGGTGTCGCCACGATTCCAGATTTCTTTGGGGCGGTACTACCGTGTTCGTCTTGTGCCATAATTCGCTCTCAACTCAATGCGCTTGTCTGAATTTTCTTTGTGGGTTTTTCTTGATATTTTTATCCGATAGTTGTATTATGATCGCGTGATGATGATTGATTTCAGAAGTGGCGGACGGGGCGGTGGACTGGATATTTTGGGGATGGGGTGCTTTTTGAAGCGCCATTTTTGCGAAACGAACCCAAATTTGTATTTAAGATACGGTACTGATGTAATCTATTGGAGCGCAATTGGTTGCGGCTGAGTGCTCTTGATCAGCCAAATCTGCTGCGACCTAAGTAGGAAAAGAGCTATTGGCGGTGGACTGGCCGGAATCGGACGGTTCAAAACCGAAAGCTGAGGCCTTGACGGAAGATGAAGTCGTGTTCGTGAATCGGTTGTGAAAACCCGTCTTGCAGCACGCCTCCGGAAATGGGTCGAGAATACTGCACTTCGGCCAGTAGCAGCCAGCGTTCGGAAAGGGCGAGATCGAATCCTGCCCCGCCCCCGGCGGTAGCTTGTGGGATGCGTGTGATCGGTGATTGGTGATCGGTCACGATATTGTAATAAGTCCCGCCAATGGAAGCCAGTAGGTAAGGACGGAAGAAGGAGTCAGGCTTTCGCCACAAACGTAACGGGTATAACTTGGCGGCGAGATCCACGGAGTAATCAACTTCTGTCGAAGGGAGGATGTTGCTGTTGAGATCCTCACTCGTGGTCCCACTGAATTCCAGGCGGATCGAAACGGCGCGCCCTACGGCCCGTTCGGCGGACACGAAACCGCCATAGAGGTCTTTTGTCACGGGAAAGTTAGGCCCCGCCTGACTGGTACGATGAACCAGGACCG
>Ga0224557_1000090_pt1 | contig 100965 bp, 98 predicted proteins | sample 714S31014metaG_FD_180677 | JGI IMG/M metagenome (GOLD analysis project Ga0224557, IMG submission 180677) | Peat soil microbial communities from Stordalen Mire, Sweden - 717 S3 10-14 | ecosystem: Environmental > Terrestrial > Soil > Wetlands > Peat | place: Sweden: Norrbotten County, Stordalen...
GGACTGCCGCTGCGCAACCAGGGAGCACTCGACGCGTTGCTCCAGCAGATTTCCGATCCGACAAGCCCCGGTTTTCGCCATTATCTAACACCAGAACAGTTTGCCGAGAGGTTTGGTCCAACGGAGAAGGATTACGAGGCGCTCGTCGCCTTTGCCACCTCCCATGGTTTCGTAGTCACCGCTCGGCACCCGAACCGGGCCATTCTAAGCGTAACCGCATCAGCGGCGGATGTTGAGAAAGCTCTCCAGGTAACGCTGCGGGTGTACCAGCACCCGACGGAAGCGCGCACGTTCTATGCGCCGGACGTCGAGCCGTCCGTTCCCGCGGAACTTTCGATCCTTGGCATCAGCGGTCTCAACGACTATGCCAAGCCGCAGCCGCGTCTCCAAATTTCTCCGATTAGCCAGCAGCAAGCGCAGCCAAACAGCGGCTCCGGCCCCAGCGGAACCTACATGGGAAACGACTTCCGCGCCGCTTACCTGCCGGGCGTTTCCCTGACCGGCACGGGGCAAATCGTCGGACTGCTACAGTTTGACGGCTACTCAGCCAGTGACATCACCGCGTACGAAGCCCAAAACGGCCTGCCCAACGTACCCCTGATGAATGTGTTGCTCGATGGAGTTACCGGCCAGCCCAGCGGTGGCGACGGCTCGGTCGAAGTCTCCCTTGATATCGAAATGGCAATCTCGATGGCACCGGGACTGGCGAAGGTCATCCTGTACGAAGGAGCCAACTGGCACGATATCCTGAATCGCATGGCCACGGACAATCTGGCCAAACAAATTAGCTGTTCGTGGTATATCCCTGGTGGCACGGAGGACCCCGTTGCCGACCTCATTTTTCAAGAAATGGCGGCGCAGGGCCAGACGTTTTTTACCGCCAACGGCGACTACGATGCCTACACCGGACTGATCTCATTTCCGGATGACACGCCGTACATCACGCAGGTCGGCGGAACCTTCTTGTACACAACCGGTCCGGGCGGATCTTACGTTTCGGAAACTGTCTGGAATCGGGGCGGCGGCATCGGGACAGGCGGCGGTATTAGTACCCAGTACCCCATCCCAAGCTGGCAAACAAATGTAAGCATGACCGCCAACCACGGCTCGACAACCATGCGCAACGTTCCAGACGTCGCGTTGACCGCGGACAACGTGTTCGTCCGCGCGAATGGCACATCCTTCTTAGTGGGGGGCACGAGTTGTTCGTCACCTCTGTGGGCCGGCTTTATGGCCCTCGTCAACCAACAAGCTGCCAGTCAGGGCGCACCCCCGATCGGTTTTCTGAACCCGGTTGTCTATGCGCTCGGCCTTGGATCAAAATATGCCACGAGCTTTCACGACACCACCACCGGCAACAACACGTCCGGTAGCAGTCCCATAAACTTTTCCGCAGTTCCCGGTTACGACCTCTGCACCGGCTGGGGCTCCCCGGCCGGGATCAACACGATCAACGCTCTGCTCTCTCCGAGCGTAAACCCCATGTTCGCCGTTGTCTCCTCCACCGTCAGCGGCGGGAATGGCAATGGAGCGATCGACCCAAATGAATGCAACTTCCTCTCGCTCTCACTCCAGAATTACGGCGCCGCCACCGCCCAGGTCGTGAATGCCACCCTAAGCACCACCACTCCCGGGGTGACGATTCTTCAGGCCGCGTCGAGCTATCCTACGCTCGTGCCAAACGCTACCGCCTCGAACACAATTCCCTTCCAAATCACCACGTCGCCATCCTTCGCCTGCGGTACTCCTGTCGCGCTCAGTGTGGCGGTGACCTTCAACACCGGCTCGAGTACGCTCAATTACGCGATCCCCAGCAGCAGTGTCTACGCCATTACGCAAACGAACGGCGCAACCATCGTACCGGGCGTCACCGACACCGGGAATCATTGCGACGACTGCTGCACAACCATTGGCCTGCCATTCGCCTACCCGTTTTATGGACAGTCCTATTCCAATCTGACCCTGAGCTCCAATGGAAACCTCCAATTCACCGGCAGCAACTCCACCCCCAAAAATGTCTGTCTACCGGCCTTCGGTTTGGATCAAAGCATCTTCTCGCAATGGCAGGACTTGCGGACCGATGGCGACGGCAACGGCATCTTCACGTCGACCGCGGGCGCGGCACCAAACCGCATTTTTAACATCGAGTGGCGCGCCGTCTATTACAGCGGCGGCGTGTCCACCTCCACGGTCAATTTCGAGGTGTGCCTCTACGAGAACCAGCAACGCTTCGATATCGTCTACGGCAACCTGAACGGCAATGGCAACAGTGCCACCGTCGGCGTTCAAAACAACACCAATAGCTTTACCCAATTTGAGTGCAGCAGCGGTGTCCTTGCCAGCGGACTGCAACTTTCCTTTCAGGTTCAACCGTGCTTGGACGGCGGCGGCCAGTGCCAAACCGGGCTGCTGGGCTATTGGACGTTTGATGAAGGTGCCGGTGCCACAGCCAACGATTCCTCCGGCAATATGAATACCGGCGCCATTCTCAACCTACTCGCCAATCCCGTAACGTGGGTCGGCGGCGTCTTCGACGGAGCCTTGCACTTTGATGGTCAGACCGAGGTGGTCGTTTCAAATTCTCCTTCCCTCAATCCCTTCAGCGGCATCACCATCTTCGCCTGGGTCAACGCCAATTCTTGGGGCAGTAGCGGCCACGCACCGCGCATCCTGGAAAAAGGCAATTCGGATAATCAGTACGCTCTGCTTTCCGCGACGACCGGCCAGCTCGAGTTCCTGCTACCCGGTGTCAGCAACGGCGTGTTGCTCGCGAATGCCCCATCCCCCGGTAGTTGGCATCAAGTGGCAGGCACGTTTAACGGATCATCGATGATCCTGTACATCGATGGCCAAATCGCCGCCTTGCAACCCGCCAGTGGCGAACTAGCCATAACGCCCGACCTGTTGGCCATCGGGAGCGCTCCCTCCGTCAATGTCTCCAGTATGTTTAGCGGAGCATTGGATGACGTGCGCGTCTACGGACGTGCGCTCTCGTCCTCCGAAATTACGCAGTTGTACAATACCGATACCATAGGCGATGGAATCCCTAATTGGTGGCGCCAGCAGTACTTTGGGTCGGGTTCGTCCACCGGTTCGACCTCTTGCGCCACGTGCGATTTCGATGGCACCGGCCAGAATAATCTCTTCAAGTACACCACCGGGCTTGATCCAACCAACCCCTCTTCGGCGTTTGGGCTCAGCGTTGCCATGGTTACGACCAACTTCGACGTGAACGGCAGCTTGGTTGCCTCTTATCCATTCAGTGGGGATCTGACCGCCGATGCCTCGGGCAATGGACACACGGGTACTGCCGTCGGCGGCGTTACACTTACCAACGACAGATTTGGCAATCCGAGTAGCGCCTTGCACTGTGACGGTACTAGTGGATACGTTCGGGTCCCAACGCAATTGACCACCGGCAATCCGTTTACCTGGTCAGTTTGGTTTCGGCCAGGATTTACGGCCACCAATGTGCCCGCTGGTATTCTCAGCCAAGGAAGTGACCCGGGACAAGACCAGACCAGCCCGACTCTCTGGATTAATTACCCGCCTCCGGGAACGATTCTCTTCAATTCTTATGGCAACGGACAGTCCAATTTGGTATCGCAAACGAGAGCCCAATGGGACAGTAACGCCTGGTATCACGTGGCAATCACCAGCGATGGATCGGGTAACCGCTGCTTGTACATTAACGGCGTTTGCGAGAGCTCGGCCAATGGCGAGCCATTTGGACAAAATCTGCCGAATTTCTACATTGGGGCGCTCGCTTCTTACAACACGCAGTACTTCCCCGGAGACATCGACGACGTTCGTGTCTACAGCCGGGCACTCTCGGCGCAGGAGGTTCAGCAACTCTACACCGGAAATGAAACTGTTACGCAACCCAGCGTGCAGTTCAATCCGGTGCTGGCGGGGCGTACCTACAAGCCGCAGTTCAGCACGGATCTCGTGAACGACGCGTGGCTGCCACTCACGACGTTTATAGGTCCGGTGACGAATGGCAACCAAGTGTCCATCACGGATACAAACGCGACGCAACCCGCGAAATTCTACCGCATCGACATCTCGAAACCTTGATTGGGCCTGCGCACCATTACAAACATCCCCCCGCTTTGTAAATGACGCTGCCGCGTTGTTCTGCTTTATTACGCTCAAGTGAACGTCCAGAAACCGAGCGAGGGCAATACCCGGGAAGTGCTTGACGCTTCCGCCGCGCCCGCGCCATCATCGGTAACCGAGGCGCTGCCATGAGACGCGTTTGCCCAAAATGCGATGTCCCGCTTTTTATCCTGCACTTCAAGGATATCGAGATTGATTTCTGTGACCACTGCAAGGGCCTGTGGCTCGATGCCGGCGAACTGGAAGCGCTCATGGAACAAACCGGGGCGGACACGCACGATCCCCTGTTAAAATTCCAGCAGCAAAACGGCACCCAGCCTAGCGGCCGCCCCCACTTTTGTCCACGCTGCGATGTAGCGTTGCGCGAAATTCAGGTGGAACAGGCGCGAACACCGCGCCTGACGCTCGACAAATGCCCTCGTGGGCACGGGCTGTGGTTCGACGCCGATGAACTCCCGCAGCTTCTCTCGATGTTTCCACCGGAAAGCGGCACGGGAAAGACGATCGGTTACTTGAACGAACTTTTCACTACGAAATCAAAACCCTAAAAGAACACGGAGGCAGGACATGATAGGTATTGGATTTGTCATATTAATTCTCATCGGACTGGTGGTGGTCGTCTTGGCGTGGGTCGCGGGCGCGTATAACGGCCTCGTCCGCTTGCGCAACCAATTGGAGAACGCCTGGGCTCAGATCGACGTCCAACTCAAGCGCCGCCACGACCTGATCCCCAACCTGGTCGAGACCGTCAAAGGCTACGCCACGCACGAGCGCGAGACGTTCGAGAAGGTCATCCAGGCGCGCAACATGGCTGTCAGCGCCAAGACGGTCGGCGACCGCGCCGAGGCCGAAAACGTTCTCACCGGCACACTGAAATCGCTCTTCGCCGTCGCCGAAGCCTACCCCGAACTCAAGGCGAACACGGAGTTTATGCGGCTCCAGGAAGAACTCTCATCAACCGAAAACAAGGTGGCCTTCGCCCGTCAGTTCTACAACGATTCGGTGATGACCTACAACACGCACATCGAAGTCTTCCCGACGAATCTCATCGCGACAATGTTCAACTTCGGACGCCGCGAATTCTTCGAGGTCAAGGCCGAGGACGAGCGCGAGGCCCCGCAGGTTAAATTCTAGGCGCGTCGCTACCGACCTGGCATGTGGGAACAAATTCAAGCCAATCGCCGCCGTTCCGCGGTCCTCATCATCGGAATGGCGGTGATTCTTCTGCTCATCGGCTTCGCCGGCGGCGAACTGATCGCCCCCAACGCCGGCACGCTGGGCCTGCTCTTTGCCCTGCTCCTTTGGGGTGGCATGATGGTCGCCTACTTCACCAGTGCCGAATCCATCCTCATGGCTGGCGCGTACGCGCGCGAATTGAAAAAAGAAGACAGCCCTCAGTTGTTCAACATCGTCGATGAAATGCGGCTCGCCTCCGGGCTGGGCTTCATGCCGCGCATCTTCCTGATCGACGATCCAGCACCCAACGCCTTCGCCGTCGGCCGCAAACCGAAAACCAGTTCCATCACCGTCACCACCGGCCTGATGTATCGCCTCAACCGCGACGAACTCCAGGGCGTCATCGCCCACGAGATGGGCCACCTCAAGAACCGCGACGTGCAATTCATGACGCTCGCCGCCGTCATGCTCGGGTCCATCGTTATCCTCTCCGAAATCGTCCGCCGCTCCCTGTGGTTCGGCGGTCGTGGCCGCAGCCGCTCCGATTCGCGCGGCGGCAAGGACGGCGACCAGTTTCAGGTAATCATCTTGGTCGTCGGTCTGCTCTTCGCCATCCTCGGCCCCATCATGGCGCAACTGCTCTACTTCGCCTGCTCCCGCAAACGCGAGTATCTCGCCGACGCCAGCGGCGCGCAGTTCACCCGTTACCCCGAGGGCCTCGCGTCCGCCTTGGAAAAAATCTCTCAGGCGCACGTACCGCTCAGCTTCGCCAGCAAAGCCACCGCGCCGATGTTCATTGTGAATCCACTGAGCGCCGCCACGGGTGAACCCGACAGCGTCTTCTCTTCACACCCGCCCACTAGCGAACGCATTCGTATCCTGCGCGGCATGACCGGCGCGTCCTTCACCGACTACGAAGCCGCCTATCGCCGCTCGAAAAGTGGTTCCCTGATCGGTGCCCGCACGTTGCAGTCCGCGCCAACCGAACCCATCCGCGCCCCATCGAATGAAGGCCCGATTCAAACCCGACAGGACGCCCACGACGTCGCCCGTCGCGCCTCCGGCTACATGCGCCTAAAATGTAACTGCGGCCTGGAAATCTCCGTGCCTGAGGGCTACGAACAAGACTCCATCCGCTGCATCCGTTGCGGCAGCATCCTCCCAATCCCCTCCGCCGCTACCGGCACTCCACCTCAAATTCCGGCGACGTCCGCCGTCCCACCCGTAATCCCCCTGACCCCCCTACAATTCCACCGCACCGGCACCGGTTGGGAATCCTTCCGCTGCGCCTGCGGCGGCACCCTCCAACTCAGCCCCGCCTTCGACGCCCCCCAAATCCGCTGCAATGCCTGCGGGCGGACAATTGCTGTTACGTAGGCTACAGCCAACTCAGTTGACCCCATTCCTTGGCTGGGTTAAGACTTCGACGTGACTCACGTCGCTACACCACCCGCCAAGCCCGTGTTGATCTTCGACGGCGACTGCAATTTCTGCCGTCGCTGGATCTCGCGTTGGCAACAGAGTACGGGTGATCGCGTCGAGTACATCCCCTTCCAAGACTCCAGCGTCGCGCAACGCTTTCCCGAACTGTCTCGCGCCCAATGCGAGCAGGCGGTGCAATTTATCGACACCGACGGACGCATCTACTCGGCTGCGGAAGCCGTCTTCCGTGCGCTGGCTATCGCACCCTGTAAGCGATGGCCGTTGCGGTGCTATCAACAAATACCCGGCGTTGCTCCCATCACCGAGGGTCTCTACCGCTTCGTCGCCAAGCACCGGACCGGGTTTTCCTTCCTGACGCGCATTCTTTGGGGGAAACACGTCGAGCAGCCCGCGCATTTTCTCACGCGTTGGCTCTTTCTCCGACTGCTGGGGATCGTTTACTTCATCGCCTTCGTTTCCTTCTGGGTGCAAATCGACGGACTTATCGGCAGCAAAGGCATCGCCCCCACAGCTCAGTTTATGGAAAGCGTTCGCACTTGGGCGCACGCGCACAGCACTTGGGATGCGGCCTCAATGGCACCGACGCTGTGCTGGTTCGACACGAGCGACCGGTTTCTACACTTCCTTTGCGGTGGCGGAACAATCTTGTCGATCCTGGTAATTCTGGGCATCGCAACCGCCCCTTCCCTGACGTCGTTGTGGCTGTTCTATTTGTCGTTGTCCGTCGTCGGCGAACCGTTCATGGGTTTCCAGTGGGATGCGCTGCTTCTGGAGACAGGCTTTCTCGCAATCTTCTTCGCGCCGCGGCAACTCCTACCCGGCTTAACCCGCGAAGCGCCGCCGTCGCGCACTGCCCTCTGGCTGCTGCGTTGGTTGCTCTTTCGCTTAATGTTCGCTTCGGGCGTAGTCAAACTAGCGACCGGTGACCGGACGTGGCACACCCTCACCGCGCTGACCTTCCATTACGAAACCCAGCCGCTGCCAACCTGGATCGGCTGGTACGCTCACCAGCTTCCCTTGTGGTTCCAACAATTCTCTTGTGGGTTCCTGTTCACCGTCGAATTGGGTGCTCCCTTCCTGATCTTCGCGCCGCGACGCCTGCGTTTGATCAGTTGTGGGGCGATTGTCACACTGATGGCGCTGATCGCAGCGACCGGTAACTATTGTTTCTTCAATCTCTTAACAGTCACGCTCTGCATGCTCCTGCTGGACGACACCGCGTTGCGACGGTTCGCTCCGGCACGTTGGCGGGAATTGCCGATCCCCTCCCACCGTTGGCGCTGGCCCTCTTGGATCACCGCATCCATGGCGGCAGTGGTTCTTCTGGTGACAATGATGACACTGGCTGGATCATTTTGCGAACCGGTAGCGTGGCCCAGTCCCATGGTGAGTCTCTTTCGCACCGTGGCCCCGTTACGAAGCTTTAATGGCTACGGCCTTTTCGCCATGATGACAACCGCCCGCCCTGAGATCATCATCGAGGGTAGCAACGACGATCAGACATGGCTGGCGTACGAGTTCAAGTACAAGCCCGGCGACCCAACCCGCCGACCCGCGTTCGTCGCGCCCCATCAACCTCGGCTCGACTGGCAAATGTGGTTTGAGGCCCTGAATGTCATGAACCCGCATTACGAGCCCAGCTCGTGGTTCATGAACTTTTGCGCCAAACTCCTGCAAGGTCAGCCGGAGGTGTTGGCGCTCCTAAGGACCAACCCCTTCCCCGACACCCCGCCGCGCTACCTCCGCGCGACCGTCTACGATTATCACTTCACCAACTTCGCCACGCGTCAGGAGACCGGCGGCTGGTGGCGACGAGAATTGATCGGCCCTTATTGCCCCGTGCTGTCACTACCCAAGCCCTCCACTTAATGCCCGCACTGCGGTGTTTCCGTCTCCGGCTGACCCGCGTTCAGGAAATCCAGCGCTTTCTGATAACTGCGCCGCTCAAGGTAATGGCGCAACATGGGCGGTGCGTCAGGGCTAAGTTGTTGCTCTAACTGGAGAATTCGATTTAGCGCTTCGCCAATCTGCTCCGGCTGGCGATTGGACGTCGTCCGCATGAATCGCAGCAAGGCCTCGCGCAATTCCTGTTCGACGCTCGTCATGCTATTTCCGTATTCCTTCGAGATGTTTGCCGCGTTTCTTGCCCGGTTGAAACTCCCAGAGCAGCCAATCGTCGTCAGGGACAAACTTGTGCAGCTTGCGGTCCCACTTCTTCGGAAGTTTGCGGTTCAATTTTTCCAAAAATGGCAGCAGCGGCCGCCTCGGCTTATGGCGGCGCTCGTGTTCGTCAAGCGCGATGTCATCCTTCCAGCCGAGCTTCTTCCGATACGGAGCGAAGCCGAACCCATCGAAGAAATTCTCGCCTCCCACCAGCGGGATGTACCACAAACTCGGTACGGCACGCGGGTTCTCCTTGATCGGGACTTCCTTTTCCAACCGCGCCAACAATTCCGCGCCCTCCGGATCATCCTCGAGATGTTCGCGCAATTTGTGGAGCGTGGGAAAGCTGACCGGCGGGCTGACGAACAGCACCGGCTTGTGCTGTAACGTGGCCGTGATGATTTCATGCGGCGTGCCGACGCTGTAGATGTTCGTCGGACAGTACGAAATCGTGAAATCGCTGGTGTCCACCATCCGCAGGTCGATGTGCAGCGTTTCCCAAAACTTTCGTGAACACCAGGACCGTATCTCCGCGCCCTTGCGTCCCGACCGATACGTCCAGACCTCCTTGATCCGTTCGCCGCTCTTGGCGTCCTCTCGCCCGTACTCATGTAGCCCCCGCACATCCGGCTTAAACCACGGGTCGAACACTGTCACACCCGCCGCCTCCAGAAATTCGCCAACACGATTGCGCCAGCCGAACTTCTTCTCCGCGGCGCGCGACGCCAGGAAATCCATCGGGCCGGAAAGATAAACCCGCGCCCCTTGCAGCAGGCCGTTCTCTTTGTGGAAGTGTCCCATTCGCACAATGCTAAGCGGAGCCAGCCGTCACCTCAAGCGAAAGATGCTACGGTCAGCTTTGTCACATTTTTCCGGGTGCGAATGTCAGGGAAGCATCTTAGTTCTGCGGAATGGCCTGTTGCACGGCTTGGTCGTAGATCGTTTGCCCATCCACGCCGAAATGTGCCACAAATCCTGAGCGAAAGGCAGCCTGCTGGACCGGCGACGCACCCAAAATATACGACTTCAAGTACGCCGTAAACTGGTCCATGGTCACATGGTATAGCTTCAATTCACCGCCCCACTGATAGCCCGGCTGGTAATAGCTGTCCGTATCTTGATCGGCGGACTGCTCGGTCTGTGTGTCTGGATTGGAAGTGTATTCGGTTGAGGAATCCGGCGTGGAGCACGCGGCTGAGTCGTAATACCCGTAGTCGGGATAATAACAATACGGTACACCGTACGCGAAGACGACTACGCCGTGCCCATGCGCAAAGCCATGGTCGAAAAGCCCTCCGCGGAAAACACGCCGATCGCCAAAACCGCCCCGCGAAACAAGCACTCTACGATCACCCAGGCCCCTATCGCCGACGATGCCGGGTTGCCCAATGCCTCGTGGATTGCCCATATTTCTTTGCACAGAAACATTCACCCGCGAACCAGAACCACCGTGGAAAGACGCGGGCGTACCACGTTCGACAACACCGCCGTTTCCAGAGCCGGCCATTGTACTCCCGGTGGAACCACCCCTCATTTGCGCGTACGCCGAGAATCCCGTTAAAATCACCCCGAGCAATCCACCCAAAGCCCGTTTCATAATGCCGCCACCTTCTTTCTCCAGTAATTTGGATGTCTGGACGTACCAATTTGTTTCAAGCTAAATGGCTGGACGTAAATAGTGATTCCTGCGATAATTACTTGTGCTTATGAGATCAGGAGACTTGCATTGAACCGCAAGGCATTCACCTTGATCGAGTTGCTGGTCGTGATCGCGATCATCGGCGTTCTCGCCGCTTTGCTACTGCCAGTCTTGGGTATGGCGAAGTCAAAGGCGGCTGCCGCTCAGTGCTGTTCCAACCTCCGCCAGATTTACGTCGGCATGACGCTGTACGCCGATGAGCACGACGACATGTTTCCGGTCTCGGGAGCTTTGATTCCTTGGGACCAGACCGATGCGACAACGGGGTTGCCTAGTTGGATGCAGCAGATCTTCCCCTACACAAAAAGCCACGCAATCTATCATTGTCCCTTGGACACGCGTTCGGCTTTCAGCTATTTCAACGGCTCGCGAGCTGCGTATGTCGTCGCGAACAAATTTGCCTCGGTTGATCGCCGACGCATCGCGTTTCCGCAAGCTTTTGTATTGTCAGGAGATACTGGCGGATCAGCGACAAGCGCTGGTCAATTCGATCCAACCGATGCGGACAAGGATGACTACACACAAAACTGCGTCGGTGGCCCGACCGGTGGCGGCTCGGTATGGATGGATTGGCAACGACATGGCGCCGGCCAGAACCTGCTATTCGCCGATGGCCACGTCCAGTGGTATGGCGGCTACGTCGCCAGCGATATGACCTTCCGCTACGACACGATGAGTGCTTGGTGATCACCCGCCAATCCATTTCCCTCTCGGGTTGTTTCGAACTGTAATTGTAGAGCCTTCTGGTAGAATCATCGGCATGTGGCAGCTCTCTTTACCCTGGTGGGAATTCATCGTCCGCGCGCTCATCGTTTATGGATTCCTGGTCCTGCTGTTGCGCATGACCGGCAAACGCCAAGTCGGCCAACTCGCGCCGTTCGACCTTGTCCTGTTACTCGTTCTCAGTAACGCCGTGCAAAACGCCATGAATGGCGGCGACAACTCCGTCCTGGCCGGTATCCTCTCGGCTTGCACACTCGTGCTCGTCAATTATCTCGTCGGCCTCGCCGCCTGGCGGAGCAAGAGAGTGGAAGCCCTCATCGAAGGCCGACCCGAAGTCCTCATCCACAACGGCAGATTATATGAAGAGGTTTTGGTACGGGAGAAACTCACGCACCACGAGTTGAGTGCCGCCCTGCGCGCCGCCGGTTGCAACGAAGTCGCCGAAGTACACTGCGCCATGCTCGAGAACAATGGTCAGATCAGCGTCGTCGCCAAAAAGGACGTCGCGGCGACAACAATTACTCCGCGCCGCCCTTGAACTGATCCTGCTTGTTCTTGAACAGTATGTTGAACGTTGTCAAAGAGCCATACGACCGCGTGATGTATTGCTGAAATTCCACCTTGTCGGCATCACTCAGTTTCTCATGGCTGTTGATCTTCTGCTCCAGCACGCGCAGGTTGTTGCGGAGCATTACGACCTTGTGAAAGAACACGTCGAGTGGCACTTCCTTGGCTTGCAAGCTCTGGTCTGCGGGGTGAAGCATCAACCGACCGCCGTGCCACCGGCTGCCAAGTTCCTCCACCACATCCCCCGGTTTCTGCACGCCAAGTTCATCGAGCAATATGCGGCTCACTTTCTCGATAAACTGCTCCAGCGGCATATCCAGTCCACTGACTGATGCCCGCGCTTCCGCCGGTTTGAGGTCGCTCGACTCCGGCGCAATCGTTCGCGCCGCGTCGTTAAACCGAATCTCCGCCATGGTTTCCGTAAGAGATTTCACAGTCCCCAACCCGTGTTGCGGATGCAACACTTTCATTCCCACATGCAATTCCTGGATTTTCATAAAGTATCTCTTACTTCGCGTTTCCCTTGAGCTTCCGATAGCGGCGGATCAACGTGTTCGTGGAACTATCATGTTTCAGCGGCGACTCACTCGCGGGTTGCAACTCAGGCGTAATGCGTCGGGCCAATACCTTCCCCAACTCCACTCCCCACTGGTCGAAAGAATCGACGTTCCAAATGACGCCCTGGGTGAAGACTGCGTGCTCGTACAGAGCCACAAGTTTGCCGAGCACTTCGGGAGTCAATCGCTCAATGAGGATGGTGTTCGAGGGCCGGTTGCCTTCAAAGACCCGATGTGGCACCAACCACTCGGGCGTCCCCTCGGCCTTAACCTCTGCCGCAGTCTTGCCAAACGCCAGCGCCTCACTCTGGGCCAACAGGTTCGACATCAACAATTCGTGATGCTCCCCCAGCGGATTCAGCGTCTGGCAAAAGCCAATGAAGTCACAGGGGATCAGTTTCGTGCCCTGATGAATGAGTTGGTAGAACGAGTGTTGCCCGTTCGTGCCCGGTTCGCCCCAGAAGATCGCACCAGTCTGGTAATCCAACCGTCCGCCTTCGAGCGTAACGGATTTGCCATTGCTCTCCATCGTCAATTGTTGCAGGTACGCCGGAAACCGTTTCAGGTACTGGTCGTACGGCAGGACGGCGACCGTCTGTGAGCCAAAGAAGTTGTTGTACCACACGCCGAGCAGTCCCAGGATCGCGGGCAGGTTCTTTTCAAATGGCGCGGTGCGAAAATGCTCGTCCATCGCGTGAAAGCCACCGAGCATGCCTCGAAACTTCTCCGGTCCAATGGCCAGCATCGTCGAGAGACCGATCGCTGAGTCCATCGAATAACGCCCACCCACCCAATCCCAGAAACCGAACATGTTGGCCGTGTCGATGCCGAACTTCGCCACCTCCTGGCCGTTGGTCGATACCGCCACGAAGTGCTTCGCCACAGCTTTCTCGTCGCTCAATTGTTTCAATGCCCACTCGCGCGCCGTGAGCGCATTGGTCATCGTTTCCTGCGTCGTGAACGTTTTCGACGACACGATGAACAATGTCTCTTCCGCCTTGAGGTCGTGCGTCGCCTCGGCGAAGTCCGTCCCATCCACGTTCGAGACAAACCGGAAAGTCAGGTCGCGCTGGCTGTAATGACGCAGCGCCTCGTACGCCATCACCGGCCCAAGATCCGAGCCGCCGATGCCAATATTAATAACATTGCGAATGCGCCTGCCGGTGTGCCCTTTCCAGGCACCACTGCGAACACGATTGGCGAAATCCGACATCCGATCCAATACTTCATGCACCTTCGGCACCACGTTCTCGCCATCCACCAAAATCGACTGATCGCGCGCCGCGCGCAACGCCACGTGCAACACCGCGCGCTTTTCCGTCACGTTGATCTTCTCGCCGCGAAACATCGCCTCGATGCGCGCGCGCAAGCCGCATTCCTCGGCGAGCGCTACCAGAAGCTGAATGGTTTCTTCGGTGATGCGATTCTTCGAATAATCGAAATACAAGCCGACATCCTGAACGACCAGGCGCTCGCCGCGCTTCGGATCGTCAGCGAAAAGGTGCCGCAGATGGATGTCCTTGATCTTCTGGTAATGCCCGTCCAGCGCGCGCCACGCCGGCCGCTGTGTCAGAGAAATTGTGCTCGTTGCCATGCGAATGTTGTACCGGTAATTTTTGTTGGAGAAAAGCTTAACCGCACGCTATCGTTCCTTCGATGAGCACGTCCCCTCCGTGGCCTCACGACGACAGCGCCATGACCCGGCGCACGTTCCTCAAAGTGTCGATGGCCACCGCCGTCGCCGCCACCGCGGGAAAACTTGCGTGGGGCGCGGACGCGAAAGCGGACATCCCCTACCGCCCGCTCGGGAACACCGGCGAAAAAGTCTCCGTGATCGGACTCGGCGGCTCTCACATCGGCAGGCCGACCGAAGAGGAAAGCATCCGCATCGTCCGCACCGCGATCGATAGCGGCGTGAACTTCCTGGACAACTGCTGGGACTATTACCATGGCATGTGCGAGGTGCGAATGGGAAAAGCCTTGCGCGATGGCTACCGCGACCGCGTCTTTCTCATGACCAAGATCGATGGTCGCAACAAGCAGACCGCCCGCCAGCAGTTGGACGAATCCCTCCAGCGACTCCAGACGGATCATCTCGACCTCCTTCAAATCCACGAAATTGGTAATGCCGATGACCCCGACCGTGTCTTCGCCGCCGACGGTGCCATCGAGGCCCTGCTGGACGCGAAAAAAGCCGGCAAGACACGCTTCCTCGGTTTCACGGGACACAAAAGTCCCGACATGCACCTGAAGATGCTTGATGCAGTCGCGGCTCATCACTTTCGATTCGACACCGTTCAAATGCCCCTCAATGTCATGGATCCACATTTTGAAAGTTTCGAGAAGCGAGTTCTGCCCTATTTGCTGAAGCAAAACATCGGCGTTCTCGGCATGAAGTCGATAGGCTACGGACGCATTCTCGACAGCAAGACCGTGACGGCCGTCGAATGCCTCCACTACGCCATGAATCTGCCGACCAGTGTCGTGATAACCGGCTGCGACTCGCTCCCCATCCTGCAACAAGCGCTGGACGCCGCCCGCAGTTTTCGTCCGATGAGCGAGACGCAGGTCTCCGCGTTGCTAGCTCGGACTGCCGACGCCGCGAAAGACGGAAAGTACGAGAGCTACAAAACGTCCTACTCATTCGACGGCACTCACTACAATCCCAAGTGGCTCGGCTAATCACGCGGCCTCCTTGAGCAATGCCTCCACGTCCAGCGGACGCGTAAACATCGCCACACCACCGTCAGCCGAACGCGGCCATTGCTCCTTGGGCCGGTCCCAATAAAGCTCCACGCCATTGCCATCCGGGTCGCGCAGATAAAGCGCCTCGCTCACGCCGTGATCGGAAGCGCCTTCAAGGGAAATCCCCGCCTTCACGACTCGCCGCAACGCATCCGCCAGCAGTGCGCGCGTGGGATAAAGAATGGCGGTGTGATAAAGCCCCGTCGTGCCCGGCGCCGGGGGCGAACCTCCCGCGCTCTCCCACGTGTTCAGGCCGATATGATGGTGATAATCGCCCGCCGAGATAAACGCGACGCTGTTCCCATGCCGCTGCGTCACCTCAAACCCGAGCACATCCCGATAAAACGCCAGCGCCCGGTCCAGGTCGGCCACCTTGAGATGTACGTGCCCGATTTTCACTTCCGGATGAATGGCTTGTGGTGATTTCATTAGGCCACCAGTAACACGCCTTCTCTTCTTGTCAATTGCGCCTTTTCCGTCCAACTCCGTCGACCCGTCACAACTTTTCTCTCGGCAAACGCCGTCCCCCTGGGGCATCCTGCGCCAGCGCAATGAAAACCACCCGGCTCGAAGCCTTCAGCGACGGCGTCCTCGCCATCATCATCACCATCATGGTGCTGGAATTGAAAGTCCCGCACGCTACCGATCTCGCCGCACTGAAACCGCTCCTGCCCGTCCTCCTCAGCTACGTCCTCAGTTTCATCTACGTCGGCATCTACTGGAACAACCATCACCACCTCTTCCAGTCCACCGAACACGTCAGCGGCAGCATCCTCTGGGCGAACCTCCACCTCCTCTTCTGGCTCTCGCTTTTCCCGTTCACCACCGCCTGGGTCGGCGAAAACCATCTCGGGGAGATACCCACCGCCGTCTACGGCTTCGTCCTCCTCATGGCCGCCATCGCCTACTACATTTTGCAATCCACCATCATCAAACAACAAGGCCCCGACTCCCTCCTCGCCGCCGCCATCGGCAACGACTGGAAAGGCAAACTCTCGCCCACGCTCTACCTCCTCGCCATCCCCCTCGCCTTCGTCAACCCCTGGCTCTCCCACGCCCTCTTCATCACCGTCGCCCTCCTCTGGCTCGCCCCCGACCCCCGCATCGAACGCATCCTCGCCGACAAAGAGAAAGAATAGTTCATTTCCCGGTGCCCTTCCCCGGTCTGTCATGCTGAGCTTGTCGAGCCGAGTCGGACGAGACGCCGCTGTCGTCTGCGGCAACGGTCTCCCACCACACCAGCACCCCTTCAAGCAACCGGCCGCTTTCATCAGTTCAAAAATCCCCCACGCCATAGCGTCAGCGTCCGTGTACCGTCCGTGCAAGTCTGTGTAAGTCCATGTCTGTCCGCCGACCGTCCACAAAGTCCACAACGGTCCACCTCGTCCACCCATTCCCAGCCCGCCCAAAGCCCCTCTTTCTAAGTCCTTGCAAAAAGCCCGGTTAACTGGGGAGTTCGTTTCGCAGACATTTTTTTCACGTGGTCTCCAGTCGTTGGTAGGGCCGGCTGTCCCGGCCGTCCGCGCCCCGGCGTGAATGTTGGAGGGACGCGCTCCGTCGCGTCCGTCTTCTTGGATGTGTCCTCCCGTAGAACGGGCGTCCCGCCCGTTTCCCCCTTCGAGAGGATAAATGGTTGGCCGCTCTATCTCTGAAGTTCCTTTTTCGACACCCTTAAATCCAAAATAACGAAGCCAGTTGTCATTTTTCTGTAATCTACGCAAATTATTCACATTACGCCTCTTACGACCATATCTGCGCATTTTCCAACTGGCTTCGTTTGGTAGAAACGGGGGGTAGTGGCTTCTTGGTCTTCGGCGAGGGTTGGGTAGGGACGGCTGGCCCAGCCGTCCGCGCAGCTCATCAAAAAATCGGTCGTCGACCTTCACTCTTCCGAGCTCCGCACAGGAGAAAGTCCGCCGTCTCGTCCGCCGACCTGTCGTCAGTTGATAGTGGCGCGGGCGTCCCGCCCGTGTTCCGTATTCGAGTTGAACAGGCGTCTCGCCTGTACATATTCCCAACTCCTTGAACGTTGCGCGGCCTCGCATCGGCCGTAGCCTTGGCGAAGGCGGAATCGTCTGCGCCTCTCCCCCGTCCCCTTGAACGTTGAGCGGCCTGCCCTCGAATCCTTTTCGGGGTTAGCGTTGGACGTTGCATGTTAATCTGTTGGCCTTCTACCTTTCATGCTGACTCCGACTATACCGCAGAGAAACACCGTTGTCCAGTGTAAATTATCGTCCTGCGATACTACGGTGCAATCTACGTCCCATGTAACCGACAATACACTTTCTTTGTAAGCCTTTGCTAGGCAACCGTGCTTAAGAATCGGCTTGGATTTACTTCTTGAAGGATTTCGCAGGAGGGAAACCAAGACACTTCTGTAATTCTTCCAAATTCCACAATTCGACGTGCGGCAAGCAACGACCGGCAAAATCAACCGCAGTGCGGGTAAACAGCGACCCCTTTTGCTTCAACATCAGGACACAAGACACCAATGTCGAAGCAACAAGCTTTGGAGATAATTCATGAACGGTGTTGGTGAATGTAATGAAATCGAACAACTCCCTCCGGTTAAGATGAGTGTCGATCTTTTCAAGACTATCCGTTGTCTGGGACACAGACTTGAACCCGAGCAAATCCGCCTTCCTACGGGTTGTGCTCACGTAACCGGCCCTAACGTCATAAATATGATAGCTGATCTTACCTCTCGCAGCAGGGGTAAGGTTGCCATCCAAGTGCACGATGATTTGTCCGCGGCCACAAGCAAGATCCAGCCAGTGAAAGTCCTTCACTTTAGGATTTTGCACGCGCGATTGGAGAAGAGTTAAGGCAGCTTGATGCTGAACCAAGAGCCGATCTTGGTCCAAAATTGCTTTTGAATCTCCTATTGGATTACTCATTTGCGCAACTTGCAGCAGTTTGTAGAGGCCTACGCTTTCGCCACCTCTCAGCAATCCCTTGCTCTGCGGCATACTGTCGCATGTCTCCCATAAATTTCATAGCACAGAAATGCTGTCCGCAAGTGCTACTGAAGCGGTCGAGCCTGCGCAGGAAGCTCAATCCGCTTCCCAGTCGTGGCCGACTCCCGGGCCGCATCCAGAATCTCCGTCACCGTCATATTCACTTCGAGCGAGGAAAGGTCGCCGGTCGGCTGTATCTCCCCGCGCACCACCGCCGCCAAATAGGCGAGCGGGTTGGCCTCGGGGCCGGTCATCGGAGGGACGGTCGTCTGCGTCTCATCTTCAGGACGGTCGCCCTTCAACACGCGCAACACATTGCTCCGCGGCACCAGCACGTATCCGTTCTGACCGTAAATCTCCATGTCCTTGCGGTTGTACGGCCAGTTCCACGACGCCTGGATGATTCCCTGCGCCTTGGGATACGTCACCACAATCGTCGCCTCATCGTCCACCTTCGGGTAAAGATCGGGCTGCAGATGCTGCGTCACCGCAAAAACCGACGTCGGCCGCTGACCCTGCATCAGCCACGTCATTAGGTCCGCGCCGTAACAACCAAAATCCGGCAGCGCTCCGCCACCATCCAACACCGGGTCGAGGAGCCATTGCAAAAACTCCGGCGGACACCCAATCTTCTTCGGCCCGCGATGTCCGTCATGGACCACAAACTTGCGCAACTCCCCGATCGCCTTCTCTTCCGTGACCAGTTTGTACGCCGCGTGATTGGCCGAATACCACGTGGTCTCGTAATTGACGAGCAGATGAATGCCGCCCTTCTTCGCCGCCGCCGCCATGGCGCGCGCATGCTCCATGTTCACCGCCAACGGCTTCTCCATCATCACATGAATCCCACGCGGCGCGCACGCTTCCACCACCCGCCGATGATCGAACGTGCTGGTAAACGTCGCCACCGCCTGTGCATTCGTCTTGGCAAACAACTCTTCCAGGCTGCGGAAAAACAAATTCGTATTGATCTGGTATCGCTCAGCAAATTCCGCGACCAGTTTCTGATCCGGCTCCACAATCCCCACGATCTGCACCTCCCCATTGGTCAGCGCCTGCGGCAGAAACCCTCTCACATGCGTGTGAACGAGCCCAATAATGGCAATCCGCACCGGCGCTTTGCCCTCCTCGGAAAATGCCGGCAGCGCCGTCAAGCCGAGCAAGAGATAAACGCAAAAAACAAATAGGGATCGCGAATGATTCTTCATATACCTCCGAGAGCCTGGATGAATTCTGAAGCGACCAGTCCGTTGAAGCAAGCCTCGAATCCCCTGGCGGTGGGCACCCTGTTTCTGGTGGCCTTCCACAAGTCAGCTGCGAAGAACCCGGGTCAGTAGCTGGACAACGCCCGACTTGTCATCGCTATCCCTGCCACAACCGCGACGACTCCAAATATCCGCACGAACAGCTTTGGATTGGGCATGAGTTTTTCCATCGCAATGACGACCGCAATCAACACCATCACGAGAAGGTTCATCGATCCAAGCACAAGCAACGCAACCATGGGCGCCACACAGCAAATGCAGCAGGACGCACCCTGCTGCAGTCCATAACGCCAACCCACATTGAGCATTTGGCAGTCCTCTCCACCCGTGCCACACAGCGAATTGCGACAGCGTCCCAGCCCCGCCATCTTCCACTTCGTGAATTGAAACAACCCGGCCAAAACAAGAGCCGCGCCCGATAGCACGGGCACAATCCGACTCAGCCACTCCCAACGCATCGCCGCCAGCGCAAACGGCACGCCGACCACATACACAGCCACCCCACACACCAGCCACACAAAGAAATATCCCGACGCGACCAGCAGCACCGGCACCCCAACATTACTGGTTCCACTTTCAGCGAGAGAGCGTCGGAAGTTCAACAGCATCGGTAGAGCGGACGGCAACATCATCGCCACCATCATCAACAGCCACATCAGCAGAAACATTGCAGCAGCTGCCGTCCACGATTGCCCCGGCATGCGCATCCACATCATGGACATCGTCCACCCGCCCGGCATCTCCATCCCACCCGCCATCGACCGAAAGAAATAAACCGTGACTGCCACACTAACGGCGAAGACCAGCCCACTGACCGCGAGAAATATCGCCGTCGTGTGATGCGCCGGATCAGTCCTTGTATTTGTCATGGTAACGCACCCAGCTTTGAGGAGCTTCTGGGTCTTCATCGCGTCCCTTGGCAGTCAGATCCAGGAAATGGTACGTGGTGTTCAGCATGTCGATGCCGCGCGCGTGTGCCGAGTAGGTGCGATACACGTCGCCGTTCTTGTCCTTGTAGAAGGCACTCACACCCTGCAGTTCATCGATCTTCATCTTCATCTTGCCGAAGTTGTAGTTCAGCGTCCCGCTCTTGATTTCCTTGGGTGTGAATGACACGTGATAGTCGAAATTAAAATCGCTCTGGAACGAGGACACCCACTTAAACTTCCATCCCATCCGCTTCTTGAAAACCTCGAGTTTCTTCAGTGGCGCGCGCGAGATGACAACCAGGTTGGTGTCCCGTTGCCCCAGGTGAACCCGCGCCCCGTCGTAATGATCGCACCAGAATGAGCAATGCGGACAACCTTCCTTCCAGCCCGGCCCAAACATGAAGTGATAGACGACCAGTTGGTTCTTATCTCCAAACAACTCCGCCAGCGTCTCCTTGCCGTTCGGCCCGTCAAAAATGTACTCCTTGTCCACCTTGACCCAGGGCAGGTTCCGCCGCTGCTGGTTCAACTGATCGAGCAACCGGGTAAACTTCTTTTCCTTCACCAGCAACGCCTTGCGAGCCGTCAACCACGCTGCTTCGGATACGACCTTGTGCTCTTTAGTGCCACTTCTCGTTTTCAATTTGGCCATGATGTCCTCCTGCGTTTTACGTTACTGTGTTTACGCTGCCGAAAGTGGGAAACAGTTGATCTGCGTTATCTTTCGCCGAAAACTGCGCCAGCAAGTCTTTCAACTGTTCCGGCTTGAAAAGCTGTCGTATCTTCGCAATCTCTTCAACCGCCAGTTGATCGCATCGCTCATTGCCCGCATGCCCCGCGTGACCTTTGAGCCAGCGCCAATCAACGCGATGCTTTGACACCGACGAATCCACCGCCCGCCAAAGGTCCTCGTTCTTCACCGCCTGCTTCGCCTTTGTCTTCCAACCGTTGCGCTTCCAGTTCGCCAACCACTTCGTCACCCCATTCTTCACGTATTCGGAATCAGTGTAGAACTCGACCTCGCAAGGTTCCTTGAGAGCGTTCAGCGCCTCGATGACGCCCTGCAGCTCCATCCGATTATTCGTCGTCGCGGGAACGCCGCCGCTCAACTCGCGCTTCTCTCCATCACACTCAAGCACCGCCGCCCAACCGCCCGGCCCAGGGTTTCCCTGACAAGCACCGTCCGTATGGATGACGACCTTTTTCAACGCTTTATTCAGTAGCAAATCTAGGCCTTCGCGTAAACTGACGCGCCCTTTTCCACAAATTCCTTCGACTTCGCTTCCATCCCCTTCTTCAGCGCTTCGGACTCGGCAATCCCCTGCTCCTCGGCATATTTCCGCACGTCCTCGGTTATCTTCATCGAACAGAAATGCGGGCCGCACATGCTGCAGAAGTGGGCGAGCTTTGCCCCCTCGGCAGGCAACGTCTCATCGTGGAATTCGCGCGCTGTAACAGGATCAAGGCTCAGATTGAACTGGTCTTCCCAGCGGAATTCAAAGCGGGCTTTGCTCAACGCGTCATCGCGCGACTTCGCCCCAGGATGACCTTTCGCGAGATCGGCAGCGTGCGCCGCGATCTTGTAGGCAATGACCCCATCCTTGACGTCCTTCTTGTTCGGCAGGCCGAGATGTTCCTTCGGCGTGACGTAACAGAGCATCGCGCAGCCGTACCAACCGATCATCGCCGCGCCGATGGCGCTGGTGATGTGGTCGTAGCCGGGCGCGATATCGGTCGTCAGCGGCCCGAGCGTGTAAAACGGCGCCTCGGCGCACCACTCCAGTTGTTTCTCCATGTTCTCTTTGATGAGGTGCATGGGAATGTGGCCCGGCCCTTCATTCATAACCTGGCAACCGTGTTCCCAAGCGATCTTGTTGAGTTCGCCCTGGGTTTTCAACTCAGCGAATTGCGCTTCGTCGTTGGCGTCCGCAATCGAACCCGGTCGCAAGCCGTCGCCCAAGCTGAAGCTCACGTCATAGGCCGCCATGATCTCGCAAATCTCGGGGAACCGCGTGTAAAGGAAGCTCTCCTGGTGATGCGCGAGGCACCACTTGGCCATGATCGACCCGCCGCGGCTGACGATGCCAGTAAGACGCTTCGCCGTCATCGGGATGTAACGGAGCAACACGCCCGCATGGACCGTAAAATAATCAACACCCTGCTCGCATTGCTCAATCAACGTGTCGCGGTAAACTTCCCACGTCAGTTCTTCTGCTTTGCCATCCACCTTTTCTAACGCTTGATAGATCGGCACCGTCCCAATCGGTACGGGACTGTTGCGAATGATCCACTCGCGCGTCTCGTGGATGTTCTTGCCGGTCGAGAGATCCATGACCGTGTCCGCCCCCCACTTCGCCGCCCAACGCATCTTCTCGACCTCTTCCTCAATCGAACTCGCCACGGAACTGTTGCCGATGTTGGCGTTGATTTTCACCAGGAAGTTGCGCCCAATAATCATCGGCTCGCTCTCGGGATGATTGATGTTGGCGGGAATAATCGCCCGCCCCCGCGCCACTTCACTCCGCACAAACTCCGCTTCCAGACCTTCGCGAAGCGCAATGAATTCCATCTCCGGAGTGACGACCCCCTGCCGCGCATAATACAACTGCGTAACAATCTTCCCCGGCTTCGCCCGCAGCGGCTGACGTCGCAACGTCGCGGGAATCTCGACATCGCTGCGCCCCGGGATGGGCCGATACGACGATCTAACTTTCTCCACGTCTCCGCGCCCAAGAATCCATTCACTCCGCAACCCAGGCAGCCCTTGGTTCACATCACCATGAAAATCAGGATCGCTCCAAGGCCCGCTGGTATCATACACGCGCACCGGTTCGTTGACTTCAATCCGCCCTGTGTGGCTCACGGTTGGCGACAACTCAATCTCGCGAAAGGGAACCCGAACACCCGCATGAAGCTTCCCCTCCACAAACACCTTCGTTGATTTCGGCAACACCTCACGACTGTGCGCTTCGCCATTCCCGTTCTTGGGTGCAATCATGTCTCTCCTTTTATACAAATAAAAAAGCCGACTCTGGATCCAGGAGTCGGCCTTGCGCTGTGTTTCCCTACGCCGGCATTACCCGGGTCAGGTTCCATGGGTCTCCCGCCTCGTGCGGAATCTCAGCCTCGAAAGGCTCCCCAAACGAATCTGCCTATGAAATTGTCAGTTGAACGATTTGCCGCAGCCGCAGCTCGAATGCACGTTCGGGTTTTTGATTTTAAATCCCGACCCCTGCAGGCTGTCCACGTAATCAATCTCGCTGCCCTTGAGAAAGTTCATGCTCATCGGATCGATGAGGACCTCAATGCCGTCCTGCGCAATCACCTCATCCTCGGTCTTCTTCTCATCGAACGCCATGCCGTATTCCATGCCGGAACAGCCGCCCGCGTCCACATACACGCGCAACGCCTTCCCTTGCTTGGCTTCATCGGTCTGCAGCGCCTTGATATGCTTCGTGGCGTTTTCCGTAAGTGTAATCATGTTGTTCTCCGCCAAACTGCACCCCAACTGTAGCAAGCCCGTCACCCGATGTCAAACCCGCCGCACCCACTGGCGCTCACTCAATCACCACCGCACCGTACCCCACCACCCGCGCGAAATCACCGCTGACGTCCCCGCTTGTGCGGTAGTCGAGCAATTCGGCCCGCTTCGCCCCCAATTTCTTGGCGGCGTGAAGCACAATGTAAGTGGCTGCAACCCCGCACATCGATACTTCCACGTCGCGCACGTGGTCCATTAGCGCCTCCTCATCCAATTTTACAACGGCATCCAGCACCAGCTTGTCTTTGACGTGGGAAGTTTCCTGGTCTTCGTAGTGATTGAGATCCGTCGACGCGAGCAGCAGGACCGGCTTCCCGAATTCCTGCACGGTCTGGGCAATGGCCGCCGCAATCTGCCGAAGGTTGCCGCGTCCGCCACCCTCCGGCCAACCGCCTCCAATAAGGAGTGGCACGATCCGCACGTTGGGATTCGCGTGCAGCAGCATCGGGACCTGCACCTCGAGGGAGTGCTCGCCGCCGTGGGCGCGCAGGTCTTCGGCCAGCAGTTCGCAATTGTCCAGTAGCGCGGCGGTCAGCGGTTCGGCAATCGGCACATCACCCGCGGGCGTGTGCCACGAACCGGAACCATACACCGCGTATTCGCTGCCAATGCCGTGGTGGTTCGGGCCGACGAGAATGACGCGGTCCGGGATTTCTACTTGGGAATAAATGAAACCAGCCGTGCGCCCCGAATACGTCCAACCCGCATGCGGACAAACCACCGCAATCGCATGGCGCTTGGAAATCGAAAGAGGAATGAGCGTCTGCAGCGCGGCATCGACCGCCGCTGCCGTCTCCGGATAGAACTGCCCTGCTACTGCGGGTGGACGGACCATAATTTACCCTTCTGGCCACCACAGACCGCCTGGAACATCTCGTCGAATGCGTTCCGACTATGCTACCACGATCCGGATTGATTCCGCAAGTACACTTAACACCCGATCCAGTTGCGCGACGCTAATGCAATACGGCGGCATAAGAACGATCGTATTGCCAATCGGCCGCGTCAACACTCCCCGCTGCCGCATCTCCGCGCATACCTTCATCCCCATCTTGTCCGTCAGCGGAAACGGTTCTTTGGTCGTTACGTCCTTGAACAATTCCACCGCGCCAACCATCCCCAAATGCCGCACATCCCCGACGTGCGGCAGCGTACGCAACGCCTCCAGGCCCGCCCGCAGCCGCTCGCACATGGGTTGCAACTTCTCCAGAGTTCGCTCCTCTTCGAAGACCTGCAAGTTCGCCAGCGCCGCCGCGCAGCCGAGTTGATTGCCGGTGTAGCTGTGCCCATGAAAGAATGTCTTGAACTCACTGTAGTCACCGAGGAACGCCGCGAATATCTCCTCCGTCATCAGCGTCGCCGCCAGCGGCAGATAACCGCCCGTCAATCCCTTCGCCACCGCCATCAAATCGGGTGTCACTCCTTCATGCTCGCAGGCAAACATCTTCCCGGTGCGTCCGAAACCCGTCATGACCTCGTCCACGACCAGCAGCGCGCCATTTTCCGTGCAGAACGCGCGCAACTCCTTCAGCAACCCGCGCGGCCACAACTTCATTCCAGCCGCCCCCCGAATCAGCGGCTCGATCACCACCGCCGCCAACTTCTCACCCACCACACCCCGCAACTGCGTCATATCCTTTACGCGAATCACATCGAAAAGCAACGGCTTGAACATCGCGTGAAACAGGTCGATTCCGCCCAGGCTGACTGCGCCAAGCGTGTCGCCGTGGTAGGCATCGGCAAACGCCACGAATTTTGTGCGTTGCGGTTGCTGCCGATGCTGCCAGTACTGCAACGCCATCTTGACGGCGACTTCCATCGCCGTCGAGCCATCGTCCGAATAGAACACGCGTGTCAACCCGCGCGGCGCTATGTTGACCAACTTCTCCGCCAACTGGATGGCCGGCGCGTTCGAGAGACCGAGAAACGACGAGTGGGCAATCTGGTCGAGCTGGTCCTTGATCGCTTGTGTGATCGCCGGATGCCGATGACCATGCAGGTTCGTCCAGATCGAGGAGTTGGCGTCGATATACTCGCGCCCCTTCGTGTCCCGAAACATCGCGCCTTCTCCCGATTCGATAATGACTGGCTCCTCCGCTAGCCAGTCTTTCATCTGCGTAAACGGATGCCACAGATAGCGATGGTCTTTGTCAGCGAGCGACGTCACGAAACTCCTTCAAAAACTGTTCAATGTCCGTCTGTTGATGCGCCGCCGTCACCGTCACGCGCAAGCGTGCCTTGCCCTTGGGCACCGTCGGGAACCGGATCGCCGCAACGAAAATGCCACGCTCCTGCAATTGGCGTGAGACCTCAACCGCCCTGCTCTCATCGCCGACAATGATCGGGATGATCGGACTGCGCGATTCATTCGGAACACCAATCGCCGACAACCCGTTCTTCAAAGCGCTCACGTTTCGCCAGAGTTGATCGCGACGCTGCTGGCCGTCTTCACTCATCACAAAATCAACCGCCGCCGCCGCCGCCGCGCATACCGATGGCGGCAACGCCGTCGAGTAAATCAGGCTGCGAGCACGATTTCGTAAGAAGTCGATGAGGCACTGCGAACCCACAACAAATCCGCCCGCGCAACCGAGTGCCTTGCTGAGCGTGCCGAGCGTGATGTCAATCTGCTCCTCTACGCCAGCCGCTTCCGCAATGCCCCGACGGTTACTGGCGTACAATCCCGTCGCATGCGCTTCATCGATCATCAACCACGCGCCGTACTTCTCCTTCAGAACAACGATTTCAGCCAGGGGCGCGAGATCACCGTCCATCGAGAATACCGTCTCGGTAACGATAAGTTTCCGGCGGAAAGTATCACCTTGCTTGAGAATGGCTTCCAGCTTCGAGAGGTTCTTGTGCGGATACACACGAAGTGTCGCGCCGCTCTGCCGTGCGCCATCGATGACGCTGGCATGGTCGAGCTTGTCCAGAATGACCACGTCACCCTCGCCAACCAGCGCCGTGACGGTGCCGACGTTGGCCGCGTAACCGCTGCCGAAAACGATGGCCGCTTCCTTGGCCTTGAACGCGACGAGTTTGCGTTCCAAATCCTCGTAAGGTTGCAGGTTGCCACAGACAAGGCGTGACGCCCCGGCGCCAACGCCGTACTTTTCAATCGCCGCCATCGCGGCGCGCTTTAACGTGGGATCATTTGCCAGCCCGAGGTAATCATTGCTGGAGAAATTGAGCAGTTCACGACCTTCAAGCGCAATGCGCGGGCCTTGCGCTGAGGTAATCGTCCGCAGTCTCCGGTACAGGCCCTCTGCGCGAGACTTGTCGAGTTCAGCGCTGAGTTGGTCATTCAGGTTTGACATTCGCAGGCGCGGATTCTTTCGGCACAGTCGGCAACGGTTTGTAGATGACGACGGCGTGGGTGTCAGCGCGGTAGCGGAGTCCGGCGCTCTCCGTTACATACTTCAACACGTCGGCCAACGGGATGTTATGGAGATTCAGCGTAACTTTTGCGGCCTTCGACGATTCGGGGGCCTGCCACACAAAGTTGATCGCCGTCTTGTTCGCCGAAGCCTTCTCGCTCTCCGTTCGTAGAATCTGGATGACATCCATCACGGGCGCGTCGCGCACATTCAACTCGTGGATCATCGTTTCATCCAGCTTGTGCCGCAGGTCGGAGGATGAATCTTGCTGGCGCTTCTTTTCCTGGATCTCGCCCAACAACTGTTTGACCGTCGGTTGCTTCGGGTCCTGGGCCAGGAGTTTGTTGCATTGCTGCTCGGCTTCATCGTACAGCCCCATCCGCGCCAGCAGGATCGCCCCTTGCAGCATCTCCCCCATTTGGTCATCGGTGAGTGTGGCCGCATTGGCCGGCGGCGCTGCGTCCCCGGCCCAGGTCCCGGTTCCCAGAAAGCAGATTGCCGCCGCCACGCCGCTACAGCACCAACCCCGCACGCTATTTGGCTTCATCAAAAAGCACTTCTCCTCCCACCATTGAAAAACTCACACTCTTGTTCGCAAACACGATCGACTCGTACGGGTCGACGCCCCCTCCTTCCAATGGCGCCGCGATCAAATCCGCCCACGCGCCGGGTGCAATCCTCCCAAGTTTCCCGGTCTGGTTCAACGCTTTCGCCGCGTTCACCGTCGCCATTTCCAATAACTCCTCCGCCGACAGCCGTGGGAAGACTTGTGCCATCTGCTGCATTTCTTCGAGCATGTTGAGAGAATCGTTGCTCGCCATGCTGTCCGTGCCCAGGCAGACATTGATCCCCTGCTCCTTCATGGTCTGAAAAAAGGGCATGTCGCGATGAAAGAACCGATGCGTCTTCGGGCAATGGACTACATGCGTGCCGGTCTGTTTCAGCAGCGTAATGTCCAGCGGCGTGAGACAATTCGCGTGTGCCGCGATACAGTTGTGCCCAAGCACACCGTACTCGGACAACAATTGAACCGGTCCCGCTCGTTTGCAGTCGCTCATATCGCGGCCGGCGCGCAGAAAGTAGTCGTACATCTGTCCCGTGCCCCGCCGAATCATATCGTCCTCTTCCTGCGATTCAGCGACATGTGTCGTCAAGGGAATGTTCCGCCCGTGCGCATACTGTGCCGATAAGCGGTACAGTTCCCCGCTCGCCGTGTACGGGGCGTGAGGAGAAAGCCCAAAGCCCCCCCGCACGTTCGGGTGCGCCGCGATGAATTCCAGCGCTCCCTCCGCCACGGATTTTGCCTCGTCCGTACGGTTGAGGTCAATAAGTTCGAGGCACCACCACACCCGCAACTTCGTTGGCAGAATCTGTTCGATCAACCCGGGAAACGATTCGATATTCACCACCGTCGTTGTTCCGGAGCGCGCCAACATATCGAGTCCGCGTTGAATTCCGCCGGCAAACTCCTTCTCCGGGTGCAATTGTTTCGCCACAACCAATTGCAGGATCCATGCGGTGAAGCTGCCGTGCCATTCAACTTCACCGCGCAGACGCGTGTAATCGAGGTGACAATGGGAATTGATCAGGCCTGGCGCCAGCACGCGTTCACCCAGGTCGCGCACTTCCCCGGTATGCGCCGCGCGGATTTCCGACGTCTTGCCGACGGCCGTGATCTTGTCGCCTTCCACGACCACGGCGCCGTCGTCGATCGGTGGTTGACCCATCGGCAGCACAAAGCGAGCGCGAATAATCATGTCTTCATTTTTCCTTGTCGCATGGCACCCGAATTCGTTCGATGGAGCGGGCCAGGCCGGAGTTCTCATCCACGTCGACGATCACACCACACAGTGCGACGTCACCTTCCGCAACCTCCATCTTCTGCGGCAACTGCGTGAGAAACCGCCGCAACACTGCGTCGACATCACGCCCCAACACCGAGTCATGCGGGCCGCACATGCCAACATCGGAAATGTAGGCCGTGCCTTTCGGCAGAATTTGTTCATCGGCGGTAGCCACATGCGTATGCGTTCCGACCACGATACTCACCTTTCCATCCAGGAACCTGCCCATCGCGATTTTCTCACTGGTGGCCTCCGCGTGCAAGTCAACGAGTATGATATTCGTCTGCTTCCGCAGCCGCGCGACTTCCGCCTCGGCCGCGCGGAACGGGCAATCCGTGTTCGGCATGAACACGCGACCGATAAGATTGATCACGCCGACCGGCGGCAGGCCGTCTCGTTGCACCACGGTCGATCCCCGCCCCGGAGCCGATGAGGGAAAGTTGAGCGGTCGCAATAAGCGGGGCTCGTGTTCAATGACCTCGTAAACTTCCTTCTGGTCCCACACATGGTCGCCCGACGTGATGACTTCCACACCGCTGGCCAGCAGCGCATCCACCGTCGATGCCGTGAGGCCCGCCCCATGCGCGCTGTTTTCACCATTGGCGATTACAAAATCAATGTTCCGCTCTTCCTGTAGCCGTGGCACGAGCGTTGCGACCGCGCGCCGTCCCGGCTTGCCGACGACATCGCCAATGAAAAGTATCCTCACTTGGCGTACTCCACCGCGCGCATTTCGCGCACGACAATGACCTTGATTTGACCCGGGTACTGCAATTCCTGTTCGATTTTCTTGCTGATGTTGCGTGCCAATAGCATGGCGTCGTCGTCCGTGACGGTGTTGGGTTGGACAAAAACGCGGATCTCACGGCCGGCTTGCAGCGCGTAACTCTTGTCCACACCGGGAAAGGCGTTTGCCACCGCCTCCAGCTTCTCCAGCCGTTGCAGGTACAGATCCATGCTCTCGCTGCGTGCGCCGGGACGCGACGCACTGATCGCATCGGCGGCACTCGCGAGTACACCGTATGTCGTGAGGGGTTCCACTTCGTGATGATGGCAAGCCACTCCCTGCCACACTTCTTCAGGTTCCCCATACTTCTTGAGGAACTCGGCGCCGATCATGGCATGGGAACCTTCGACTTCATGATCGACGGCTTTACCAATGTCGTGGAACAAACCAACTCGCTTGGCGATTTGCTGATTCAAGCCCAGTTCCGCGGCCAGCATGCCTTCGATCCCGGCAACTTCAACCGAGTGATCGAGCACGTTTTGTGCAAAGCTGTGTCGGAACTTGAGCCGCCCAAGAAGTTTCATCACCTCGGGATGCACCTTCTGCAGTCCCACACGAAACACCGCATCCTCGCCCGCCTTGTGAATCAGTGTCTCCAATTCCTCGCTGACCTTCGCCACTTCCTCCTCGATTCGGGCGGGATTAATGCGTCCGTCAAGAACAAGACGCTCCAAAGTCTGCCGGGCCAACTCGCGACGAACCGGGTCGAAACCGCTGAGCACAACGGCCTGCGGCGTATCGTCGATGAGTACATTGATTCCCGTGGCGGACTCAAACGCGCGGATATTGCGGCCTTCGCGCCCGATGATACGGCCTTTCATGTCTTCGCTCGGCAGCGTAACAGTGCAACTCGTGGCTGTCTGGACGTGATTTGACGCGCAACGCTCGATCGCTATGGTGATCGTCTGCTTGGCCTCGCGTTCCGCGCCCAGCTTGGCCTCTTCCAGAATGCGCCGTGTCATCGCGGCGGCTTCGGCGTGAACGTCTTCCTGCAGTTGGGCGAGCAATACTTTCTTGGCCTCCATCGCGCTCAGGCCCGCAACGCGCTGAAGTTCCTGTTGGGTCAGCCGCTTCAATTCGTCGATTTCCGCCTGGATCTTGTGAAGTTCTTTTTCGCGGTCGACGACTTGCGTCTCCTTCCGGGTGACTTCCTCGGTCTTGCGGTCGAGCAGATCGACCTTGCGATCCAGGTTCGACTCCCGCTGCATGACGCGTTTCTCCATCTCTCCCAGTTCCTGCCGGCGATCTTTGGTTTCCCGGTCGAACTGCTCACGAGCTTTGAAGGCTTCGTCCTGGGCATTGGCCCGCGCGTCACGTAGCATGTCCTCCGCTTCCTTCCGCGCCGCTCCGACAATCCCACCGGCCGCCTTGGTGTCTGCTTGCGCTTTCGTACGGCTGATGAACCAGCCGAGCGCAAGGCCCGCAACCAAGGCGATGATGAGACCGATAATGGTTGCCATCATTTTGGGTTACCCCTGATTTTAATCACTCGTTTTTCCGTCACAATGAAGTCCATGGAGCTGTCACGCACCTCCGTCGGGACTTCGCTCAGTACTTGGAAATCGTACGCCAGGCCAATTTTTGCCCCGCGCAGGTCTCGCAGAATGCGGTCAAAATACCCCATCCCGCGGCCCAACCGATTTCCCGTTTCGTCGAACGCCAACCCGGGCACCAGCGCGACGTCGATCTGATCGCCGTTGACTGGTCTTACCGCCTCAGGTTTTGGTTCCATAATTCCAAATTGTCCGGTCATTAAATCCAGCGCGAAATCGCGCAGTTCAGAAGCGACGTACTGTTCCGTCGCACCGTTATACCACGGAACGCATACTTGACGGCCCATCGCGAGTAACTGCTGAATCAGACCGCGTGTGTCCACTTCCGCCGCCTTTGAAACGTAGATCAACGACCGCGCTGCCGTGGCGAACTCACCCAGCACGGACAATCGCTCCCAAATGGCGGCGCTCTTCACCTGCACATCGACTGCGCTCTGGGCAACCAGACGGCCGCGCATTTGCTGGCGCAATTGTTCCTTGGTCGCCACGAATGTCATGGGCGACCTCCGCGCTTATTGAGAAGTTGTTTCCATTTCTCCATTCGCTCGCGAACCTTGACCTCAAACCCTTGGTCGCTCGGCTCATAATACTTGCGATGCTCGGGCAGGTGTTCTTGTTCGACAATGTGCCCCTCGAAATCATGCGCGTATTTATACCCCTTGCCGTGGCCGAGCCGCTCGGACCCCTTGTAATGCGTGTCCTTGAGATGCTCGGGTACGGAAAGTGTGCGCCCCTGTTCCACATCGGCTTTTGCGCTCCAGATCCCCTTGGCGCTTGCGTTCGACTTGGGCGCTGTCGCGCAATACACGGTCGCTTCCGCCAGTGGCAACTCGCCTTCAGGCCAGCCGATGAACTCTACCGCGTGATGCGCGGCGACAGCCAACACCAGCGCCTGGGGATCGGCCAGACCAATGTCCTCCGCCGCCAGAATCGTAATGCGCCGCGCGATAAACCGCGGGTCTTCACCCGCAACGACCATTTTCGCGAGCCAATACAACGCGGCATCGGGATCACTGCCCCGCATCGACTTGATGAACGCCGAAATGGTGTCGTAATGCTCATCCTCATCCCCATCGTATACCACCGCCTTCTTCTGGATTGATTCCTCAGCAATCGCCTTCGTAATGTGCCCCGACGGCGTCGTGAGTGCTCCAATTTCCAGCGAGTTGAGCGCCTTGCGTGCGTCGCCATCACAGGCCGTCGCCAGGAAATCGAGGGCCTCGTCGTCCACTTTCAACTTCTTCTCACCGAGGCCGCGTTCCTTGTTGGTGAGCGCGCGTTTCAATAACTCCTTGATATCGGCAGGTGTGAGCGGTTGGAGTTGAAAAATCTGCGAACGCGAAACAAGCGGTGAGTTTACATAGAAAAATGGATTGTGCGTCGTCGCACCGATGAGCCGCACCGTACCGTTCTCAACGTCGGGCAGCAACACGTCCTGCTGCGCCTTGTTGAAGCGATGAATCTCGTCGATAAAGAGAATCGTCCGTTGACCGGTATTGGTGAGCCGGTTCACAGCAGTCGCGATGACCCGGCGGATATCGGCCACGTTCGACTCGACGCCACTGAGCCGCTCGAACTTGCTCTTGGTCGCGTTGGCGATGACTTGCGCGAGGGAAGTCTTGCCCGTGCCCGGGGGTCCGTAAAGAATGATCGAACTGATGCGGTCTGCGCTGATGGCGCGCCAGAGCAATTTGCCTTCGCCGAGAATGTGGCGTTGGCCGGCGAAGTCTTGCAGGGTCTGGGGCCGCATCCGGGTGGCCAGCGGCGCGGTGGCGCGATCCGCCGCCTCCGCCGTTGCGGCGGGTTCCGCGGATTGGTTGGAGAATAGGTTCTCGGTCATGGCCACCAATCTAACCCGGCGTTGCAAGCCGTGTAAGACTTGTGACGTTGACCAACGAGAGCCGAACGCCTCGCGCGGCGGGAGCTAAAAACGAAATACCCCGCCGTAATGCCGTTTAAACGATATCTTTTGAACCCCTAACGAATAGGGGGCTCTGTCGGCGGCTTCGTGCTTCCAGTGAAGGCATGCAGTCCACAACCGAACACCGAGCTCCGTCAATGACGGTATTGGCTCAAAGAATCTTCGTTCATCACGAACATGGCAGGGTATTTCGAAAAACTTGCTTTAGCAAAGAACAGCGGCGACCCCTGTCACCCACAGGAACCCTAATACTCCGGTTCCCAATCAATTTCAAGTAATTTCCAGTCACAATCATGTATTGCTGTCTGGCAACCCCGCACATGTACATCAACCTTCGCGAATCTCACACTTCAATGTCTGCAATAACGAACGCTTCAACCGCTCATGCGCCTCGTTGATCTCGGCGTCGGTCAGTGTTCTGTCCGGTGCGCGAAACGTCAACGAGTACGCCATGGATTTCTTGCCCGTCGGTATTGAACTACCCCGATAAATATCAAAAAGTTCGACCCGTTCCAAGAATTTATTTGGATTTTTCGCAATCGCCGCGAGAACGTCACCGCGGTGCACATCCTCCTCGACAACCAACGCCATGTCCCGTACCACCGCCGGGAACTTCGGAAGTTCACGGAAGGTTCGTTCGCCTTCTTTCGCTCTCAGGAAGTGATCCAGTTCGATTTCCGCCACGTACACCGCATCACGAAGATCGAGTTTTTTCGCCTGTGCTGGTGAAATCTGGCCAATCTCAGCGTCGACCGAAATCCCCAGCGTCTCCCCCAGCTCCTCCAACGCCCCCTTCACATCGTAGTAATCCAGCTTCGCATCTCGTACACCCGTCTCCCAGGAACGCGGTTCCCGCCGGCCCGTCACCGCCAGCGCCAGGCGCAAGGATTCCTTCCCATCCACGGCGAACACCCGCCCGATTTCGAAAAGTCTCACGTCGTACTGGTGCCGTGACACGTTCGTCCGCAAGTTCGCAAGCAATCCCGGCACGAGTGACGAGCGCAACGCCTGTTGATCGGCGGTCAATGGATTCTGCAATTTCAGGTCGCCTTGGTTGACTAGCGTTTGGTTCTGCGCCTCGTGAAACCCAAGCGCAGCCAGGATCTGTCGTACCCGCATGCGGGCATTCCATTGTGCGTCGAATCTCGACACGGCGGCGATCGCCGGCTGCATTCTGGCGGGGATCTTCTCCACGCCGTGGATGCGGCACACTTCCTCAATCAAGTCGACCTCGCGTTCCAAATCCACCCGGAATGTCGGTACTTCCACCTCGCAGCTGTTGGCATCCGACGTGGTGACATTCAATGACAATCCTGCAAAAATCGTCTTCACCGTCTCCGGTGGCACTTCAATCCCCAGCAGCCGATTCACCTGTGTGTAGCGGCAACGCACCCGGCTCCTTTCAATCGGCTTTGCCAGGGTATCGACGATTCCGCGCGCGATTTGTCCGCCGGCTAGCTGCTGGATCAACTGCGCCGCGCGATTGGCCGCCCAAATTACCTGCCCAATGTCGGCGCCACGCTCGAAGCGATAGCTCGAGTCGCTGGACAAACCACATAGCTTGGAGGTCTTGCGGATACTCGACGGCAGGAACCACGCGCTCTCCAGCAACACGTCGGTCGTCTGGTCGCAAATCTCGCTCTCCTTGCCGCCCATGATACCGGCCAGTGCCACGGCTCGCTTCGCGTCGGCAATCACGAGCATATCAGGAGTCAACTCGTGCTGCGTCCCGTCAATAGCCACGAACCGCTCCCCAGTTACGGCGCGACGTACAACGATGCGCTGCTCCGTCAGCAGCTTGAAATCAAATGCGTGCAATGGATGCCCGCATTCAAGCAGGATATAGTTCGTCGCGTCGACGACGTTGTTCACCGAACGCAGGCCGACTTTCTCCAGGATCCGTTTCAGCCACACCGGGCTTGGTCCGATCTTAACTCCCTGAATCACCCGTGCTGTGTACCGTGGACATAGATCGGGTGCTTCGACGGTCACCGAAGTCAGTTTCTCGACCGGTTCGCCAGATTCCGTAACCACAACCTCAGGAAGCTTGAGCGGATTGCCCGTGAGCGCGGAAATCTCGCGCGCGATGCCGATGACGCTCAGCCAATCGGGCCGGTTTGGCGTGACCTCGATGTCGAACACCGTGTCGGTGCCGCCGAGTGCCTCACTGAGCTTGATGCCGACCACCGTCTCAGCCGGCAGGATCAACAATCCGTCTTCGCCCTTCGGCAGGCCCAATTCCTCCGCTGAGCACAGCATGCCCTGTGACTCGACGCCGCGAAGTTTCGCTTCCTTGATCGTCATCCCGTTCAGAAGCGTCACCCCGGGCAATGCGAGGGGTACTTTATCACCCACCTTGTAATTCTTCGCCCCGCAAACAATCTGGCGTTCCCCCGGGCCATCGTTAACTCGGCACACGGAAAGCCTTTCAGAATTCGCATGCTTTTCACTGGAAAGAATCTGGCAAACAACGACCTGTTGCAGCGCCCCGACGCCGATCGTTACCATTTCCTCGACTTCGATCCCCGCAAACGTCAGCTTTTCAGCCAAGTCTGCGGGCGACCAATTGAAATCGACATACTGCTTCAGCCAGTTGTAGGTGAATTTCATCTGAGGCCGCCAATGTAACGATTCACAGTTCGGGCGTCTAGCTTTTAGGAATGTGACCTGTCGCAGTCAATCTCTGGCATTTCTTGAACTCTTCGTCGGCGGAACCGCTGCGATGTCATTTCGAAGCAGTAATTGTGTTGCAATGTGCTTGTAATCAACGGTAGATTACTTATTCTGTATAAAGGAGGAGGGATTTTGCGTCCAAGTGTCTGTGTGACGGCTCGTACTGGTTCGACCAAGGAGCGGAGCCGTGCCGTCTCAACCCACGTATGTATAATGTTGTGAGCGCATCGAGCAAAGCAATCCCGTCGTCCGAAACGAAGTGGCCAAGCGGCCGTCAGTTTGAGCCGCTGGACGTCATGCCGCTCGGCGTCAAGATACGTACCACGGTGTCGCTCGTCCTGCCGATGTTCAATGAATCGCTGGGTGTCGATCAGACGCTCGCAACCGCCCTCCGGTATCTTGAAGAGAATTTCACAGACTTCGAAATCGTCGTCGCCGATGACGCCAGTACGGACGATTCCGCCGCGCGCGTCGCGCAGTGGGCCGCCCGCGACTCGCGCATCCGCCTCGTCAGACTGCAGCGCAACGAGCGATTTGGGGGCGCGTTACGCGCCGGTTTGTCGGCGGCACAGAACGAATTCCTGGTCTACACGGACTTCGATTTGCAGATTGGTTTGAACTGCCTGCCGCTTCTGGTTCGTGAATCCCAGAGCGCGGATGTCCTGACAGGTTATGCGGAGGACTGCGAGAAGCACGCCAACTGGCGTTCGAAGATAATCTCGAAGACCTACAACTTTCTCGTCCGCACACTCTTCAGCCTGAGACTGCGTGACATCAATTTCGGGCTCAAAGCCCTGCCCCGGTCTGTCTGGGAGATGCTGGAGTTGCGTTCGCGCAGCCCGTTTGTGGACGCGGAGTTGTTCGTGCAAGCCAAGCGCATGGGATTCACCATCCAGGAGGTGGCCGTCCCGTTTTCGATGCGCACCATCGGCAGCTCGCATATGCGACGCTGGGATATTATCGCCCGAACACTGCTGGATATGGCGTGGTGCTGGATCGCACCGACAGGGCTGTGTGAGCCCACATTGCGTCCAGCGACTCGTTCTAAAACCGTCTAACGCTGTAGTATACGAAGGACAAGTTCCGCGACCTCCACATAGGCGTTGCCCCACGCTTGTGCGCGCAAGAGTTGGAACGGCATTCCCGGGGAGCCCACGAACGGTCTCAACACCCACGCCATCTGAATCCCGACGAACCAATACAACGCAATCCATCCGATGGCAAGCAGGCGATGTCGCGAATTGGACGCAATCAGTGGACGGTACATGGAGTTCATTCTCCACTGACCACAGACGGTCGCCACCGCGAACATGATCCCACTCCAGAACAGCATGAACGAATATGAGGCTGTCGAAAGGTTCATGAGTTCCGTAATCGGCGCCAACGCAGCGAGCACGATCGCAGTGAGGGATTGAAACCCAAGCACCGCGTTGATGACCCGCGGAAAGTCATCGCGCAGTCCCGCCAGCGCATTCAGCACGTAGAAGGATGGGAAGCAGAGTGCAAACGTGGCGAGAAACAGCAGCGGCACTTTGGCAGCCGAGAGCGCGATCTGTTTCCACCCGTCTCCAGACAGTCCATGGAAACTCCCCATGACTGCGCCGTAGACCGCGCCGCAGACTGCCACCATCCGAACTTGTGCCCAGAATCGCGAACGTTCCGCGCCCACTCGAGCAAACAACCCTTCGTTTCGCAAGAATTCGTCGACCGTGCCCAGCAGAGGGATCATAGCGTCACGAGAAAGCGCTTACCAGCGCACGCCACACGCCGAGGAAGAAGTTCCCCTCCTTTCCACAGAACCACATGAATGCAGCTTGGGGATCGCTGATAAATGGTCGCAGAACCCAACCCATCTGTGCCCCAACGACCGCGTAAATCAGAATCCAGACGCGAAACAGCGATTTCACCTGCCGATCTGATTGGCTCGGCAGTGGCAGCTGGATCAATGGCGGCACATTCCCCGCTGCCGCTTCGATCTTCGGCGCTAACAGTATTCGCAGTGCCTTCCACAACACACCCACCCCTAACACACCCGCCACGGCGCAGAAGGCGACGTTCAGCAAGACCATGAATGGATGGTTCTGCGTACTCAACGCAAAGAATCCCACAATTGGCCCAAACGACGCCAGTACCGTCACCGTGACAGCCACAATCGCCAACAACACACGCAACATCTGCGCGAAAGACAAACGCGACCCCAGTAGCGCGCTGAAGACGTACAAGGACGGAAAACAAATTACTAACGTCATCAGGAACAACGTCGACATTTTCCACATGTCTGCCGCCAGTTGCCGCCACTCCGGCACCGCGCGGGAGAAGATCGCATACCATCCCATGAAGAATCCATACGCCGCCGCAAGAAACACGATTCCCACGACCAGATAACTCGCGCGTACATCACGCAGTGCATCGTCCGCCAGTGCCAACTCCTGCCGCCGCAACAACTGGTCCACCTGCCGCCACAATTGTCTCATCCGTCGCCTCCGATCCTTTCTTCGGCAGGCCGCCCGGAGGAGCGAATTGCGAGCATGTCCATGTATCACCCCCCGGGCAAGCTGCCTTTGTTTTGAGCCCAGCTACTTTGCATTACAAAGTACCAGTTACTCCCTCTGACAACGTGGGAGGCTGAATGTTCAAAACAGATGCAGCAACTGCGGAGAGGAGAGCAAGCGGTATGACACTAGTCGCAAATCGTCGCCAACTCCCCGGAGTGCCGCCAGGCAAACCAGCGCGGGACGAACCCGAAGACGCCGAACGAACAGTCAATTAGTCGCCAAAAGGGCGGATTCTCCGCCTCAGTTGTTGTTCCCGATCCATATGCACATTGCACTGCCTTGCAGAGTAACAACTATTACATCAGGCGGAGCAAACGAGAAGCCGTTCACACGACACCGGCGGGTAGTTAGAACTGCTCCAAAAACCTCACGTCGTTTTCCGTGAACAGGCGGATGTCGTTGATGGACCACATGATCATGGCGAGGCGTTCGATGCCGAAGCCGAAGGCCCAGCCGGTGTATTCGTCGTCGGCGTAGCCGACCGCCTTGAAGACGGTGGGGTCCACCATCCCGCAGCCCCCGAGTTCGATCCATTCCTTGCCGCGGGCGTGAAAGTGCGGCGTGCTGAGATCAATCTCAAAGCTGGGTTCAGTGTACGGGAAGAAATGCGGGCGGAACCGCACTTTCGTCTCGGGGTCGAGCAGTTGCTGGAAGAAAAACTCGACGGTACCCTTCAGGTCGGCAACGGTAACATTCCGATCCACGTGCAAGCCTTCGACCTGGTGGAATGTCGGGCTGTGGGTGGCGTCGAGTTCGTCACGGCGGAAGCAGCGGCCCAATGCGACGATGCGAATCGGCGGCTTCTGCTTCATCATCGTACGGATTTGCACCGGCGAAGTGTGCGTGCGCAACAAATAGCGGCCGAGTTTTGGATCCGGTGCCATCGCCTTCGGGTCAATATAGAACGTATCTTGCATGTCGCGCGCGGGATGGTTTGCGGGTGTGTTCAGCGCGTCGAAGCAATGCCATTCATCCTCGATCTCGGGGCCATCCTCGACGGCGAACCCCATACGACGGAAGACCGCAACAATACGCTCAAAAACCTGTGTCAACGGATGCAGATGGCCGATGCGGTGCCGTCGCCCCGGCAACGTCGTATCGATCGCCGGGCCCAACGTTGCGACCTTCGCTTCCAATTCGTCACGCTTCGCCGCAATCGCCACGGTCAACGCGTTCTTGATCTCATTGGCGAGCTTGCCAATGCGTGGTTTCTCTTCTTTCGGGAGTTTACCGAGCTGCTCGAGCGCGGCAGACACCATGCCGCTGCGGCCAAGGTATTTGGCCTTGAGTTGATCGAGAGTGGAAAGTTCGGTGCACGTTACGAGCGCGTTTTCCGCCTCGGCGCGGGCGGCCTGAAGTTGTTGTTCAAGTTCCGTCATAGATGGCCGCGGAACGGTAACGAAAGCTTGCTCAACACGCAAGCCGAACGTCGAATGACCGACCGAACCGCAATGATGACGGGCGTTTACTCGATGTCGAACTCCGCTGGCTGCCCACTGGCGGAATCGCTGCTTACCCAGACGCGATACCGCCCGGGTTCCGTCACCCGCTTCATCTCGCCATTGTGGAATGCTAGCGCGTCCGTGGGCACGACAAACTCGACGTCCTGGCTCTTTCCTTGATCCAGGGTGTTGCGCTGAAAGCCTTTTAGTTCTCGCACAGGCCGCGAAACGCTCGCCACGAGGTCACGGATGTAAAGCTGCACCACTTCATCCCCTGCCCGATTGCCCACATTCGTGATGCGCGCGGTGACGTGGACCGATTCGCCAAGCTTGATATGCTGCGGATCGACGCGAATGTTGCTGTACTCGAATTGCGTGTAGCTCAATCCGTAGCCAAACGGAAACTGAGGGGTTGCCACCATGTCATTGTAACCCGACAGGTATACATGGCGGGTCGCACTCGGCAGCCTCAATGGATCCAACCACGGACGACCCGTGCTCTTGTGGTTGTAGTAAATGGGCACCTGACCGATGGTGCGCGGCCACGAAATCGGCAGTTTTCCCGACGGCGAATAATCACCGAAAAGCACGTCGGCAATGGCCGGCCCCCCCATTGTACCCGGATCCCATGCCATAAGCACCGCCGGCGCGGCGTCGAGCACCTCACCTAGTTCCAGAGGACGTCCCGCCATCAACACAATCACCAACGGCGTGCCGGTGGCTTGAACGGCCTTGATCAAATCCAGTTGCGCGCTCGAAAGATTAAGATAGGCGCGGCTCGCCGCCTCGCCGGATTGGGTTGCCGCCTCGCCCACAAACATGACCGCAACCGTTGATTCCTTTGCGGCGCGGACCGCTTCGTCGATTCCACTGCGGTTCGTGCTCAGGCAACTTTCAACCCCGACCGCGTAATTGATGCGAGTGGTCTTGCCGACCGCTTCACGAATGGCCTGCAAGGCGGTTCGCGATTCTTTGCCGTCGCCATGGCCATGCCAGGTGCCCAATTGATCCGCTCCGTTGTCCGCGAGCGGGCCAATCACGGCAATTGATGGCATTTCCTTCCAGAGTGGAAGAGTGCGGTTTTCATTCTTCAGCAATACCATGCTCTCCCGTGCAAACTCGCGGGCCACATCCAGATGCTCTTTGGCCAGCAACACCTCGTCGGGGTTCGGTCGCGCAAACGGCTTGTCGAACAACCCCAATTCCCATTTCAAGCGCAGCACGCGGCGCACGGAATCGTCAATGACCTTCATGGGCACTTTGTCCTCGACGACGAGCGCTTCGAGGTTCGAGCGATAGGTGGCCGTAAACATTTCGACGTCAACACCCGCCAGGAACGCCGTGCGCGCGGCATCTTTATCATCCGTGGTAATCCCATGCACCACTAACTCGTGAACAGCATCAGCGTCACTAATGACGACCCCTTTGAACTTCCACTCGTCGCGCAAGACCTGACGCAAGAGGAACGGGTTACCCGTCGCCGGCACGCCATTGAGTTCGTCGAAGGCGCTCATAATCGAGGCCACACCCGCGTTCACGCACGCTTCAAACGGAGGGAGATAGACATCGCGCAAGGTGCGCTCGGACATATCCACCGTGTTGTAGTCGCGACCGCCCTCGGCCGCGCCGTACGCCGCGTAATGCTTCACGCAAGCGACGATATGTTCCGGATCGCTGAGATCCTTCCCCTGAAATCCGCGTACCATGGCCGCGCCAAGCGTGCTGTCAAGGTAAGGATCTTCGCCGGAGCCTTCAGCAATCCGTCCCCAGCGTGGGTCTCGCGCGATGTCAACCATCGGCGCATACGTCCAACGAATCCATTCAGAAGCCGCCTCGCGCGCGGCAATACGAGCCGCCTCTTCGGTCAGTTTCGGGTCCCACGCCGCCGCTTGTCCGAGTGGGATGGGAAAAATCGTGCGATACCCATGAATCACATCGTACGCGACCAACAACGGAATGCCGAGGCGTGATTGTTCAACCGCAACCCGCTGAAGGTCGTTGCTCATCGGACGTGCCCCGGCGATCAACGAACCAATGCTAGCCTCGCGAACGCATTGCTCCACATCCTGACGATAGACCTGTCCTTGTGATAACTGACCGATTTTTTCCTTGAGGGTCATCTGGCCGAGCAACTCGTTCAGACGTTTCTCGGTCATTCCGCTCCAGCGCGTAGTGGTGGCTGGCTTCGATGGATTCGAAACCGTCTTTACCGGCGGAGTTTGTGATTGGGCAGATCCGGCAAGGGACAAGCCTAAAAGCAAGATGAGTATTGCGGACAGAGTCGTCGGTCGCATATTCCGGCGGAGAATAATGCAAACGTTTGCATTAGGCAAGAAAAGCCTTTATCGCTGCTATGACTTGTTCGACAGTCACCAATTTCATGCATTCCATGTGGACGTTATTTGTGCAGTAGTCCTTGAGACAGGGAGAACAAGGAATGTCGACACGAAGGACGACGTGCTCCTTTCCGTACGGCCCCGTAAGCGCCGGATCCGTCGGACCAAAGATGCCAACGACGGGTGTGCCGACGGCCGCAGCCACGTGCATGGGACCGCTATCATTCGTGATGACGACGGCGCACCGGCGATACAGTTCGGCGAGTTGGAAGAGGTCGGTCTCCCCGGCCAGGTTGCGGCAGCCCTGGGCGATTATCCCGATTTGCTCGCGCTCCACGGCGGAACCGGTGAGTACCACACGTTCACGGGGTAAACGGCGAACGAGTTCGGCGAACTTATCACCCCCCCAGAGTTTTGTGGCCCAGCGAGCCGATGGATTCACCCCAATCAGCCCCTCGCATCTGAGCTGCGAGGAGACTCCCAAGGGGAATTCGATCGGAGTTGAATCGCACCCGAGATGCCGTGTCGCGCAAAGGTAGCGCTCGACGGCATGGACACGCGGGACATCGACGATTTCATTATAAAAGAGCCGCGCACCCTCGCGAGCATCGCTCAGACCAATGCGGTGTGGCGCCCGCGTGGCCCAACTCATGAGGCCACTGCGAAGAAGACCCTGCAGGTCAACAACCACGTCGAAACGCTTCGCCCGCAATGTTGTGAGGAACCTGGCAAATTGCGGAAGTTGCCACGGCGAACGGAAGCGCTGGCGTTCGAACAGCAGGAGTTCGTCAATGATCGGACAATGCTGCAGCAGTGAGGCGAGAGAGTCGTTGATGAGCCACGTGATGTGTGCTTCCGGAAATTTCCGGCGGATGAGACTGACCGACGGCAGCGCGTGGACGACATCGCCGAGCGAGCTGGGCTTGATGATGAGGATCCGCATGCGGGCGGATAGTAAACCGTGAAGCCACGCGAAGAAACACGAATTATTTCAGCGACCGTGTTCGATGCGTTCCGCCAGGGACTCCGGCAGGCCCGCGGACCGAATCTTCTTTTGCGTCATCCCGATGTCGTAATCGACACGGCGCAATTCGATGATATTGGCGATGAGATCAAAGATGACATACGCAGATTTTGGATTTCTGTCGCGTGGCTGGCCGACGGAACCGACATTGACGAAGTATTTGCGGCCCACCTCGATCTTGATCTTTGAATAAAGGCCGCCCTGGAGGCCGGTCGGACCGCGGACGAACGCGACCGGCACGTGCGTGTGACCGTTGAAGCAGACAGCTGTGTGCTGGTAATTGAAGCTGGCCTGGGCCGAAAGCCTGTCGAAGACGTAGGCCCATCTCTCGGGCAAATCGAGTGTTGCGTGGACGATGGTGAACGATTCTACATGACGCACGTACTTGAGGTCACGCAACCAGGTCTTGTCATCAGCGCTCAATTGTGTACGCGTCCAGCGAATGGCTTCGGCCGCCATGGCATTAAATCCCACCAGGTCCAAGTCGGAGGCGCAGTACTCATCGTGATTGCCCATAATGACGGGACAGTCGAGGCTGCGGATGATGTCGAGGCATTCTTTGGGGTTGGGGCCATACCCCACGATGTCACCGAGGCAAACGTAATGCGTACATTTTTGCTCCTGCGCATCCTTCAGGACGGCTTCAAGTCCTTCCAGATTCGCGTGGATGTCGCTCACAATGGCGTAGCGGAGTTCTGTCTTGGCCGTCGTCATGGTAGGGGTGGGGGGAATAAACGCAGGTCGTTGGGAATTTGCAATTCGGTTTCCAGCCGCCGAATCTCACGCTCGATAATGCTCCAGGACTGTTGTACTTTCGCATGGTCCAGAAACCACAGGCGCTTCCATTCTTCGTAGGCGGCCTCGGTTTGGCCGCACTTCTCCAGGGCGCGCGGGTAAAAACGCATGACGAACTGCGGCGCGTCGGGAAAGCTGGCCGCTTTGCGGAAATACTCGACCGCTTTGCAGAACGCCTCCCGGCATGGCGGTTGGTCGCAGTCCTTGCTCAGTTTTTCGTAATACAACCACCCCATGGTAAAATACAAGTCATACCGATTCGGGATATTTTCGATCCCGCGCTCGATAAATTCACGGGCCTTTTCGTGCCACTCGCGCTCGCGTTTGATACCTTCGGCCTTCGTGCGGTTTTTCGGGTCAGAGAGCACGCCGTAGCCAATGTTCCACGCCATGTGCCATTGGCCGAGGTCCCAAAACATCAAGGCCTGCGGTTGCAGCGTGGCCACGACCTCGATGTTGCGGTATTGGCGGAGCCACTCCTTCTTCTCCCAGTAACCATGGCTGTTGATCCACAAAAAGTCCGCCACCACACCCCGCATTCCCGCAAGCAACGCAATCGCGAGGTTCTGACCTATCGCTTCACGGAGTTTGATCGAGACACGAGCCCCCCCGTACTTCAGTTGCATCCGCTCGGCGCGGATAGCGTTCTCCAGCGGCAACAGGGCCAGCCCGATTGCCAGAAGAAGTATGAAACTGAGTATTTTATTGCGCATGCGCCTATATCTCACGACGGCTGAAAATCAGGTGGGCGGCGGCGACAATGAATAACATTCGCCCCAGACCATAAACGACGAGCTGGCCAACGTGCGCCCACGGCACGAGGTTGCCGAGATTAATGTCGTCAGCGAGGCTGAACAACCCGAAGTCAGGCACGATCGCTAGCAGCGCCATCGTCAGCCGGTGACTGCCCCCCCACATCTCGACGGCAGTCCCGCGAAGCATTCCCGCTATGTAAACCATAAACGGCACCGCCACGTTAAAGACCAGGGACGTCGAGAATGTCGAGACCAACAGAGTAATCGAGGCCACCAGTATCGCCTTCACGAGGTCCACCAGCACCGCCTTCAGTAAATTCAAGTCGAACGTCGCAACCTTGATTTGCTGGATTTGCTGGTTCGCTTGCTCGGTGGCGGCGTGCGTCTCTCCCAGGTACGTCTGGCTCAACTCGCGGATCATACCCTGTTCCTTGATCCATAGCACTGCGCCGAACATCAGGGACATGGCCACCATGCTTAACACCAGCAGGAGGACACTACCGTAAAACTTGCCGAGTAAAAACTCGAAGCGCCGCACCGGTTTCGCCAGAATCGTGTAGATCGTCCGGTTCTCCACTTCGCTCGGCAACAACTGCGCCGTTCCCACGATCGCAATCAAGGTGCTGATGACCGAAATGACACCCAGGCAGGTGTCCTTGATAACCTTCATTTGCTCTTGCTCACCGAGATTGTATTGCGAGAAAAAAATCGCCAACGCGATGAATACCAAACCGATGACCAGCAGAAAAATAAACACTTTCTGCCGTACCGCTTCGGTCAACGTGTTCACGCCAATCACGTTGATGCGTTTCAGGGAAAACCCGACCCGCTCGTGGCTCGCCGACGGTGCGGCGACAGCAGCAGCTTCAGTCATGATGTCCCATCCCCCGTTCATCTTTCTTTAGTGCATCCAGAAATAATGATTCCAGCGTCGTCTGCGGATGTTCCACCGACACAATCGACGCGCCGGCAGCCCGCACCGCCTCCTCGACCCGCGCCCGCGCGGCATCAGGCAAATCTTGCACCGTAATGCTCAGCCGCCGTTGATCGCTGATGAGCGACTTGACATCGCCCTCCAGAATCATTTGTCCGAGGTTCAACACGCCGATGCGATCGCACACGTCCTGCACCTGGGCAAGCAAATGGGAACTGAGCAAGACCGTTTTGCCCATCCCTTTCAACCGCAAAATCAGGTCGCGAATGTCCTTGCTGCCAATCGGATCCACGCCTGCGGTCGGCTCATCCAGCAGCAACAGTTTGGGATCGTGGATGAGCGCCTGGGCCAGCCCGATGCGCTGTAACATACCCTTTGAATAGCCTGAAAGCTGACGGTCGCGGGCTCGTGTCAGGCCTACCAAATCCAGCAACTCCTCAATGCGCTTCTTCAATAGCGCGCCTCCCATGCCGCATAACTTCCCGTAAAACTCCAGCGTCTCGGCACCGGTCAGGTACCGATAGAAATATGGGTTCTCAGGAAGAAAGCCAACGTGTAACCGCGACTCCACCTTGTTGCAGGGGACGTCAAAAAGCCATGCGCTGCCCTCGGTTGGCGAGATCAGGTCGAGGATCAGTTTCAGCGTCGTGCTCTTGCCCGAGCCGTTTGGCCCGAGCAGGCCGTACACTTCGCCCTCGTGCACCCGCAGGTTGAGGTTTTCCAGCGCCAGCAGACGGCCCTTGCGCCAACCCAAATCATATTTCTTCGTCAGTTGTTCTGTTCGAATCGCGTCCATCAGTATCGTATGTCGAAGCTGCGGAATTCTTCCACGGCCTCCCTCCAATTCACGTCCGCATTACGAATGTGGCTGCCGAGTTGGCTGGCATGCACCGCTTCCAGAAACGACTTAACCTCTTCCTCGATGCCTTCGGCAACCAACTCCACGCGCCCGTCATCCAGGTTGCGGACATACCCTGTCAGCTCATATCCACAGGCGATTTCGCGCGCGACATAGCGGAACCCAACGCCTTGCACCCTGCCCGTGAAAAAGACCGTCGCACGCTTCCGCATAAACTCAAGCTGTCAGACTATCGACAAACTGCAACCCAGTCAAGCGAACCGCGGAGCATGCGGACGTTACCCACCCGATTGTGAGCTTGCTTCGCGGCATGCGGCGGCGGTAGAGTAGACCAGTCACCCCGGAGGGAGCGTTATGGCACTATTCGGCGGAATGTTCGGCGGCGCACAGAAGCACCTCAATCTCGACCAGCTTACGCTGGCCATCCACAATAGCCTCAACCTGCAACTCGCGCCACCCGGCGAAGACGTCCTGGCGGTGGCCGACGCGATGACGCACCATGACATCATCGGCTTCCAGAACGCCCACAGTATCGAAGGCATACAGGAGTTGTTCCGGGCAAAATCATTGCGCGCGACCATTGATCCGTCGGCCCAAACGCTCACACTGACCATCGCCACGCCAGAGGAAATTGAAAGTGAATTGAAAGTCGAGCATGGCGCCGTCAAGGTGATGCACGTCGCTGAACATCATCGGAGCGCACAAATTATCCGATCGTTTGGCCCTGCCGCCGAGCCAATCAAAGCAGATGCACCCACGGCATCGGCCGCCCCTACCCAGGCCCCGGCCCCCGCAGTGCCGCCCGCTTTCGAGCATCTCGAAGCGGTGGAACGCCTCTGCCCCGTGATTGTCGATACGTTCCTCAAGCACGGGCAGTTGACCTCGGCGGACAAGGACGTGCTGAAGAAAATCAAGCCGGTTGACTACACACTCGAAGCACGGATTACCGCGTTGGAACGCTGGAAAGCAGAACTTTCCCGACGCTCGCGAGGCATCCATGTCCAACAGACCGGATCGACCTCTCTCCTCGCCAGCAGCGCCGACAGCCCGAACAAATCCGATGAAGCCGTCCTGCGACGGTTCGATATCCTGCTCCACTGGCTCAGCAAACTCATCAAGGCGCTCGAGCACAAAGGCTTCAAATTCCCAGCCAAACCAGTTTGGCTCCCGCACTAGAACGCATTCTGCCTTCGACCATCCGGAGAAGATGGTCGGGACGGTCCCGACATTCTTCGGAACGACCTCCCCGAAAACTTTCGGGGCGCGCGAAATTATTCTGCCTTCGACCATCTGAAAAAAATGGTCGGGACGGCGGGATTTGAACCCGCGACCTCTTGGTCCCGAACCAAGCGCGCTACCAAACTGCGCTACGTCCCGACTGTGAGCAGCTTCTTACTTAATCACACTTTCTTGCGGTGACGCAAGAACTCAATCACCATCGGCAGCACCGAGATAAAAATGATCGCCAACTCCACAATGCCAAAATGCGTCTTCACAAATTCCAATTGCCCGAACCAGTACCCGCCAAACAACAGCAGCCCCACCCACAGCACTCCCCCCGCCACATTATAAGCCGTGAATTTCGGGAAGCTCATGTCCCCCACCCCGGCGACGAACGGCGCAAACGTCCGCACGATCGGCACAAACCGCGTGATGATGATCGTCTGGCCGCCGTACTTCTCATAAAACGCGTGCGTCTTCTCCAGATACCGCGGCTTGATGATTCCAGGGAACTTCGCCGCCAGCTTGTCACCGAACAGCCGCCCCACAAAATAGTTCACCGTGTTCCCCCCGATCGCCGCCACGCAGAACATCCCCAGCAACAACCCCACGCTCATCGGGCTGTCCTTCGTCGCCGCCAGAGCACCCGCCGCAAATAGCAACGAATCCCCCGGCAAAAACGGCGTCACCACAAACCCCGTCTCCGCAAAGATGATCGCGAACAGGACCACATACGTCCACGTCGTCCCATGCGCCTGCATCGCGTCATTCAGATGACGATCCAAATGCAGAAACAAATCCACGAATTGATGAATCCATTCCATAAAGGGCCGCTACCTGTACCACACCCCTCCCGCCTTGTCAGCTTGGAAGATTGCCCCTTCCAATCGAACCCACCAAAGACACAAAAATGCGTTCATTTTCATCAAATACCCCCTGTTTACCCTCTCCCGGTGGGTTCGTTTTGGAAAACGAACCCACCGATTTGTTCGGCAATATTTCGCCGTAAATTCCTCGTGCAAAGTCCATTGCATCGAAAATCAAACCAAAAAACGGTGGGTTCGTTTCGCAGAAACATATATAGGCCCCCTCTGCCCCTGTAGCCAAGTCGGACGGAGCGGAGTCTGACGGCACGCCGCAGTCGTTTGCGGCAAGCCGAGCAAAGCAAGACGCACCAGTGATGTTTCTGGTGCAACTGATACGCGCCGTGTCTGTGCCGACGACGCAACCGAACCCCACAAAAACACCCTCTCCGGTGGGTTCGTTTGGTAGAATGGCATGTTTGATGCGCCGGTGCCTGTCCTGAGTCGAACCGAACGGAGCGCGGTTCCGATTCTGCCGATTTGTAGGGCCTGCCCCGATTTCGAGATCGGGGCGAGAGGCCCGAAGGGTTTCCCGCCGTCCGGTTGCAGCTGGATTGTTTCCCGCATAGTGCATCACCCCGAAGAATTTCGGGGAAAAAAGCCATTGTCCCGCCAGCCAATCGCTTCTTCCGGTTAGTGAACACGCCCGCACTATACCATTATCGCTAAACGATGTCTAGTAGAAGTATCAATACCCGATTCAGAAGCCTGTCATCCTGAGCTTGTCGAAGGATCTAGCCCGCCCACCACAGAACCCCCACATAGAACAGGAATTGCCGCCGCGCCTCAGGCACGTCCACCGACTCAATATTCCCGGGAAAATCAACCGGCGGCGAATTTACGCCCCGCGACACCGGGTAGAACTCCATCTCATCGGCTGGATACTGCTTCAGCAAAGCCAACAACGCTCCCGTGTCCTCCGTCTTCGGGTCCAACCACGCGGCTTCGGAATGCCCCCATTGCCGCGTGACGTTGGGCGAGTTGGTCAATTCACGGATGCAACCGCCCTGGACAGAGCGGCGCGCAGCACGTTGATTGTCACGGGCTTTCCGACGATGAAGTCCACGCCCGTGGGTTTCTCGTCGGCTGCATCCATCATCGAACCGAAGCCGGTGAGCATGATGACGGGCATGGCTGGATTGGTGAACTTGATGGCGGCGGCCACTTGGTCGCCGCTCATGTCCGGCATGGCGCGATCCAACAGCACGAGGTCGAACCGACTGTTGCGGAATTTCTCCAGAGCGTCGCGCCCACTGTTGGCAGCCTCCACGATGTGTCCGTCAATCTTCAGATAGTCGCCGATGATCTTGCGCACCACGGCTTCGTCATCAACCACGAGCACGTGCAGATGCTGGACGACATCGACTGGTTGCGGTTTCGGCTCGGATTGCGGCTGGGCGGTCTGCACCGGCAAGCGAATGATGAAGGTCGTACCCTTGCCGACTTCGGTTTCGATATCAACTGTACCTTGGTGGCGCTGGATGATGCCGTACACCATAGACAAGCCAAGTCCCGTGCCGTGCTCGCCTTTGGTGGTGAAGAACGGATCGAGGCAGCGCCGACGGACTTCTTGGGTCATGCCGGTGCCGGTGTCGCTGATCTCCAGCACGACATAGCGTTCGTCGTGGTAGGTGTGGATGGTGATGGTGCCGCTGCGTGGCATAGCGTCCACGGCATTGAAGATGAGGTTAGTAAGCACTTGGCGCAGTTCGGAGGCGCTACCGGTGATAAGCGGAACCTCCTGCAAGTCGGTGTGCACGTTCACCGAGACGCCTTGAACTTCGGCTTCGGTTTTCCACTTGGCTTGCGTCAGGGAGATGGCCTCGTTCACGAGTTTGTTGAGGTCCACGGGAGCGAATGCTTCATTTTTCTCGCGGTGGCGGTAAAAGTCGCGGAGGCGGTTGACGACGCTCCTGGCGTCCTGCGCGGCGGTATTCATCAGCTCGAGGTAGCTGCGGACTGTTTCTTTGTTGTCGAGGGATCCAGGCTGATGGAGCAGCAGTTCGCTGCCACCTAGGATGGCGGTCAGCGAGTTGTTGAAATCGTGAGCGATGCCACTGGCCATGGTGCCAAGGGCGCGCAGGCGTTCTTGTTGAACGACCTGCTGCTGCGTTTCCCGTAATTCGGCCAGTGTGCGGGTGAGACTGGTTTCGCTCTCACGCAGCTGGGTGGTGCGCACACGCACGCGCTCCTCAAGGCCTTCCTTTAACCTGAGGATTTCGTCCTGCGCCGCCTTGCGCTCGGTGATGTCGCGGACCACCGCTTGGAGAACCGGTTGGCCGTCCAATTGCATCCGATTCAGCAACACCTCGGCCGGGAAGACCTCGCCCGTGTTGGCTCGCTGGTGCATCCACTCGAAGCGGAGGGTGCCGGTTTCCATCGCCGTGGTGACCCGCTGCTTGGCCAGTGTGAGAGAATCGGTGCCGTCAGGCTGTTGCGGCGGGGACAAATCGGCGGGATGTTTCGAGCAGAACTCCTCCCGGCTGGCGCAACCGAAGACGGCCAGCGTCGTCAGGTTGCAGTCGAAAAAGCCCTTATCGGTCAGCAGCATCACCGCGTCGCTGGTGGCCTCGTAGAGCGTGCGGAACTTCGTCTCCGACCGGCGCACCGCTTCGGCTGCCTGCCGGCGCTTTGCGTCGATGCGCTGCAACGCTTTCGAGATCCTCCCGATTAAGAGCGTGAAAACCACCACGCTCATTGCAGTTTGCAGCACCTCTCCGAATTCGGACGAGAAAAGCCCGCGGCGTTCCCCCGCCAATTGGAGCCAGCCCTGCGATAAGAGGATCAGGACCGCCACCGGCAACAACCGCCGCATCATCACCCCACCCGCGTCCGCGGCAGTGAAGATCCTCATCAGCCCGCGGTCTGGACGCGCGCAAAGAATGCCGAACGAAAACAGTTGGAACGTCGCCGCCGTGGGTAGCGCCATGGGAATGAACTCCCCGACCGTGTAAAACGATTGGACACTATAGGCGTAACCGAGCAGAGCGATCAGCGACAGAAACGCGGCGAGAAAAGCCAATGCTTCGGCGGGATGATTCCCACGGCGCGTTTCCACATCCAGAAGCCACAGGGCGAATCCAACGAACACAAAACTCAGCGCCGTATTGGGCGCCATCAGGTTGCTCCCTAACTTCGCGCGAAACAGGAGTTGGTCAATGCCGATGTCGAAGAAATTGAAATGCTCCCCGAGCTTGACCAACCCCACCACGGCCACGAGCACACCGATCCAGCGTCCGATACGGTGCGCGCTTGATTTGGTGTTTGCCGATTGCAACAGCCACAGCGCAAGACCGGCCAGAATGAAATTGACTGCCGTGGCTGGGTTCATCGCTACCATGTGCCGAAAACCGCTCTTCAGAGCAGCAATGTTGAAGATCCACCCGACCAATACCAAAGAACCGCTGACGACGACGACGAGGCTTGCCGCTTTCGAAAAGACGCTGAGCGACGACAGGAGGCGGGGATCGGATTGACTCCCGCTCGCAGCGTGAGAGGTAACTTCTTTCGGGAACGATTCCTCATTCATCCATAGCGCCTGAGGGGGCATGTCGCGTGCCAATACGACATTATTGCAAGGTATATTTGTCCCTAAATTCTAGGCGCTGAGGGTTTAGCTACGCCTGGCCTGTACCCGGTAGACACCTCGTACGGTCCCAGTCCACGCGAGAATCGCGATCTTCCTGCACTCTTGGTGATGCTTTGCCTGACTCCAAAACGCTGTTGCGCGCCTACGGCACCAAAAAAAGGGTCAGTTCGTTTTTCGAAAAAGGGTCAGTTCGTTTTTCGTTATCATAACACGCCGAGAGTGTCATTGGGTTCAACCCCCACACAGCACACTTGAAGCGCTGAAGCAACCTTTCGTCACGCCTTCCAGTATTTCCGCACGAACGCGAAGAATCGGATCATTTCAAGTCATCAGCGCCACCCACGCCAGCAGGCAGGCCATCGCGGCCAATGTCACCGGGATGCCCAACCGGGCGAAGTCGCGGAAGGAAATGTTGATCCCGAGATCGCGCGCTTGTTGGACGACAATGATATTGGACACGCTGCCGAGTATGATGAGGCTGCCGCCAAAACTGTTGGCCAGGGCCAGCACATACGCCGTCGTTGGATGACCCACGTTAACCACCTTCACCAACAGCAGCACCGCCGCGGAGTTGTTGATCAGGTTGGAAAGCGCCACCGTGACCACTGCCAGGACGGATGGCGATTGAAGATTCAGCCCGCCCCGCGCGAGCCACTGCACGGCCTGAACGCCGTAGCCCGTGACCTGGAACGCGCCGGTGACCACGAACAGCCCCATGAACAGCACCAGAATCGACCAGTCCACCAGCCCCAGCAAATCTTCCGTACCAAACTTCGGACTGGCAAGATGGATCGCGGCAGCCGTCAAGGCGATGATCTCCTTGGGAATCGACGAGAAAAAGAACGCGATGACCAGCCCCAGGATGACCAAACCTTTGATCGTGTGCGGGCGGTTGAACGGATGGCAAGACGGCGTCACGCGGACCGGCACCGGCGCGGTGGACACAAGGTCGTGGCGGGACATCATCCAGATGAGCCCGTAGGCGCAACCGAGGGCAAACAGCACCGGCGTGATGCACCAGAGTGAGTAACGCCCGAAATTCAGTCCGGCAACCTCGGCGATCATCATGTCTTGCGGGTTGCCAACCACCGTGGCGGCGGCCCCGATGTTGCTGGCAACCGCCAGGCCGATGAGAAACGGGACCGGATTGACTTGCCGCCGGAGCAAGGTGGTCGCCACGATCGGCGTGAAGACGTAACAGACAATATCATGGTTCAGAAACGCCGACAGCCCCGCCGTCACCAGCATCAGGGTCAGCAGAAACCACGCGGGGTTGTCGAGCCGGGCCGAGATGGCGTTCGCGATCTTGTCGAAAAGACCGGACAACTGTAATTGCGCCGACAGGACAAAAAAACCGAACAGGAGCAGGATCGTCGGCCAGTTGATGAATCCGACCGTGGTCGTTGTCGACACGCCGGAAAAGATCATGATCGCGATCGCCCCCAGTAACGCGATGCCCGTGCGGTTTAGTTTCAAGCCCGGCACCCGACCCGCCGCGATACCGAGGTAGGTGAGCACAAAAACCGCCAACACCGCCCGTGCCGTATAAACACTCATTCGTCTTAACCCCTTCGCTCCAGATAATATCATATTATAATGTCGGATCGTGTCGCGCAACGGATGGATGTGGCTGGCGGTGGCCGCAATCATATGGAAAATGTCGGCTGAAAAGCTCGATTTCCCAACAAATCGATAAACGCTCGTGCCTGTGGAGGCCATTTTTATTGACTTTCAAGACGCAGTGATGTCTAGTTGTTCATCTAGTCTGAAATAAATGGGTGGCGTTCAGGTGCAAGGGACATACTAAATTAATGAAGAAGACACTTTTCATAAAAAGAGGCGCAATTCGCGGATGGTTGGGCAGCATGGCGTTCTTGGCCGTCGGCGGCATTGCGACCCTCGCTTCCGCCGTAACGACCCGAACGGTCCGTGTCGTTGAGTACAACATCCAGGCCGACACCACTTTCACCATCCCGACGTGCGGTTTGATCGTTCCCTTCACCGGCACCGGCGGAAGTTTCACGACCAGTTGCAGCGGAAACGTGACGAACGGCGGCGTCCTCGAAGGGATTGGCGAAGAGATTATCGCCGGCGATCCGGCCCAGCCGATTGATATTCTCGCCCTGAATGAGACGACCAGTAACACGACCACCGTCCAACCGATCGTGAACGGGTTGAATGCCTTTTATGCGTACTATGGGAATCCGGCCGGCTATGCGATGAGCCCATACCAGGCGACGGAAAGCGGTGGCAGTCCCACCTCTGGCAATGGGCCCAACGCCCTGGTCTACAACACCAATACACTGCAACTCCTGGCCTCCGTTCCCGTGGATCCGCCGGGCGGCACCAGCCAACTGGGCTCCGCCAGTGGCATGTATCGCGAGGTGATGCGGTACGAGTTTGCGCCCGCCGGTGTAACGGCCGGGACGAACAATGAGTTTTACGTCTACGTGAGCCACTACAAAGCGAGCTCGGGTAGCAGCGACGACAAGTCTCGCTTGGGCGAGGCCACCATCATCCGCAGCAACGAATACGTCAACTTACCCGTTAACGCCCGCGTCCTCTATGTGGGCGATTACAATGTCGACGATAACAGCGTGGAAGCCGGCTACCAGACCATCTGCTCCAACGGCGTTCCGAACGTCTCCCCCCGCACCCCGCAGGGTCAGGGGGTCGACCCTCTCAACATTCTTTGGGGTCCGTACACGGATGCGGCGACCAACATCAATTGGAGCGTGAGTACCACCAATACGAATATCCTGTTCATGTTAAGTGAAGAGAGCTACGAGCGCCGTTACCGGGACGATTTTCAGATCATGACCAGCAATGTTTATTATGATGTGGCCGGCGGCCTCCAGTACGTTCCAGGCTCGTATCACGTGTTCGCCAACAACGGCTCGTTCACTTGGGGAACCAGCGTGAACAGCGGTGGCAATCCCGCCCTGAACGATCTCGATCCGAGCCTGACGAATCTTTACAAACTCAGCGCCGCAGTGTTGTTGGAAGACCTCACCGGCGCCAGCGACCATCTACCCACGGTGGCCGATTACACTGTCCCCATCGGCACAACCGCGCCGCCGTCGGCCAGTTTCACCGCCAGCCCGACCAACGGCGTGGCGCCGCTGAACGCGTCCTTTACCGACACCTCGACCGGGTCGCCCACGAGTTGGTCATGGACGTTTGGCGATACCGGCACGTCAACGTCGCAGGACCCGAGTCACTCGTACACCACTCCCGGCATTTACACGGTGACGTTGATCGCCGGTAACGCAGGAGGTCTGAGTACCAACACACAGATCAACTTGATTACCGTCCTCACGCCGCCACCTATGGCTGGTTTTACGGCGATTCCGACCAACGGAGCAGCGCCCTTGAGCGTGAGCTTCACAGATGCCTCGACTGGTTCGGTAACGGGCTGGGCGTGGGCGTTTGGCGACGGTAACACAGCGATCAGTCAGAACCCTTCGGACATCTACGTCAATCCCGGCTCCTACACGGTGCAGGAGATCGTGACCGGTACCGGTGGTTCGAGTACGAATACCCAGACAGTTGTGATCAGCGTCTATGACCCGTTTGCATGGTGGCAACTGAACTACTTCGGCAGCACCAACAATAATCCGAACACCGCACCGGGCGCGGACTACACCGGCACCGGCATGAGTAACACGAACAAATTCCTGGCGGGCTTCAATCCCAACAACCCCGCGGCGTACCTGCACATCATCAGTGTCGCCAACGCGAATACCGCGGATATTAACGTGATTTATCTCGGGGCCAATGGCGACAGCACCTGGTCGCCGGGCATCGCGTCGCGTACCAACGTGCTGGAGTTCACGGCGGGCACGGCCGATGGCAGCTACTCAAGTAATTTTACGAGCGCCAACGTAACCAACATTCTCAGTGGCGGGACCGGCGCCGGCATCGTGACCAACATGGTCGATCCCGGCGGAGCAACCAACACGCCGTCGCGGTACTACCGGGTCCGCGTGCTGGTTCCATAAGATCAGGGTGCAACGTCAACGATTGCTGACGCGCTTTCACCAAGTCAACTAACCCAAAGGGATTTTACCGCTGGTCACGGCATCGGGTTGTCCACCCTGAACAAGTGGGGCCTTGAATGTGAGAATATAGAATCGGCCCTTCCCAATCTCTTCGTAGTTGGGATTCACAACCCCGTCCGGTACCCACGTTTTTGGATCAAAGTCGGTCGGGATATCTTTGCAGGTGGCCCGCGTGAAAGGATTGTATTTTTGATATTGGGTCTTTACCACCTGCTTCGTTTCATCCGCAATCAGGATCCGCGCCCCGGGTCTGGCGACCCGGAGCATTTCCTTCACAGCCAGCGCGGGCCGGTCAAAAAGATTGATACCGCCGCAATGAAAGACAACATCGAACGAGCTTCCGGCAAATGGCAGCCGCTCGGCATTGGCTTGAACCAGCAACGACGTTTCCTGGTAAGGCCGGATTTTTGCCTGGCACTGCCGGAGCATTTCAATCGAGAGGTCCAACCCAACCAGTTCGATGGTTTCAAGAGGAACCTGCTCCGCCCAAAAAGGCAAATCCAATCCCGTCCCAATGGAAGTGTATAAACACCGGTCCCCCGGTGTGAGAGCCGCGCTCGACGCGAGTTGCCGGCGCCCTTTCGCAATGGCCCCTCCCATCAACAGATTTCCGACCCGTTCCGCCACGTCGAATCCTCGCGACATCCATCGATACATCTTCTGGATCTTCCGATTCTGCGGGCCCAGGTTCGCCGGATCGAGCAGCACCGGGATCGAATCAATGATCGAATAACGTCTTTGGCCCGCCCGGTTGACGAGGTGATCGCCGTCCAGTTCCAACGGATCCAACCCCAAAGGGTCGCGTAACAACGAAACCATTTTTTTGTTAAGAGCCATCGTCATCCACCACGGTTGCCGACCATGGTCACAGCATTCGCCGAAGACGGAGTCATCGGGTCACCACCGAGAGAAACCATTCCATGGCGTACGTGGTGATTTGCGCTCCGGGGCTGTCGAAGTTGATATAGTCAAAACCGTGCGTGGGCCAAGGGAGCAAAATGAGCGTGTGCGGTACGCCGACGGCAGCCAGCTTTCTGGCCATCAGTTCGCTCTGGCCGTCCGGAACGATCGTGTCCAGTTGGCCGTGAAGGAGCAGCGTGGGCGGGGCGCCCGGGCTGACGAGCAGAGCGCCGCTGGAGCTTTCGTAGGCATCCCGGGCGGTTGTGGGTGTTCCGCCAAGAAACTGCTGAAGTATTTGCCGTTGGTTGAACGAGTCGGTGGTGCTCGATGAATCCCAACCCAATTTCATATCCGCTGGCGCGTAGAGCGCAATGACTCCGCAAATTCCCGAATCGTGCGCCGCGTAAGCCACTGCCTCCGCAAGTTGGCCACCCGCCGAGCGACCCAGTAAAACAATTCGCGCAGGATCGATTTCCAGTTCCGTAGCGCGCTCACGCAAAAACGCAATGGCCGCGAGTACATCGTCGCGTTGCGCGGGCCAGATCGCCTGGGGAACCAAACGGTAATCAATGGAGGCAACCGCGTAGCCGTGCTGTGCCAGCCAGCGGTTCGATTGCTGGATGGCCCTGCTTTCCTTGCGGTCGCCCAGATACCAGGCGCCACCATGAAGCGCCACGATACAGGGAGCTGGTGATCGCCCAACGGCATGATAAAACTCGAGCTTCAGCAAGTCCGTGTACTTCATCGTTTTGACGGTCACTCGCTCTGGCGCACGCGCAAAGCATGCGGCCAGGGAAAACGGCGCCCGTTCCGGCGCAGCCGGCCCGAACGCCGCCGCAAGCTGCGCGGGCATGGCACGAGCCAGCCACCACGCCTGCGCCGTCGGTTTAAGCATCAATACAAACGCCACAGCGCAGACACCAAGCGTAGTTGCAGCAAGAGCCGGACGCCCGCGACGCATCAACCACGCCGCCGTGCCGAAGGACAGCGGCAGCAACGCGAACCACAAACCGCACTCCCCCACCAGCATTCCAACAAGCATTCTCAGCCGCCAATCCAGCCAAACCGGAGCCTTGAACACCATCAAGAGACTGGTTGCCGCTAGAGCCAGCGCAACAAGCAGGACCAGCCAGCGGAGTGTAGTTTTTATCATTTGGCGGCCTTCATCTGTCGGAGTGTCTTGAGCGATTCGTCCGCCCACTGCACAAAACATTTGCTCATGGCAATGCCACCCTTGAGCGTGATGACTTGATAAGGGGTGTAGCCTTCTTTCTGCCCTTCGACCTGTTCCAGCCACCCGGCATATTGGTCATGCATCGCTTTCAAACGATCCCGATAAACCGTCAGGTGTTGGATCAAAACAGGAGTCTCGGTCATGCTCCCGAAGAATAATTTCAGGATGAGTTCGTCGCGCTGTGGCCCTGGCCGCGGCGGTAGTTCCATCCAGGACCCGAGACGCTTGCGGCCTTTGGCGGTCAACGTATAGACGATCCTGTTCCGACGGTCTTTCTTGACCACCCGCGCCCGAATGAGTTTCTCGGCAGCCAACCGCTTGAGCACCGGGTAGATCTGGCCGTAGCTCTCGGACCAAAAATGCGAGATGGTGCCGTCGATGATCTGTTTGATGTCGTAACCCGAAAGCGGTTTTTTAACAATACCAAGGATGCCAAGGACGACAAACGGAGTACGTGAACCGCGTTTCATAACGTGTGCAGCCTATATATCTGAAAGATATATGTCAAGTATATTAGACGGCTGGGGGCGGGAAATCAACGGATGGACAATCGGGTTGGTCAGAACATCCCGTTGCACGGGGCTACACTCTTCATCGGTCAGGTAGAACGGGCAACTCGCCCGTTCCACCTTCCCAATCAACTCATCCAATCAACTTTAGGGCTTGGGTGGCTTCGCGCCGGACTGGATTACCGTGTACGTCTCGCCGGCAACCGTCATCGAGCCGGTGAGGATCATCGAGGTCGCGTTGGTCGCCACGTTGTAGCTGACCGTTCCTCGGCCAAGGACATTCGTACTACCGCTCGTGATCGTGATGAATCCGCTATTGCTGACCGCCGTCCAGGCGCAATCACTAAAGTTGGGGGTCACCTTCACCGTCTTGGCGCCGCCAGTGGACTTCAATTTGCCGCTCTTGGGGCTCAGCTTGAAAGTGCATCCTCCGACTGCCTGGTTGACCGTGACCGTCTGCCCGGCAATCGTCAGGGTGCCGCTCAGCGCCGTCACGTTTGTGTTGCCAGGAACCGTGAACTCAACCTTGCCGTTGCCCGTGACGTTGCTGCCGGAAGTGATCGTGATGAAACTGTCATTACTAACCGCTGTCCAGACGCAGTCAGTGCCGACGGCTTTAACGCTCACAGTTTTCTTTCCGCCTTTGGCTGTCAAGGTCACGGTCGTCGCGTTCAGCGTAAACGTACATTCTCCCGCAGCCGCTGCTCCAGCCTGGTTCACCGTGAACGTCTGTCCCGCAATCGTCATCGTACCAGTAACAGGATTGGTGCTGCTGTTGGCCGCCACGTCGTAGTGGACCGTCCCGTTGCCGGAACCGCTGCTGCCGGAAGTGATGGTGATAAAACCATCATTGCTGGCAGCCGTCCACGCGCAACCATGGGCTGCGGTAACGCCTACGGTACTGGCACCGCCCGCCGCCGTGGGCGACGCCTCGGTCGCACTCAACACAAACGTGCATGCACCCGCCCCAGTCTGCGTCACCGTGAATGTATTCCCGGCAATCGTCAACGTACCGGTGACAGGATTCGTGCTGCTATTGGCCGCCACCGTGTAATGGACCGTCCCGTTGCCGGAACCGCTTTCGCCGGAGGTGATCGTGATAAAGCTGTCGTTGTTCGTAGCCGTCCACGCGCAGCCGTTGGACGCGATGACGCTTACGGTACCGTTTCCGCCCGCCGCCACGAACGCCTGGTTGGTCGAACCAAGTGTAAACGTGCAACCGCCACCGCCGCCAATGCCACCCACCGGAATGAGCTTATAGACCGTGCCGGCACTGTTTTCTCCCCCGTTATCCGTCGTGCCGTACAGTGCCCCGCCGCTCGATATAAAACCGTCCGGTGCAGTGCCATCCGCGCAGTTCGTCAGGCTGCAAAACGCATACACAGGCGTCAGCGTTCCTGACGTGGTAAGGGTGAAGATCAGACCCTGGCTGTTCGTCCCTCCATCCTGGTCTACACCGTAATAGGCGCCCGCGCTATCGGTAACGGGCTCCAACCCAGGCGAAGAACCGTCCATCACGCCATTGGTCCCGCTAAATTGATAGAACGTGGTCACCGTCCCCGCCGACGTCATCTCGAACGCCGTACCAAGGTCATTCGATCCTCCGTTCGCGGTGGTGCCGATAAAATTCGCGCCGTTCTTCGCAGTGACGATAGGTTCGCTGCCATTCGTACCACTAAACTGATGGATCACGCTGAAAACTCCACCCGCGGTAATCTGGAACACCGTGCCGGTGGTGATCGTTACCCTGTTGGTGTCGAAGAAGAAAGTCGTGCCGATAAAATTAGCGCCGTCCGCCAGTGATAATACGGGAAACGAGCCATCGGCCACGCCATTCGTCCCGCTAAACTCACGGATCGTGGTGAGCGTTCCTGCGGGCGTGATCGTGTAAATCGTGCCGGCGTTGTTCGTTCCTCCTAATCCCGTGTTGCCGATGAAAGATGAGCCGGACGGTAGAAGAACGTCTGGCCCGGTACCGTCAGCCACGCCATTCGTCCCGCTAAATTGATGGAGCGTAGTGAAAGTTCCTGCCGACGTGATGGTGAATATCGTGCCGTGGTTGTTCGTTCCCCCGCCAGTCGTCACGCCGTAAAAAAGACCGCCACTCTCCAGGTTCAATAACGGAGAAGCACCGTCGGCCACGCCCAGATTTCCGCTAAATTGATGGAGCGTGGTCAAGGTGCCCTCCGTCGTGAGCTGGAATATCGTACCAACATCATTCGTTCCCCCGGACGAGGTCGCACCGTAAAATTTGCCATCGGTACCCGCGATAAGGTGGCTGGGAAAACTGCCATCAAGACAGACACCAATGTTGGTAATGCTGCAGAAACTATGCAGCGTGGTCAGCGTCTGCGCCCGAGCGCTCCAACTCGCCGCCACCGCTAAAATCATAACCGCAATAAAAATTCGGATGTTCTTCATAAGCCTCTTTTCTGATTGGCAGATGCCATATGCTGCATTTACTCTTGGTCTGTTCCAACGCCCCGGCGGAGGTTCTAGTCTAATAGCCCTATCAATAACAAGCACAAAGGGGCAGCACCGAGCTGAATTCGCTGTAGGACAAAGTCCTACACTCGCAACCACGACTGTAATCCAATTGTCATCGGTCCTTCTTGTGTCTCCGTACAAACATGAAGAACCGTCTGGTGTCCCACAAGGAACCCTTTCCCGCAGATGGTCCCCACCGTTTCCGCGCCAAACGAACCGGATTGGAATTCTCACTCCATTGCTGCGCATCCAATTCCAAACCAATATGTTATCCCCTGTTTTTATGCTAAATCCAATCCGGTTCGTTTCGCAGATTCACATGTTTTTGACGTCCCTCACCCCCGCGATAATTGCATCGTCACCGGCGGCGGAACCTCCTCGCCCTCCCGCCGTCGCTGCAACCTCTCCAGCTGGTTCATCGCCCGATACAACTGCCGCTCCAACGCGTTCTCATATCGCAAAATCTTGTCCAGCACCGCCGCAGCCGGCAACACGTTTGCCAACTGCTGCGCCGTTTCCTCCTTGTCGTCCCGCTCCTCGTTCTGGTCGTTCAACACTTCGTACCCGGCCAGCCTCCCCTCGATGTACCGCAGCACCGCCCGCTGATGGTTCTCCTTCGATTCTTCGGGACTCAACCCGTCCGTATTCGCCAAATATCTCTCGCGGAACCCCAATAACTCCCGTGTCAGGTGGTTCGGCGCATTGATGAATCGCTTCAGCAACTGATCATAAACCGCCTCCGTCAATTCACCCTCGCGCTCCACGTCCTCGCGGACCGACCGCAATACCGCCTTCAAGTAATCCAGCCCCTGCGTCGACTTCTCCATCTGCAACGCCGCGTCATGCATCTTGTCCAGAAACATCCATAGCGGCAGCGGATTGCGGTTGGCCCGACGCCGCAGTCCGCCGTCCACGCTCAACACGATCTCCCCCGTCTCCGCCATCAACACCCGCCGCAACCGCCACTGCGCCGTCACGATCCGGTCCACCAGCATTTCTTCCACCGACCCCACCGGCCCCAGGCACTGCCGGCACTGCTCCCGCAACGCCCGAAACTCCTCCTCGTGCTCCTGGATCCGCAAACCCCGCACCACAACTTCGGTCGAGAGAATCCCGTGCTTGACCGCATTCATCCGCGAAGCCGCCTTCCCCTTCGTCGTCCGCGGTCCCGTCGACCGCAGCGTATTCCTCCGATTCGCCGCAAAAACCTTCTCAGACACCGTGTAATTGACCACCCTCTTGCCCTTCGGCACCGAGAGGGATTCCGTCGTTGGCTTCACTGACTCAGTTGTGGGTGTGACATCTTGGGGGATCATGGCTTGAATCTTTCTTCCTTCTGGTTGTTTTTGCAGGGCCAACGTCCCACCCGCCGCCCCGCCGATTCGCACAGAAGGAAGCGACCGTCCTCCCGCCACTCAATCGCCTCTCCCGGTTAGTGAACATGCCCGCATTATACAACTATCGGAACCCGATGTCAAGAGGCACGCAACAATCGGCTGCAGATACCGTCTTGGGATCGAAAGAAGGACTACTTCCCGTATTTCTTGGCGGGCTTTTCGCGCACGACCGTTGGCGTTGGAATCGAAATTGCAGACCGCCTTCGGCCCTTGCGCTTGGAAGATCGCTCCGAAACATCCAGAACTTCTACCCCCACCACCCTGTTTCGGCTGTCGAAGTCGACAATCACACCCGGTGCGACCTCTTCCGACTCGATAATCTTGGAATCATCGAGCCGTAAATAAAGTGCATCCGCCTTGCGATCAATCCGCAGCTTCATAGCTTGTTCCTCATGGCACGGTCGAAATATACCGTAACAACCACCACAGGGCGAACGGTTTTATTCACAACCACTCGTAAAACCCGATTACCAAACTCGGGAATGCGTCCCAAAGAATGCTGCAATTCGGCATCATCGGGATCGGGCTCAATTCGTTGCGGGGAATTCAAGACTCGCTCCAGCCATTCAGCTGGAATATCCCGCTCCTCCAAAACGTCCCGCGCATGCTGTGTCAGTTGGTATTTCACATCCCCGCCTCTCGCCCCTCACCCATCTCGCTTCCGCCCTTCCCGCCTTCCGCTCTCCCCCTCTCGCTTGCCCCCACCGGCATCGGCGCTCCGAACCGATCAGCCACCTTCTTCAAATCCGCAGTTAGGGTGTAACGGCCACACATGACAAAGCCACAATGCGTGAGACAGGTTTAAGCCTGCTCTCCGAGGATCGTCTTCGCTTCTTTCAAATCAATCTTCGCCTTGTGCCCGTGCTTCTCCATCAGGTTAAGAAGATTTGCGCCATTCAGCAGGACAAGAGGCTTACCTTTTGCGAATTCGTAGGAATCGGGACCATAGTCTGATGTCGTTACAAGTATTCCTTTGCTTGCACCTTCGTTCAGTACGGTGTCCTCGTACTTCTTTTCCCATTCAAGCGCTTGTGCACGCGCCTTTGCCTGCACCAAGTCATAGTCAGTACCGGAAATGACGCGGAATTTACCCAAGCCCTGATGACTGACCTGAACTGTGTAGCGATATGCCATAAACCGCTTAGAGTACTGGAGGGAGAATTATATCATATAGCAGGTGCAATCAAGGGCGTAGTCAACAGGATCATGGGTCATTGGGGTCAACTTTCCAAACAGCACACCTGCCGCACTGAAACACCCCGTCCTCACGCCTTCCAGTATTTCCGCACAAACGTGAAGAATCGGATGGTGTCACGCACCGGATGGACGTGGCTGGCGTGGTCGCTTTCGTAAATGGTGCGGATGGGAATACTGATAATCCTATGTCCGGCGCGCGCGGCCTGGATGAGCATCTCGGTCTCGGTCTCGAAGCGCGCGGTCGAAAGCCGTAAATCTTTGAGGACGCTCCGTCGCAGCAAACGAAAACCACATTGGCTGTCGGGAATCCGCTGGCGCGCCAGCTTGCTGGTGACCCAGGAAGTGAACTCGTTGGTGAGTCGACGCACAACGGGCATGTCTCCCGTATCGCCCATGCGATTGCCTACGACAATATCCGCTTGCTCGCGGTCAGCCGTTTCCACAAACTTCGCAATCTCCGCCGGGTCATGCTGGCCGTCCGCATCGAGGAGTATGGCCAATTCTGCGTCCGAACACCTGAAGTAATCGAGCGCCGTGGCAATCGCCCCACCCTTCCCCCGGTTCTGTTCGTGGCGGAGAATTCGCGCACCGGCCTTTTCCGCGGCCGCCACAGTACCATCGTTTGACCCGTCATCGATCACCACGACTTCGTCCACCTGCCGGCACGCCTTGGCGACGACTTCGCCCACCCGCGCCGCTTCGTTATAGGCGGGAATTAACGCAATGACACGACGGCTCATGCCCCCGTCTTGTCCTGTCGACGCGAAACTTTTTCAGGATTCTCCGTCGCGGGCGTGCCATAGGCCATGGCCGTGGCCAACGCCCGGTCGGATTCGATGTCCCAAAGATCATGGAAGAGGAACCATTGCTCGCTGTGCTGGCGGATAACGCGCTCCAACGCCACGGCCACCTGCCGCATGATGTCGTCCACCGTCTGCCGCGATTTGTCCGCCCAGATCGGTTCATCCACGATGTACGCAAACGTGTCGTCGGGCAGGCGAATCATGAACGTCGGCAACAACGGCGCCCCGGTCGCCAGCGCGAGCTTGGCCGGTCCCTCGGGCAGACGCGCCGGTCGACCGAAAAACTCGACGGTACGGTTCGCCGCCGAAAAATCGCGGTCGCCGATCACCCCCAAAATCTCGTTGCGCCGCAATGCCCCAATACACTCCCGGGCCGCGCGGCCAAAGGGAATCGGATGAATCCCGCGGGACTTCCGATACTGCTGGTAGAGGTTGTTAATCTTCTCGTCAGGTATCCAGAGTGCGACCGCATTGAACTTGTAGCCCAGCGACGCCAGCGCCGCCGCCCCCAGCTCCCAGTTGCCCAGGTGCGCACTGACGAAGATGACGCCCTTATCGTGCTGCAGCAAGCCGTCCAGCACCGCCGGCAGATTGCCGTAATGGACGATGCGTTCCATGCGCCGACGGTCGAGGCGGAGGAACTTGAAAAAATCAACGAGAAACTTCGCGAAGTTCAGGAAGTTTTCGCGCGCCAGTGAGCGCAGCGCGCGCGGGGACAGAGCGACGCCGCTGCTCGAGTGAATTTGTTTGAGGTTGGAGATGACACACTCGCGGCCTCGTTTGTCGAACACGATGTAAAGGTCCGCCACCCGGCGGGCGAGACCGTAGCTCAGGCGGCGTGGCAGCAGCCGGGCCATCACTTCGGCAAGCTTGAGCCGATAATACTTCATGCGGCAACAACAGCAGATTTTGCGGACAGTAGCTGCAGAATTTCCTGCGCCGCGCGATCGGACGCGCGCGGACGCCCCAGCGCGGCTGCGGCCTCCCGCATGGCCCACAGTTTGCGTGGATCGCGGAGAAACTCATCGACGAACAACATCACGTCATTGGCGTCCTGCGCTTCCACCGCGACGTTTTGCGAAAGCAGGTACTCCGTATTCTTGGCTTCCTGCCCGGGGATCGGGTTGATGATGATCATCGGCAGCTTCTTCACCAGCGCCTCCGCTGTCGTGATGCCGCCGGGCTTGGTAATGATCATCTCCGCGATTTCCATCAACTCGTTGATGTTCTCGACAAACCCGAAAATCTTCGTCGTATGGCGCAACTTGGGCCCTTTGCGCGCCAGCCGATCCTGAAGTTCCACATTCTTCCCGGTGATGACAATAATATCGAACGGCTGCGGTAGTTTGTTCAGCTTGCGAATCACTGACTTCATCGGCCCGAGCCCGAGGCTGCCGCCCATGACGAGGATTTTCGGTAGATCCGGCTTCAAGCCGAGGCTCTTGATCACCGCCGCCTTGTCGACCGGCTGTTGGAAGCGGTCGTTGGTCGGGATGCCGAACGCCTTCACCCGCTCGGGAAGCACGCCCTGCCCGATCAACTTTTGGCGCGTCTCTTCGCTGGGGGCAACATACAGATCGACATTCGGATCAGCCCAATAGCGATGCGCCACGAAGTCGGTCAGCACGCCGACGAGCAGGGGCTTCTTGAGTCCCGTGACCCGCTTCCACGAAGCCATCACCCCGCAGGCAAACGCCTGCGTGCACACGATGGCATCCGGAGCAAAGTCCTTCAGCAGTTTTTGCAACTTGCGCGAGTTGCCGCGATTGAGTAGTTCACGGATCCTTGCCGTGCGCACCTTGAATTCGGGGTTGTCATACATCCACTCCCAGATTTCCGGCGCCGTCTTCAACGCAGCCAGATACGCCCGTAGCGTCACTTTCGAAAGGACGGGATTGGCGTGGCTGAAGGAATCCAGCAGCATCGACTCCAGCGGCACGTCCAGCCCGCGCATGGCGGACTCGACCGCGACGGCAGCCGAGTAGTGGCCCGAATGCTTCGTCAAATAAAGGAATAGAATTCGCCGCGTCATCGATTCGTATCCGTATAGCATACAAAAGGGGTATTCAGCTGGTCAAACAATCTATTTTCCTTGCCCACGTCGCCGGGCGTGAGGTTAAAATGCTGGCGCAGGTATTCCCGCTGATTGACCCGATGAAAACCAACTCCACCCAATTCACGTCCTGGTGCAACTTGTGGAGTACCTTCTCGTCACGTTTGGTTGTAAAGTGGGTGAAGAAATCGCCGTCATTGCGGAAAAGTAGATGAATACACTCCGTCTGTCTGTCGCCCTTTGCACGCACAACGGTTCCCCTTTCCTGCGGGACCAGTTGGAGAGCATTGCCGCCCAGTCACAACTTCCGGAGGAGCTGGTGGTTTGCGACGACGGATCCACGGATTCAACCCCGCAAATCCTGAACGATTTTGCCGGCCACGCGCCGTTCCCGGTGCGCGTGCATACCCGCGAAACACCCGTTGGCTCAACCAGGAATTTTGAGCAAGCGATCGCCCTCTGTCAGGGCGATATTATCGTTCTGGCCGATCAAGATGATTTTTGGCTCCCCCATCGATTGCGTGATACCGCGAGTGCGTTTCAGTCGGACCCATCTGTCGGCGCGTTCTTCTCGGATGCGGAGATCGTCGACGCCTCCCGTAAGCCCTTGGGATACCACCTCTGGGATGTCGTCAGATTCGGGTCCCGCGAGCAGGCGCGCGTTCAGCGGGGACAGGCTGTGCCCCTCCTGCTGCGGCGCAATGTGGTCACCGGCGCCACGCTGGCCTTCAAGTCCGAGTTTCGCAAACTGATTCTTCCCATCCCGGATGGTTGGGTGCACGATGGCTGGATCGCTCTCCTGATCGCCGCCACCGGGAAACTGGCCTTCTCCCCACAATCGTTGATCCAGTACCGCCAGCATTCCGGCAACCAGATCGGTGCGGTCAGACGAGAATTCGCAGACCAATTCGAAAGAGCGAGAACGGTCCATGGTGACACCTACGCAGCGGCCGGTGGGAACTTCGCGGCCGCCCAGGACCGTCTGCTTCTCGTCGGCGCAACGGTTCCGAAAGAGGTGATCCACATGTTTCAGGGGAAAATCGCGCATATGCAGGCCCGCGCGCAGCTGTCTCGATCACGAATCCGCCGCTTACCGGCAGCGTTGTATGAGCTTGCAGTGGGGCATTATCACTGTTACTCAAACGGGTGGCGAAGTTTCGCACGGGACATTTACTTTTGATTCTATGAACCTGGCTTGCACCATTGTCATCGTCAGCTACAACTGCCGTCAGCCGTTGCAGACGTGCCTGCTCACGTTGACTTCGGGAGGCGACACGCTCACGATCCTCGTTGTCGATAACGCCTCCACCGATGGCACGGCCGAGATGCTCACCTGTGATTTTCCCACCGTACGACTCATCCAAAACGCCAAGAACCACGGTTTTGCCGCGGCGTGCAACCAGGGCATCCGTGCGTGTGTCTCGGATTTCATCCTGTTGCTGAACCCGGACACCATGCTGAGACCGGCAACCTTGCTGAAACTTACAGACACCATGCGCGCACAGCCCAATATCGGCGCTTGCGGACCACGCGTGCTCAACACCGACGGGTCGCTGCAACCATCCTGTCGCCGATTTCCAACGCTCCGGGCGATGGTCTACGACGAATTGGGGCTGGGCCGTTTGTTCCCGCATAGCCGACGCCTCGCAAAATACCGGATGCATGGCTGGGAACACGATGAAACCTGCGACGTCGATCAGCTCATGGGTTCCTGCCTGCTCCTGCGCCGCATGGCACTGGAACATGTCGGCCTTCTGGACGAGCGGTTTTTTCTTTATTTCGAGGAAGTGGATTTATGCCAACGACTACAAAAAACCGGGTGGCGCGTTGTGTTCGTCGCGGACGCCACCGTCACGCACCTCGGCGGCGAGAGCAGCAAGACTGATCCTCGCAATTCCCTGGGCCATCGTTACAGCAGCCTGTTTGCCTTCTATCGCAAACACTATCCCAAGTGGCAACTGCCGATCCTGCGACTCTTTGTCCAAATTGCCGCGTTCGCTCGCGTGCTCTGCGGTCAGCGTGACTATTGGCCGGTCGCCAGGTACGCCTGGAAACTGTGAAGGTCCTCTTCCTCACGCAAACCAGTGCGCTCGGCCCCTCCAGCCGCTACCGCGTTTATCAGTTGCTGCCGTGGCTACAGAAACTCGGCATCGCCTGCGAAGTCTCACCGGCGATTGACGATGCGCTCTATCACAGCCTCTATCTCGATTCGGGTGGGCGCGGCTCCCGCCGCGCGGCTTTCCTGGCTGCCTGGCGACGACGGCGCGACGACTTGCGGCGCGTGGATGACGTTGATGCGGTGTTCGTGCAAAAGGGCGTTTTCCCGGGATTGTATTCCGGCTTTGAACAAAGAATGGCCGCACGCAAGCCGATCGTCTTCGACTTCGACGATGCGATCTGGCTGCCACGAGTCGGTGGCTCACGAGCACTGCGCGCGTTACACCGTGAGTCCGCTGTGCAAGATATCCTGCGGTGCGCGGCGGCAGTTATCGCGGGCAACAACTTTCTGGCTGATTACGCGACCCGCTTCAATCGTCAGGTAACCGTTGTGCCCAGTTCGATCGATCCCGCGGCTTATTCACACGTCGCCAACTCGAATGTGGTTGGCTGGATCGGCAGTCGTACCACCCTGCCGTATCTCAAACCCTTGCGGCCGGTCTTTGAAAGCCTGGGCATCAAACCTCGCGTCATCGCGTCCGGCGATCCAACCCAACTCGGCTTCGAGGCCGAGTTCCGCCCCTGGCGGCTGGAAACGGAAATGGAGGAGTTGTCGCAATTCGGCATTGGTATTGCGCCCTTACCGGATTCGCCGTGGGAGCGCGGTAAGTGCGGCGTGAAGATTCTTCAATACATGGCCTGTGGCATCCCCGTTGTCGCGTCGCCGGTTGGCGTCAACGCTCAAATTGTCGTGGACGGCGTGAATGGCTTTCTGGCAAAGAACAACGAAGAATGGACAACCGCCCTCCGCACCCTGTTTGCCGATTCGAACCAGCGACAACGACTCGGCGCAGCCGGGCGCGAGGCGGTTGAAAAGAGCTTCATGGTTCAGGGCGCCGCCGCAGCTGTCAATTCCGTGCTGCGCTCCCTGGTTTGAAACATCCCGCTGGCCAGCACGCAGACAAACGGCATCACGTACACGCTGAATCTCAGGTCCGCATAGGTCAGTGCGTGAATCAGCATCACGTACACAATCAGCGCCAGCATCAACACCACCTCAAGATCCCACGGCCAGCGCCGGCGCAAGCCGATGCCCAGTGCCGTTAAATACACGAATTGGATGACGACCGCGCCAAACTCCTCCCGCCGCTTTGCTCCCAGGAACCAGAAGCGAACGCACTTGCGAATGCAAATCTCCGTCGCCTTGAGCGGATCATGGATGATTTCCTTCCAGGCGGCCGCATAATAGATGTGGTCAAGTTCAACCACCGACGCGTCTACATGTTGCAGTTTTATTTCTTCAACGGCCTGCAACCAGAGTGGTTTACCGGGTCCCTCCCAGAGGCCAAGCGTCGGCTGATAATTCCCGATAAAGGTCGTGACTCCTCCCCGCTCGGTGGCCACGGGAAGAAACGCGCCGTTCGTCACGACCTCGTTACGCCAGGTCCACGGCGCGATCACGACGACCATCCCGGCCAACAATGCGGCGACGCGCGAGAGTGGCACGCGATGCAAGAACGCCAGCGCCAGGATCAGGAGCGGCCATGCCAGAAACGTGGGTTTGCACAAGTTCACCAAAGCCAGGAACCCACCCGCCGCCAACCAGGCCCAGATCTTTCCGTTGCGCAGTGCCAGCAACTGCATGCCCATGTAGCTCACCAAGAGCAGCGTCGCCACGACTTCCTTGCTGATAAACGCCACGCGCCAAATCGCGAACGGATAAATTGCCCACAATGCCGCCGCCTTCCAATTTCGGCGCGCCACCAGAAACACCAGGCCACAAGTCCCGGTGTCAAACAGGACCTGCAAAAACTTTGCCATCGCCGGCGAACCCGCCACCGCGAGGAACACGGGATAGACGGGACCCCGGGTGACATCGTCATAGTGTCCCTCGTGAATCGTTTGCGCGATCAAACCATAGCCATCGGCGTCTTCATGTAAATTCCAGGATTGCTGCAAGATTGGAAACACGCAGAAGGCAAACACCAGTCGCGCCACGAGCGCGACGAGGAGACAGATCCACAACGGTCGTAAGGCAAGTGCCCGCATCGAAAAATGGTGGGCGTGACAGGACTCGAACCTGTGACCTTTCGGGTGTGATCCGAACGTTCTAGCCAACTGAACTACACGCCCTTCCCAAAGTGGGTCGCAGACTATCAGGGGTCGCAGTGGTTTTCAAGTCTTGAGGTCGACCGCCTTGGAACCTTAAGCTCCGCTCATGCAATCTGGTCGCGACAAAACGAATCCTTCTCTTTTCTGGGTGTTCGGGCTCATCGCGATCACGGCCGCAATAACAGCCGCTTTCTGGCTGCTATTGGGATGGCGATATTCGCCGGAGACATACGATGTCATGCCGATGATCCGGGACACAATGGAGTTTGTCTGGTGCGGCCTGAGCCTGGCAACCGCGGTTGTCTGTGTGGGTTGGTTGCTGCGGCAGCGCGCCATGTGGCGGCCGATCCTGTGGTCGTCAGTTCCTCTGGCCGTCGTCTCCATCTTCATCATCATCAGGGCCGCGTTCGGTGTTTCGTTCCGCTGCTATGACATGATCCTGTTTTGCACCGTGTTCGGTTGGACAATTGTGCCGTGGTCCAAATGGGCCATGAGGACTACTACCGGGGGAACAAGCCGTGCGATCATGGCGGCGAAACTTCTTGGTGCGGGCGTGTGGACCAGCGTTCTACTGCTCGGCGTCTTTTACTTCTGGCAACAAGTGCGTTACTGGAACAACCTGGCCTTGGGCTACGCGGACTGCGGTGAACACGCAAGTTTGTTCTACAATACTATCTGTAACCCCCATGAATTATTCCTGAGTGTCAACCCCGTAAAACCGATGTTTTGGGATCATTTTTATCCGGGCATTGTGGTGCTGACGCCGCTCTGGTTGCTCTGGCCAGGGCTGAAAATGATCATCGCCCTCCAGATCATCTGCATCGTGGGCGTGAGTCTGCCGCTTTACTGGATCGGCCGCCAGGTTTTCCAGGAAAGGACGGCGGCACTCTTGCTCGTGGTCGCGTGGCTCATCTATCCATCGACCTCACAATTCATTTACGACGCGTCGTATGGGTTCCACCTCGGAAACATTTGTCTGCCGCTATACTTTGTGGCGTTGGCATGCTGGCTGGGCGGCCGCCCCCGCTGGGCGATGGCGGTGGCCATCTGGGCGATGCTGATCAAGGAGGAAGCCGCGATCGTAGTCGGTATGTTCGGTCTTTATTTGGCTCTCTTCGAGCGCCGCCGGAGCTCTGGCATTGCGCTGACGGTGTTCGCCTTCGGGTTTTTCCTCCTCGTAACCACGCTGGTCATCCCCTCGATGAAGTTGGGCGAATACGTGCAGCTGAGGTTTTTTTCGGATTTGGGCAATACGACATGGGAGATCTTCCTCTCGCCCATTACCAGGCCCCGCGCATTCTGGGGAAGACTATTTGAAGCGCGCTCATTTTATTTCGCCGTCACACTTTTGGCGCCGCTGCTCTTCTATCCGCTGCGAAGGCCGGCCATTCTGTTCGTCGCCTCCCTCACGTTCATGTTTGACTGCTTGAACCCAACCCTGAAGAGCATCTGTTATCACTATCAGGCGGCTCTCTTGCCGGTCCTGTTCTGGGCGCTGGCGTCCTCCCTGCAGCATACGGAAACCAAGACCCGACGCACCGTCCTGCTGGGCGTTATCGCCTCGGGTGCCCTGCTGTCCCTCTTTTTCGGAAACACCTTTTGGAGCAAAGATACGCTGACGATCAATCTCTGGCCAGGACGCCTCGGGCTCGTACGCCGCTTCGGCGCACAAATCGATTCGCACGGCTCCCTGTTCGCCACACAGCGCGTCGCCGCGCACTTTATCACGCAACACCATCTGTATACCGACCTTCCCGTGCCAGAGGAGATCGACTATGCGCTCCTCGACTTGCGTGATTCCTGGCGCGGCGCAACAGACAACCTCACCTGGTTGCAGGGACTTCGCGCCACGCAGCGTGAAGTGGAAGCCAATCCGCATCTTCACCTGGCGGCGGTTGACGACGGGTTGCTGCTGTACGCTCGTCGCGGCGCGGCACTGGACCCGCAAAAGCTCGTCGAACGGGACGCCTTGCCGATTGCCACCCTTCCCTCGCCAGTTGATTTGGGTAGCGGTGTCCACGTCGTTGGTATCACGCAGGCGGCAATGCCGGGACTGGCAGACGCCAGACTGGATCGCGTTGACGTGACCGCGTTTTTCACCGTAGTCCAACAAACCAATGTGGATCTCGCCGTGCGCTGTGTTGCCTATTTAGGGAACGATTCCACGAAGGGCGAGAGCTTCGCATCCGCATTCCAGCCGCTGGGACAAGGCGTCTGGCCAGTTGCGCAGTGGCAAACCAATCGATATTACACCGAGACCTTTATCGTCATGGTACCCGTTGGAGTGGAGGGTCAGATCTCGGCTTACAGTTTCTCGGCAATCCCGATCTCCCCGTAGCCAACTCGGGAAAATACGGCTTCACGCTTTGCGCAAGACCGTATCGCGTTTCCAGTTCACGTTGTCGATCTCCGGGTAATCAAGCGTGTAGTGGAGGCCACGGGATTCCTTGCGCTGCAGTGCGCTCTCAATGATCAGTTCCGCCACGAGCGCGAGGTTGCGTAACTCGATCAGGTCAGGCGTCACCTTGTAGTCCCAGTAAAACTGGTTGATTTCCCGTTGCAGGTTCTGGATGCGGGCCCGCGCTCGCAGCAATCGCTTGTCCGTGCGCACAATGCCGACGTAATCCCACATGAGGCGGCGAATCTCGCCCCAGTTGTGGGTGACGACGACAAGCTCATCGGCGTCAGCGGCGTCGCCGCTTTCCCACGATGGCAGTGCAATGCGCGAAGTCTCTAATGTGGCGTGTTGACGGAGAGCAACCCCGGCCGCCCGGTGGCCCACGACCAGTGCTTCCAGGAGGGAATTGCTCGCCAGGCGGTTCGCGCCGTGCAGACCCGTGCACCCCACCTCCCCGGCCGCAAGCAGCCCCGCCAACTCGGTCTCGCCGTCCACGTTCGTCACCACACCGCCGCATTGGTAATGCGTGGCGGGCACGACCGGGAGCGGGTTCTTCGTCATGTCATAACCGTACTCGAGGCATTTGGCGTAAATGTTCGGGAACCGTTTCTTCACAAACTCCGGATCCTTGTGCGTGATGTCCAGGGAAACGCAGTCCGCGCCCGTTTTCTTCATCTCGGCGTCGATGGCGCGGGCGACGATGTCGCGCGGCGCGAGGTCGGCCATGGGGTGATAGCGTTTCATGAACGCTTCGCCATCGCTGCCGCGCAAGACGGCCCCTTCCCCACGGACCGCTTCGCTGATGAGAAACGACTTTGCTCTTCGGTCATAGAGACACGTCGGATGGAATTGGATGAACTCCATGTCCGAGACGGTCGCCCCGGCGCGGTACGCCATGGCCACGCCGTCGCCACTCGCGATGTCGGGATTCGTGGTGTACAGGTAAACCTTGCCCGAACCGCCGGTCGCCAACAGCGTGGTTTTCGCGGCAAACACCTCGACGACATTTCTCTTCTTATCCAGCGCGTAACAGCCGAGACATTGGTTCAGGCCGCTGATGCCCAGCTTCTGGGTCGTGATGAGGTCGATCGCGAGCGATTCCTCCAAAACGGTGATATTCTGGTGACGCGCCACCTGCGCCAGCAACGCGCGCTCGATCTCGCGCCCGGTAATGTCGCCGGCGTGCAGGATGCGACGTCGGGTGTGACCGCCCTCACGCCCGAGATCATACTGGCCGCGCTCGTTCTCCTTCTCGGTAAACTTCACGCCGAAGTCGATCAACTCGCGCACCAGCGCCGGGCCTTCGCCGACGATGGTGCGGACCACGTCCTCCTTGCACAGGCCGGCCCCTGCTTCGAGCGTGTCTCGGACGTGCAATTCGAGCGAATCATCCTTGGCCATCACCGCGGCGATGCCCCCCTGGGCATAATTCGTATTGCTGTCCGCCCGCTGCTTTTTGGTGATGATCGCCACCGTGCCCGTCCCCGCCACTTTCAAGGCGTACGTCAGGCCCGCGATGCCGCTGCCGATGACCAGAAAATCGTAGTTGCGTTGTAAATTGCCCGCCATGACTTGCCCCAATCGAAACTATCGCCTACCTTGCGCATCATTATTACACAAAACTGTCGCAGGAAACAAAATGAAACCTCGCTTTGAATTTATCTTCGAACAGGCTCGGACGGACCCCGAGCCACGGACCGTCTCGCCGCTCGGATCGTCGGATACTGAATTTCTGGACGCCTATTCCCATGCCGTGGCCACGACGGCGGAGAAAGTAAGCCCCTCGGTCGTGAAGATCGATGTGCAGCAACGCGGCCAGAATGGACGATTGGCCCGGGCCGGCAGTGGCTCTGGCTTTATCTTTACCCCCGACGGCTTCATCCTCACGAACAGCCACGTCGTCCATGGCGCGGCACGGTTGGAAGTCGCCCTGACGGACGGTCGCACCGTCGATGGCACCCTTATCGGTGACGATCCCGACACTGACATCGCGGTCGTTCGCATCGATGCGCCTGATCTTGAGCCGGTAACGCTCGGTAATTCCGATTCGTTACGCGTGGGACAGGTCGCCATCGCCATCGGCAATCCGTACGGTTTCCAGTGCACGGTCACGGCGGGGATTGTCAGCGCGCTCGGGCGATCGTTTCGCTCGCAATCGGGTCGGCTCATCGACAACATGATCCAAACGGACGCGGCGCTCAATCCGGGCAATTCCGGCGGGCCGCTGGTGAACTCGCGCGGCGAGGTCATCGGCGTGAACACCGCCGTGATCCTGCCCGCCCAGGGCCTCTGTTTCGCCGTCTCCGTAGACACCGCGAAATACGTCCTCGGCTTCCTCATGCGCGACGGGGAGATCCACCGGGCCTATCTCGGCGTCGCGGGACAAAATATCGACCTGCATCGCCGCCTCGTGCGCTTTCATCAGTTGGCGAAGGAAACGGGCGTCCTGGTCATCTCGGTCGAAAAGGACAGTCCTGCGGCTGCGGCCCAACTGGAAGAAGGCGACGTGATCGTTGCGTTGGAGGGCAAGCCCATCGCGACAATTGACGACTTGCATCGGCTGCTGGCAATGGAGAAAATCGGCGCCACGAGTCGATTGACGGTTATACGTCGTGCCCAGAAACTCGACGTTGAAATCGTTCCGCAAGACTCCAAACGGAGAGGCTGAAGACAAATGAAAGCGATCCGCGTTCACCAGTTTGGCGGTCCCGAGGTTATGAAGTTGGAGGACGTGCCCGACCCGAAGCCGGGTCCCGGACAGGTGTTGGTTCGACTGCATGCCGCCGGCGTGAATCCTGTTGATGCCTATGTTCGCGCCGGCACCTACACGATCAGCGCCACGCTGCCGTTCACGCCCGGCTCGGACGGCGCGGGGGTCGTTGAAGCGGTTGGTGATGGCGTAAAACAGTGGAAGAACGGCGACCGGGTGTACATCTTTGGAACCGTCGACGGCATCCGCGCGGGTGCGTATGCCCAGCTTGCCGTCTGTGACACGTCCCAGATCCACCACCTGTCCGATAATGCCACCTTCGCCCAGGGTGCGGCCATCGGCGTGCCGTACTGCACCGCCTATCGCGCACTTTTCCAAAAGGCCCGAACCATTCCCGGTGAAACCGTCTTCATCCACGGCGCCAGCGGCGGCGTGGGCATCGCCGCGGTGCAACTCGCCGTCGCGCGTGGCTTGCGGGTCATCGGCACGGCCAGCAGCGGACGCGGGCAAGAGTTGGTAAAACAGCAAGGCGCGCAACACGTCCTCGACCACCGCTCCCCGGACTATCTGGCGAAGTTGACGGACCTCACCGAGGGTCGTGGCCCGGAAGTGATTCTAGAAATGCTCGCCAACGTCAATCTCGCCAAAGACCTCACTGTCCTCGCGCCCCACGGTCGCATCGTGATCATCGGCAATCGCGGCTCGATTGAGATCAACCCGCGCGCCGCCATGCAGCGGGACGCCACGATCCTCGGCATGATGATGCCCAATGCTTCCGAGCAGGAGATTGCCAGCATTCATGCCGCCCTCGTGGCCGGTCTGGCCAATGGCTCCCTGAAACCGGTCATCAATCAGGAGCTTCCCCTCAAAGACGCGCCACGCGCGCACGACCTGATCATGCAACCCGGCGCCTACGGTAAGATTGTGCTGATTCCCTAACCCCTGTCTTCCGCGGTCTCTACAGAATCAGGTTATCGATGAGCCGCGTCTCGCCGACATGGGCGGCGATGAGGGCGATGTTGCCCTGCTGGACATCGTTGACCGGTTCGAGTGATTCGGCGTCGACGATTTGGGCGTAGTCGAGGCGCGCGGAGGGCGCCAATTCCACCGTAAGCGACATGGCGGTTTCGAGCCGGTGCACGTTGCGCTCGCCTTCTTTGAAGAGATCGTGGGCAATGTTGAGGGCTTTCCAGAGCACGGTTGCCTCCGCGCGCTCCGCCTTGGAAAGACGTTGATTGCGGCTGCTCAAAGCCAGGCCGTCCGCCTCGCGAACCGTCGGTACGGGGACTACTTCCACGGGAAAGCGAAGGTCACGTACCATTCGCTCGACAATCTTGAGTTGCTGATAGTCCTTCTGACCAAAGAACGCGAGGTCGGGCTGAACGATATTAAGAAGTTTCGCAACGACGGTGCACACGCCGCGGAAATGACCCGGACGCTGCTCCCCTTCCAGTCGTCGTGAGAGCAGGCTCTCTTCCACATAGGTGAAATACAATAATCCCCGATTCCCGTGTACATCGAGCGCAACGCAACCGGGATACATCTCCTCGTCAGAAGGAGCGAAGACGGCGTCCACTCCTTCGCGCTCGCACAACCGCGCATCGGCCTCCAGGTCGCGCGGGTATTGTTTGAAATCCTCACGCGGCCCAAACTGCGTCGGATTGACGTACACGCTGACCACGACCGCCGCACCCTGGTCCCGGGCCCGGCGCATCAACGCCACATGCCCCTCGTGCAGCGCCCCCATCGTCGGCACCAGCGCCACGCGCCGCCCCGATCGCTTCAAGCCGATCGATGCCGCCTGCATTTCTCGTATGGTTCGGATGATCTCCATGCTCGCGGGCAAAATAGCGCCCGCTGCTGGCTGCGTCACGGACAAAATCAGCAGCTGACGTGATGGAGTCCTAACAAGATGTTTCTTCGCGAACAACCAGTGTCAACTGATGAGTGTGCTCCAGATCGAACTTCATTTCGTCGAGAAAGCGCGGGGGGATTGCAACTGCGGTTAGGCGCGGTGCCGATTGACAAGTCCTTCCCGGAAGAGGATACGAACGAACTCGCGAAACTGAAATCTTACAACAAGAACCTGTTCCGCCCAAATATCTCCTTGCCCAAATGGTGGGCGCGATGATCAGGCACGACCTTCAGGTTCATTCTCAAGCAACTCGTCGCCGACCCCGCGTTCCGCAACTACTACACGCCGGGTGGGCCTGAAGGAGCCACGGCGCTCGACACGATGATGGGAGGCGGCACGTCCTTGCGTGAAGCGATTCGTCCGGGCGCGAACGTGATTGGTTACGACCTCGACCCGAAGCTCCATGAGCAACGCAGTGACGAATGGCGTTGGCGACGAAAATACGAACCGGCTCCGCTTGCAACGTGTCGCGCACAGTGCCAGTGTATGGTGGATGAAAGCCCGCTGGCAATCCTACCGTGAGAACCTTGAAGCGGCTGGTTTGGGAGATGCGACATGAGATGTGCTTTTTGCGGTGCCGCGGCGCTGTTTGTGGCGGCAGCTTTGCTTGGTTGCGACCGCGAGAGATGTGAGGACAAGGGGGAGGCAGCCCTACAGGCGGTATTACCCCATCTTAGTCAGGATGTGGTGAGTAATCTCGTTGGCGAGGCATCGCTCTGCATTGCCGAGTCATTAGCAGAACCCGTCGTCCCACAGTTTTATACGCCTACGTTGGAGAAAGCCCCAGTGGCATACGGCTTGACGGTGGTACCACGCTCGGAGTTTAGCATTGGCATGGGAGCTACTATCGTCGTGCGGACTCGTGGGACAAGCGCACCCTACATGGCTGTTCGCGTTCCGGTTCACCTGGGTTCTGGATTGTGCTTGTGGGGGGTGTACGTATGCGTAAAACCCGGAGGGGGTTTCGCAAAAGACAACCCCAGTTGGGTTATTGCGGAGGGAGTTACAAATGCCGCGCCGGTCGTCAAACTTAACGACGAGGTACTATTGTATGCACAACAGCGGAGCCTTAACTAAATACGCGGGACCTGATTGAGGCTGTCTGCTACCGTACATACTGATGGTTAGCCACGGCATCATTGCTGTCTATCCTACCGAACGAGTTCATCTGAAGATGCAGTTGGCGTTGACCAAACCAGGTGGGCAAGATCCTTCGCTGCCTTCGGGTGATGAATTTGTGGAATTTGGGCGGTGTCGCCGCGCCGATTTAGGGATTTAGTCAAAGCACCCACCCCTTTCTCCCCTCCGCAAGGGAATTCTGGCCGCCTATCGTTAGCCGATACTTTTTTCTGGACAGGGTGTGGTGGAATGGGTACAGTCGGCGCGTGACTTATGAATTGAAGCGTGACGGCGGCAAACAGGACGGCAAGGTTGCGCTGGAGGGCGAGATTTTTATAAACTGCACGGCGGGATACCTAGACGACAGGCATTCCGCCCTACAATCCGGAGCTTCGCGAGGGGGGCAGACTCCCCCCCTATACGTTTCTGCGAAACGAACCCACCGATTTTGTCTTGGAAAACAGGGGTTATCCAACAGTGTTCCAATGGGTTACACAATAAAAAGTTGCTGCAAAACGGTGGGTTCGTTTTGGAAAACGAACCCACCGGGAGGGGGTTTTGAGGCCCCGGAGGTGACGTTTTGGGGAAAACGAACCTAAACTGACTTGATCGGGAAAACAGTATGTATTCATTTTAGTTAGAATGGTTTAGCTGTAAAAAGGATGCGTGATGGAGTTTATGGACGGAGTAGACGAACATGGACGATGTTGGCGGGGGTCGAGGTCGGTTGACTTCCGAGGTAGTTCTGTATAATCGTGCTTTATGATGGAATCGTATATTCAGCAGCTTTTCGCGGAACGCATCGGGGGCAAGACGTTCGGCAAGAGCACGGCGATCTATAAATTTGAGAAGATCAAGCGCGCGAAACGCGCGGCGCTGGAGACGCATCCGCATGGCGAGTTGATCGACCTCGGCGTCGGCGAGCCTGACGAAATGGCGTCCCATCTCAGCGTGCGTGCGCTCTGCGAGGAAGTGCAGAAACCCGAAAACCGCGGTTACGCCGACAACGGCGGCCCCGAGTACCGCCGCGCCGCGGCGCTGTGGATGGAACGCGTGTTCGGGGTGACGGGACTCGATCCTGAAACAGAAATCACGCATAGCATTGGCAGCAAAGCCGCGTTGTCGGTTTTGCCGGCGACGTTGATCAATCCCGGCGACGTGGTGATCATGACGGTGCCGGGGTATCCGGTGTTCGGCACGCATGCGCAATGGTATGGCGGCGAGGTTTACAACCTGCAGCTCACTGCGAAGAACAGCTTTCTTCCCGACCTGAATTCGATCCCGCACGACATACTCAAGCGCGCCAAGGCCATCGTCCTGAATTATCCGAACAACCCGACCGGTGCGAGCGCGACGGCGGAATTCTTCACGCACGCCGTCGACTTCGCGCACAAGCACAAGCTGGTCATCATCTCCGACGCGGCCTACGGCGCCCTCGTGTTTGACGGCAAACCGTTGTCAATTCTGTCCGTGCCCGGCGCGAAGGAAGTCGCCATCGAACTGCACTCGATGAGCAAGGCTTTCAACATGACCGGGTGGCGGCTCGGGTTTGTCTGCGGCAATCCCCTGCTCGTCTCGGCCTACGGCAACGTGAAGGACAACAGCGACAGCGGGCAGTTCCTAGCGATCCAGAAAGCCTGCGCGGCGACGCTGGCGCATCCTGATATTACCGCCAAGATCGCCGCCAAATACTCGCGCCGCATGGATTTGCTGGTCGCGTGCCTCCGTAAATTTGGTTTTGACGCAACGAAACCGAAGGCCTCCTTCTTTCTCTACGTCCGCGCGCCGCGGGCGGTGGTCGACAGCGAAGGCAATCACACTGCTTTCAAGTCCGCCGAAGACGTGTCGCAATGGCTCATCACGCAGAAACTGATCTCGACCGTGCCCTGGGACGATGCCGGCCCGTTCTTGCGTTTCTCCGTCACCTTCGTCGCCAAGGGCGAAGCCGATGAACGGCGCGTGATCGGGGAGATTGAGAAGCGGTTCGCGGGATTGAAATTTGAGTTTTAGCGGCGATGAACGCGGCGCCTGTACAATCCGATTCGCAGGCCGACAGGGTGAGCCTCTATATGGACGAATTCCAACGGCGCCGTCATGACTTCGAGCAGGGCCGCCAGGAAGACCTGCGGCATTTGCGGCATGATTTTATCGCGCGCATAATCGCCGATCAAATCGTTCTGGGCGACAAGCCCAGCTACGATTGCATGTTGCAGGGAATGTTGAAGGAGGACGAGCGCGACCTTCTCAAGACGGACCCGGGTTTCACGAGGGCGTGGCGCATTTTTGTCGATCTCTGCTGGGCGAAGCGCCAACGCCTCCGCGCAGCGATGATGGTCGGAGGGATTATTCTATTTCTGTTGTTCGTGGCCCTGTGTATTTTTGCGTTGCCATACGTCGCCGGTCCCGCCGGTCGATAGCGTTCATTGAAAACTCTGCCCGGCTTCGGGGAACTTGCCGGATTCGACGTCGCGTTTGTACGCCGCGAACGCCTTGCGCATCTCCTCGGCCAGGTTCGCATAGCGCTTCACATGCTTCGGCGTGAACCAGGTGAAGAGTCCGAGCATGTCGTTGCTTACGAGGATTTGTCCGTCGCAATGCGCCCCCGCTCCGATCCCAATCGTTGGCACGGTCACGGACTTCGTCACCTGCTCCACCACGCTGGCGACCGTCCCTTCGATAACCATCGCGAACACACCTGCTTTTTCCAGTGCCTCAGCGTCGCACAAGACTCTATCCGCCGATTGGGGGGTGCGTCCCTGGATTTTGTAGCCACCGGTCTCGAGAATGGATTGCGGCAGCAAACCGATGTGACCGAGCACTGGAATCCCGGACGCCACCAGCGCCCGGACCTGCTCGACAACCGACTCGCCACCTTCCACTTTTACCGCTTCGGCGCCCGCTTGGATCAGACGTCCGGCATTCTCCAGCGCCGTGCGGACGCTCGCATAACTCATAAACGGCATGTCTGAAACGAGCAGGGCATTCGGCTTGGCGCGCGCCACGGCCTTCGTATGATGGATCATCTCTTCCATTGTGACTGGCAGCGTATTCTCATAGCCCAATACCGCCATGCCGACGGAATCGCCAACGAGGATCAACTGCACGCCAACCTCGTCCATGATTTTTGCGGTGAAGAAATCATAGGCGGTCAGCGCCGTAATCTTCTCCCCGCGTTGCTTCATCGCGCGCAAGGCGTGAATGTTGATTTTATGTTCGTCCATGATGTGTTCACCAATCGTGCTGCACAAATTTAACCTCTTCGTCCCCTCCCCGCAATTCCCGTAAAAGCATCCGCACCGTCTTGCCTGTCCCCTTCACAACCCGCTCCGGCTCGATTGTCGAAAGCGGCAGGAGCACAAATCGTCGCTCCGCCATCCGCGGATGCGGCACCACCAGGTCTTTCTCCAGGATTTCCTTCTCGCCGAAGAAGAGAATGTCGACGTCGATCGTGCGCGCCGCGTTTTTCGGCAGGTCACGCTCGCGTCCGTGCGCGACTTCGTACGTGAGAATCTTTTCCAGCAACGTCTTCGGTGCACCCGCAAATTCGATTTCCAGCACAGCGTTGAGAAACTTCGGCGAATTTGGCGGGCAACCCAGGGGTTCCGTCTCATAAACGGGCGAAGCGACATGCCACCCGCCGTCCGACAGGCTCAATACGTACGTCCTGGCCTGCTGCAAATGCTTCAGCCGGTCGCCCAAATTCGACCCGAGAGCCAGTCCCACCTTCATTGCCGCGCGTCGCCAGCCGGAAGCTTGGGCTTGATGACAACCGCTCGTCCCATGATCGTCCATACAAGATTCGCTTGATGGCAAATTTCGTCCAACAAACGCTTCGAGGTGATGTTCTTTCGGTGCACTGTCACCTTGTGCAGGATGGGCGCGGAAACAGCCGCCGACGCGTTGCCGGTCGCACCTGACACCGTAAACGACGTCGGGTATGACATGACGTGCACAAACTTGAAGTGCTGGGGATGGTACGTGCGACTTGTTTCTTGCCAGTACTTGAGGGCGTCCTCGGCTTTTACATTTTCCAGATCGACTTCCGGAATCACGGTTCGATTCATCGCCGTCCGTATTTCGTCGGCACGGGGACTCGACGACGGCAATTCACTTTGCCCCAGGTGTGAGCACGACGAGAAGGCGGCCATCACCAGGCAACCAAGGATCAGTTCTTGTTTCACGGTTAGCGAAGTCCCAATACGTCCTGCATGTCGTAGAGTCCGGGTTGTTGTTTGACGGCCCACTTTGCGGCGCGAAGCGCCCCGCGCGCAAACGTGTCCCGACTGCTGGCGCGGTGCGTCAGCTCAAGGCGTTCCCCCGGCGTGCCGAAGCTGACCGTATGATCGCCGACGACGTCGCCGATGCGCAACGCATGGGCAGGCGCATCCTTGCCGCGCACGTGTTTCAGGATTTCCTGCAAGCGCTTTGCGGTGCCGCTCGGGGCGTCTTTCTTGGCGGTGTGATGGGTTTCGACGACCTCGACTTCCCATTCGTTGCCAACAATCTCCGCCGCCCTTTGTGTCATCCAAAACAATGTGTTCACGCCCGTGCTGAAGTTTGCCGACCAAACCACGGGAATCATCTTCGTTGCACCGCGTACGATCTTCTTTTCCTCATCGCCATGGCCCGTAGTGCCGATAACGAGCGCTTTCTTGTGGTCAGCGGCCAGCTTGGCGACCGCAACAGTCGCTTCACGCACTGAAAAATCGATAATGGCATCTGCCCGAGAGATGACTTTCGCGAGGTCGTCTCCTTGATCGATCTCAGCGACGATCTCTAATTCGGGATCGCCCTGCGCGCACGCAATGAGGGAACGTCCCATGCGGCCCCTTGCGCCGCAGATGATGACCTTGACGGGGCTCACGCCTTCACCAAGCCGAGGGCCAGCAGCGTCTTCTTCAATTGCACGCGATTCGCGTCGCCCATGGGCACGAGTGGCAGACGATACGTTTCTTCGCACAGGCCCATCATCGCCATGGCGGCCTTGAGAGGAATCGGATTCGTTTCGCAAAAAAGGTCTTTGAAAAGCGGGAATAGCTTCGTGTGGATGCGACCGGCCCGCTCGAAGTCGCCCTTCAGCGCGGCATGCGTCATCTCCGTCAGTTCACGCGGAATCATGTTGGAAACCACGCTGATCACGCCTACTGCTCCGACGCTCATCATCGGTAGCGTGAGCGAATCGTCGCCCGAAAGAATACAAAAATCGCGGTCAACAAGAGTGCGCAATTGGCTGACGCGATCCACGACGCCTGTCGCCTCTTTCAGTCCAACGATATGCTTCGGCAAATCGCGTCGCAGCCGCGCAATCGTGTCGTTCGCGATGTCCACACCGCAGCGCCCGGGAATATTGTACAGAATAAGTGGAATATCCGCTTGCTCCGCAATTGCGCGAAAATGCGCGTAGAGTCCGGCCTGTGTCGGCTTGTTGTAATACGGCGCAACCTGCAACGACGCGTCCGCACCGACCTTCCTGGCGTATTGCGTCATGAAAACCGCCTCGGCGGTCGAGTTCGACCCTGTGCCGGCAATGACCGCGCAGCGTTTCGCCGCAAACTTTACGACGAGTTCGATGACGTGGTTGTGTTCCTCGTGGTCAAGCGTGGGCGATTCGCCCGTCGTCCCACAGGGAACAAGGCCGTCGATGCCTGCGGCGATTTGCTGTTCGACAAGCTGCCGCAGCCGCGGCTCGTCGATCTTCCCGTCTTTCGTGAACGGCGTGATTAACGCCGTATGAGTACCCGTAAACATAGCGGGGTTATCCTAGGGCAAGATGGGGGTTTTTCAAGTGCTAACCTGCTGCCGCAGCCCGGAGCGCGCCATGAGATTGGTTCAATGCCAGATCGCTGCGACTCGCCAGGACCGACTTCACCATCACGCCGTAAACCTCACCGCGCGAAATCTTGATGCGCCGCGCCGGGTCAAGTGGATTCTCGGTTCGCAATCGCACGATGGTCATCAAGCCGATCCAGATCGGCCAGATACACGCCAGCCGCAGTCGAACCTCGGAACGCGGAATCCGCAGGGTGTACTGCCAGCCGGCGTCCAAATGCGCCAGCGCCGCATCCAGCCAGTGCGCATAGAGCGGTTTAATTGTCTCGAAGTTCCGCGGATCGAGCAACGCACTCGGCCGGCTCACGGGAAGATAACAGCGACCGATACGGAGGTCTTTCGGGATGTCTCGCAACACATTCACGAGTTGCAACCCCTTCCCAAAACGCACCCCCAGCGCGCTCATCTCCTCCGTGTTCCAATCGCCGAGCGTGGGAAGATGCGCGACGCACATCTTCGTCCAGAATTCCCCCACGCACCCCGCCACCATGTATGTGTAGCGGTCCAACTCTTCGTTGTTGGAGAGAGCCACCAGTTCCTTCTCTGTCTCGCCGGGAAAACGTTGGAGATCGAAGATTTGGCCGCCGACGATGATCTTCAACAACTCCTGGATCCGGCGGCCATCCGCTTCGTCAAACTGTCCCAACGCCACGATACAGTCCTCCAGGCGTTCCAACAGTTGCCGCTCGCCAGCGGAGGTTTGGTGTCCAGCGATTGCCCCCAACTCCGGCACGTGCGATAGATTCTGAAGCTGTTGCAGCGCGAAGATGCGTTTCGCTCGCGGCACCGCCTTCGTGTCCGCGATCGTGTCGGTCGCCCGCGCCAACAGATAGGCCAGCGAAACCTGCGGCCGAATCTCTGGCGGCAACACGCGCAACGTGAGATAGAACGAGCGCGACACGTCGCGCAGCAGCGGGCCGATCAGTTCTGTTTGCGTGGTGGTCATCTACGATTGCGCGCCACGATAAGCCTGCGCGATTGCCGCTGCAAGATAACAAGACAACCTTGTGATTTCGCCTGCCGTATCCGATAATCGGTTTATGCCAATCCGAATGGGCATTTGCGCCTGGTGCTGTCTGGTTTTTGCTTTGTTCGCAATTAGCACTTTCGCGGATTCCCCAATGATTACTCACGACCCGAAGTACCCGGCCCACTGGTGGACACCGGTACCGACGAATGGCGCGCCTTCGTGGGAAATCCTGCCGCAAGAAGCCGGACCCGGCGAAGTAATCCTATCCAAGCGCAACGAACTCGGGCTGCTCTCCAATTTCGCGCCGACACCGTTCACCTTTCACGGCAAGCGCTACGCCAGCCTCGAGGGGTTCTGGCAGATGATGAAATATCCGGAAGATACAAATGACGCGCGCGCGACGTTTCCGGGGTTGGAATGGAAACTTACGCGCGAACAGGTCGGGCAACTCACCGCGTTCGATGCGCGACACGCCGGCGATCAGGCCAATACGAATATGCAGAAGATGGGCATTACTTGGGTCACGTTTGAGGGTAAACGGATGGAGTACAAACCGGCCACACCCGGCGAACACTATAAGCTGATCGTGGAAGCAACCCGCGAAAAAGTGCGACAGAATCCCGAAGTACAGAAAGTGTTGCTGGCAACGGGTGATCTCGTGCTGAAGCCCGATCACCACCAAGAACCAGACGCTCCGGCCGCTTGGCGCTATTACGAAATTATCACCGTCATCCGCACCGAGCTGCAAAAGCAGCACGCGCCCTTCACTCCCGCACAAACGTCCCCACTAAGTCCGCTTCCGCGATGATGTGACCTTTCATCGCCGCTTCCAGTTGTTGACGCGTCACACGCGGCGCAAGATTTAGCTCCGCATCCAACGCGTACAATTGGAAGTGGTAGTGATGCACGCCGTGACCGCGAGGTGGTTGCGGGCCACCGTAGCCAATCGAGCCGTAGCTATTCAGACCCTGTTTCACACCACCGAGGCTGCTTACCGTTTCGGTCTTGGAGACGTTCTCCTTCAATCCAATAGAATCTCCGGGAATTCCATAGATAAGCCAATGCACCCACGTGCCCCCGGGTGCATCCGGATCGTCGCAAATTAGTGCGAAGTTCTTGGTTCCAGAAGGCGCCCCTTCCCATTTTAATGCCGGTGAGATATCTCCGCCATCACGCGAGAATTTTACGGGTACGGGTTGGTCATTTCGAAAACTTGAACTGCTTATCGTGAATCTTTCCATGGTTGCCTCCTTCCCCTCTCCTTGCGCCCAAACGCACGCGCTCAAGAGGATTGCGATGACGCAAAGACTCGCTTTCATCGCCCTGCATTTTCCCCCTAATCGCCGCCCCGCGCAAGTTTTGCTTGCAAATCGACCGGAAATCCGTATAGTTCGCCCAGCATCAGGAATGACCTCGACGCAGGTCGGGGCCTGCCAACCGAGGCGGGAGCGCCTACGGTGGCTTGCTCAAGGCAGTCAGCTTTGAACGATGTGCGAGCGGCAAATGGCCGTTCGAACAATAAGCTCCGCGCAACCGCGCTTCGCTTGATGCGAGTCGCGGTTTTTGTTTGTCCTGATGCGTGAACCGAAGGGAATTACGCATCATGTCAGTAACAGCTACACAACCAGCAGTCACCACTGTCCGTCACGAAATCACCGTGCTTCGCCAACCGCAACCGACTGTTCCGAGGCGCGACGCGATGGCCCTTGGCGCCGCTTTCATGGAGCAACAAGGCGCAGGCCGACTTGAAGAATTGGCGGCAACACTGGATTTCCGGTTGGATTTCCAGATCTAAACAAACACCATGCGCAGTCCGGGCTGCCTCTTGTCTTGCGGCAGCCCGGCTGCTAATGTATCGCCCTTGATTTTCACATGAACGACAGAGCTGACAGAACGAAACTGCTGAAGTCTTTGCTGGACGAACGGATCCTCGTGCTCGACGGCGCGATGGGGACGATGATCCAGCAGGTCAATCTTACTGCTGACGATTTCGGCGGCGCGGCGCTGGAAGGCTGCAACGAAAACCTCGTGCTCACGCGGCCCGATGTCATCCTCGACATTCACCGGAAGTATTTCGAGTCGGGCGCGGACATCGTGGAAACGGACACGTTTGGCAGCACGCCCATCGTCCTTGCGGAGTACGCTCTCGCGGACAAATGCTACGAAATCAATGTTGCCGCCGCCAAAATCGCGCGTCAGGCTGCTGCGGAGTTTTCCACACCGAACAAACCGCGTTTTGTTGCGGCTTCGATCGGGCCGACCACGAAAGCGATCACGGTCACAGGTGGCGTGACGTTCGAGGGATTGATCGAGAATTTCTACCAACAGGTTCGCGGGCTTGCCGAGGGCGGCGCGGACATCGTGCTCGTGGAGACCTGTCAGGACACGCGTAACATCAAGGCCGCCTTGATCGGCATACAACGCGTGTTTGATGAACTCGGCTTCTCACTGCCAATCATGGTCTCGGGAACGATTGAGCCCATGGGGACAATGCTCGCGGGACAGGCGGCGGATGCCCTTGTCGCCTCCTTGCAGCACGTTGATTTGCTTAGCGTTGGGTTGAACTGCGCCACCGGTCCTGAATTCATGACCGATCACATTCGCACGATTCACAACATGGCCAACACGCGCGTTTCGTGTTACCCGAACGCGGGCTTGCCGAACGAAGAAGGTTTGTACCTCGAAACACCGACGACGCTCGCGTCAGCCATCGAGCGCTTTGTCAAAAACGGCTGGCTTAATATCGTCGGCGGGTGTTGCGGCACGACGCCGCCGCACATCAAGGCCATCTCGCAAATGGTCGAGGGCAAGGAACCGCGCAAATTCCGCGCGCAACGCAAGTCGTGGTACAGCGGCATCGAACTCGTCGAAGCGACTGACGACAACCGCCCGCTCATCGTTGGCGAACGCACCAACGAAGTCGGCTCGCGCGCGTTCAAGCGGTTGATCACCGACGAGAAATTCGAGGAAGCGACGGAGATCGCGCGCGCCCAGGTCAAAAGCGGCGCGCATATCATCGACATCAACCTTGAAAATACCGACCGCGATGAATTGACCGACATCGATCGCTTTTACGAGAAGGTCATTCACAAGGTCAAAGTGCCGTTCATGATCGACACGACCAATTACAAGTCGGTCGAGCGGGCGCTCACCTATTGCCTCGGCAAGAGTATCATCAACTCGATCAATTTCGAGGACGGGGAGGAAAAATTCCACAAGGTGCTGCCGCTGGTGAAGAAGTACGGCGCGGCAATCGTCATCGGGTCGATTGATGAGGACAAGCAGCAGGCGCAGGCCATCACGCGCGAGCGCAAGCTGGCCATCGCCCAACGCGCACAGAAGTATTGCACGGAACACGGCATCGCCGAGGAAGACCTGATCTTCGACCCGCTGGTGTTCCCCTGCGCCACGGGTGACGAGAATTACATCGGCAGCGCCGTTGAGACCATCGAAGGTGTGCGGCTGATCAAGGCGGCGCTGCCGAAATGCAAAACCATTCTCGGCGTGAGCAACGTCAGCTTCGGTCTGCCGCCGGCGGCGCGCGAGGTCATCAACTCCGTGTTCCTTTATCACGCGACGAAAGCGGGGCTCGACCTCGCCATTGTGAATGCCGAGAAACTCGAGCGCTACGCCACGATTCCAGAGAAGGAACGGAAGTACGTTGAGGATCTGTTGTGGAATTATCCATTCGAAGGGTACGAAGCGCCGCGGGATTACCGCGAGCAGTCCAAGGAACAGCGCGCGGCGATCAACCAGCATCACATCGCGGCGATCAACGAGCATTTCCGCACGGCCGAGAGCCGCGTTAAGAAGAAGACGTCCGATCTGCCGCTCGACGGTCGGCTGGCCAATTACATTCTCGAAGGGTCGAAGGAAGGTCTCATTCCCGATCTCGATTTGAAGCTCAAGGAAGCCAAGCCGCTGGAGATCATCAACGGGCCGCTCATGGACGGGATGAAGGAAGTCGGGCGGCTGTTCAACGCCAACGAGCTAATCGTCGCGGAAGTGCTGCAAAGCGCCGAGGCGATGAAGGCAGCGGTCGCGCACCTCGAACAATTCATGGAGAAGAAAGCTGACTCGACGAAGGGCAAGGTCCTGCTCGCTACCGTCAAGGGCGACGTGCATGACATCGGCAAGAACCTCGTCGAGATCATTCTCTCGAACAACGGCTTCAACGTCATCAATCTCGGCATCAAGGTGCCGCCCGAAGACCTGATCAAGGCGTATCGCGAACACAAGCCCGACGCCATCGGGCTGTCGGGGCTGCTCGTGAAAAGCGCGCAGCAGATGGTCATCACCGCGGGCGACCTCAAGAACGCGGGCATCACCGTGCCGTTGCTGGTTGGCGGCGCGGCGTTGAGCGACAAGTTCACGCGTAGCCGGATCTCGCCGAGCTACGAGCGCGTCGTGGTGTATTGCAAAGACGCGATGACGGGGCTGTCGATCATGAACCGATTAATGGACCCCGCCGAGCGCGACAAGGTGATGACGGAACACAAGCCCGTCGAGGCCGCCGCCGTGGTGGAAACTGTACCTGAATTTCCCGAGACGACCGTGCGCAGCACGCGCGTGCGCATCGTGCCGCCATTGCCCTGTCCCTACCCCGAGCGCAAAGTGCGCGATGTGCCGCAACTTCGCGAGGTGTGGGAATATATTAATCCCCAGATGCTTTACGTTCGCCATCTCGGTTTCAAAACCAATTACGAGAAAGCGCTGGCCGCTCGCGACCCGAAAGCGCTGGAGCTGCATAATCTCGTCGAGGAAGTGCAAGCTGAAGCCGCGAAGTTCATGAAGGTGAAGGCGGTGTGGCAGTTTTTCGATGCGGAGGTGGAGGGAAATTCAATCAAGTTGTTTGATGCCGGCGGCAAAGCGGCCGTACACACCTTCAACTTCCATCGTCAACGCAAGCCCGACGGCTTGTGCCTGTCGGACTACGTGAATCCGCCGCGCGATTCAGTTGCCCTCTTCGTCGTTGGCGCGGGCACGGGGATACGTCAACGCGCGGAGGAATACAAAGCGAAGGGCGAATACCTGAAGTCGCACGCGCTACAGGCGCTGGCCATCGAGACCGCGGAAGGTTGCGCCGAGTGGTTACACAGGCGCATCCGCGAAGACTGGGGTTTCCCCGATCCCGCCGATATGACGATGATCAACCGCTTCACGACAAAGTATCGAGGCCGCCGCTACAGCTTCGGCTACCCCGCCTGCCCCGCGCTGGAAGACCAGGCCGGCATCTGGCAGCTCCTCAAGCCGGAGGAGATCGGCGTCCAACTCACCGAAGGCTTCATGATGGATCCCGAAGCCAGCGTGAGCGCACTGGTATTTCATCATCCGGATTGCACGTATTTTGGGGTTGGGGATGTGCAGGACTAAGGATGTGGCCGCAACTTGCGGCGACCTCTCGTGTCGCCTCTTGACCAACGGATTCGTATCGCTCAAACAAACTAGGCGAACGACGGACTTAGAACAAAACTAAACCTAGCAGTTTCAACATCACCGAGATAAAACCGAATTGTGACAAAATTCTCACCACGCACAACTTGGCAACGGTCATATCGAACCGATTTCTTGAAAATACGCTTTTTGCTCAAACCGCACGTAATCTGAAACTGCCGGACTATTTCTTGGTCACTACTTCGCGCAATGGAAGCGAAATCCAGATGAGTGACAGTTACGGTTGGTATAGATTTAGCCATTAGATGTTAGGAACTAATACGGCCATGAGTGGAGTCTGTAAACCACAAAAGCTCATCCAGGGTTTAGTTTGCTGCGGGATTGGCTGGGATCCTGATTTCGCAAACTGATATGGCAAGTACTGCTACCGGCACGACGACGTCGCGTCTCGCCGGCGCTCATCGCTCGGTTACCTGATCGTTCGCAGCTTGCCCGGCTGTTGCACCCTACCTCGAAATTGGCCGACGATCTCAGAACGACAATCCCTCTGTTGACTACACGATACATGGTACTACCATGTATCCAATTACCCCGATTGTCGAATTCACGCAACTGTGTATGGTAAGAGAATGCGATGCGCAGTAGTACGCATCATGGTGATGCTAAGCAAATCTACCCGTCTAAAAGTCCAGTCTACGAGGTTGGGGGCTAAGGCTTGGGTTGTACGCTTAGAGTCAAGCCGTTCGAAATAATGTTAATACTGACTGCGCTGTTGGTAAACATCGGCTGATGCACTTCATTTGTGCCCATCTTGATCTCAATTACCGGGAACGTCAGATTAGGTTTTTGGGTGGACCGCACTTCAAACGCAACCTTCGTGACAAGTATGGCCGCGACCGCAAAACATATGATTTGAATGACCGCAAGCGTTCGGATTCCGCCTGTGTAAATGTCGTAGTTTGAATCACGATTGATGTGACCCACGACGCTCATCAGGAAGAGCACACCTGCAACCATACTTAAGGCAAAGAATAACAAGCCTAGAATTGGCACAGCACCTAGCGAGATAGAGCCTGCAGTGATGAATCCAACGACGAACCCAAGCCCGGCAAGAGAGAATGCAAGGAGCTGCTTAGATATATCAATTCCGATTAGAGCAGAATCCTTATGAGGGTTATTGGCAGTGCCCGGAGGCAGCGCGCTAGGTGGCACAGAATTATCAACGCCGCCTGACAAGGTTACCTCTTAGCAAAGTGGCCACCAGCGGCAAAATCCTGCCACATATGCTTTGTCGACGTCAGCCTCGGTTAGAAGCGTTCGTTTTTCCGCTGTCGCGTATTCTGAAGCCGCCTTTGCTAGGGCTTCAACTGACGCAAGGGCATCGTCAATGCTTCGGCGTGAACCCAAGGATTTTCTCAATTCGTTGGATTCATTGACTTGTCGTTTTTCCGCCGCCTTAGACATTAGATTCTCTATGATAGAAACATGGTATTGTTGCATACCCGCTTGCCCGGCAGCTTGACTCACCCGCTGTCTGATTCTCTCCCGAAATTCGTCACTAGTAAGCCAATCGTATTCGGCCATGGAACCTATATATAGATCCAGTCGATCCAAACGCAAGTAGAAACGGCGACTACGCAAATTGCAGGAAACGTCTAGAACAGCGGTAAGGCAGTCGGTCAGAAATCACGAGAACGTATTCACGATGGCTTGAGCAAGGGAAAGGACTGGTGTGCAAGACATCAGCCTGCCAACGTACGCGGCATTAGCCACCACACTTGCAATCGGTGGGTGCGGTCGCTAGACTTTCGGGCATGACCATGAAGACTACATCCATGACGTTGCATCGATTTGGCGGCACGTACGCGTTGGTTCTCGGGCTGGTTGTCCTTGGGACGGCTTGCTCGCAGAGTGAGGCGCCGAAACCAACTGACACGACGACAGCGCAGTCGTCGCCTGCGGCTACAACTGCCGCTGCGACGGCGCAACCGGCTGTTGCTGCGACGACAACTCAATCACCGGCGGATGCGGTATCACCGCCGCCGATTGGGGCGACTCAAACAACGACCGCGAAGCCTACTACTCAACAAGGAGCTGCTGTGACGGAATTGATTAAAGAAGATACGAAAGTCGGGACGGGCGACGAAGCCGTTACTGGCAAACAAGTGACGGTCCACTACACGGGCTGGCTCGCCGACGGCACGAAGTTTGATTCGTCCAAGGACCGCGGGACGCCGTTCTCCTTCCAGCTGGGTGGGGGTCAGGTCATCAAGGGCTGGGACCAGGGCGTTGTGGGGATGAAGGTGGGCGGAATTCGCAAGCTTACCATTCCTCCTGAGTTGGGCTACGGCGCAAGGGGCGCGGGTGGCGTGATTCCGCCGAATGCGACGCTGGTGTTTGAGGTTGAATTGCTGGGCGTGCAATAGAGGGAAGCCGTTGATCGGTCAGCGTGGAACCCCAGATTCCCCCTCACCTTAATCCTCTCCCCCGGAGGGGAGAGGAAAAGCTACCTCGTTCTGTGGTGCCGCTCCTTCTGAGGGAGGCCGGCGCGCAACCTAGAGTAATCATCTAGCCGCCGGGACGGCGGCTGCTACATCTAGTTTCACGAATACCTCCACACGGGTGTTGCAGCCTCGGTGGATTCCGGTATCTTACGGCCTGATGCCTGAATGGGAATTACTGCCGAAGGAGGATGCGACCCCACCAGAGGCGCCGCCGCGGATTGAGCCGCCAGCGACGCCGGCACAGGTTGGCTACCGCACGAAGCGGCTCGTGCTGGCCTTCACGGTCGCGGCGATTTCGGATCTGCTTGCGGTATGGGTCGTGTTTCTGCCGCCGCTGCAATGGCTGCTGGATGTGGTGACGGCTTTTCTCCTGTTCCTCATCCTTGGTCGGCAATGGCTGATTCTTCCCGGATTGATCGCCGAGGCGATACCGGGTTTGGCCGTATTCCCCTTCTGGATACTGGTCGTTGGGTCCATCGCGGTGTGGGGAAAGATTTCCAAGCGGCCGGTTTGAGGCGGTGGCTGGACATTGGCGAGAAACAGCCTTGTTATCGATCACAATTTGCTGCTTCCCCTTTGGCCGGCAAAGGAGTATGTCCTGTACTCAGATATGAGGATTGAACATGTAGCGTTCAATGTCACCGAGCCCGTGGCCATGGCGCACTGGTACACGGAGCATTTGCAGATGCGGGTCGCGCGGATCTTCGGGCCGCCGGGGCATGCGCATTTTCTCGTTGATGCCGCCGGGGAGTCGATGATTGAGATCTACTACAACTCGACCGCGCCGGTGCCCGCGTACGGCAAGATGGATCCGCTGATGTTGCACCTCGCGTTCGCCGTGGACGATGTCCGCACGACGCGCTCGCGATTGTTGCAGGCCGGAGCGACCGCCGAAGGCGAAGCGGCCACGACTTCCAGCGGTGACAACCTGGCCATGCTCCGCGACCCGTGGGGTTTTGCCGTTCAACTCGTGAAACGTGCCACGCCGATGCCCGGGCCGAAGCCATAGGGTTTCTCGCCAAACGCCGCCTCCACTGCTCTTGTATCGGCAGCGGATATTTTTACTGGACACGTGTTTATGTGACGTGTATACTCACCGCGTGAATTGTGAGTTGAGTCACGCGAGCGATAAGCGGCCTGCCAAGGAAAACAGGCGGGAGCCGATTTCGCGAGGACGCTACGAAGGCCAGGCTGCCTGTTCAACTTGGTGCCGGACAACACGGGCGAGACGCCCGCGCCACAACGAGGATCCGAGCGGCGCTCTTCGAGTTGCGCCGCGACAAAATGGCGCGGGTTTTGTCCCCGCGAACGCTGCGAAGACTGCTCAAAGGGGGTCCCTATATGATTCTGCGAAACGAACCCACCGATTTTATAGGAGAAATCTCGTGGAACGTCCTTATGTAAAAATACTTATACCGTTTGCAGAGGAGATTTGCAGGTGGGTTCGTTTTGGAAAACGAACCCACCGGGAGCAGTTTTTTGGGGAGGTTTGGAAGCAATTAGGGGAGATTTTGTCAATATTTTGTTACTTCAGGAGTGCCGCGCTCCACTCGCCTCTTTGGTTGCGTTTCGGGCGGGAATTCAGTACAAAACACCCTCGCGATTCATCCGGTGAGGCTACTGCGGGCAGTATCAAACAAAACCAACATAAAAAGGAGACACCGTCGTGGGAATGATCAAAGAGTTCAAAGAGTTTGCGATGCGCGGCAGCGTGGTCGACCTTGCGGTCGGCGTTATCATCGGCGCTGCCTTTGGCAAGATCGTCACTTCGGCTGTTACCGACATCATCATGCCGCCGATTGGAAAGGCAATGGGCAACGTCAACTTCAGCGACTTGTTCCTTAACCTCGACAGCAGCAAGGGGCCATTCAAATCGCTGGCCGACGCCAAAGCGGCGGGGGTTGCGGTGATTGCGTACGGCTCGTTTATCAATACCGTGATCGACTTTCTCATTGTGGCGTTTTGCATATTCCTGGCCATCAAAGCCATGAACACACTGCAGCACAAAGAAGCAGCGGCCCCCACGCCTGCGCCATCCACCAAATTGTGTGAGTACTGCATATCGGACATTCCGCTCAAGGCCACGCGGTGCCCGCACTGCACGTCGACGGTCAAATAGCGAAGGCGGCTGATGGCCAAAGCGAATCCCATGGATGAGTTTGCCGAGCGACTATCGATCAGCCTGCAAGACGGTACGTTCGTGCGGCTGGTGTTTTCCGGGGCAGTCCAGGGAGACGGCGCGGCCGAAAAAGTGTTGGGAAGATTGGTCACGCTGAAAGGCGGTCAGCATTTGTCGCTCACCTATCGGCACGCGACGCACGACGTCACCAAGAACCTGCCGATTGGTGACACCGGGAGCTGGGCGAAGGAGCAGATTGGCGCGCATTTTCGCAGCGCACTCCTCAGCACCACCAAGCGTGACTGGCAACTATTCGTGCCCGAGTCGGGCAACGTAAAGTTGACGACCCACAAACCGACTTCGACGGCAGCACCATCGCGCACCCATGATCAGCCGCGACAATCGATCCTCGACAGTTCCGCGACCGATTGGCTGAACGGCTTGGGTGTGGTCAACGAACGCGGCCAGGTTCGTCCCCTGATGGCCGACAAGTATGCGCAGATCAATCACTACCTGGATATTTTCACGCATCTCGCGAAGGACTGCGGCTGGACGGAGAACGTCGACAACAGTCTGACGATTGCGGACATGGGTTGCGGCAAGGGGTATTTGACGTTTGGTCTTTGGCATTTGTTTGCACGGGTCTGGAAGCGTCCGGTTCGCGTGGTGGGCGTGGAAGCGCGGACGGAACTGGTCAACGCGGCGAAGGGGCTCGGCCGGAAGGTTGGTGCGGATGGTTTGGAATTCATCGCGGGCACGATTGAAAGCGTTGCCCTGCCGAAAGTCGATGCGCTGATTGCCTTGCACGCCTGCGATACGGCCACCGATGATGCGATCCGTCGCGGGATCGAGTTGGGCGCGAAGTTGATTATCGTGGCGCCGTGTTGTCACAAGGAAGTGCGTCCGCAGATGGGCCGTCCCGAGCCGCTGGCGCCGGTGCTGGAACACGGACTGATGGCCGAACGCATGGCGGAATGGTCCACCGATGGCTTGCGCGGGCTGTTCCTCGAATGGGCCGGGTATCAGACGAAGATGATCGAATTTGTGTCGACCGAGCACACGCCCAAGAACCTGATGATCACGGCGGTGAGGCGCACGGAGCCGTTCACGTCGAAAGCCGCTCGCAACCGGATCGATCAGTTCAAGGAGTTTTTCGGAATCAAACAACACGCTTTGGATTCGCTACTTACGCATGGACTGGGAGAAGGTTGACTGGAAAGCGCTGGAGCGATTGCGCGCGGCATTTCTTGACGGCACTGCCGGGGCGCGGGATTACTGGCGCAACGAGAGTGATCTGGAGAGTTACGACCAGACCTTCGGGCAACGCATTCGATGGAAATGGGACTACGTTCTCAACGAATTGAAGCGGCGCGACTGGTTGCCGCCCGCGGTTGCGGGAGAGGTTGTCGACTGGGGTTGCGGCACCGGCATCGCCACGCGCTCGTATTTGGAACATTTCGGCGCGGATTCATCAACCACGTTCCACTTTTGGGATCGCTCGTCGCTAGCTATGCAATACGCCGCGCACAAAGCGCGCGAGGCGTTTTCGGATATCAAGGTTTGGCTGGAAAGACCGCCCGAGCGCATGTCCGGCACGCTGCTGATCAGCCACGTGCTCACGGAGCTCGCAGACACTCAACTCGATGAATTGCTCGGTGTGGCCGCCCACGCGACGTTGGTGATTTGGGTCGAACCCGGGACTCACAACGCGAGCCGTAAGTTGATTGTGGTCAGAGAACGGCTGCGGAACGGGTTTCAGCTGGTATCGCCCTGTACGCATCAGGCTGCGTGCGGCATGTTGACGCCAGAAAACGAACGGCACTGGTGCCACCACTTCGCGCCGTCGCCACCGGAGGTATTCATGGATGGGAATTGGGCGCGGTTCGCGAAAATTGCCGGCGTGGATCTTCGCAGCCTGCCCTTGAGTTTCCTCGTGCTCGATAAACGACCCCGGCCGCAGAGCGCCGAAGTGCGCGTCATCGGTCGGCCGCGTGTATACAAGGCCCATGCGCTCTTGTTGGGGTGTGATGCCAGTGGCGTGCGGGATTATCGGCAGACGAAGCGCGAGCAACCGGACGAATTCCGGCGCTTGAAGAAGGGTGAACTTCCGACCTATTTCACAAACCATAGCCAGTAATAACCGATTTCAACGGACATCGCGTAGAAAAGAAGAACCCCCGCGCAACTTGCGTTGCCGGGGGTTCATGTTCCCGAATGTTGTTTATTTCGCGATTACGTTTGACGCCTTGGGACCCTTCGGTGAATCGACCAACTCAAATTCGACCGCCTGGCCTTCCTCCAAATTTTTGAAGCCGTTGCCGGAAATGCTCGTGTAATGCACGAACACATCCGCCCCGCCTTCTTGTTGAATAAACCCAAAACCCTTTTTCGTATCGAACCACTTCACTTTGCCAGATGCCATATGCTTCTCCATTCGCCTTTCTTCGTTCAGTCCCGTATGGCAGAACGCCGTTCCAAAAACCTTCGGAGCGGCGGTGCACTTCCAAAGACTTCAGCGCGAAGTATAGAAAAAGCGCCGGCCTTGTCAACGCCGGAGTTGGAGCCGATCCAACCGCATTAGAGCAACGTGCACTCGAAGTCGTATTCCCTTGGTCTAACAAGTGTTACAGCGCTTAATCGCTCACGTTTGAGCATAAAATTCACTGCCAGAATTCACCCATTTTGCATCGTTATCCTTCCGGGCAACAGCCAGCCACTTTCGCCGGGTTGGCTGAGAATTACAGCCAATTATCCGCACCGACAAAATCGTTCACCGCTCCACTCATTTTTACGAATTTAGGGTGCATAATGCCCCTTTATGCTCCGATTGTAACGTCTCCGCACGGTTCAGCCGCGAGGGTTGGCACTTCAGTTGCTTTCCAAATAGGCCAACTTATGGACTTCCACAACCAGCCTGATTTAGCCGTGCGGCCTTCCGACGCTATCGAATTCAAGGCCCTCCTGCTGGTCGATGACGACAAGCAGCTGGCCACAGCCCTCCAATGGATTCTCGCCGACGAAAATTTCCTCGTCGATGTCGCCAACGACGGCGAGGAGGCCCTCACGAAAGTGAAGGCCAACGAGTACGACGCTGTGGTTTGTGACGTCATGATGCCGAAGTTACGCGGCGACGAATTTTACCTCCAGGCCCGCGAGCTGCGCCCCGTCCTGGCCGACCGTTTTATCTTCATCACAGGCTTCGCCGCCGAAGCGAAAATCAATCTCTTCCTGACGCAGACCGACTCCAAATACCTCGTCAAGCCCTTCCCTATTCAACATCTCATTAACTGCCTGAAGCAACTGCTCGACTAGGCAGCCCGGGGCACAACGCCGCCTCCTATCGACAGGGACTAGAGCCATCGCGCGATCCGCTCCACAACTTCCTTGCTGCAATCATTTCCCAGCCCCGCGCGAACGTGCTCACGCGCCTGCCCGCGATCATAGGCCACTTCATACTTCTCAATGTGCCAGTCGTTCCCATCCGCTTCGTCGAGAATCAGAAACTCGGGGTGACGTTGGGGATTGGTCGGGAAGCCGACCGAGCCCGTGCCAATCCACCCCAGGTCTCCCGGCCGCAAATGGAGCGGGTGCGGATCAATTCCGGCAGCCTCGTGTGCGGGCATCGGCGCCAACACGACGGCATTCTCTCCCTCGGTCAGTTCCGCCCGCATCTTATGGGTATGCCCGTAGAAGCAGACACGCCCCTCACTATACCGCAGGCATGCCAACTCGCTCTTCGCATTCCTCGGCCAGCGGTGATAACCCCCGCTGCTCGGATCCGCCAGCGAATCGTGCGTCAACCAAATCACGTCATTCGCCACCGACGTCAGGTGACCCGACTCCAAAAAATTCTTCGCCAACGGGTTGGCCTCGACCAGTTTCTTCGACCATTCGAGCGTCTGCAGGGCTTCATCGCTGTAACCCGCCAAATCAATGTCCCCCCGAACCGCCAATTCATGGTTCCCCAATACCCACGCCATGCTCCCGCACTCGATCAACGGCAAAAGACGCTCCATGCATTCCAGCGGATTGGGGCCATAACCAAAAAGATCCCCGACAAAAAGATACCCCTCCGCCCCACGCGCGCGCCCAGCCTCCAGCACCGCGTCCAGTGCCACGAGGTTGCCGTGAACATCCCCAAAAACGAGGTATCGCATTTTTAAATCTCTCGTGCGGCCAATAACGCCGCGCCTACCACCACCACCGTGTCCCCCAACTTCGCCGGGACAACCCGTAACTTCCGCCGGTACGGCACAAACACCAAACGCCTGGCGATCTTCCGCACAGGTCCCAGAAACTTCTCCGCGGCCCGCGCCACGCCGCCGCCCACAACCACAATGTCCGGATTGAGCAGCGTGATCGCATTGGCTAGTGAAACTCCATAATACTTCGCCGATTCCGCCAACGTCGTCTCACCGCGTTCAATCGACAGCCCCGACGACAATTCTTCCAGAATCCGCCACCGGCCACGAACGAAAAACCGCATGTGCCCGATTTCCGTCGCACCAAAGCGCCCGTTGTGAATGACCCCGTCGACCACAAACCCGCCGCCAATCCCCGTGCCGACGTTCGAGTATAACACAGCCCGTCGTCCCCTACCCGCTCCGATCAACGCCTCCGCCAACGCCCCCGCGTTCGTGTCATTCTCGATGATCGTGGGCAGCTTGAACCGCCGCACCAACCAG